>Ga0209698_10003424_pt1 | contig 17734 bp, 12 predicted proteins | sample LitLauG_LLR_2012_FD_187203 | JGI IMG/M metagenome (GOLD analysis project Ga0209698, IMG submission 187203) | Freshwater sediment microbial communities from Pennsylvania, USA - Little Laurel Run_MetaG_LLR_2012 (SPAdes) (version 2) | ecosystem: Environmental > Aquatic > Freshwater > Creek >...
ACAGATTTCAACGCTTCCCCCGCCTCCAACAACCCGCTGCGCTTTGCGTTGGGCAAATCGATCTGTGTGATGTCACCCGTAATCACGGCCTTCGAACCAAAACCCAGGCGAGTGACGAACATCTTCATCTGCTCGGTCGTCGTGTTCTGTGCCTCGTCCAGGATCACGAACGAATCATTCAGCGTGCGCCCGCGCATGAAGGCAATCGGAGCGATTTCAATGATGTTCTTCTCCAGATAGCGCTCGATCTTCTCGGCGTCCAACATGTCGTACAGCGCGTCGTACAAGGGCCGTAAGTAGGGATCAATTTTGTCCTGCAAGGTTCCTGGCAAAAACCCGAGCCGCTCTCCGGCCTCCACGGCGGGTCGCGCCAGAATGATGCGACTTACCTTCTTGGCGAGCAACGCCGAGATCGCCATCGCCACCGCTAAGTAGGTCTTCCCGGTTCCCGCGGGGCCAATGCCAAATACCATGTCGTGTTGTTCGATGGCATCCAGGTATTTCCGCTGGTTCGGAGTCTTCGGTTGCACCATGCGGCGTCCCTGCGCCCGCTGCCGGCAGGTTCGGTCGCCGGCAAGCGCGTCCTCATCGCCGAGGACAACCCCACGAACCGGCGGATCCTGCAGGAACAGCTCGGCGCGCTGCAGATGGACTGTGCGCTTGCCGAGAACGGGCGGCAGGCGCTGCAGATGCTGCGGATCGCGGCGCACTCGGCGCGGCCCTTCGACGTTGCCGTCGTCGACATGAAGATGCCGGTCATGGACGGGATGGCGCTGTGCCAGCAGGTTCGGGCAGACGGCGCCCTGGCCGGCGTGCGCCTGGTAATGCTCACCTCCATCACGGGGCGCGACGAGGCGCGCCGCGCCCAGACTCTGGGGGTGGATGCCTATCTTGCCAAGCCGGTGCGCCAGCAGGAACTCGTCGGCACGCTGGCAATGGTACTGGGCTCCGCGCCGTCCGAGCCCTTGCCGGAGCAGGCGTCCGGCCAGCTGGCTGGCCTGGCCGGGCGGCGCATCCTGGTGGTTGAAGACCATCCGGTCAACCAGGAGGTCGTCACCGCGATGCTCGCGGCGTTTGGCTGCGAGACAGTCCTCGCCGAGGATGGACTCATGGCGCTTGCCCAGCTGGAGCGCGGGGATTTTGACGTGGTGCTGATGGACTGCCAGATGCCGACGATGGACGGCTTCGAGGCCATGCGCCGCCTGCGCGATCCGGCCTACCGCCAGCACGATCTGGCGCGCGCCCGGAGCACGCCCGTGATAGCGCTCACGGCCAATGCGCTTTCGGGCGATGCCGAACGCTGCCGCGCTGCCGGTTTTTCCGACTACCTCGCCAAGCCGTTCCGCCAGCGGGACCTGGGCGAGATCCTCGTGCGGTGGGTGCGTGCGCGCGAGCCGCTTGCCGCCACTGGCGCGCCGCCGGCGCCGGCGCTCCTGCCGCTGCTTAACCATGACGCGCCCCGGCCCAACGGGCTTGCCGCCACCGGCGACATCCTCGACGGGCGCGTGCTCAACAACATCATCGCCATGGAGCGCAATGGCGCGCGCGACCTGCTGGGCCGCCTGGTGACGACCTATGCCGCATCGTCCGCGGCCCTGGTGATGGCCGCCGACGAAGGCTTCACGCGCCAGGATGCGGCAGCCGTCGCGCAGGCGCTGCACACCCTCAAGTCGTCCAGCGCCAACATCGGCGCGATCGAATTCTCGCAGGCATGTGCGCGTATCGAAGCGCTGGCGCGGCAGTCGGAGCTTGCTTCGGCCGCTGCGCTCTGGCAGCCGCTGCGCGCCGGCAACGACGCGGTGCTTGCGGCCCTGCAGGCGCTGAATTCGGGCAGCGCGCCAGCGACCGAGGTCGCCGACAGGCCGCGTGCGGCGGTGGCACAGACATGAGCTTCATGCCCGTGAACCACGCGTTTGCCGCCCGCGCCGGCGCCGGCAGCCTGCGCGACGGCGACTGCGTGCTGCTGATCGACGACGATCCGGTGGTGCGCCTGCTGACCGTTGCTGCCCTGACCGAACGGGGCTGGCGCGTGGTCGAGGCCGGCAGCGGAGCCGAAGCGATCGAAATCTTCGCGCGGGAGCGGCCCCAGGTCGTCGTGCTCGACGCCATCATGCCGGCCCCCGACGGCTTCGAGACCTGCGAACGATTGCGGCGACTGGCCGGCGGCGAGCACGTCCCGGTACTGATGCTCACCGGGCTCGACGACGAGCATTCCATCGCCCGCGCCTATGAGGTCGGCGCCACCGATTTCTTCGTCAAGACCAACGGCCAGTGGACGCTGCTCTCCGAGCGCCTGCGGTACATGCTGCGCGCCGCGCGAACGCGCCAGGAATTGCTCACCAGCCAGGCCAAGCTGAACAAGGCGCAGCGCATCGCGCGGCTGGGCAGCTGGGAGTGGGACTTGCGCACCGGCCGCATCCGCGTGTCCGAAGAATGCCGTGCCGTGGTCGGCCTGTCGGTCGCCGAGAGCGATGTCCCGGAGCAGCTCGCCTGGTCGCGCGTCGCACCCGAGGACCGCGGCCGCATCGAGAAGCTGTTTCGCGAGTGCCTGGAAGGCGCCTCGACCATGACCTTCGAGTCCGGCGTCCAGCACCCCGACGGGCGGGCGCGCATCTTGCGGGTCGAAGCCGAGTTCGAGCGCGATGCGGCGGGCACTGCAGTTGCCATGCATGGGGTCATCCAGGACGTCACGGAGCGGCGCCAGACCGAGGACCAGATCCGCCGTCTCGCCAACTATGACAGCCTGACGGGCCTGCCCAACCGCCGCTACCTGCGGGAGGAGTTCGGCGCGACCATAGAACGCGCCGGCAGCGGTGACCAGGTGCTGGCGTTGCTGTTCGTCGACATCGACCGGTTCAAGCACATCAACGACACCCTGGGCCACGAGATCGGCGACCAGGTGCTGCGCGAGGTGGCCTGGCGCTTGCATTCGACGGTGCGCGAATCCGATACCGTGGCCCGGCTGGCGCAGGGCGTGGTGCGTCCCTCGGCGGCCCGCGTGGCCGACGGCGACGCGCCGGCGCGCGGCGACAGCCGCGTCGCCCGCCTGGGTGGCGACGAGTTCACCTTGCTCCTGACGAATGTCGCCGGCCAGGACGATGTCGATCGCATCCTGCAGCGCATCGTCGATGCCATTCATGTCCCGATCGACTGCTTCGGCCACGAGGTCCACGTGAGCGCATCCATCGGCGTTTCGCTGTTCCCGCGCGATGGCGGCGATGTCGACAGCCTGCTGCGCAAGGCCGACATGGCGATGTACGCGGCCAAGGCCAAGGGCGGAGATTGCTGGCGCTCGTTCTCCGAGTCGATGAATGTCGCCGTGGCCGCGCGCTGGCACCTCGAGGCCGGACTGCACCATGCCCTGGAGCGCGACGAACTGGTCCTGCACTACCAGCCCAAGATCGACATCACCACCGGGCGCATCGTCGGCGCCGAGGCGCTGATGCGCTGGATGCGCAACGGCGAGATCGTCGCACCCGGCGAATTCATCGGCACTGCCGAGGAGACCGGTCTGATCGTGCCGATCACCGAGTGGGCCATCGCCAAGGTCTGCTGGCAGATCAACGACTGGCGGCGCCGCGGCATGGACCCCGTTCCGATTGCCCTCAATATTTCCGGCGGGCACTTCCAGCGCGGCAACCTGGCCGCGCCGGTCCGGGCGGCACTGGCGCAAAATGGCCTAGCGGCACAGCTTCTCGAGGTGGAATTGACCGAAACCATGCTCATGCGCGACTTGGACGTCGCCTTGCCCCTGCTCGCCGAGCTCAAGAGCCTGGGAATATCGATGTCGATCGACGATTTCGGCACGGGTTACTCCTCGCTGGCCTACCTGCGGCAGCTGCCCATCGACACGATCAAGATCGATCGATCCTTCGTGGCCGAACTCGAGGTAAGTCCGGCGAGCGCCAAGATCATCGCGGCCATCATCGCCATGGCCAACGCCCTTGGCTTCCGCACCATCGCCGAAGGCGTTGAAACCCGCGGCCAGATGCAGTCGCTCAGGGCCCATGGCTGCACGCTGATGCAGGGTTTTCTCTTTTCCCGGCCATTGCCGGCCGATGCCTTCGCCCGGCTCATTGGCGAGGCGCAGACGCGTCGCATGCCGTGGTGTGCGGACGACCCGGACACGGTCGCTTCCGTGGAGGACGCTTGATGGGAATCCGACCGACCGTCCGGCCGCCGGTTGAAGGCGGCGACGTGCTGGGCCCCGTGGGCGTGGGCAACGGACCGGCCGTCGTCATCCGTGAACTGGCCCGCGACCTGCTGCGCCAGGGTCGACTGCAGACGAGCGAGGCAGGCCGCATCGAGGTCGCGCTGCGCGATCACGAATGGCCCACCGTCCGCACGTACGTCGAACTGGCGCTGGGGCGCGGTGCCGGGGCGGTTCCCGAACCGCCTTCAGCCCCCGCGGCCGCTGCAGCGTCCCCTGCCATTGCCACCGCCGAGCCCCCCGCGCCGGCTGCGCGGGAAAGCGACGAAGCCGCGGCCGGCCTGCTGCGGATACTGCTGCAGCTGTGCGACGCGCTGCCGCAGCTGCTGATCCATGACCCGGACATCGCCGATCGCCTGGGGCCGATCCGAGCGCTCCTGACTGCCCGGCCCACGCGCGAGCGCCTGGAGGAAGTCGAGGCACGGTTTGCGGCCGTTCTGGACCAGCAGATCGCGCTGCAGGCCAATATGCAGGATGCGCGGTCCTCGATCAAGGACATGCTGGGCCTGCTGGTGCAGCGCCTGGGCAACATCGGCACGAGCACGGAGAGATTTCAGGAACAGATCGGCTTCTACCAGAAGGAGCTGGAAGGCAAGCCCGGTCCGGAGGCGCTGGATCGCGTCGTCGAGGGCCTGCTGCGCGACACGCGCTCGGTCTCGCTGGCGATCCGCCAGTCGCAGCAGGAACTTGCCGAGGCGCGCCGCAAGGTCGAAGCCTACGAAATGCGCGTGCGGGCACTGGAGCAGGAACTGGCGCAAACCTCCCGGATGGTCCAGAACGACCCGCTCACCCATGCCCTGAACCGCCGCGGACTCGATGAGGTCTTCCGCATCGAAGTTTCCCGGGCGGTGCGCTATCAGGTCCCGCTCACCGTGGTCATGATCGACCTGGACGACTTCAAGGCGATCAACGATACGCTCGGACACGCGGCGGGCGACCGGGCGCTCATCCATTTCGTGACCGTCGCCCAGGCCTGCCTGCGCTCCACCGAGCTCATCGCGCGCACCGGCGGAGAGGAATTCGTCGTGGCATTTCCGGCAACGCCCGTGGAAAGCGCCGTCGAGGCGGTGCGCCGGCTGCAGCGCGAACTGGCGCGCAACGAATTTGTCCACGACGGCAGCGTGCGCGTCATGACTTTTTCCGGAGGCGCGACCACCTGGGTGGATGGCGAGTCGCTGGCCCAGACCCTGCAGCGTGCCGATGCGGCGATGTACGCGGCCAAGCGGGCGGGCAAGAACCGGGTGGTGATCGCCGGATAGCAGCGGGGCCTATTCCACCAGGCTGTGCTTGATGGCGTAGTGCGTGAGCTCGGCGTTGTTCCCCATGCTCATTTTTTCAAGTATCCGCGCGCGGTATACGCTTACCGTCTTGGGGCTCAGGGCCAGCGCCTCGGCGATATCCGACAGCCGGTGGCCCGTCGCGATCAGCTTGAGGGTCTGGAACTCGCGATCCGACAGGCGTTCGTGCGGCGCCCCCTGCTCGGGCGTGATGATGTTCTCGATGAGCGCCTGGGCGATTTCCGGGGTGACGTACTTCTTGCCGGCGATGATCTGTTCCACGGCATCGAGCAGTTTTTCCGGTGCGCCGGCCTTGTTCAGGTAGCCGGCCGCCCCCGCGCGGAAGGCGCGCACGGCGTACTGCTCCTCCGGATACATGCTGACGACCAGCACCTTGAGCCGCGGCATCTCGGCCAGCAGTGTCTTGAGGATGTCGATCCCGTCCTTGCCCGGCAGGTTGACGTCGATCACCAGCAGGTCGATCTCGCCGACACGCCGCAGCAGCGTGCGCAACTGGCCATAATCGCCGGCCTCGCCTGCCAGCTCGATGCCGGCATGTTCGGAGAGGATCTGCACGATGCCGCGCCGTACGATGGCGTGGTCGTCGACTACGATGGTTTTCAGGGCCATGGTGATTGCGCCGGTGGTTATGGGGTGCGATTGTAGGCGGCGGCCTAGGGCCGCGGGGAAATTGCAGCGGCGTCGAGCCGCTGCGCCGCCTCGCCGGCTTCGGCAACGCCCGCCGGAACGGAAAACATTACCGTGGTACCCCGGCCGGGCGCAGAACTGATCTCGGCCCAGCCGCCGAATCCCCGGGCGCGTTCGATCAGTCCGCGCAGGCCAAAGCCCGGGGTTGCCTGGAGCATTCCGGGATCGAAACCAACCCCGTCGTCGCTGATTTCCAGGGTGACCTCACCGGCTCCCGCAAACAGCTGCACGCTGACATTTTGCGCCTGCGCGTATTTCGAGATGTTTGCCAGCGATTCCTGTGCCACCCGGTACATCGCGGCGGCGCATTCGGCTTGCAGGGGCAGGTCCTCGCGATTGGTCTCGAAGGTGGCCGCGATCGCCGTGCGCGACGCAAAACTGCGCACCAGCCACTGCAGGGCCGCGACCAGGCCGGCATCGAGCACCGGCGGGCGCAGGTTGTGCTGGATGCGGTGACTGGCCGCCACGGCCTGCTCCAGAAGGCCCAGCATCGCAGCCAGCCGCGGCGCCTGCTCGGGGTGATTCTGCCCCTGGCGCGCCAGGCTCACGAGTTCGAAGCGCAGGGCGGTCAGGGTGGCGCCGATGTCATCGTGGATTTCCCGGGCGATGCGATGACGCTCCTCTTCCTTGATGGTTTCCAGGTGGCGCGTCAGGGCGCGCAGGCGCGATTCGCTCTCTTCGAGCGCCGCGGCGGCCTCGCGGCCGGCACGCCGCTCGCGGGCCGCCTGCAGGCTGCGCGTGATCGCCGGCCCGGCGCGGAAAAGCCGGGATTTGAGGATGAAGTCGTCGGCACCGGCGCGCAGCACGGCGACGGCCAGCTCCTCGGACATCTCGCCCGAAACGACGATGACCGGCAGGTCTGGATCGTGCGACTTGGCCACGGCCAGGGCCGCCAGCGAGTCAAAGCGCGGCATATTGTGGTCGGTAACGACCACGTCGACCGGCCCATCCTGGAAAACAGCCCGCATTGCGGCTTCGTCTTCCACCCGGCGGGCGCGTACCGGCTGCCCGCCGCGCGCCAGAAGCGCCAGGAGCAGGTCGTAATCGAGTTCCGAGTCCTCCACGACGAGGAGCTGGATGGCCGGGTTGTCAATGGCAGGCTGCATTTTTCAGGAATTCTGGCGCAAATTTGTCCGGCTTGGGCCGGTCCGAAGTGCCCATAAATCGCGCCCCTTTTTCGTCTATTGGACGCCGGGCCCGTCATCGAAACTCGCTCATGCACGATTCCCAAATTCTGGGGACCGAAACAACTATGACACAGAACCCGACCCGCGAACCCCCACTACCGGATAACGGTCGCGATGCCGCGCAGGAGTGTGCTGCCATCGAGGCCGACCTCGAGCGCCTCAAGACGATCGTCAACGATGCGGCCGGGCGGCTTCTGGGCAGCTTCAACGAATTCGTCGAACTCGAACAGCAGACGCAACGCAACTCGGAGGAGCGCCTGCGCATTGAATCGGCCATCGGCACGGCCGTGACGGCATTGCAGTTCCAGGACATGGCCACCCAGCTGACGGGGCATGCCCAGCGCCGGCTTGCGGCGCTGGAATCGTGCCTGCGTTCGCTCTACGGCGACGGTGTCGGCGCCGGGTATTTTGAACATTCGCAACCGGTACGGCAGTCGGAGATGAGCGCCGGTTCCATTGATCTTTTTTAGGCGGTAACCCGGATAGCCGTAAAGGCAAGGGAGTAGGCAATGCATTCGATTCTAGCGGTGGATGACTCGGCATCAATGCGGCAGATGGTGGCCTTCACGCTCAAGGGCGCGGGGTACAACGTCATCGAGGCCGCCGACGGCCAGGAGGCACTGGACAAGGCACGCGGCGAGACGGTCGACCTCGTGCTCACGGACCAGAACATGCCCCGGATGGATGGCATAACGCTGGTCCAGAACCTGCGCGGGCTGGCCACCTATGCGGCGACGCCGATCCTGATCCTCACCACCGAATCGAGCGACGAGATGAAGGCCAAGGGCAGGGCGGCCGGCGCCACCGGGTGGCTGGTCAAGCCTTTCGATCCGGGCAAGCTGCTCGACGTCGTACGCAAGGTCATCCGCTAGCCGGAGAAGACGGTAAAGGGCACGGCACGGCAACGCGGAACCAGGCAGGCACGCCGTCTCAAACACAGCAGCCGAACAGACAAGGCAGACAGCGATCATGGGCGAGGTAAGCAACCAGGGACTACAGGGCGGGGAATTCGACCTGACCCAGTTCTATGCCGTCTTCTTCGAGGAGGCGGGTGAGAATCTGGCGAACATGGAGTCGCTGCTCATCGATATCGACATCGACGCGCCCAGCGACGAGGATCTCAATGCCGTATTTCGCGTGGCCCATTCGATCAAGGGCGGCGCCGCGACCTTCGGCTTCTCCGATGTGACCAATCTCACGCACGAACTCGAGACCCTGCTCGATCGCGTGCGCCGCCACGAGCTCACGCTCAACAGCAGCATGGTCGACGTTCTCCTGGAAGCCGGAGACGTCGTTCGTGCCCAGCTGGCGCGCCACCAGGGCAGCACCACCGACATTCCCGAGACCAGCGACCTCGTCAGCCGCATCAAGCTGCTGGCCAGCGGCGCCGTGCTCGAGCCCCGCAAGGCGGCACCAGCCGTGGCGGCCGTGCCGGCCGCGACCCTGGGCGGTGCGCCGGTGCCTGAAGGATCGCGCCGCCTTGCCGTGCGCGTGGGCCCGCTGACCGACGCCAAGGTTGCCGACAACCTCGCCGAACTGTTCCGCGACATACCGTCCCTTGGCACCATCGCGGCAGCCGACGGCGGCACGCTCGATGGGGGCGGCTTCCGCCGCTTCGTGGTGGACACCCCGTCCCCCGATTCCGAACTCATCGAGCTGTTTTCCTTCCATGTCGCCCGCGAGCAGGTCTTCATCGAGCCCTATGCGGCCGCCGCTCCCGCCCCGGCCGCCGCCGTCCCCGCGCAGGACGATGGCTTCGGCTTTTTCGTCGACATCGCCACGCTGCCGCCGCGTGCGGCCAACACGGCAGCGGCTGCGCCCGCTGCCGCGGCGCCGGCAACACCGGCTGGCACGGCGGCTGCGGCACCTGCCAGGGCGGCCGAAGGAAAGCAGCGGGCCGACAAGTCCGGCAGCGCGAATCTCGATTCCAACACCTTGCGCGTATCCGTCGAACGGGTCGACCAGCTCATCAACCTGGTCGGCGAACTGGTGATCACCCAGGCGATGCTCACCCAGCAGGTAAAGGACCTGGATCCTGCGCAGTTCCGGCCGCTGCTGGGGGGCGTCACGGACCTGGAGCGCAATACGCGGCATCTGCAGGAAGCCGTCATGTCGATTCGCATGATTCCCATGTCGTTCGTCTTCAACCGCTTCCCGCGGATGATCCGCGATCTTGCGGCCAAGCTTGACAAGAAGATCGAGCTCAAGATGGTAGGGGAAGCCACCGAACTCGATAAGGGCCTGATCGAAAAGATCATCGATCCGCTGACCCACCTCGTGCGCAACAGCGCCGACCATGGCCTGGAAACCCCCGCCAAGCGGTTGGCTGCGGGCAAGTCCGAGACCGGCACGATAACGCTGTCCGCATCGCACCAGGGCGGCTCGATACTCATCGAAGTGCGCGACGACGGTGCCGGCCTGAACCGGGAACGCATCCTGGCCAAGGCCGCGGAGCGCGGCCTGGCGGTGCGCGACGACATGACCGATTCCGAGGTCTGGGCCCTGATCTGGGAGGCCGGGTTCTCCACCGCCGACACCGTGAGCGACGTATCGGGCCGCGGCGTCGGCATGGACGTCGTCCGGCGCAATATCGCGGCGCTGGGCGGCACGGCGGAGCTGGACTCGGTGCAGGGCCAGGGAACGCGCGTCTGCGTGCGCCTGCCGCTGACCCTGGCCATCATGGACGGCATGTCCATCGGCGTGGGCGGCGAAACCTACATCCTGCCGCTGGCCTCGGTCATCGAGTCCTTCCAGGTCGAGCCGGGAATGATCCAGACCGTGGGATCCAACGGCCGCGTCGTGAAGGTGCGCGACGAGTACATGCCCGTGGTCTCCCTGGGCGAGGAGTTCAAGGTGCCACAGGCGGCCGGGGACGAATCGGGCAAGCCGCCCAACGAGATCCTGGTGATCATCGAAGCCGAAGGCAAGCGCCTGGCCGCCATCGTCGATGAACTGCTGGGCCAGCACCAGGTGGTGGTCAAGAACCTCGAGTCCAACTACCGGCGCGTGCGCGACATATCCGGCGCCACGATCCTTGGCGATGGCCATGTTGCGCTGATCATCGACGTATCGAGCCTTGTCAAGCGGGCGCGCCACTGACGTTCATGCAGGTCCGGGCGCCGGGATGATCCGGGCGCCGGCAGGAAACAAGGGCGCCGAAATGAACGGCGCCGGTTTGAAACGGGAGTTGTGATGGGAATGATGGAGCAGTTTGCTGATACGGCCGTAAAGCCGAGCGAATACCTGACGTTCCGGCTGGGCAACGAGGAATACGGCATCGACATACTCAAGGTGCAGGAGATCCGCGGCTATGACGCGGTGACGCGCATCTCCGGCGCGCCCGACTTCCTCAAGGGCGTGATCAACCTGCGCGGCGTGATCGTGCCCATCGTCGACCTGCGCCTCAAGTTCCAGCTGGGCGAGGTGCGCTACGACGAATTCACCGTGGTGGTCATCCTCAACGTGGCGGGCCGCATTGTCGGGGCAGTGGTTGATTCCGTGAGCGACGTGCTGGAACTGAGCGCCGAGCAGATCCGCGCCGCACCGGAATTCAACTCGCTGCTCGACGCCAACTTCATCACCGGCCTGGGAACGGTCGGCTCCGAGGAGCGCGCCCGCATGCTGATACTGCTGGACATCGAGAAGCTCATGACCAGCGCCGAGATGGGCATAGTCGCCGAAGAGGAGACACTGGTGGCTGCCTGATGGCCGCCGACCGGTCCGCGCTGCGCAGGCAGCCGGGTCCGCGCGCGGCCACCGCAGCCCTGGTCGAATTCCATGGGCGCTAGAGATTCACTTCCGGTCGTAACCCAGCCGTCGCGTGCATCGGTCGATGAGTCGCGCGAATACGCGTTCCAGGACAGGGATTTCGAGCGCGTGCGCCGGCTCATCTACCGGCGAGCGGGTATCAATCTGAGCGAACACAAGCAGAACATGGTGTACAGCCGCCTGTCGCGCCGCCTGCGCGTGCATGCGATGCAGACCTTCGGCGAGTACCTGGACCGGTTCGAGAACGACGCCGCATTCGGTGCTGCCGAAGAACAGGAATTCGTCAATGCTCTTACCACCAACCTGACCTCGTTTTACCGCGAATCACACCATTTCCCGGTATTTGAGGAATTCCTCCGCACGATGCCGCCCGGAACCGCGCCCAAGGTCTGGTGCGCCGCAGCCTCGACGGGCGAGGAGCCGTACACCATCGCCATAACGATGACGGAAGCGGCCGCGGGCCGCCCCTCCGGAGCGCTCCTGGCAACCGATATCGACACCAATGTCCTGGCCACGGCGGCCCGCGCCACCTACCGGCTCGAGGCCGCCCAGGCCTGCGGGGATGCACGGCTCAAGCGCTACTTCCTGCGCGGCAAGGGCGACAACGACGGCATGGTGCGCGTGCGCCCGGAGATCACGCAGCTGGTGCGCTTTGCCCAGCTCAACTTGCTCGACGAGGACTATCCGCTGGTGCGCAACTTCGCCAGCCAGCTCGATGCGGTCTTCTGCCGCAACGTGATGATCTATTTCGACCGCAAGACCCAGAAGGAAATACTGGGCCGAATCGTCCGCGTCCTGCGGCCGGGCGGCATGCTCATCGTCGGGCATTCCGAGAACTTCACCGACTGCAACGAATCGCTTGTCCTGCGGGGCAAGACGGTCTACATGAGGAAATGACGTGGCAGCACCCGATCCGGCATCGATGCCCAGGCCCGTCCCTTCCGGCGTGCCTGGCGAGGCCCGCACCTACTACTACGAACGCGATTTCGCTCGCAACGCAGTCAAGGTGATGCCGGGGGAGTTCTTCGTCGGCCGCGAGGATATTGTGATCTCGACGGTGCTCGGCTCTTGCGTCTCCGCATGCATCTGGGACCGGACCGCCAAGGTCGGCGGCATGAACCACTTCATGCTTCCCGGCGGCCAGGGCAACGAGGCGGCGTTCACCGACCTCACCGCCGCGTCGGGGCGCTACGGCGTCTTCGCCATGGAACAGCTTATCAATGAACTGATCAAGCATGGCGCGCGAAAGTCCAACCTGGAGGCCAAGGTCTTCGGCGGCGGCGCGGTGCTGCGCAAGTTCTCCACGCTCAATGTCGGCGAGCGCAATGCCGCTTTCGTCCTCGACTTCCTGAAGGCCGAGGGCATACGCGTCATTTCCCAGGATCTCATGGATATCTATCCGCGGCGGGTGGCTTTTTTTCCGGCTTCCGGGCGCGCCCTGTGCAAGAAACTCACCAGTACCGACAGTTCCGTGGTCACGGCAGAACAGCAGTACACGGCCAAGATCAACACCACGGAAGTCGCCGGCGACATTGAACTGTTCTGAGCGACGCGCTTACATGAAGCGTGCTGCCGGTGGCCTGTCGCAACGGCAGCAATGGAAGGGAAGACCATGGCCAAGACACGGGTCCTGATAATCGACGATTCGGCGCTGATCCGCAGCCTGCTTACCGAGATCATCGGCAAGCAGCCGGACCTGGAGGTGATCGGCACGGCGCCCGATCCGCTGGTGGCGCGCGAGATGATCCGCGCAATGAACCCCGACGTCCTCACGCTGGACGTGGAAATGCCGCGCATGGACGGCCTGGACTTCCTCGAGAAGCTCATGCGTCTGCGGCCGACGCCGGTGGTCATGGTTTCCACGCTGACCGAGCGCGGCGCCGAAGTCACCATGCGGGCGCTGGAGCTGGGCGCGATCGACTTCGTCGCCAAGCCCAAGCTGGGCATTTCCAGCGGCATGAAGGAGCTGGCCGCGGAAATCTGCGACAAGATCCGCGTGGCCGCGCAGGCCAAGCTGCACCGCCACGTGACAGCGCGCACCGTGGCCGCCACCGCCGCACCGCCCGCAACGGCGGACAAGGTCGCGCCGGCTCGCTATTCGCGCATGTCCACGGAAAAAATCATAGCCATCGGCGCATCGACGGGCGGCACCGAAGCCATCCGCGAAGTTCTCGTGCGCCTCCCACCCGACTGCCCGGGCGTGCTGATCACCCAGCACATGCCCGCCGGATTCACGCGCAGCTTTGCATCGCGAATGAACTCGCTGAGCCGCATCGCGGTCAGCGAGGCCAGCGATGGCGAACGCGTGCTGCCGGGGCACGCCTACATTGCGCCCGGCGACCGCCACATGCGCCTCGCCAAGAGCGGCTCCAACTACATCATTGCCCTGGACGACACCGAACCGGTCAACCGCCATCGGCCATCCGTGGACGTGCTGTTCCGCTCGGTTGCCGCCGTGGCCGGCCGCAATGCCCTGGGCGTCATGCTCACGGGCATGGGCCGCGATGGCGCCACCGCCATGCTCGAGATGCGCAATGCGGGCAGCTTCAACATCGCGCAGGACGAAGCCAGCTGCGTGGTGTTCGGGATGCCGCGCGAAGCCATCGCCGCGGGTGCGGTCGACGAGATCCTGCCGGTTACCGCAATTGCCGAACGGCTGCTCCAGGAACTGGCCCAGGTGGGCGTCGCGCACCGGGTCTAGCAAAGGTTCGCGTACCCGGCATCAAGGCGGCCCGTTATCGGGCCGCTTTCTCGTTCGTTGAACGCCCGTCACCGCGGCAGCGGCCCGTCCATTGGCGCTGCCGCGGAGACCCCCAGCGCAACCGGCAGATTATTGTGGTACGACCCGCCAGTTGACATGGCGCAAGGTCGAGGTGGTTGCGGATGTATTGAGGCCGGTGGTGATCTGATTCCCGTTCGACAAGGTGGAGATGATCTTGACCGCGCCGTTGGGCAGCTGCACCACGATATTGCCCACGGTCATCGAAGCCGTGGTTTCGGTTGCCACGGCCGTGGTTCCGACACCGCTGCCGTTGGCATAGCCGAACTGGTAGAGATAGCTGGCGCCACCGGCTGCGCAGGGGCTGGTGATGGGTATGTTGGAGCTCACGACCAGCGTTCCCAGGACCAGCTGCGGATCGACGTTGACCCGCTCACCGCTTGTTAGAAAGTCCACGTACCAGCCGATATTGCTCGGAATGCTCACCGGATTGCTGGTAATGGTCAGCACGGTTGTGCCGCTCAGCGTCTGCTTGACGATGGTCGACTGGTTCCGCGGGTTGCCCAGGTTGGTGCCGTTGTCGACCAGGGCGTAGACCGATCCCAGGTACGACCAGTTTCCAAGGGTGGGGCTTTGCAGGTCGGAGGCGCCCAGCAGGCGACCGGTGCCGACATAAACCACCGTGCTGCCGTTGACGATGCCGACCTCCGGACGCGTCGTTATCGATTGCGGCACGCCGTTCGCATCCTTGAGGGTCGCGACCAGCGAGGCAACCGGCGGGTTGACGGTCATGTCGAAACGCCACAGGTTGCCCTGCAGATCGCCGCCATACACGGTCTTGGCGGTGTTGTCGGTGCTCGGGTTGTTCACCAGTGCCGTGATCCGTCCAAGTCCGGACGGGGTGGTGGCCGAACCGACAGCAGTCGACGTCGCCGTCAGTTCCGCGCCGGTGAACGGATCAAGCTCATACAGGTAGCCGGCGCCGGTTCCGGTCTTGCCGGCGCTGTTGGTGGCATTGTTGTTGTATCCGGACGTCACAAGCACAACCCATTTGCCGTCATAGGCCCGCTTGGTGACGACCGGATTGCCGAACGAGAGCCCCATGTTCGGTTCGACGTTGCTGCACAGCGCCGGATCGGAGCAGAATTCCCAGAGAAAGCTCGGCGTCGTCGGATCGGTCACGTCCAGCGCGAAATAGCCCGAACCGCCAGCATTGAGCCCGGCAACCAGGATGGTGTGCCAGTACCCTGACGAATCCATGATGTCGACCACCTCCGGCGAACCGTCGACGTAGAACTGGTGCTGGGTAGGGTAGGAAAGGTCGGCGAGCTTGTACAGGTTGGGGATCAGCATCCGCGGAATGTAGGCCCAGAGCTCGGTTCCGTCGCTGACCCGGAAGGCGTGCAGCATGCCGTCGTTGCCGCCCACGAAGACCACCGGCGTGCGCCCGGCGATGGTCGAGCTGCTGGCCCAGGCCCCGTAGGTTTGATTGGCGGGCGCGACCGGCGCGTCGGCGTAGTTGCGCAGCGGCGTTGCCACAACGATCGGCCGTGAATCGACCAGGTCGCCCAGCACGTGATCACGTTGGCGCCAGCGCGTGCCGTCCGCATACTGGCTCTGGCCGCTGAGATAGGCCACCAGGTTGGGGCCGCTGTTGACCGTGGTGAGATCGGTGCCCGCAAGGTTGATGCACTGCGTCCAGGAATTGGAGTTGCACAGGTTGCTGAGCCAGCCCTGCTCGGTGGTGTCCAGTCCACCGGTGCCGAAGGCAAAGGAAACCAGCGCCCCGCTGGACGACGTGTAGATGGTGCGTGGTGTCGAGCCCGTGGCGCCGGCGGCCTGCTTGTCGAGCACGTTCTGGGCGCCGGTAACTCCCGTAACGGGGTCCTTCCAGGTGTAGCTGGCGTTGACCACGCCGGTCGAAACATTGATGGTCTGCGCCTGCAACTGCCCAACCCAGGTAGCGGTCGTGAAGGTGGTGTTGAAAATGGCATTGTTGGTGGCGGTGATGTTGGGCGTGCTGGTCGCGGCTGCCGCGGCCGCGCCGGTCTGCGCCGTGATGCGCGCCAGATCGCCGGTCAGGCCGAGGTAGAACGCCGTCGGATTCTTGGCGCTGAGATATGCCCCGTGGCCATTGACGGCCGCGTGCCACAGATCATCGTCCTTGGAGGGATCGTCCCCCATCGTGTTGCCGCCGGGAACCTGCGGCCAGTTGCAGGTCAGGCCCGGCGCCCAGCTGCAGTTGGTATCGCCGTTGACGATGTGCATGAAATCGATGCTCTTGTAGGTGCCGCCCGAATCGTAGGTGAGGTAGCCGTCCACGCCCAGTCCGATGGTATAGGTGACCATGTGCTGCTTCGGATTCATGTCCACGGTCGGGACCGTTGGCACCTGGGGATTGGGCAGGCCGGAACTGGTGAGGTCATCGGTGCTCACGCTAACCCCGGTGTTGTAATTCTTGCTTCCCGCGGGGCGCAGGTCGGTCTTGTAGTAATACATGGCCGTATCGGCCAGCGTGCCGATGGACGTGTAGGTTATGGAGCTACCGCCGCCGCCGCCGCCACCGTTGTTATTTCTATTGTTCTTGCCGCCCTGGTTGCCCTTGCCGCCGCCGCTGTTCGTGGCTACGGTGGTGTCGGCCAGGCCGCCGTCGTAGTAGCCGCCCGGGCCGTATACCGAATTGCCCAGCGTCGTGCTTGGCGCACGATAGATGTAGGGATTGGTCAGGTCACCGTCCTGCTCACCTTGCGGGTACGACGACAGCGGGTCCTCGATCAGGTTGCCTTGCAGGTCCTGGCCGGAGTTGCCGTTCCAGTAGCCGTCCGTGGTCATGATGGTGAAGTTCTGCTGGCAGGAATACTGCACCGGGTCCTGATAGGCGGTAGTGGTGCCGGACGCGATCATGCCCGCTGACAATCCGGTGGTCTTTCCAGCGTAGTACCAGCCTACTCGCGAAAGGGCCTCGCGCAGCGGCGTGCTATTTGCTGCCGTCAGGTTGTAAAAGGTGTTGTAGAAGGTGGCCTTCTGGGTGGCGTTGAAAGTACCCAGGGGCACGAATTTCGTCTTGTCCAGGGTGCCGCTCGAACTTCCGCCACCGCCACCACCGCCGCCTCCGGCATAGGCATTGATCGTGAGCATGCCCACGCGATAGCTGCTGGTGAGCGAATTGAACGCCAGGCCGACCGCGGTCTTGGCCATCTGGATGCGCGTGTGGTAGTAGGCGAACCAGTTGGCGAAATTGGTCATCTCCTGCGCGTAGGTGCAGGTCGTGGTTGGCAGTCCGTTCGCATCCGCGGGCCCCGGAGTGCAATCGCTGCGCGCCCCTCCCCGCGTGTAGCTGGTAGTGCTGGATACGATGTCATTGCGGAAAAACTTGCCGTAGCGCGGCAACGTGTAGCCCAGCGCCAGGTTGTATTTTCTCTGGCAGCGCGGCGATACCGCACCGCCGGTGGTAAAAGTGGTCGTGCCGGTGACCGCCGTCGTGCTCATCTGGTCGGACTGCAGCACGCAGAAGCGCAGCGGTGCTGCAAACGTGTAATTTCCGCTTTTGCCGATCTGGCAGTTGACCAGTGACGATATGGGGAGGTAGGAGCCGGGATTGTTCGGGTCTGGATCTCCTTCACAGTACTCGACGGCCTGCACATCGTAATAATACGGGTTGCTCCCCAGCGTGGACGGATTGATGTACGTACCCGCTTTGACGGTGACTGTTGTGTTGCTGATGGTGGCCGTGTCGTCGGGATAGGCATTGGGCAGGCTGCCGTTGGTGCCGAAGTTGTACGCAAACGGGTTGCCGGTGTCACTGGTGCCGTTGCGTTTGCAGGTGGTCGAGGGATAGGTGAGCGCTGTATACGTGGGCGTTGGG
>Ga0209698_10003425_pt1 | contig 17732 bp, 14 predicted proteins | sample LitLauG_LLR_2012_FD_187203 | JGI IMG/M metagenome (GOLD analysis project Ga0209698, IMG submission 187203) | Freshwater sediment microbial communities from Pennsylvania, USA - Little Laurel Run_MetaG_LLR_2012 (SPAdes) (version 2) | ecosystem: Environmental > Aquatic > Freshwater > Creek >...
GGTTTGAGGGCCGCTCCCCAGTTTACCAGCGCGAACCAAGTGGGCTTTACGGTAGGAGTCCCCAACTCGTTCACCGTCGCTGCCGGGCCCTTTGTGGACCAAATTACTCGTGGAGGGGGGCTGCCTCCTGGTGTCGGCTTAACGGACAACCACGATGGCACCGCCACGCTGAGCGGCACGCCGGGCGGTATATCGGGTGTAGGTGGCACCTACAAGGTCACATTCACGGCCAGCAATCCGAATACGAACACGTTTCGCAAGACGCCCTATACCGTGACCCAGACCTTCACCCTTGCCGTCCTGCCATAAGCAGGATTGCGCATCGTCTCCGCGCTTCTGTTCGCCGTCACTTCAGCGAACCGTTGACGCCCTGCTGAAGAATTGTGTTCCCGCGGGAGGTCTTGCCGCCTCGCCCAAGGACGCCTCCGAGGGACGAGGCGGCAAGCCGATTTCCAACAGGAGCGAACATGTTTTCCCTTGGTCCTGCTTTCCTGCTGAGTTGGAATACCCGATTCGCGTCGGGGCCAATCCGTCCGCCAGTTTGGTTTTCGGAACCGACGCGGGAACAATTTGGGAGCAATAAGAATTCCCTTCCAAGCGTTTTCAATACTATGCGTTCCTTGATGCTCCCTGTAAGTGCTTGAAAATTCCACATCAAGTTACTCTGTCACGGCAGAAGGTCGCGAGTTCGAGTCTCGTCGTCCCCGCCATAAAATTCCGATACAACGTGACACGCACCAAAGCCCTTCGGGGCTTTTTGTATTTGCGGCGGCTTGCTCGCCAATCCTCCGATGAAGTGTGCGGGAAGCATTCCCTCTGCCCCCGATTGGGAAACTCCAACGCCCCGTTCAAGCCACAATTACTATGTCAGAATATAATTAGATATTGCTTTGCCGATTACTGACCGACTCCACCGGCGGAGCGCCTGGCAGGCGGAGAGTCTGAATATCGCGCTTGGGTGGCTGGCCGAAGAGTCGGCTGTATTCGCGATTGAATTGGCTGGCGCTTTCATATCCGACCTCAAAGGCCGCACTGGCGGCGTCCAAGCCATCCATGAGCATCCGTTCCCGCGCTGCCTGCAACCGAAGCTGCTTCTGATACTGAAGAGGACTCATGGCGGTCAGCGTCCGGAAATGGTGGTGCAGCGTGGAAACGCCCATTCCCGCGATTTTTGCGAGATCATCCACGCGCAGCGGCTTCGCGTAGTTCGTCCTGACCCACGCGATTGCCTTGGCCGTGCGGTGGCTCTGATCTCCGAGAGTGGCAATCGCTCGAAGGCGTGCTCCCTCGGGCCCCCGAAGGATGCGGTAAATGATCTCGCGTTGAATCAGGCCGCTCAGAAAAGGTATGTCCTGCGGGGCGTTCAGCAGGTCCACGAGCCGGCAGCATGCTCCGAGCAACTCAGCCGTGGTCTCACCGGTGGCCATGGCGGGGCTATCATACGGCGCCTCGGACGCCTGAATCTCCTCTCTGCTAAGAAGTTCTCGGACTACGGGCATATCGAGTTTTAGAACGAAACAGAGATAGGGCACCTCCTCACTTGCCTCGATCACGTTGCAGATGACTGGCAAGTCGAGCGACGTCAGGAGATATCGCGACTTGTCGAAGATGAATGTGGTTCCGCCGAGGTTTGCGCGTTTTCGCCCCTGTGCGACCACAGCGAGGCTCGGCTCGTAGGTGGCGGAGGCCGGCGCAGTGGGAGCGGTCCGCCGGGTAAGCAGCAAGCCAGGGACGTCGGTTATCAGTTTCTCTCTTGGTCCAATAAAAGAGGCAATTTTGCGAGCCAGCTCTGTCCGCAACTCACGCGCTTTATCTGACGACAAAGTGGAGGTTGTACTGGTGTTCTTCATCTTAGCGGCTTCCTTATCCCTTGGCTTAGGATAACCGCGCGGCTCTGGGTGCGCTAATGATTCTTTCATTGACAAGAGGAATAGGCAATAAATCGGAAGGATCGGGCTACCGCTTCCGTGGCGTTTGATTCTAATCTCGAGATGTGAGAAACGGTTCGGGAGGAGAAACCATGCAAAAGCGCAAACTTGGAAAAAGCAATCTGGAAGTCTCGGCTCTTGGGCTCGGCTGCATGGGAATGAGCTTTTCGTACGGCCCGCCCAAAGATAAGAAAGAGATGACCGATCTTCTGCATACCGCAGTGGAACGCGGCATTACGTTTTTTGACACGGCCGAAGTGTACGGCCCGTTCCTGAACGAGGAGCTAGTAGGCGAAGCCCTCGCTCCGTACCGCGGCAAAGTGGTGATCGCCACCAAGTTCGGTTTCGATTTGAGTGGCAGCGATAATCGGCCGGGAGCGGCAGGTCTGAATAGCCGGCCCGAGCACATCAAGCAGGCCGCTGAAGGGTCGCTCAAGCGGTTGAAGATCGAGGTGATCGACCTGTACTACCAGCACCGTGTTGATCCGAACGTGCCCATCGAGGACGTGGCGGGCGCGGTGAAGGAACTGATCCAGCAGGGCAAGGTCAAGCACTTTGGCATGTCCGAAGCGAGCGCAAAGACGATTCGCCGGGCTCACGCGGTGCAGCCAGTAGCCGCAGTTCAGAGTGAATATTCCCTGTGGACGAGAGGACCTGAGGCGGAGGTGCTGCCGACACTCGAAGAACTCGGAATCGGCTTCGTTCCATATAGCCCTCTAGGGAAAGGCTTCCTTACCGGAAAGATGGACGAAAACACAAAGCTCGGCAGTTCCGATTTCCGCAGTACTCTGCCTCGCTTTACGCCAGAGGCGATGAAAGCAAATCAAGCCCTGGTAGATATGCTTGCAGGCATTGCAGCACAGAAGAAAGCAACGCCTGCCCAGATCGCGCTGGCCTGGCTGCTTGCGCAGAAGCCATGGATTGTTCCAATCCCAGGCACAACCAAACTGGCGCGCATGGATGAGAACATCGGATCGGTTGCGGTCGAACTCACGACAGACGATTTGCGCGAAATCGAGAGCGCGGCCTCGAAAATCACGGTGCAGGGCAACCGGTATCCGGAACACATTGAGAAGATGACTGGCCTCTAAGCGGCAGCGACAGGTGATGGAGAGATATCGCGCGATGGACAAGCGTCGCGCGATCACGACACTGCTTCGCCGGTAAACGAAAGAACGAGGAAGAGAAAGAATGGAAATCAAAAGAGCTGGTTCGCAAGCTTCTGCGAAGGGACCTTCCGAGTGGTTTACTGGCACGGTACGAATTGATCCGCTATTTCAGGCGCCCGATCCCGCATTTGTTCAAGGTGCGAGCGTGACCTTCGAGCCGGGCGCGCGGACTGCATGGCACACGCACCCGTTCGGTCAGACCCTAATCGTAACGGCCGGATGCGGCCGGGTTCAGCGTGAAGGAGGACCTATCGAGGAGATCCGGCCGGGCGATGTGGTCTGGTTCCGGCCGGGCGAGAAGCACTGGCATGGGGCCGCACCGACCACAGCCATGACGCACATCGCCATTCAGGAAAAGCTCGACGGCAAGGTTGTCGATTGGCTGGAACAGGTCAGTGACGAGCAGTATCGAGCCGTGGCGTAACAACCTTTGGCCCGAATTTGTCCAGGACTTCCGGTCGGCCACTATGAAGTTCACTGCCTCTTCTCGCCCCAGCTATTGAAGCCGGTTTGCCACCATTGGCTACTTCACGTCACCACAGGCCGGGCCAATCCACTTCCCGATATAGTTTGCGGTCCAGTTCGTGGTGTGGTCGGCACCTGCCGAGCTCATGTGCCCCGTTCCGTGAACACTTTCGGGACTGAGGGCTTCGAAGTCCAGAGTTCCGTTAGCCTTCACACTTCCGAGCACACATTCCAATTTCAGGGAAATCTTACGGCCACTGGAAGTAATTAGCGTTTTGGTGCAGCTCCTTTGGTCATCGCCAAACGCACTGGCCCTATCCAACTTTTCCTGGGTCAAGCAAGATTTATAAGTCATCGTGCTTGGCTTATCGGCAGATTTGGCCTTCATTCTCTCTTCCAACCTGGCGCGTTGCTCGGGAGTCAACTTGGACAGGAGCTCGGGCGGGAATTGAGAACCACCACTGGTCGTCGTAGTCGAGGTCATTTCCCATAGGCCAAGTTTGACGTTGAGTGGCTGGATTTTGTCTGTTGCCGACAGGCCAGCGGCGACGATGAGGATCAGGCCAACCATTAGCTTTACTCGCATTTCCTTCTCCTTCAGTGCTGAATTTCAGCTGCGTCTGGTATAGCGGGAAGCACTACCAGGGTCAAAGGAACTGGTGCTTACTCCTCGCTGACCTGATAACACCTTGCGCATGAACGCATTACGGAACTAGCTGACGCACTGCGCTGGGTGTGTTATCCTTCGCCGCAGAATGCCGCGTATCTAGAATGGAACCGGCACGTTCCTCTTCGGGCCAAGTCTTCCGGTTCGGATTATTTGAGGCGGATGTTGCCCAAAACACGCTGACCCGCAACGGCGTGCGCATCAAAATCCAGGACCAACCTCTTCGTGTGCTCATCCTACTATTGGAACGTCCCGGCGAGATCGTTGGGCGCGAGGAACTGCGCCAGAAACTCTGGCCGGCGGATACCTTTGTCGACTTTGAGGGCAGTCTTAATGTCATCCTGAAAAAGCTGCGAGCAGCTTTAGACGATGACTCGGACAATCCGCGGTTTATCGAAACGGTTCCACGGCATGGTTATCGCTTCATTGCCCCTGTTTCGGCTAGCTCCGAAACGGCCGCGCAAAACATGCCACAGAATGGGGCCGTTGAAAACGCACCAAAAGCCGAGCCGACGGTCCCGGCGGGCCGTGCATTAAAAGGACAGCGAGTCATTCTGTACACGGCAGCCGCTTTGCTACTTCCCTCTTTACTCGTGGCAGGCTGGCTTGCGTCGCACCGGAAGAATACAGAGGCCAGCCCTCGGAACGTTGCGGCGGCAGCTTCAGCGCCGGTTCGGTTGCGCAAGTCCGTGGCGGTGCTTGGATTTCACAACGTCACTGGAAGAACCGATGACGCCTGGCTGGCCACGGCCTTTTCGGAAATGCTGCGCACGGAACTTGCCGGAGGCGAGAAACTGAGGTTGGTGTCGGGAGCGGATGTTGTGAACCTGCACCTTTCTTCACCGTGGCCGCAGACCGACACGCTCGATCAGTCGAACACAGCGCGCATCGGCACTGCTTTGAGTAGCGATCTGTTAGTCCTGGGTTCCTACACGACCATTGGCAAAGCCGACCGAAGTCAGTTGCGCGTTGACGTGCGGCTGCAAGAAGCGAAGAGCGGTGAAATCCTGGCGGAAGTCGCCGAAACCGGCAACAGCGAAAACTTGTTCCGCATTGTTTCGCGCGTTGGCGCGAGGCTCCGTGAACGTTTGGAGATTCCTGCGTTAGACAAAAGCGACGAAGCAGGAGTGCTCGCGTCAATGCCGTTGGATCCCGACGCAGCGCGGTTCTACGCACTGGGGCTCGCCAAGCTTCGTCACTTCGATGCGTCCGCCGCCAAGGACCTGCTGGAGCAAGCATGCCTGGCAGACCCCAAGTTTTCGCTCGCGCACGCCATGCTCGCTCGGGCCTGGTCTCTGTTGGGTTATGAACAAAAACGCAAGCAAGAGGCAAAACTGGCACTGGATCTTGCCACCGATTTGCCGCGCGCGGAACGGATGCAAGTCGAAGGAGATTATTACGAGAGTCTGCCTGACCACGGGAAAGCGGCATCGACGTTTGGCGCGTTATTTGAGTTATTCCCCGATAACGTGGAGTACGGATTGCAACTCGCAACAGTACAAGGTTTGGCCGGTCACAGAGCGCAGGCCCTGGAGACCATCGTCCAGCTTCGGCGTTTGCCACCGCCGGCGACTCTTGACCCGCGGATTGACATCGCAGAATCCAGAGCAGTGCCGAGGAAGCCAGAAGCTCTTGCGCTGCTCCACATTGCCGCCACCACAGCATCTTCGCGAGGCGAGCGGCTCATCTACGCACTCGCACGGCTGAACGAGTGCGTGCAACTGGTATACAGTGAGCATCCTGAGCAAGCGAGCCCCTCATGTGAAGACGCTTACACGATCTATCTCGGGGCAGGAAATCGCTTGCTCGCGGCGGATGCGCTTCGCCTGATGGGAGACCAGCAGGGTGCCAGGGGCCAATACGAGCCAGCCATCGTAACGTACCAGCATGCGCTCACGATCCTGCGAGAGTTGGGTGAGCACGCGAAAACCGCAACGGTCCTCAACAATATGGCGGGTGCCTACCTCAACGAAGGGAAACTGGACCGCGCCGAGGCGTTATATCGCGAGGCCAAAACTCATTTCGATAAGAGCGGAGATAAATTCAACTCGGCAATCGCGCTGGGAAACATCGCGGACATCCTTTATATTCGCGGTAACTTGGCGGCAGCGGCGAAGACCTATGAGCAAGACGTGGAAATCTATAGCTCACTCGAGGATGGTGATGCTAGCTATGCCATGTACCGGCTCGCTGACCTGAAATTGGCAAAGGGCGAGGTGCGAGACGCCCATCGTCTTGCTCAGCAGGCCCTTGACATAGTTCGCCGGAAGAATTCCGACATCGATGGTGCGCTGAGCGAATTGGGTGACATTCTGCGGGCCGAAGGTGATCTGAATGGCGCGCGGCAACAATATCAGGCGGCCCTCGACTTGCGAAACGAAAGCGGCAGAATGTCCACGGTTGCAGAGAGCCAGGCTTCACTTGCCGACCTCGCCATGGAGGACGGTCATGCTGAACAGGCTGAGCCCCTGCTACGCCTCGCGCTCGCTGAATTCGAGAAGGAAAAGTTGGATCCCGACGCGACCGGCGCTTATACCGATCTCAGCCGCGCCTTGCTGATGCAAGGTAAGTTCGAGGAAGCCCGCAAGGCTCTTCAGAGCGCGACTCAGCTTGGCCGGAACAGTCCGGCTCCAGCCGTGAAGTTGTCCATTGGCATTCAACGGGCGCGACTTGACCTGAGCGCGGCAGGCCAGGATGCCGCAGGAAAACTCGCTCTCACAAACGCGCGGCAACAGCTTCGCACTACCATTGGCTCCGCCAAAAAACTAGGCTACTACCAAATCGAATGTGAGGCTCGGCTGGCACTGGCGGAAGCTGAACTCAAGGCTAACGCCCCTCAGGGACGTTTGCTGCTTCAAGCCCTGGAGGCGGAGACTCATGAGCACGGGTTGGAGCTACTGTCTCGGAAGGCTCACCTAATGTCGGCGGCCACTCAGCCTGTTCCCTCTCCACGATAATCCCAAAAGGCCCGTGTTTCAGGTACCGAGCTAGTTTGAAGCGCAGGTCCGCACGCAGCGCTCCCGTTCATCTCTCTCTCCAACCTCTTATCTTGCAACCACTTAGCGGGTCAGCTTCACATCAGCCCCAGTTCCTTTGACGCCGGACCGCCTGTGCGTTATTCAAGCGACAGGTTGGAGGTGGCCCCTAAATGCACGGAGCGTCACTTTGGATTGTTCTCGCGATCGGGCTTGGCGGCTTGAGTGCTTTCGCTCAGCAGCCGATATCAACGACGCCTTCTCAAGACCCACAAATGACGGCGCCCGGACCTCAGCGGCAGCAGCCCCCTTCTAGCCGTCCCCAAGGTGCGGACAAGAATGCGCCGGTCACCAACGCCGACGTACTCAGGATGGTAAAGGCCGGAGTCCCCGAATCCGCCATCGTATCCTCGATTCAATCGAGTCCAGCGAAGTTCGATCTCTCCCCTGACGCGCTGATTGGCCTGCACAAGGCCGGAGTTGGCCAGAAAATCTTGGACGCGATGATGGCGGCTGGAAACGACGGCAAGGGGGGCAGTCCGGCTGGCCCGTCACAAGGAGCGGCACCCAACGCGCAGTTGAAGGAATTCTCCGAAGCGGAGTTCCAAAAAATCTCGAAAGAAGCGCTCTCGAAAAGCCCCGGAAAGGGCGGTCCCAAAATCCGGAATCCAAACGCTGGGCAGGGACGTTTGAGCACTTCGATCACTGCTGTACTCGAGAGTCAGAAAAAAACAGCGGAGCTCGAACACATGCAAGCGCTGGCTGCGGGGCGTACCCAATTGGCCTCGGGACAGACGGGAACGGTCGCGGGAACACCAGCTTCCTCGGCTGGGAGTTCAGCCGGGACAACGCAAACCCGCACTCAGAATAGCGGCAAGGCGCTGGCTTCTTCGGGAGCACTCAATGCCAAAGGTGCAAGCTCGCCATCCTTGGGGCCATCGACAACGTCGAGTGCAACAGGATCACAGTCCAACACAGCTCTTGCACCGGCTCCGCCGGCGATGTTGCAACCAACGAACCCCGCCAATCCGAAGCAGTTAGCGCAACCGCCTGTCACCGCGATGATGTGCCGGGGACCCGGGGTCAACACAGTGAACGGCAAGACCAAAGGCACGGTGTTTACACCCGAGCAGGACTACAACCTTTACACCATCAAGGGATGTTACTTCGGGAACGAGCCAGGCCAAGCCTATCTCTACGGTAAGTTTAAAGCGCAGAAGGTCAATTTGCAGATCGACTTGTGGACGGACAACGAAATCGACGCGCGAGTTGATCCCAACGTGAGCGGAGAAAACGACGAGAACGACGTCACGCTTGCGATCATTCCTAAGTCAGGCACAGAAATGAAAGCGGTGGGCTTTGGGTTCTATGCGGCGCGGGAAACAGTAGCACTCAGCTTTATACCGTCCTCGTGGGTGAAGCTGGCCGTATCCACGAATGGCTTCACGACTGCGGGCATTGACTACAAGTCGCCGCCCGACTCGGGATCGGAGGCCGCTGGTGCGACTGCCTATGTCCACCGCTTCATGTCTAAGAAATTCTCGTTCGACCACGACACTTACGATTTCGGCCAGCTTCCGCCCGGGTGGGCGACTGACTCCATGCAGCTGTTCACGTACGATGACGGGCTATGCCCTGGTGTCGTCACCTATAAGCAAAGCTTTGGAACTTCGACGGCCTACTGGGACCGGTTCAACCCGAACAAGATCTATGTCGGCTGGGCTCCGATAGCCTGCTCTGGCTTTTGGCCGCCGCCGCCCCTGCCACCGCTGAACATTTATAAGGACAGGACGTCATCGGCCTATGCCATCAAAGTTTGGGTGAACGGCCCACGTGGGACGACTCCGTGAGACACGGTCCGAGTTCCACGCATCGGCGCGAAGTGAGCAACGAGCTTTAAAGGCACGCAGAGGAGAGACAACACCATGTTTCTAAGAAAGCTATGCACCGTAGTTGTTCTTGCTGCCGTGGCCACAATGGCGTCGGTACCGGGTTTGTTCGCGCAACAGGAAAAGAAACCCCTGACGAACAGCGACATAGTCAGAATGGTGAAGGCCGGCGTTCCCGAATCGGCCGTCATTTCCTCCATCCAATCGAGTACATGTAACTTCGACCTCTCACCGGATGCGCTTGTAATTCTGCACCGAGCGGGAGTGGGCCAGAAAATTCTGGAAGCCATGATGGCGACCGGCAGCGGCAAGCAAACGCCTCCAGCGGGACCGCAGAACGCGAGCGGGCCGCAGGCCCCGGCACAGACGCGAAGATCTAGACCCACTCCAGAGCAATCCAAGGCGATGCTCGCAAAACTAAAGGCAAAACCAGGCCACCTCAGTCCGATCATCACGACTGCACCACCTCCGGCAGAGGCTGCCATCGTAGCGGCGCTAGTACACCAAAAGCAGTCTCTCCCATCCGGGCAACTCATGTCTTCCAGTAGCGACCCTGCGGGAGGCCAATCCACACCGCCCGGAACGCCTGGAACTCCGGGCGGCAATCCAGCTGGAGGCGCGCCCAATGCCGGAGGTTTACAAAAGAGCAGCCCCGGCACGCCTTCCACCCAAGTTGGGGGGGCGTCAAAAGTAAACTCCGTAGCCAGCGCACGAGCAGTTGCTCCGGTAATTGCGGCCGCTCCACAACCCCCCGGCTCATCCGGTACTAGCAAAATGATGCTTACGAAAGGCACTGTAGTGAGCGGCTGCGACGTTCTGAACGGCCCGCCGATCATCAGCGGACTTGGTGGGGAAAAGGTAGGCGTGAACGTTTTTTCTCAGGATCCCGCCTACAACCCGTTTTATGTCGATGGATGCCACTTCGGAACGGCACAGGGCCAAGCTCATCTGAACAACTCATCGGGCCAGAAGATAGCGGATCTGGCTATCAACGCTTGGACGGACACCATGGTCACAGTCACGGTAGACCCTTCCCTTCTCGACGCGCTCGACCAGGACAACGTGTCGCTCGTTATCGTTGCACCGGGCAGACAACCGGGACAGAAGGCCGGGTTCAAGTTTTATGCCATGCGCCGCGAAATTCTGCTTCCTTCAATTCCCGCCAGTCATGTTTCGTTGGCGCAAATCACCGATACAGGAGGGAAGAGCGTCAGCCCCACGTACTCGTCACCCTACCAGGGCGTGGCCTACTCGGAAGCGATTCAAAACAGCATTTCGCTGGCTGTAGCCCAAGCTGAAGGACTGGACGCTGACAAAGGGATGACGGCCGGCGCCGACCGCAACGCCAGCTTCCGGTTCGGTGGCGGTACCGACGTTTACGATCTCAGCCAGCTGAAGCCCGGTTTCTACGTCTCCAAATTTCAGATTGACGAGCGAACCATGCCCGTGTGTAACCCCGGAGTTGGTTTCGATATCGGTGTTTCTGATGAGACGGTCTATGACGACGGCTCTTGGAACGCCCAGTACTATCTTAGCGAAAACAAGATTCGCGTGGCCTTCGCCGAACGGCATTGCCACTACAACCATGATGGTTCGGATTCGAGCAATTCCACATATGCCTTGAATGTTTGGATTAAGGGGCCCGCACTCAGCCCGAGCAATTCTCCATGGCGGTAAGAAATGAAGCGACCTTATGAAAGTTGACTTTGTAGCAGGTGCATGGACATCTCTGGTGCGCTTGTGGAGGAATAAAATGAACACTCTCACGCGATGGTTCCTTATCGTACTGAGCGTGGCAGCGGCCGCTGCTTCCGTTTCATCGGCTCAGCAAACGCCAAAGCCGCTGACCAACGCCGACGTGATCAAAATGGTAAAGGGCGGGTTGCCTGAATCTGTCGTCATCTCCTCCATTCAGTCGCACCAGGGAAAGTTCGATATCTCGCCGGATGGTCTGATCGCTCTGCACAAAGCCGGAGTTACCCAGCCTGAGATGGATGCGATCATGGCGACTTCCGGGAACGGTTCTTCGGGCGCAGGTACGCCATCGCCAGCGTCTCCCAATCCTGCAGCAACGAACTCAGGTCCGCCTTCAAGTCCAGCTGCGGCGCCAAGTGCGGCGCCCACTGTCTCCACCGCGAAATCACGTATGCCGTCTGTCACTGTCCTTCAGGAGAACACTTCTCAACAACTGGCGATGGAAAAAACGCAATTGGCGCAAACCAAGACGAAACCGACGTCCATGAAGAATCTTGCAGCGGATGCCGCTCTGACGCAGGGAATGCAGACAGGGATCAACACCGTCGCCATGAGTGCCGCGACGCACATAAACTCCGGAGCCGGAGGATCCGCTGTGCAACAGGCGGGAAGCATTTTCTCCGGCGCGCTCGCGAAACGCAAGCCGAGCGTCACTTATGTTTGGGGCGTTCCCAATCCGGTTTCCGCCAATGTCCTTCAGACCGACTCTCCAGCTTTCTCCGTGAAATTCGCGAATACGCCAGGCGTCAACCCCGATGATTTCGAACCGGCAATTGTGAAGCTAACGCCTGCACAAAACACTTGCCGCATAGTCGGTGCAACTCAGGGCAAGGAGGACGCAGCCTCCAGCCCGGCAGCGGACTGGCAAATGTACTCCTCGTTTCTCGAAGAACGTGTCGCGGTGAACTCCCAAAAAGTGAAACCCGGTGAATACCGGATTTCGCCCACCGCGCCGCTCTTGCCTGGCGAGTACGGCCTGGTGCTTCGTCCGGTTTCCAAGTCCAAGAAATTTTCCGGCGGAGACGTGGCGCGCGGCCAGGGCGATGGATTGATGTTCGATTCAGTATGGTCCTTCCAGATATCAGCCGACGCGCAGTAGCCGTCTCGGGAATACCGAGAAAGGGAGACACCATGCGGGCAAAAAGGAGTCGCTGGGCCGGGCGTGCGATGTTTCTTGTTGCGTCGAGCGCCGTTCTGCTGGTTGTCGCAAGTTGCGGCAAGAGCAAGAGCGCAGGAGATACAAACCAGAATGAAAGCACCAACCAATCCTCAGCAAGCCATGCCCAGCCACCCGCAATAACGGAGGCCTCGGGATACGCTCACGTCACTTTTCGGCCTAACGTTCGCACCATGGAGGCGGAGGACGGAAAGAAAGCACTCATAGGGGTAACCAGCAATGAAGACGGACTGCTCTTTGACCCCTCCAATGCCACCGCTAGCGCGCTGCACGCGGGAGACGTGCTGCTGATCAAGGGATCGCTGGCGCGCAATGTCATCGCAGCAGAAACGACGCCAGACGGTGTGATGGTGCTGACTCAGCCGGCTACCCTGATAGATCTGATCCAGGACGGGGAAATCCATATGCAAACGCCGGTGCGGTTTGGTGTGCCCAGGGCGTCGCTGCAACCTCGCGAATACCCGGGCTTCTTTTCATCGCTGCGATTGGAAACCGTGTACGCGCAGAGCCCGGAATCAAACGCCATGAGCAATGCGGAAGCCAAAGGCAGGATGGACGCTTACGGAAATATGGTCAAAGGCGCCCTCAAGTCAGTGGTGGAAGGATGGGACACGACGTTTCAGGCAACGCCGGGAGAAGGAAAGACCGATCTCAACGTCATCTTGAAGAAAGACGTCGGCGGATTTGTGGCCATGATCACTGGGCAGGGTTACATCTCCAATTTTGGTTTCGACTCAACCATTTCCATCGGTCAGAGCAAACTTCAGAACATGGAGACCTCCTTCCAGAATATGAACGGGCAGATGAATTTTCAGTGGGTCGTGTCCAAGGATTCGCCAGGAGTTATGGCGGAAGAGAGCCGCATCAAGCTGCCGGGCGCGATTGAAGTCCCGCTGGCGCAGTTTCTGGAAGGGCTGCCCCTGTATCTCGAGGTCAGCGGCGCGCTGATGATCCATCCTGCGATCACCGGCGGAAAGGAATACACCAAAGGCCAGTTCCGGATTTCGTACGACGGCTACCAGCATTTCAAAGTAAAGCCCGGGAACATCGACGCCAATGGCATGGTCACCGGTGACATCGAGCTGCAAGATCATCAGAATCTTTCGCCTACGGCACCGTTGGGAATGCTGGTGGCGATTGCTGCTCCGCGTGTCCAACTGATGTTGGGCCTAAAGAAAATTTACGACAAGAGCGACATTAAGAAGGCCGCGGACTTGGTGGACAAAATCGCCGATCAAGTCGCAAAGCACTTATTTAGTCCCGATAAATACGCCAACTATCAGAAAAACGGATTGGGGCTCGGCCAAACCTTCAAGAACGCACTGAGCACCGATGGCACGGTCTACTTCGAAATGATTGGAACGTCGGCGTCCAGCTACACCGGGATGTCCACCATCACGCCATGTGCAAGATACGACCTCAACTTGGTCGGCAAGGTCGGCGCGTCGGCGGAGGCGTGGGGCCAATCTATTGGGACGGTGAGCAAAGATATTTTCAAGAAGGCCATAACCAAAGTTGATCCGCCGGGCATGAAACTCTGCGAAGACATCGGCAAGAAGTAACCGAAAGGAGCTACTCACGTGGCATTTTGCGCAAATTGCGGTGCAGCTTTGAATCAGGAATCCGGGTTTTGCGGGGGTTGCGGCAAGCGAGTCGGGACGGAAAGCCCGACATCTGTTCCGGCGCCACAAGCAATTCCTCCAGCCAGCGGAGGAATTGCGAGTGTTGCGGGTCTCGACTCCAACCTGGCCGGCGCGCTCTCCTATGCGCTCGGCTTGGTCACCGGAATCCTCTTTCTGGTGCTCGATCCGTACAAAAACGACCGCTTCGTTCGCTTTCACGCGATGCAGTCCGTACTCTTCAGCGTGGCCTGCGTTGTCTTTTCGATCGCTTGGAGCATCGTAGTTCGAATCTTGATGAACATCAGTGTATGGCTTGCGCTGGCGACGGCCCCGCTTCGCTTGCTCATCTCGCTGGGGATTTTCGCGCTCTGGGTTTACGTCATCTTCCAAGCATACAGCAAGCGGGAGTATCGCATTCCGTTTATCGGAGCGATTGCAGCGAAACAAGTGGGCTAGCTCCACGGAAAGTTTGGACTGTTGTTACGTTATGAGTTGCGGTTTGTGATCGAGAGTGGTGCAGTCACATCCCGGGGAAGCAGGCGAAAGTCGCTCTGTCATGGTTGTTCCTGGAGCCTGCTTGGTTCTACTTCAGTGCAAAACGGTTATGCACGATGGATTTGAAGCATGAAGGTCATTCGAACCGGAGAGTCGCCATCGCGATGGGAGTTGTCTTGCTCGTCACATCCGCGTGCAACGTCGGACCCCCGATCAAGCCTGAGGAGAGCAGTGCAAAAATGTCCGCCAGCAAGGCAAAGCAAGACGATTTCCATCTTGGGTCGGCGGACTTATGCGTACAAACCATGGCGCAAAATCCAACGCACGCATTTCACTTTTCCGCCTCACGGACCCATCCGGACACCGGCGAGCGGTCCACCACGGAAGCAGAGATTTCACCTCGGATGATTGACCTGACCAAAAGCGATAGCTCCAGCACGACGACGACTCACTGGCCGCGCAGCGACGAAACAGGCTGGACGATGGCCATCAAGTCGATCGCCATCGCCGGCCCCTGGATGCAACTCAACATGGCAAAATTCGCCACCAAACGCGGTGGGCCGGAAACTGTCAACGGTTTTGACACGATTAAGTACAACGTGGACACCACAAGCGACGATCCCGCGGATAAGGCCGGTTACATCGCCAGCATGGATGCCACGGACTACAACATTGTGGGCTCGGCATGGCTGACGAAAGACACCGGTTGCATTCTCAAATACGTTCTCGATTTCGAGGTGGACGCCAAGGATGGGAAGGTCAGCAAGACTCATTACGAGGGAGCTGTCATAAGAAAATGAGCAGCTCGTTCGAGGAAATTCGAAAAGGAGATGTTTCATGAGCCTGAATAGTCGAGCTTTCTTGGGCCGGTCGATGACTTTCGCAATCGTACTGTGGTCACTCACTGCAACGGCGTGCAATTTCAGCTCGCCCAAAAAGATCCCGGAGAAAGACGCAAGCATGCAATCTAGCACCGGGACAAAACCGATGGAGCCGCAACTCGTCGGAGGGAGGTACTGCGTGGAAACCATGACGCAGAACCCGCCAGGCCCGGCCACGCCAATCCATTTTTCCTACAAAGAGAACCAAAGCGATGGATCGTCAAAGGACTTTGAGGCAGATCTTTCAGGCGATACCTTCGACCGTACCATCCACGAGCGGCGCCCTGCGACCGACTTCGATCGCCAGCTCAATGCCGAGCCAAACATGCCGCACACTCCAATCCAAGACGGATTTGTTGAGAAGACGCATTCGAATCACTACGCCCGCGCCGATAAATCGGCTTGGAATGAGGCCTGGGGAGGCATGGAGCAGGGGGGAACCCCCTGGTCGTTGTTTGTCCTCAAGCCCACTGCGACTCCTGTCGGTTTCGAAAATATCAGCGGCTTCGAGGCGCTTAAGTACGTCGTGGACACCACTCACCAGAGCCAGCTTGAGAAGTATCCCGGCACCATGGGATGGGGCGTGAAGGACTACAACATCACCGGTTCGGCCTGGGTCAGCAAGGACGGGGGCTGCATTCTGCAGTACGCCATCGATTTGGAAAAGGATGGCAAAGATGGAAAGGTCGACAAATCGCATTATGAAGGAGGCGTTACGAGGAAATGATCGTCCGTCCGTGAGGGTCATCCGGTCAACAGGCCTCGTGGTTCGCAATTTTGGAGGGACATCAAATGGGTACGATTTGCACGAAATGCGGAACTGCCCTGGCTGACGGCCAATTGTTCTGCACATCCTGCGGGACGCGCCGAAGCGAACCGCCAACCGCACAATCCGGACAGAGCTTTTGCAGGAGTTGCGGCGCCCCGTTGGCTCGTGGCACCAGGTTCTGCACGAAGTGTGGTTCCGCGCCGGATCGCCCTCCCGATCCAACCGCGTCACCAAAGCCCGGGCTCCCTCCATCTGTCGCCCCAGCTCCTCCAATCCAAAAGAGTGCCGTTTTCGCTCCACCCGCGACAAAGCAACCTCGCAGCTTTGCGGCCAAATTATTATTCGCGATTGCCGGCCTTCTCGTGCTGGCAGCTCTGGCCTTCGGAGCTGGTCTGGTCTATTTGGGTTATCGCGCTAAGAAAACAGTCGAAGCAGTTCAGAAAGTTTACAGCCACGACGACAATGCGGGAACGAGTGGCGCAGCGCCCGGCAAAACCACTGGCCTTCCGCCCCTTCCGGACAGCGCTGAGAAAAAAATGGAGGAAATTCAGAAGGCTTACAAGCAGGACGACCTTGCTGGTATCGTAGGGGCCGCCACCGGTGCCAGTAGCAAGCCGCAACCTCTTCCGGAGTGGAAGCAGGCGCCCGCTGAACTGCTCACCTCCACTGCGAGCAAGATTCCCCTCCGAGAGTCACTGCGGCTCGTCAATGTCGGATCCGACCCGTTGCGCGGCGATTACGAGTCCATCTTCATTGTGGATTCCGTTACGAACCAACTGGTTCATATTCATGGTTCGCAGCAGATTCCCGCTGGTCAGGGGATCGAGCGCCTTTTGGGAGGAGCCTCAAATAAACCGCAAGAGGCTCACAAGATCGAGTGTGGGCGCACGATATTTCGGGCAGACCTGGAGAATTCCGTGGAAGCCGATGGCTATCTCTGCCGTGAAGGGAGAGAAGACAAACATCCCGGCACAACGGCGCTAGGTTTCTCCAAGAGAACTCTGAATGAACTAAAGACCGCCGGCCATACCGAGATCACCTACCACGAAGACCCCCTCAAATCTCTTTTCAAGTCATTCAAGAACGCCATGGCCTCCGATTCTGATGCTTCCCGCGATGCTGCCAGTACTGATCTCATGAAGAAAATCATGAGTTTCGCTCCGGGAGATGCCGGCGGCTCGACGGATACTCCTGCGCTCAAATGCACCATGCAGAGAGTGGGAACCACCGATTTGGCCTTTCCGGTCCTGGTCAATGACCAGCCCGCCGAACTGCCCGTTATCGACGTCACCTTTAAAGCTCCTGACATCGAAGGTGGCAACCACGCGTACATTCTCGACGACCCGGAAAACCCCATTTTGCTGGCCGCGGTCGGAAAAACCGGCCACGCGCAGTTCACCAAAATCTACTGGGACATTCCGAAGCGCACCGGGCTTGAGGAAGAATTAGCAGAAAATGGCCGCGCCAAAATCTATGACCTCTATTTTGATTTTCGCAGCGATATCTTGCGTCCCGAATCCAAAAAGGTCCTCAGCGAGATCGCCCAAGTCATGCGGCAGCATCCGGATTGGAAGCTCGGCGTCGAAGGCTTCACGGACAACATCGGTGGAGATGCCTTCAATCTCGACTTGTCCAAGCGACGCGCAGCCTCAGTAAAGCAGGCTCTAGTGACGCAATTCAATATTCCTGCCGATCGCTTGAGCACCGCAGGCTTCGGAGCATCGAACCCCGTAGAAACAAATGACACCATGGAAGGGCGGGCGCGGAACCGGCGAGTGGAGTTGACGCGGAATTGATCGTCCGGGTATTCGTCATGTATGCCGCGGCGCCGTGCCCAGCATCTAGAAGTTATCTCATAAACACTTTCAACGCACTGAGCGGTTGAAACTTATGACGAATGGCGTAAATCGAGAGCATGGACATCACCGACGCCCAATGGG
>Ga0209698_10003427_pt1 | contig 17724 bp, 10 predicted proteins | sample LitLauG_LLR_2012_FD_187203 | JGI IMG/M metagenome (GOLD analysis project Ga0209698, IMG submission 187203) | Freshwater sediment microbial communities from Pennsylvania, USA - Little Laurel Run_MetaG_LLR_2012 (SPAdes) (version 2) | ecosystem: Environmental > Aquatic > Freshwater > Creek >...
GGCCAGACTCGCGCTGCCATGCAGAGCCGCTGTGTTCTTTTCGTCGGCGAAAAGCTTGATGCCTTTTTCTTCGAAGAACGGTGATTCTGGCGGAAGGCTTCCCGTCGTTTCGTACTGACTCGTCAATTTTTTCGTTTCGATTTTGCTGGCTTCCACGTCAGGTTGGTTGAAGGCATTGATGCCGATAAGGGAGCCCGCCACGGCAGTCGCGATTTCCCAACGGAAGAATTCCTGGCCGAGAGCATAGGTGTTCGGCAGCGCGATTCGGACGACGGGGTGCCCGGCTTTTTCGAGAGCAGCAACCGCAGCATCCTGGGCCTTGCTGGGCTTCGAGGCCAACCGCAGATACGCGAAGACGCGATCGCTCCCATAGGTAGCAGGCTTGGCGAGGCGTTCGCGATCCACGGGAATAATGCCTTTGCCGATTTTTCCGGTGGATTCAGCAATCAATTGTTCAAGCCAAGCGCCGAGGTCAGAGATTCCAGGTGAAGTGATGAATGTGATCTTGTCGCGCCCGTGATTGGCGGCGACGCCCAGGATCGTTCCAAGGAGAACCCCAGGATTCGAGTCGGCGGCAGAAGAAGTGCCGCACGCCTTGACCATCTCTTCGGTGTTCTTCAGGAACTTGGCAATGTCCAGGCCCATCACCGCACCGGGAACCATCCCGAAATTGGAAATGGCGGAGTAACGGCCGCCAATGTTCGGCACGCCCATGAAAATTCCGCGAAACTTATCCGCTTCAGCCACCTGTTGCATCTTTGATCCGGGATCGGTGACGGCTATGAACCGATTACCGACTTCTTTCTCGCCTACTTTGGCTTTCACGCGCTCGAAAAAGTATTGCTTGTAAATGTTGGGCTCGAGCGTGCTGCCGGACTTGCTGGAAACAATGCAAATAGTGCTCTTGAGGTCCACCTTCGCTTCGATGGCTCTGATTTGCGCGGGGTCTGTGGAATCGAGAACGTGCAGTTCGGGAAAGCCTTTAATTTTTCCAAAGGTCAGCCGCAGAACTTCAGGGCAAAGGCTGGAGCCGCCCATGCCCAGCAAGAGGGCATGCTTGAAGCGTGCCTTTTTGATGTCGCCTGCAATTTGTTTCAGAATATCAATGTGGGCAAGCTGCTCTTCGGTGATGGTGAGCCAGCCGAGCCAATTGCTTTCGTCCGTGGCGCTCCAGAGCGAAGCATCTTTCTGCCACAAACGAGCAACTTTATTGTTTTTTTCCCAGTCATCCAGGGACGCAGCCACCGCGCCCGCAAGTTCTTTCGGTAATTTATAGGTTTGTTTGTTGACGCTCACGCGCGCACCCCAGCGCTTTTACCCGTTGCAGCCAGGAGGGTTGTGAAGGCATCGGCAAAGAGCTTCACGCCGTCCACCAGGAGCTTGTCGGTGACTTCTTTCATGGAAATGCCCGCCTTTGCGAGGTCGGCCATGGTCTTCGCTGCTCCGTCAACGTTTTCCGTCAGGCTGGGGCGCAACTTGCCGTGATCGCGGAACGCGTCAAAGGTAGCCGGAGGAATGGTATCGACGGTATCCGCGCCAATCAACTCCTCGACGTAAATCACATCGCGATACTTGGGATTCTTGGTGCTGGTGCTGGCCCATAGCAGACGTTGAGTCTGCGCGCCTTTGGAAGCGAGAGTTTTCCAGCGCGGGCCGCCGAAAAGTTCCTGATATTTCTTGTAAGTGAGCCGCGCGTTGGCAATAGCCACTTTGCCGCGAACGCTTTCCAGTAGAGCCGTTTTGCCGGCGTCCGCCCCAGCCTTGATCATTTCATCGATTTTGCCGTCAACGAGCGAGTCGATGCGGCTGACGAAGAAACTGGCCACGCTGGCGATGTGGCTGATGTCCTGGCCCTTGGAAGCGCGAGCTTCGAGCGCGGCAAGGAACGCTTCGGCTACCTGCTCATAGGCCGACTGCGCGAAGAGCAGCGTGATATTGATGTTGAGCCCGTCTTCGAGAAGCTGGCGAATCGCTGGAATTCCCTCGGGCGTCGCTGGAACCTTGATCATCACGTTCGGACGATCAACCGCTTTCCAGAGGCGGCGCGCTTCCTCAATCGTTCCCTTGGTGTCATTCGCCAGATAAGGAGACACCTCCAGGCTGACGTAACCGTCGCGCCGCTTCGAATCCGTGTAAACAGATTTGAAAATGTCGCACGCATCCTGAACGTCGCGAATCGCAATTTTTTCAAACAAGCCCTTGGCGTCCAGCGTCTTCGCGGCGGGTGACGTCAGAATGTCGGCATAAACGTTGCTGCCGGTGATGGCCTTCTCGAAGATGGCGGGGTTCGAGGTCATCCCGCGGAGGCCGTCGTTATCAATATATTTTTTCAACCCGCCGCCGGTCAGCAGATCTCGCCGGATGTAGTCCATCCAGGGAGATTGCCCGTAGGTGAGCAGGGCTTTCAGCGGATTCGTTCCCTCGCCGGTGCCGATATTGGGAATCGTCGATGTCGTTGTCATGCTGGTTCTCCTTCATTTTCAAACTCTATTGTACGCCCCGGAGGGTGGGGGCGCTTCCAGCTTCAGCTACCGCCATTGTCCCTCAAGCCTTGTATTCAGCGGCGAATTTTGCTTCCAGGGCTTTCACTTTGCCAAGCCGCCGCACGTGCCTCTCTTCGTTGGTGAACTTCGCGCCGATGAAGGCTTTCACGAGATCCTCGGCCAGCTTGACGCCAATGACGCGCTCGCCCAACACCAAAACATTAATGTCGTCGTGTTCCACTCCCTGGTGCGCCGAATACGTGTCGTGGCACATCCCGGCTCGAATCCCCGGCAACTTGTTTGCTGCCACGCTCGCTCCCACACCACTGCCGCAAATAAGAACGCCGCGCTCCGCCTTGTGGTCCAGCACCGCACGGCCCACGCCTTCGGCAAAGTCCGGATAATCGGAGGGGTTTTCATTGAAGGCGCCGACGTCCAGAACCTCGTGCCCGAGCGAGCGCAGCAAATCGCCCATGGCTACTTTCAACTGAAAACCAGCGTGGTCCGAACCAACAACGATCTTCATTGCCAGCTCACTTTCCGAGAACTTCTTTTGCTGCGGCCACCACGTTATCCACCTGGATGCCGAATTTCTTCAGCAAGTCCTTCAGCGGTGCCGACGCACCGAAGCTGCGCATCCCAATCATTTTGCCCTTAAGCCCGACATAGCGCTCCCATCCAAACGTGGAAGCCATTTCCACGGATACTCGGGCGCTTACGGTCGCAGGGAAGACACTCTCCTTGTAGGCGGTGTCCTGTCCCTCGAAGAGTTCCCACGAAGGCATGCTGACCACTCGTGTCTTGATGCCGCTGGCATTCAATTTGTCGGCGGCTTCCACGCAAAGAGAGACTTCGCTGCCGCTGCCCATCAGAATCACATCGGGTTTCCCGCCGGGGGCTTCAGCAAGAACGTAAGCTCCCTTGGCGACTCCCGCAGCCGGAGCATATTTCGTGCGGTCGAACGTAGGCATGGCCTGGCGGGTAAGAACCAGCGTCGAGGGCCCATGCGCATGCTGCAGGGCCACCTTGTAGGCCTCCACAACCTCATTGGCATCGCCCGGCCGCAGAACCAGCATGTTGGGCATCGCGCGCAAAGACGCGACTTGCTCGATGGGCTGGTGGGTCGGACCATCTTCCCCCACGCCAATCGAGTCGTGAGTGAAAATGTACATCGCCGGAATTTCCATCAACGCGCCAAGCCGCATGCTCGGCCGCATGTAATCGCTGAAATTGAAAAACGTCGCGCTAAATGCGCGGAGTTTCGACAGTGTCATGCCATTCACGATCGCGCCCATGGCATGTTCCCGAACGCCGAAGTGCACGTTGCGCCCGCGGTATTGATTCGGATAGAAATCGCCCGCGCCGTCGAAAGTTAGATTCGTCTTGTTGGATTTGGCGAGGTCCGCCGAGCCGCCAACCAGCCAGGGGATATTCTTTGCCAGGGCATTGAGAGTCTTTCCCGAGGATTCGCGCGTCGCCATGCCTTTAGGATCGGCAGGGAAGCTCGGCAAATCCTTGTCCCAGCCGTCCGGCAATTGGCCGCTCTGCATCCTGTTCAGTTGATCGGCGAGTTGGGGGAATTGTTTCTTGTACTCCTCGAACTTCGCCTTCCACGCCGCGCGGGCATCGGCGCCACGCTTCCCCACGCCGTTCTTGAATTGGTCATATACGCCGTCTGGGACCAGGAACTTTGCGTCTTCAGGCCAGCCGTAATTTTTCTTCACCAGCTTGATTTCCGCTTCGCCCAGCGGCTCGCCGTGCGCTTCGTAGGAATCCTGTTTGTGGGGGGATCCATATCCAATGTGGCTGTCCACCACGATCAGCGTCGGCCCGTCTTTCGAGTTGAGAAAATTCTTGTAGCCACCGGCCAACATTTCCAAATTATTTGCGTCCGTCACGTGCGTGACGTTCCAACCGTAGCCCTTGAAGCGCGTCATCACATCTTCGCTGAAGGACCACTCCGCCGGGCCGTCCAGCGTTACGCGGTTGTTGTCGTAGATCCAGCAGAGATTGGTCAGCTTCAGGTGGCCCGCGAGCGAAGCCGCCTCGCACGCGACGCCTTCCATCAGATCGCCGTCTCCGCAGACCGCGTAAACATTGAAATTGAAAACCTCAAAGCCGGGCTTGTTGAAATTCTCTCCCAGCCATTTACTAGCGATGGCCATGCCCACGCTGTTTCCCGCGCCCTGCCCCAGAGGGCCAGTGGTCGTCTCCACACCTGTGGTTATGTGCGATTCCGGATGTCCAGGTGTCCGGCTATCGATTTGGCGGAAACGCTTGATCTCTTCCATCGACACTGCCAGGTCGTTTGAAACTTCGCCCTTAGCATTGACCGCGCGCACTCGGGCGAGGTGCAGCGTGGCATACAGCAGCATCGAAGCATGACCAGCCGATAACACAAAGCGATCACGATTGGGCCAGGTGGGGTCAGCAGGATCGTAGCGCAAAAATTTCTGCCACAACTCGTACACCACCGGAGCAAGACCCATTGGCGCGCCAGGATGTCCTGAATTTGCTTGCTGGACCGCATCAATCGCCAGAGTGCGGATAGTGTTGATGCTCAGCTGGTCGAGGTTCGGCTGGCTCACATTCGCTCCTGCTGCGGGCAGGAGGGCTCCCGCAGATCGTAGTCAGATTTTAGATGCTCAATGGACCGCAATGTTTCAAGTGATTTTACGCCAAAATGAAGCGGCCTGCTCGTTTTGACAGGGAGGGGGCAGCGGACACGCAGCCAAATGATCGAATCAATAGGTTGCGCACCTTGAAATGCCAATCGGCAGGACGCAACCCGAACGAGAAAACCGCCCGAGTTACCGCCAAAATACACGCCGAACTAAGACGCTACAAGGCTCCCGGATGGCTGTCAACAATGTTATGGAATTCTAAAGAAACCTGAAGGTTACTGCGACGAAAGGTTTCTGACGTCGCCTGGTCACGGTAGGATCGATCCTATTGCGATTTTTCTGGGAACAGCCGGTGGACTTCCTCCATGAGGGTTTCCGGCATTTGACTCTTTTCCACGAAACCATGGGCGCCCCACCGCAGGCACTCTTCCCGCAGGGCCAGCCCGCTCAACTGCGAATAGACGAGCACCCGCATGTCGGGGAAAGTCTTGCGAAGATCCATGGCAGCTTCCAGACCATTCTTTAGGGGCATGCTGAGGTCAACGAGTACCAAATCGGGGCGAAAACGCTCAGCCTGGTGCAAGAGGTGCTGTCCGTCGCGCGCGGTCCCTGCGAGCTCGAACTCCCCCTGAAATTGAAGAAACTTGCAAACGGCACGCAAGGCGTTTGGGGAATCATCAGCGACCAGTACACGAATACGGCGATTGCCGGCTGCCATGGCACACCTCTACGGAACCCAAAACGTTCTATTTCCACGGATGAGTGTGCCTCAACGCTGACCCTGGTGAAATTCGGTGGATTCCCTAGGGAATTCCCTGTAGACGCGGATGGTCGACTCTAGCTCTGGATGATATTGTTGCGCACCGCGTAGCGAACGAGATCCGCAAGAGAATGAAAGTCCAGCTTCAGCATGATGTTTGCCCGGTGAGTCTCCGCCGTTTTCACGCTGATCCCCAGATAACCCGCAATTTCCTTATTGCTTTTTCCTTCCGCAAGCAGCTGCACGATTTCGCGCTCCCGCGGAGTCAACCGGCTGCGCGAAGATTGATTGAGCGTTGAGCCATCCTCAGAAGGGTAGGCTGCGTTGGAAGCAGCCTCCGACACGCGTGATGACAGGTAGGGTTTGTGCCTGCGAAGCGCGTCCACCGCTGCGATCAAATTGCGGTCCGCGTCATCCTTTAATATGTAGCCGTGGGCCCCGGCTAACAGAACTTCCTTCACCAGTTGGTCGGAGTCGTGCATCGTCAATATGAGGATTTCCGTCCGCGGAGAAAGTTTCCGGATCTGGCGGGTCGCTTCGACGCCGTTCAACAGAGGCATGCCGATATCAAGAACCGCGACGTCCGGCTTGAGTTCGCCCGCTTTTTCCACGGCTTCCCGGCCATTGGAAGCCTCCGCGCAAACTCGCCAGCCCGTTTTGGACTCCAGGAGAACACGGAGTCCCGTTCGCACGACTTGATGATCATCAGCTACGAGGATGCGAACTGCCATCGGTAACCTCGGTTCTTAAAGGGACGGAAACCCGCACCGTGGTTCCAGACGAGCTGGATTCTATCTCAAGTTTCCCGCCCAGCTGCGTCATTCGCTCGCGCATGCCGAGTATCCCGACGCCCAAACGGGTTCCGGAGCTGTTTCCACGCTCCATGGCTTTCCCGTCCATCCCGCGCCCACGGTCTATGACTTCGAGGTCGACGCATGTCGTATCCCCGCGCAAGTGAATCTCGGCTGTATCGCTGCCAGAGTGCCGCTGAATGTTCGTCAGGCTCTCCTGAACGATACGGAACAGTGCCGTCTCCGCTTCCTGTGGCAGGCGGCCAAATCCCGCCTGGATCTCCAAGTCCAGTTTGATTCCGCTGCGCTCGCTGAATCCCTCGGCATACTCTTTCAGCGCGGAAACCAGTCCCAGCTCATCGAGCAGCGGCGGATGCAATAGATAGGAGAGCGTTCGAATCTCCCGCGACATTTCCACCAGCACTCTTCGGGCTTCCGCCAGTGCGCTGCGCGCAGATTCGTCCTTGGACGTCATGGAGCGCGTGGCCTGCGCCAGATTCAGATTCACCGCCAGGACGCTCTGCGCCAGGCTGTCGTGCAGTTCCCGTCCGAGTCGACGCCGCTCCTCGTCCTGAAGCTGCAGCAATCGCGTGGAAAGCTGGTGAAGCGCTTCCTCCGCTTGCTTCCGCTCGGTGATATTTATGAATGTGTTGATCGACGCCGAAACGGAACCGTCCTGCGCAAACTGCGGCACCACGTTTCCCATCGTCCATAGAATCTCGTTCGATCCCGGTCGCCGCCACCCCAGCACCTCATTCTTGAACGCCCGTCCCGTCTTCACGGCCAGCGGCCCGGGCCGCATTGCATAAGGGACTTCGGTTCCGTCTTCCCGGATGGTAACCAGGTTCAATCGCAATGAGTCTTTTCCATGCGCTTCCGCCAGCGTTATTCCGAACATTTGTTCTGCCGCCTGATTTGCAAACTGCACTCTGGCATCCGGCCCAAGCACAACGACCCCGACATTAAAGTCCCGAACGAGCGTGCGAAAACGCTCTTCGCTCGCACGCAGCGCCTCCTCCGCTTGCTTCCACAGAGTTACGTCTGAAATAGACAGAATGACGTTGGCTACTTTTCCTTCCGACGTAAGGTGTGGCACAGCGTCCACCAGGGTCCACAAGACTTCATTCGTGTCCTCCCGGAGCCATCCCACCATTTCATTTCGGACCGCCTTTTTTGTCGCAATCGCTCTAGGCCCTGGACGCCTTTCGAACGGGATCTCCGTTCCGTCCTCTCGAATGGCCTTCATCTTGAAGCTCGACGTACTCTTCCCGCGAGCCTCTTCCTCTCTCAATCCAAACATCTCCAGCGCTGCTCGGTTCGCATATTTCGTTTCCGCATCGGGACCCAGCAGGACCACGCCGACATGCAAGTCCTGGACCAGAGTGCGAAAGCGTTCTTCGCTGGCGCGCAGAGCTTCTTCCGCCTGCTTGCGGGCGGTGATGTCCCGCACGATGGCCAGAGCGCACAGCTTTCCATCCAATTCAATCAGCGTCCCCGAAAACTGAGTGACGCGTGTCTCACCCGACTTGGTGAGGCAAACGAACTCTTCCTCGCGGACCTCAGATTTATGCTGAAGTTTTGCAATTACCTCCAGCCGGCGTTTTGGCTCTTTCCATAAATTCAATTCCAGTGGTGTTTTCCCTAGAGCCTCCTCGCGTGAATAGCCGGTAAGGCGGGTGAAACTGTCATTGACCTCCAGAAATTGGCCTCCCGGCACCGCACTGATTCCGACGGCGTCAGGGCTGGAACGGAAAGCGGTAAGGAACATGCGCTCCGAACGGATCAGCGCCTGCTTTGTTTGAAAAAGGTCTTCCGCAATCCGGCGCTGCCTCTCATTGGTCAGCACAAGCCGTGCCGCGGAGAGAATGAACGAGGCGGTGATGGCGATCCCCGCGATGGTGATCTGTTCCGCGGCGATGCGCCGGCCCATGAAAAGGACCAGTAAAGGGATGAGAATCGGCAACGCTTGGGAAACGACGATCGCGCGAATTCGCGAGCGCACTTCGGTAGGTGTGCGCTCCTCCTCGCGACTCCAGGTTGCAGCGATGTACGCGACAAACAGGAATGGCGCACACACAACGATGTCCGTCCAACTTGCTCCGGTTCGAGAGGTGTAGGGAGCAATCAGAAAGACCGATCCAGAAGCTGCGGATACCACAAATAATCCAGCCATCCGCCGGAAGAAGTCCCTGATAGCGCCCTCGGGGACTGTAGTTGCTCGGATCAAAAATCCCCCCGCGAGTGCCGCGTCGCGAGCCGCCTGTAGTTGAATGATCTTCACCACCATTTGCGGCCCCTCGGCTTCCCATCGCGAGGGGATGTAGAAGAAGTAGAGATAGGCGGTAAGGGCAACGACTCCGATCTGAGCAAAATCCAATACTTGCTGCCAATCGACTTTCCCTGATTCTTTCGCTGGGCGCGGCAACAACATCATGGCAGCGGGCGTTACCCACAGGATAAAAAGAATGTCGGAAGGCCAGGGAGTCGAGGTTGGCGCGTGAGCAAAACTCTGATAGTAGGTCTCCAGCGCTTGAGCGGCGCAACCCAGGAAGAGGGCCGCGGCGAGCAGCAGCCAGAGTTGTCTTATATACGTTGATGATTTCCTGGCCACATGAAGGGAACACAGAGCGGCCCACAGCGCGACTGCCGTCTGCAAGACATTCGATACCAGCAGGCTTGTGGCGGGCCTTGGGACCTCTTCAATGACAATGAAAAGCAACACGGTCAGCAGACCGGCAACGGCGACAATAATCCAGGAGAACTTGCCAGAGGAACGCAAACGAGAGACTCCACACGCTGCCTTCAGTCTATGTCGAGTCAACTTGGGGAACAATCGCCGCGACGGCAAGTGATACGAATAGGCAACACTCCAGGCTCAAGTGCTCTCCATTTATCGGAAGCCCAGTCGGTTCGCGGACGGAGATTCAGCCGAAATCAGAAGGTGGTCGGAAGTGAACGCATAAGTGTTGCAGTAGGTGTCCCTGTCCGTTAGATTTGTATCTGCCAGCGCCCGGGTGGCGGAATGGCAGACGCTGAGGACTTAAAATCCTCCGGGGATTTTTCCTCATGTGGGTTCGACTCCCACCCCGGGCACCAGTTTGTCTTTTTCGTTTTAGCGTTGATTCTAATCCACTTTTAGATACAACACTTACAAGAAAACATAAGGGGGGTGGCGTCGTGTATCTGACTCTAGATTCCCAAGCAATGACTCACCATCTTCCCCGCTACGGCGAACTGAACCATCGTATCCGCCCGCCCGCTGCCTAGCACCTGGAATCGCCAACATGGAACTGATCAACTACCGAGTGGCAAGAAACTTCAACGTCTGGCATCCACTTCTCCTACAATCCTTCGGGAAGCGGATAGTAACTCCCCAACCGGCAACTCCGCGGAGGAATGTGTGGCCTCAAGTAACAATTTCGATCTGATCGTTATTGGCTGCGGCCCGGCCGGCGAAAAAGCCGGCGCCCAGGCCGCCTACTTCGGCAAGCGCGTTGCCGTCATCGAGCGTGCCGAGCACATGGGCGGAAGTTGCATCAATACCGGCACCGTCCCCAGCAAGACGCTTCGCGAATCCGCGCTGTACTTCTCCGGCTTGAAGCAACGCGGCCTCTACGGCATCGACTATTCGCTGAAGGAGAATCTCACCGTCCACGACTTCATGCATCATGAGCGCGAAGTCGTTGACATGGAACGCCAGCGCATCCTGAAAAACCTCGCCCTCCACCACATCGAGCTCGTGCGTGGACAGGCTTCTTTTCTGGACCCGCATACCGTCGCCGTTACCACTGCGCAGGGCGCGCGTCACCTGAAAGGAGAAGTCATTCTCATTTCCACTGGCTCCAAGCCGCATCGCCCATCCGAGATTGCCTTCGACGACATTCATACTTTTGACTCCGACACATTTCTCCAGATGGATCGCATTCCCAAGAGCCTCGCAGTCATCGGCGGCGGCGTCATTGGTTGCGAATACGCTTCGATCTTCAAAGCGCTCGGAGTTGATGTCACCCTTGTCGACGGGCGCGACCGGCTTCTCCCGTTTATCGACAACGAAATTTCCGATCGTCTTCGCGACCGTCTCGCCGCTCTTGGCATGCACTTCGCCTTCAATGAACGCCCAGTCAAAACAGAAAACTCCGCCAGTGGTGTCCGCCTGACGATGAAAAGCGGCAAGATCCTCGAAACCGATGCCGCCCTCTTTGCGGCGGGCCGCCGCGCCGCCGTCGACGGCCTTGCGCTCGAAAAAGCAGGCCTGGCCATTAACGATCGTGGCTATATCCCCGTCGACGAGCACTACCGCACTTCCGTCTCCCATATTTATGCCGCGGGCGACGTCATCGGTTTCCCCGCGCTGGCGTCAACATCCATGGAGCAAGGCCGCGTCGCCGCCTGTCACGCGTTTGGTTTGAAATACAAAGAGCGTGTCGCTTCTCTGCTCCCCATGGGCATTTACACCATTCCGGAAATATCGGCCGCGGGCGAGACCGAAGAATCCTGCAAGGAAAGGAAGATCGATTACGTCGTCGGCCGCGCGCATTACGAAAACAACGCACGTGGGCACATCACCGGTGACACTGCCGGCATGCTCAAACTCATCTTCGCTCGCGCCGACAAGAAACTTCTCGGCGTCAGTATCATCGGAGAAAATGCCACCGAACTCATCCACATTGGCATGATGGTTCTTGACAACGGACTCACCATCGACGAATTCATCGAGCAAGTTTTCAACTATCCAACTCTCAGCGAGCTTTACAAGTACGCGGCGTACGACGGTCTGGGCAACCTCGCCGGCCACAAGCTGCGCGAAGGCTGAATATGAAATTCGTTCTTGTCCGTCTATCTCTTCTCTGCACCCTTGGTGTCTCTGTGTTAACTTTTTCCTCCGCCCTTTTCATCGCTCCGCCAAGTCCCCAGGCCGGGCGAGAGCCCTCGCGTTCCTACTTAGGATTCGACCGCAATATCTACCCCGGTGATCCTAGTCTTCCCATCTTGCGCAAGAGTTTCGTCTTCACCAGCTACTGGCTCAGTCCGCCACCCGGTGAAAAGCGCAACACCTGGAAAGGGAAGCGCGAACTTCTTCTCTCTCACGGCTTTGGGTTCTTAGTTTTGTACCGCGGACCAGACAGCGGCGAACTCAAAAATGAAACGGACGCGAAGGAAAAAGGAAATAAGGGCGCCGGCGAAGCCGCAACGGCCGCGAAAGAAGAAGGCTTCGCTGTTGGAATGATTATTTTCCTGGACATCGAAGAAGGCGGCCGCCTCCCCGAGATTTACCACGCCTATCTCCGCGCCTGGTCAGAAGAACTCAAGCGCGCAGGTTTTGTCCCTGGCGTCTACTGTTCCGGCATTCCCGTGAAGGAAGAACCCGGCGTCTCCATCACGACTGCGGACGACATTCGCAGTCACGAACCCTCTCACGAAATCGCAATCTGGGCCTATAACGACGCGTGTCCACCCTCGCCTGGCTGTGCATTTCCCGAGCATCCCCCCGCCCCTTCCGCAAGTGGCATTTCGTACGCCGCAGTCTGGCAATTTGCACAATCCCCGCGCCGAAGAAAACTCACGGCGCGCTGCCCCGCGAAGTATTCGCCCGATGGCAACTGTTACGCCCCCGGTGACACCGCCCACGCGTGGTTCCTGGATGTGAACAGCGCCTCCTTGCCCGATCCTTCTGGCGGCGGGGGCAACAATTGATCTACTTGCGATTGGAAATAGGTGGAACCAGAAAGTCGAAAATGGATTAGAACAAATCAGAAACGAAAGCAGAATTAATTGGTGGGATTTCTCGGAAACTTGAAGTAGGGAAGCCGGACGTTTTGGTCCATGATTTGATCGGCACGGATGTTCGCAGGCGCTTCAAAGCCGGCAGTGCCACCGTTGGTCACATAATCGTCCTGATCCACGCCGTCGCCGCTTACACCTAGTCCGCCGACCAGAGTTCCGCTTCGGTACAAGCCAGCGCTTCCCGGGAAGAAAACAATTCCGCTCTTGTTCGCATTGGCTGCGCCGCTCTGAAATCCCTGCGTGCAGGGACTTGCCAGGTCTATTGTGTACAAATTGAAAAATGGCCCGGCGCTTGAACCGTCAATTCCCGGCGGGTAGAAGGGCTGCGCGCCAAAACTAATCGTGCGGTTCGTCACCGCTGTTCCCAAGGGCACGCCGTTCAAGTCCGTGCTCGTTCGTGCCGCACTGTTGAAATACACCATGTTGCGCGCCTTCGTCGCCGCAACATCAATGCTGAATACCGTGGAATCCGACATCCGTCGCAGGCCGATAATCGTTCCATCCAGATCCGCCACAGCGATGACCATCCTTGCTTTTGAGCCCAGCGGCAATCGAATCGCGGCGCGCGTCGTATTCGCCGTTGCTTCCGCGCTGTTCAAGATTTGCGTCACATCGGACGCACTGAGCCCACCGACCGGCCCCGCCGCCGGAGCGATCAAGTCCCCCTCGGGTGGTTGCCCTTGGCTGTTTGTTGCTGCAACCAAATAGCTACCCGTCCCCGCGACCGGGCCTGCAGAAAACCCCGCAGGCCGCGATGTCTGATTCACGAAGGGCAGCGCAATTCCACCAATGAAAACCACTCCTGGAGCCGCAGGCGTCGGGCCAAAGGCATCCGTCGGTGCACTTCGCGTCGTTGTCGCTCCCACGAGGGCCGCAAATTCCGCCACATTCAGATTGTTTGATGTGGTCACAACGCCGATACCGCCGACCACGACGTTCTTATAGAAAATCGGCACACCACCCGGATTCACCGTGGCCGCATCCGAATCATTCATGTCGACTTTGCCGGTGAGCACCCCGAGGCCAAATCCTCCGCCGAGTGCGAGGGACGGAGGAATCTTGCTCAGAAATGCAGGGTCATTGATCAGCGTGCAGCCGCGATTGGTGTTCTCGATCCCATATAAATCGGCCGGCGGCTGGTTCATCACGCCTGGTGGAAAATGAATTCCGCTGATGAATCGCACGGTTCGCGAGGATAGCGGCGCCTGATCGTTGCTGAAAAACGCGCCGGTGCGCGCGAGCGCAACCGCGACCTCGTTTGCGTTCTGCGCTTGCCCAAAGTTTCCGGCGGCGGTAGCCGGAGCATTCTGAGTTCGAAACACGCCCAACACGAATCCCGCGCGATCCACGATCGCCACGGTCATGTCGACATTCACAGAATTGACAGCCGCCTGCACGATATTCTGAACGTCGGTTACTTGCAGAGGCTGCACCGGCGTGACTAGTGGCGGCACAATTGCTGTGCTGCTCCCGCCTCCACAGCCGACAGTGATCATCACGAGCGCAAGCGCGATTCCCACGGCGAGGAAAACACCCAGCGCCAGCGTTCTCTTTCGCTGCCGCAATGCGCGCCGCGATTCCACCGGTCTCCGCAGTGTGTGCGTCGTTTCCATTGTGCGAGTACTCTCGTTGGTACCACACTCGTTTACAGCCTCTCAATGCATTTGCCTCGACGAAGATGCGTACTGGTGAATGGCCGCGGCCGCCCGCGGTGGTGCGCCGCCATAGGTGTGTTATCGAATGTCTCCATGGGTCGGGGAAAAGTGTTGCTCGCTGCGCGGCGATATTGTTAGCTAGTACGCGATTCCTGTTTCTTTCATCGACCTGTGCTGGCCGGACGCATGATCTTTCTCTTCCCGCGGAAATATCGACGCGCGTTCTGCGCGGCCTGCTGCATTTTGGCTCTCACCGCCGCTGCGATAGCCGGTGCGACGCGCCAGGAGCAACCGCCACCGAGTACGCAAGACTCCGCAAAAAAATCCAGTGAGCAAGGCCCCGCACTGCGAATCCCGCGGCAGCAGGCGCAGAGCAGCGCAGCGCTGGATGGCGTTGTGCGGGATTCGAGCGTGCCCGCCGCCACGCGCCCCGTTCCAGCGGCCGTCCTCACACTGCGAAACGTCCAGTCTGGAGAAGTGTTCAGCGGCGTGAGTTCCGGTGAAGGTGTCTTCCGAGTGTTTCCCCTGCCGCCGGGCCATTACCAGTTCCGCGTCGAAGCCAAAGAATATGCGCCATTCGTTCTGCCCGACCTGGCGTTGCAGTCAAACGAAGTCGTGACACTCGAAATTTCCCTTGTCAGCGTCGCGGCCATCGAAGCGCGCTCGCGGCTGCCAAGGCTTCCGGAACTTGGCCCCACTCTTCCGGCCGAAACGCAATCTTTCGGGACCTATCGAGAGCTTCGCCATCGCCTCGATTCCGACCCCAACTACATCGAAAATATTTCACCGGACACTCTTCCTCCCGTGGCCGATGTTTACAACACGGTCCCCAATCGCTGGGTGCTCGAGCAACCTGATTACCGTCGTTATGCGCAGCGCGGCGAGTACGTCTACAGCAAGCCCCGGTGGTACGATCCGTTCAATCACAATCGTCTCAAGGGTGATGAGCCCATCTGGCCCGAGCTGCTCGGGCAGCAGGTTTTTCTGAACCTCACGGCATCTTCCGAGACTTTTCTCGACGGCCGACGGGTTCCATCCCCGAGCAATGTGAGCAGCGCGCGCCCGGGCAGCTCGGGATTTTTCGGCAAGGGCGAACAAGCGTTCTTCGATCAGACCCTGCGTTTCACGTTGGATTTATTTCATGGCGACGCGGCGTTCAAGCCCGTGGACTGGCGCATTCGCATCACCCCGGAGCTTAGCCTCAACAATCTAAAGGTCCGCGAACTTGGGCTTGTAGGTCCCGATCCGCGCAGCGGCACGGACCGTTTCGACAATCATGTGGGCCTGCAGGAAGCGTTTGTCGAAGTGAAGCTTCATGACCTCGGTCCAAATTACGATTTTATATCCGCGCGCGCCGGTATCCAGCAATTCAATGCTGATTTCCGCGGTTTTCTCTTTGTTGACGAGCAGCCCGCCCTGCGTGTCTTTGGAAATCTCCACAGCGATCGCATCGAATACAATCTCGCGTATTTCCATTTCCTCGAGAAAAACACCAACAGCGGGCTCAACACGTTTGACCGCCGCCACCAGCAGGTTGTGCTCGGCAACGCCTATCTCCAGGATTTCTTTTTTTCCGGCTACACAGCGGAATTCGTCGCGGCCTGGAACAAAGATGATCCGAGCCTCCACTACGACGACAACGGCTTTCTCGTCCGCCCTTCGCCGATTGGAAATGTCATCAACCAGAATCCCGGCGCCGGGCCGATCCTTCACGGCGTTCGTGTCGGCTATTTCGGCTGGCTCGGCAGCGGGCACATTCACAAGCTCAATCTCACGCACGCTTTCTATCAGGCCATCGGCGAGGACACGTTCAATCCCATTGCTGGACGCCGCGTTACCGTCAACGCACAGATGGCAGCCGCCGAGATTTCCTACGATAAGGACTGGATCCGCTATCGCGTCTCCACTTTCTATACTTCGGGTGACGCTAACCCTCGCGATGGGCGCGCCCGCGGGTTTGATTCCATCGTCGACCTTCCAAATTTTGCCGGCGGCCTCTTCAGCTTCTGGAATCGCGAAGGCATTCGACTCCTCGGCTCGGGCATTCTGCTGACCACGCCGGGCAGTTTGATTCCTTCTCTCCGCGCCAGCAAGGAAGAAGGTCAGGCCAATTTCGTAAACCCGGGAATTTTCCTTGCCAACGCCGGCGCGGACTTTGAGATCACGCCAAAACTGCGAGGCTTTGCCAATTTCAACTTTCTGCGGTTTGAGCGCACCGAGTCGCTGGAATTCCTTCTTTTTCAATCACCGATTCATCACACTGTCGGCGAAGATTTCGGTCTCGGCGTCGAGTACCGGCCGCCGTTGACGGAAAATATCGTGCTTACCGGCGGCGCTTCCGCCCTGCAGCCCGGCCAGGGCTTCAAAGACATCTACACGAGCCGCACTCTCTTCTCGCTTTTCGGCTCGGTGAAGTTTACTTTCTGAGATGCGCCGATCATGAACAGCAAACGTCAATCCACGTCGTCTTCTCTACGAACCTTCAGCGTACTCTGCGTCTCTGCGTTATCTTTCTTCTTCGCACTCTACGCGAGTCCTAAACCTCCAGCGCGCACGGGACAAGAGTCAGCATCGTTCCGCGGCCAGTCGCGGGAAGAGGCGGATCTCAAGTCTTCCGGCTGCATTTCCTGCCATACCTCTACTGACGAACCCACGATGCATCCCACGAAGACTGTTCATCTCGGTTGCACCGATTGCCACGGAGGCAACTCTTCCGTTTCGTTTGCATCCGGAACCGCACCGGATTCTCCCGAGTACAATTCCGCAAAAGAAAAAGCTCACGTTCAACCGCGCGATGCCAGTTTTCGCAACCGTTCGACTCTTCCCGAACGCACTTTCACGAAGTGGCTCAAGGAATCGGCTGAGTACATCAAGTTTGTGAACCCCGGCGATCTTCGTGTCGCTCCCGAAACCTGCGGCACGCTCGGGTGCCACGCCGTGGAAACCCGCGCGGTCTCTACCAGCATGATGACGCACGCGGGAATGTTGTGGGGCGCGGCACTCTACAACAACGGCGGCTATCCGGCGAAAAATACGAGGTTCGGCGAAAGCTACAATCGCGATGGCATTCCGCAATCGATCAAGACGTTCCCCAAGCCTACTCCGCAAGAAACCCGCACGAAAGGCGTGATTTCCGAGCTCGATCCCCTGTTTCGCTGGGAGAGTTCGCAGCCCGGCAACGTGCTGCGCGTGTTCGAACGCGGTGGCAGGAAGAAAGCGGAAATCGGCAATCCAAATCGCGAAGAAGATCCCGGCAAACCGGACGAGAAACTCAGCGAGCGCGGTTTCGGCACCGGGCTGCGCACCGATCCTGTTTTTCTTGGCTTGCAGAAAACTCGTTTGCTCGATCCCATCATGTCGCTTCCAGGCACGAACGATCATCCCGGTGACTATCGCGGAAGTGGCTGCACCGCCTGCCACGTCATTTATGCGAACGATCGCGATCCGTTGCATTCGGCTGCATATGCGCCGTTTGGCCACTCCGGCCTCAGCGCTTCTTCCGATCCGACAATTCCGAAAAACGAGCCCGGCCATCCCATCAAACACGTTTTCACGCGGTCAATCCCTTCCAGCCAGTGCATGATCTGCCACATTCATCCCGGCACGAACATGGTCACGACGTATTTC
>Ga0209698_10003428_pt1 | contig 17718 bp, 11 predicted proteins | sample LitLauG_LLR_2012_FD_187203 | JGI IMG/M metagenome (GOLD analysis project Ga0209698, IMG submission 187203) | Freshwater sediment microbial communities from Pennsylvania, USA - Little Laurel Run_MetaG_LLR_2012 (SPAdes) (version 2) | ecosystem: Environmental > Aquatic > Freshwater > Creek >...
CCTGGCTGATGGCCACGAGCCTCCGCAACCTGGCGCGCACCAATCCCGGCTTCGATCCGGCGCACGTGTTCACGGTGCGCCTGTTTTTGCCCGCGTCCAAGTACAACGTGCAGCAGACGCTTCGATTTTGCCGTCAGGGCCAGGAGCGCATGGCCGCGCTGCCGGGCGTCGAATCGGTAGCCGTCGCGACGACGCTGCCGCTGCTGAATAACTTCGAAGTGCGCTTTGACCGCGACGGCTCGCCCAGGCCAGAAGCGGAGCAGCCCAGCGCCCCTTACGCCGCGGTCGGACCCGAATACTTTGCGACGCTCCACATCCCTTTGTTGCGAGGCCGGTACTTCGCCGCATCCGACGACGAGCGCGCACCGTTGGTCGCCGTGATCAGCAAGGAACTGGCGGCGAAGTTTTTCCCCAACGAAGATCCGCTGGGCAAGAAGCTCGAAATCAGCCGTCCCGTGCCGTTGCAGAACAGGGAGGAAACGGTGCACTCCGAGATTGTCGGCGTGGTGGACAACGTGAAGGACACCGATCTGACAGGCGATCCGCGGCCGATGGTCTATGCGCCTTATGCGCAGAATCCTTTCCTGCGCGGCGTGTGGTTTGTGGCGCGAGTGGCCGGTGCGCCCACGTCCATTGCGGCGGCGGTGCGGCACGAATTGCAGGGCATCGACCCCGAACAGCCCGTGGAGCAGTTCGGTACGCTGGAGGATACAGTGGCCGGACAGCTCGCGCAGCCGCGTTTTCAAACCAGCCTGATGAGCGGATTCGCGGCGGTGTCCTTGCTGCTGGCGATGCTCGGCGTGTACGGCGTGAATGCCTATACGGTCACGCGGCGCCGCAATGAGCTGGGTCTGCGCATGGCGCTCGGGGCAACGCGGGGGCAGGTGCTGGCGATGGTGATCCGGCAGGGTATGATCCCGACGGGTATCGGCATCCTATTAGGGATCGCGGGCGCGGTCGCCGGAGCGTCGGTGTTGCGCAGTATTCTGGTCGGCGCAGACTCCATCGACTTTCTTGCTTTCCTCGGAGCGGCGCTGGTACTGGCGATTGTCAGCTTAATTGCGTGCGCAATTCCCGCCCTTCGCGCCACCCAAATCGACCCGGCGATCACGTTGCGCGCGGAATAGAATCGGGAAAGGCAGCTATTAAGCGGATACGGGGAGCCATTTAACCGGCCCCACAGGGTAGATCTGCGTACCCAATTGGATGCAACGATGCGTGCTCCCATAACCCACTGGTCGCGCCCGGAGCCTTGTGCCTAGCCCAGAATCGCCACACGGAGCGACGCGACGGCGCAAAATCGCTTGGGCTTACTGCGTAATTAAATGGAGATAAAATTCTATTGATACTCCGATTCGTTCGTGGTAGTCTCCTGTCCTGGAGGGAAATATGAAATTAAATTCAACAAAACGCGCGATTTTTCGGGCGCTGCTCGGTGCAGTGATGCTCATTGGTGCCGTAGAAAATTCTTCGGCGGCATACTGCATGGGAAGCTGCACCCTTCTTTGCATCGGCAACTGTGGCATGGGCTCCGACTGCACCTATTGCAACGCCACATACTACACCTGCAGTAACTGCTTCTGAGACACATGAAGACGAGATGTCCCTTTTGGCCGGTCTGGGCCCTGGCGACGCTGGCAATCCTTCTTGCGGCCCCGCAAGTTGGATCGGGGCAGCCCCGTTTCGAAGCGGCGTCTGCGAAGAGATCGGAGCAGTGCGCCCTCCAGCACTCCGTTGACGGCAGCCAAGTCATTCTAAATGGCTTTCCACTAACGGTGGTGATCATGGAGGCCTTCAAGGTGAAGATGGATCACATCGTCGGACCCTCGTGGCTGGAGCAGGATTGCTTTTCGATTGCGGCCAAGATACCAGAAGGAGTCGGCAAGGATCAGCTCCCTGCAATGCTTGAGGCGCTGCTGGTGGAGAGATTCAAACTCGTCGCTCATAAAGAGAATCGCTTGGTTCCCGGTTATGCGTTAACGGTGGACAAGCGCGGCGTGAAGATGAAGCAAACCGCTCCGGATTCTCCGGGCTTGGGCCAAGTCCGGTTTGGTGCGTCCTCCATTGCGGGTTCCATGGGAATGGGAGCGCTGACGCGCTATCTCTCGAACAGGCTTGGGGCACCGGTGGAGGACCAGACGGGCCTCAGGGGGACATTTGAGGTCGAGGTATCGTGGGCGCCCGACGCAGCCCTGGAGAAGCCCGATCCCTATTTCAGTTCGATTGGGGCGGGCTCCGCCCCAGACCCTGGGAGCACGACGGGAAGTTCTGGCATTTTTACGGCTCTGCGAGAGTCGCTAGGACTCAAGTTAGAGTCCCGGAAGGAACCAGTCGCTACCGTCGTAATCGATCACATTGAGCGGGTTCCGTCCGGGAATTGATCCAGCCGACGGTTCCGCCTCCGGGGTTCTTGGCCAAATTTCACAGTGCGCGCTAGCCTGAAGGCAGCGCGAGACGGGACACGGAAGAGGGGACACGAATGCCTTCGTTTTTGGAGAAATGCGCCAACACATTTCTGATGGTCGCCTGCGTCGTTGTGGTAGGGGAGTTCGCGTATCGGCACGTGAAGTCGAGCCCCATTCCGAGACTGTTCAACCCTGGACAGCGAGTCGAAGCGAAGCCCGCCCTCAATCTTCCAGGTACCTCTCGGACGCTTATCGTGGCCACGTCCAGCACCTGCCAATTCTGCCTCGCGAGCATGCCCGTCTACCGAAATGTCGTTGACGCGGCGCGAAGGGCTGGGGCCCAAGTGGTCGCGGTTTGCGGCGAGGCTCCGGAGGTGAATCGCGCATACCTTTCCTCCAACGGGATCTCCGCGGACAGAGCGCTGTCCCAGCCGGACAGCGGAGTGCTGGTCTCTCAGGTCCCATCGCTGATTTTAGTGAGGCGCGACGGAACGGTAGTCGACTCCTGGTCCGGACAGGCGGATAGCGCCATCGAGAAGGCCGCCCTCCAATCCCTCGCGAAGAACTAACCAATCTCGCTCAGCTTGCATTCTTCCAGCAAGTTTGTTACCTTAAAGTTTCGCATTCCCATTGGGAGGCGTTTCGCTGTTTGGGACGCCGCTTGGACCATACACAACATGAGCCGCAAATCAGGCAAGAACTATACCGCTGCGTTTAATCAGGTTGAGCTGAAGCCCTACCTGCTGCAAGACGCGGTTCCCCTCATCAAGAAAATCAAGTTTGCCAAGTTCGACGAAACGGTCGAGTTGCACATGAGGCTTGGCGTCGATCCCAAGCACGCCGACCAGATGGTGCGCGGCACCGTGGTGCTGCCCAACGGACTCGGCAAATCCAAAACGGTTCTGGTCATCGCCTCCGGCGACAAGATTCGCGAAGCCAAGGAAGCGGGCGCGGATTTCGTCGGCGGCGACGAAATGGTCACCAAGATTCAGACCGAAAACTGGACGGCGTTTGATGCCGTGATCGCCACGCCCGACATGATGCGCGGCGTCGGCAAGCTCGGCAAGGTGCTCGGCCCACGCGGCCTGATGCCCAATCCGAAGACGGGCACGGTAACCACGGACGTCGCCAATGCGGTCCGCGAAGTAAAGGCCGGTAAAGTGGAGTTTCGCGTCGATAAAACCGGCGTGATCCACGTTCCGTTCGGCAAGGTGAGTTTCGACTCGCAGAAGCTGGTGGAAAATGCCACCACTCTGCTGAACGCGGTGATCAAGGCGAAGCCTTCGGCCGCCAAGGGCAAGTATGTGCAGAGCGTCACGGTCTGCTCGACCATGGGCCCGGGCGTGCATCTGGATGTCGCGCCTTTTAACGCGAAAACGGTATAAGAGGTCTCCTCAATGAAAAAGAAACCCGAGAAGCAGAAGGACATGGAGGCGCTGCGCGAGCAGCTTGAGAAGGCTTCCAACGTGTTCCTGACCGGTTATGAAAAGATGACCGTGGACCAGGATTTCGAACTCCGCAAGACCGTCCGCGGGGCTGGCGGCTCTTATAAAGTGATCAAAAACCGCATCGGCGAAAAGGCCGGCGAGGGGATCGCTGCGGGCGAATTGTTGAAAGATTTGAAGGGGATGTGCTCGATTGCCTATACATCGGGCGATCCGGTGGCGCTGGCGAAGGCCTTAACGGGCTACGCCAAGGTCAATCCGAACTTCACCTTCAAGGCGGGCATGGTCGAGGGCAGGGTGGTGGATCTAACCGGCATTCAGGCGCTGGCCACCATGCCTCCGAAGGAAGAGATTTACGCGAAGCTTCTGTATCTGATCCAGGCTCCGGCTCAACGGCTGGTCACGGTGATGAACGGGGTGGGGCGGAACCTGGCCGTGGTTGTGGACCAGGGTGTGAAGGAAAACAAGTTTTCAAGCTAATTTGCATTAAAGGACAAGGGAAATGGCAGACATCAACGCGATTGCGGAACAGATTCAAGGGCTGACGCTGCTCGAGGCATCTCAGCTGGTTAAGTTGCTCGAGGAGAAGCTGGGCGTTTCAGCGGCCGCGGCGGCGGTTGCCGTTGCCCCGGCTGGCGGTGGAGCGGCCGCGGCGGCTCCGGTTGAGGAAAAGACCGAGTTCACGGTGGTCCTCACCGGCGCGGGCGCCAATAAGATCAACGTCATCAAGGCGGTTCGCGAAGTGACCAGCCTCGGCTTGAAAGAAGCCAAGGACCTGGTGGACGGCGCGCCCAAGACTGTCAAAGAGGGCGTGACGAAGGACGAAGCCGAGACGATCAAGAAGAAGTTCGTCGACGCCGGTGCCACCGTTGAAGTGAAATAGGGGTCTTGCGCGCAGCGCAAGCCAATTTATTTTAGTCCCTATTGCGGCCACCCGGGATCTGCGGCCGACGATCCCGCGTAGGCCGCAATAGGCCTTTGGGGGTACGATGCCGTTCCGCCGGTTTGACAGGGGGGAATGGCGTTTGTTATGATCCTATTAACTGGAGAGAGCGCCGTACCTGGCAAAAGTGAATTTGGAATCCCGCGATCTGCACGGCAGTTCGTCTGAACTACCGCTAGGCTTTGCCCTGCGCGCATATACCTCGCCCGAAGTGTGCTCACACTCTCGGGCCTTTTTGTTTTGATTTACCGGCTGCGTCTTGACGGCGCGGCAGGCGTTCGATCGGAACCAGAGGACTTTGGATCATGCAAACCCCGGAACACGTTTCATATCGCGAACGAGTCGATTTTTCGAAAATTAAGACCACGATTCCGATCCCCAATCTGATCGAGGTTCAGAAGAAATCCTACGAGCGGTTCCTGCAAATGGACCTGCTGCCGAGCGAGCGCGACGACACCGGTCTGGAGAGCGTCTTCAAAAGCGTTTTCCCCATCTCTGACTTCCGCGGGCTCAGCCAGTTGGAGTTCGTCGACTACGCGATCGGTAACTGGGAGTGCAAGTGCGGAAACTTAAAAGGGCTCCATCACCTGCGTTCCACCTGTCGCAACCCCGCTTGCGGCGCGACCATTAAGACCGACCCGTTCCACCTGGGCGACGTGCTCTGTCACCGCTGCGGCACGTTCAACAAGAACATCGTGACGTTCTGCAACCGCTGCGGCGATCCGGTGGGCTTGCAGTTGAAGTACGACGTGACCGAATGCGAAGAGCGTGGCATGACCTACGCCGCCCCTCTGAAGGTCACCATCCGCCTCACCGTGTTCGATAAGGACCCGGAGACGGGCACCAAGACTATCCGCGACATTAAAGAACAGGAAGTGTTCTTCGGCGAAATCCCGCTGATGACCGAGAACGGTACGTTCATCATCAACGGCACCGAGCGCGTCATTGTCTCCCAGTTGCACCGTTCGCCCGGCGTGTTCTTTGAGCGCCAGCAGGCGCAGAGCTACTTCCTCGGCAAGATCATCCCATACCGCGGCAGCTGGGTGGAGTTCGAATATGACGCCAAGAACCTGCTGCACGTCCGCATCGACCGCAAGCGCAAGTTCTACGGCACGGTTTTCCTGCGCGCCCTGGGCCTCAAGTCCGACGCCGAAATCCTGCGCGCGTTCTACAAGACCGCGGACATCGTCCTCAAAGACAAGAAGCTGTTCTGGAAGCTCGTCGATAAAGACGGCCACCCGAAGGACGCCATTATCGGCCACAAGCTGAGCTTCGCTGTCCATTCCAAATCCGGCGACACCGTAGTGACGCAGGGCCGCAAGATCACCAACAGCGTTTTCAAGGAAATTCAGAAGGCCAAGATTGAGCAGGTGGAAGTCGCCTCCAACGACCTCGAGGGCGCGTACGTCGCCGCCGACGTGGTGGATATGGACACAGGCGAGGTGCTGATCGAGGCGAATCACGAGCTGACCGCGCCGGTCATCTCCAAGCTGTCTGAGTCGGGCATCACCACGTTCGATATTTTCTTCCCTGAGTTGGACGACGTCGGCAACGTCATTTCCATGACGCTCAAAAAGGACGGCGTGAAGGCGCAGAACGACGCGCTGCTCGAAATTTACCGCAAGCTGCGTCCGGGCGACCCGCCCACCGTGGATACAGCCACGCAGTTGTTCCAGGGCATGTTCTTCGACGCGCGCAAGTACGATTTTTCGCGTGTCGGCCGCATGAAGTTCAACATCAAGCTGCATGAGAAGGCCGATTACGCGCCCGAATCCTGGACGCAGGACCCGGCCAATGCCGGCAAGAATCCGATGGATCGCCGCGTGCTCGACCACGACGATTTTATCGGCACCATTAAGTACCTGCTGAAGCTCCGCCGGGGAATCGGCGCGGTGGACGATATCGATCACCTGGGTAACCGCCGCGTCCGCGCTGTGGGCGAACTGCTGGAAAACCAGTTCCGCATCGGCCTGGTGCGCATGGAGCGTGCCATCAAAGAGAAAATGTCGGTCTACCAGGAAATGTCCACGGCCATGCCGCACGACCTGGTGAACGCCAAGCCCGTGATGGCCGCGATCCGCGAATTTTTCGGCTCGTCGCAGTTGTCGCAGTTCATGGACCAGACCAACCCGCTGTCGGAAATCACCCACAAGCGGCGTCTGTCGGCCCTTGGGCCGGGCGGCTTATCGCGTGAGCGCGCCGGATTCGAAGTCCGCGACGTGCACCCGACGCACTACGGCCGCATTTGTCCTATTGAGACGCCTGAAGGCCCGAACATCGGCCTGATCAGCTCGTTGAGCTGCTTTGCGCGCATCAATGAATACGGCTTTATCGAGAGCCCGTACCGCCGCGTGAAAGAAGGCCGCGTGGTGGACGAAGTGAAGATCCTCAACCCCGGCGAAACGGAGCTGAAGGTCGGCCAGGTGCTGCTGGTCGGCGAGCTGGAAAAGACCCTCAAGGGTGTTGCAAAGCGCGGCACTCTCGAATACGAAGCCCATTGCGACTATCTGTCGGCGTGGGAAGAAGACAAGTATATCGTCGCGCAGGCCAACGTGCCCATGGACGAAAAAGGCAACATCACGGCGGAGCTGGTGAACGCTCGTCAGGCCGGCAACTTTGTTCTGAAGCACGTCGGCGAGATCGAGTACATGGACGTCAGTCCGAAGCAGTTGGTCTCGGTCGCCGCCAGCCTGATTCCGTTCCTTGAGAACGACGACGCAAACCGCGCGCTGATGGGATCGAACATGCAGCGCCAAGCCGTTCCTTTGCTGCGCGCCGATTCGCCGTTCGTCGGCACCGGCATGGAGCGCGTCACGGCTCGCGATTCGGGCGCCGTCATTATCTGTAAGCGTTCGGGCGTGATCGACTCGGTGGACAGCGAGCGCATCATCGTGCGCGTCGAAGGCAATTCGCAGGAAGGGCAGCTTTCCCGCGAGGTGGGCGCGGACATCTATACGATGACCAAGTTCAAGCGCTCCAACCAGAACACGTGCATCAACCAGAAGCCCATCGTCATGCAGGGGCAGAAGGTGAAGAAGGGCGATGTTCTCGCGGACGGTCCTTGCACCGAACTGGGCGAGCTGGCCCTGGGACGCAACGTTCTGGTCGCCTTCATGCCGTGGCGCGGCTACAACTTCGAGGACGCGATCGTCGTATCTGAGAAGCTGGTGAAGGAAGACTACTACACTTCGATCCACATTGAAGAGTTCGAAGTGGACGCCCGCGACACCAAGCTGGGACCCGAGGAAATCACGCGCGATATTCCGAACATCGCCGAGGGTTTCCTGCGCAACCTGGATGAAAGCGGCATTATTCGCATCGGCGCTACAGTGAAGCCGGGCGATATTCTGGTCGGCAAAGTGACGCCCAAGGGCGAAACGCAGCTCACTCCGGAAGAAAAGCTGCTCCGCGCGATCTTCGGCGAAAAGGCCGGCGACGTGAAGGACGCATCGCTCTACTGCCCTCCGGGCATTGAAGGCACCGTGGTCGATTGCAAGGTGTTTTCGCGCAAAGGCGCGGAGCTGGACGAGCGCTCCAAGCTGATCCTGGAATATCAGGAAGAGCGCCTACGCCGCAACCTGGAAGACGAGAAGCGCATTTTGAATGATGAGCGCTCCAAGCGTCTATCGAACCTTCTGGACGCCAAGCAGCTGCTGGCCGATCTGCACGACGAAAAGACCAACAAGAAACTGCTCGCCAAGGGCACGGACCTCACGCGCGACATGATCGAAAAGCTGCGCGCGCGCGACCTGAAGCGCATGAAGCTGAAGGACAAGGATCCGCGGCTCAACGAGCAGATCGACGAAATCGAAGAGATGACGTCGCGCCAGATCGCGGTGCTCGAAAAGATCACCGACGAAAAGATCGCCAAGCTGCGCAAGGGCGACGAACTGCCTCCGGGCGTGATCAAGCAGGTGAAGTGCTACATCGCCATGAAGCGCAAGCTGTCGGTCGGCGATAAGATGGCCGGCCGCCATGGCAACAAGGGCGTCATCGCCCGCATCGTTCCCGAGGAAGACATGCCGTACCTTCCCGATGGAACGCCGGTTGAAATCGTCCTGAATCCCCTGGGCGTCCCGAGTCGTATGAACGTCGGGCAGATTCTGGAAACGCACTTGGGCTGGGCCGCCAAGGCGCTGGGCGTGAAGTTCGCGACCCCGGTGTTCGACGGCGCAACGGAAAAAGACATTAAGGCGCAGCTCAAATCCGCCAACCTGCCGAGCTCCGGCAAGGTGCAGTTGATGGACGGCATCAGCGGCGTGATGTTCGAACAGCCGGTGACCGTCGGCTACATTTATATGTTGAAGCTGTCCCACCTGGTGGACGACAAGATTCACGCGCGTTCCATCGGACCCTACTCGCTGATCACGCAGCAGCCCCTGGGCGGCAAAGCGCAGTTCGGCGGACAGCGTTTCGGCGAAATGGAAGTTTGGGCGCTGGAAGCCTACGGTGCCGCGTACGTTCTGCAGGAACTGCTCACCGCCAAATCCGACGACGTTTACGGCCGCGCGAAGATCTACGAGGCCATCGTCAAGGGCGAGGCCGCAGCCGAGCCGGGCGTGCCGGAAAGCTTCAACGTGCTGATCCGAGAATTACAGTCGTTGTGTCTGGACGTGGAGTTGATGAAGAAGCAAGTCGAGGAAGTGGACACCGCTCTGGCGGCCGACTAGCTTTTGGGAAAAGGCGGTCAGAAATGGCCGCCAGGTCCTTGTTTGAGATTGAGATAAGGGAGACATCATGTACCGTTCTTCTCCGTACGACCGTGCAAATTTGATCGCCGATTTCGACTCGATCCGCATTTCGCTGGCGAGCCCCGAGAAAATCCGGAGCTGGAGCCATGGCGAGGTCACCAAGCCGGAAACCATCAACTACCGGACTTTCAAGCCGGAGCGCGACGGGTTGTTCTGCGCCCGCATCTTCGGACCGATCGCCGATTGGGAATGTTTGTGCGGCAAGTATAAGCGCATGAAGCACCGCGGCGTGATTTGCGATAAGTGCGGCGTCGAAGTCACTCTCTCCCGCGTGCGCCGCGAGCGTTTGGGCCACATCGAACTGGCTAGCCCCTGCTCCCACGTATGGTTTTTCAAGGGCCTGCCTTCGCGCATCGGCTATTTGCTTGACATCACGCTGCGCGAGCTGGAACGCGTGCTGTACTTCGAAGCGTTCGTCGTGGTCGATAACGGCGAAGTGCCTGATCTGAAGCGTGGCGAAGTCATCACCGACGAGCGCAAGCGCCAGCTCGACACCGAATACGCCGGAAAATTCGTCGCCATGATGGGCGCCGAAGGTATTAAGGACCTGCTCAAGAAGGTCGATTGCGAATCTCTGAGCCTTGAAATTCGCGAGAAGATGAAGACCGAGGTTTCGCAGCAGAAGAAGCTGAAGTACGCCAAGCGCCTGCGCGTCGCCGAGAGCTTTCGCAAGTCGGGTAACAAGCCGGAATGGATGATTCTCGATGTCATCCCGGTGATTCCGCCGGAACTGCGTCCGCTGGTGCCTTTGGACGGCGGCCGTTTCGCGACGTCCGATCTGAACGATCTGTACCGCCGCGTCATTAACCGCAATAACCGCCTCAAGAAACTGATTGAGCTGCACGCGCCCGACGTGATCGTGCGCAATGAAAAGCGCATGCTGCAGGAAGCCGTCGACGCGCTGTTCGACAACGGACGCCGCGGTCGCGTGCTGCGCGGAGCCAACAATCGTCCCCTTAAGTCTCTCTCCGATACGCTGAAGGGCAAGCAGGGACGTTTCCGTCAAAACCTGCTCGGCAAGCGCGTCGATTACTCGGGCCGTTCGGTGATCGTCGTCGGGCCGGATTTGAAGCTCAACCAGTGCGGATTGCCCAAGAAGATGGCTCTCGAACTGTTCAAGCCGTTCATCTATCATCGCCTGGAACAGCGCGGCCATTGCACGACTATCAAACAAGCGAAAGAACTCGTCGAGCAGCAGGACCCCGTGGTTTGGGACATCTTGGAAGAGGTTATTAAGGATCACCCGATTCTTTTGAACCGCGCTCCCACGCTTCACCGCCTCGGCATTCAGGCCTTCGAGCCCGTGCTGGTCGAAGGAAAAGCAATTAAGCTGCACCCGCTGACCTGTACGGCCTTCAACGCCGACTTCGACGGTGACCAGATGGCCGTCCACATTCCTTTGTCGCCCGAAGCGCAGATCGAGGCATCCACCTTGATGCTGTCCTCGAACAATATTCTGTCGCCGGCGCACGGCGCGCCCATCGCGGTTCCAACGCAGGACATGGTGCTGGGGCTTTATTACCTCACGAAATCGCGTCCGGGCACCAAGGGCGAAGGGCGCATGTTCGCCTCCATCGACGATGTGCTGATCGCTCTTGAAATGGGTGAAGTGGAAACGCTCACACCCATCCGTCTGCGCTACACCGGCAAGGTGATTGATCTCACCAAGGCCTTCGATAGCCAGAACCTGATGCACACCGAGCCGATCGAGTTCGCCAAGCAGTACATGGACACCACCGTCGGCCGCGTCATCCTGAACGACACTCTGCCCGACGAAATGCCGTTCATCAACGGCCTGCTGAAGAAAAAGGGTCTGGCTCAGTTGGTGCAGTATTGCTACCTGAAGCATGGCCTGCCGATCACCGTGGCCATGCTGGACCGCGTGAAGGCGCTGGGCTTCCTGTACGCCACGCGCGCCGGTATCTCCATCGGCATCGACGATATGATCGTCCCTGGCGAAAAGGCCGGGCTGGTCCGCAACGCCGAAAAGGCCGTCATCGAAGTGGTCGCCCAGTATCAGGAAGGCGCGATTACCCACGGCGAACGTTATAACAAGATCATTGAGATCTGGTCGAAGGTCACCGAACGCGTCTCCGACGAAATGTTCAAGACGATGGAGGAGGACGACCGCACCGGCCGTTACCTCAATCCGATTTACATCATGGCGGACTCCGGCGCGCGCGGTTCCAAACAGCAGATTCGCCAGCTCTCCGGCATGCGCGGCCTGATGGCCAAGCCGTCCGGCGAAATTATCGAACAGCCGATTACGGCTAACTTCCGCGAAGGCCTGGACGTGTTGCAGTACTTCATCTCCACGCACGGCGCGCGTAAGGGCTTGGCCGATACCGCGCTCAAGACGGCCGATTCCGGCTACCTCACCCGCCGCCTATGCGACGTGGCGCAGGACGTGATCGTCACCGAAACCGATTGCGGCACAGCCGACGGTATCTACGTCGAGCCGATCATCGAATCGGGCGAAATCATCGAGCCGTTGCGCGACCGCATCGTCGGCCGCGTGGCTCTTGAAGACCAGCTCGATTACGAAGGCAACCTGATCGTTGCCGTGAACTCCGAAATCACCGAAGATCTAGCCGGCGCGATTCAGGCTGCCGGTATCGATCGCGTGAAGATTCGCTCGGTGCTGACCTGCGAGTCGAAGCGCGGCGTCTGCCAGCTCTGCTACGGCCGCAATCTGGCCACCGGCCGGTTGGTGGAACGCGGCGAAGCGGTGGGCATCATTTCCGCGCAGTCCATCGGCGAGCCCGGAACGCAGCTCACCATGCGTACCTTCCACATCGGCGGCACGGCAACGGGTTCGGCGGAGCAGTCCAAGCAGGATGCGAAATCCGACGGCTTCGTCAAGTTCCACAACATCGTCACGGTGAAAAACGCCAAGGGCGAGTTGATCTCCATGAACCGTTCCGGCATTATCGCCATCATCGACGAAAAAGGCCGCGAAAAAGAACGCTACCAGGTGGTTTACGGCGCCAAGATTCACTTCGGCGACGGCGCGCCTGTCAAGAACAACGCGGTCCTGCTCGAATGGGATCCGTACACGTTCTCGATCCTCACCGACGTCACGGGCGTGGTGCATTTCAAGGATCTGACCGACGGCCTCACCATGCAGGAGCAGGTGGACGAAATCACCGGCCGCTCGCAGTGGGTGGTCATGGATTCCCAGGACGAGAAGCGCGTCCCTGCCGTCCTGGTCCGCCCGCACGGCGGCACCAAGGCCGAGGAAAAGCGCTACCTCATGCCGATGAACGCGCACTTGATGGTCTCCGACGGCGACGAAATTCACGCCGGCGACGTCATTGCGAAGATTCCTCGCGCCACCACCAAGACCAAGGACATCACGGGCGGTCTGCCGCGCGTGGTCGAACTGTTCGAAGCCCGCAAGCCCCGCGAAACGGCCGTCATCACCGAGATCGACGGTATCGTCAAATACGGCGAAATCTCCAAGGGTATGCGCAAGCTGTACATCATCGGCGACGATGGGGAGCAGAAGGAATACTCCATTCCCCGCGGTACTCACATCAACGTCCAGGAAGGCGAGCGCGTGAAGCACGGCGATCCGCTGATGGACGGCCCCCGCAACCCCCACGACATCATGGCCGTGATGGGCGAAAAGGACCTGCAGAAATACCTGGTGAACGAAATCCAGGAAGTGTACCGTCTGCAGGGCGTCAACATCAACGACAAGCACCTGGAAGTCATCGCACGCCAGATGATGCGCTGGGTGAAGGTCGACGACATCGGCGATTCGGAATTCCTGCCGGAAGAAGTGGTAGACAAGTTCAAGTTCCGGGCGGAAAACAATCGCGTGCTCGAAGCCGGCGGAACGCCCGCCACGGGCAAGACGGTGCTGCTCGGCATCACCAAGGCGTCACTTTCGACCGATTCGTTCATCTCGGCCGCCAGCTTCCAGGAGACCACCCGAGTGCTCACCGAAGCCGCCATCAATGGCAAGGTGGATTACCTGCGCGGCCTGAAGGAAAACGTCATCATGGGCCGCCTGATTCCGGCCGGCACCGGCATGATGTATTACCGCAATCTGAAGATCGCGGGCGAGGATATCGAGGAAGAAATCGCAGCGGAGCAGGAAGCCGCCGCGCTCGATATTATCCCCGGCTACGACGAGGAAACCCGCGCGCTGTACGCGGGCGGCCTCTCCGAAGCGCCCGAGCCCAGCCCGGAAGAAACGCTCGCGGAGTAGACTACGTCCAAGCGCGTCAAAGCCGCGCTTTGTGCCACCGTCCTGTTCCTTGTGAATGGGACGGTGGCATTTCGCTTTTTTCGCACCGAATATTCGCGCGCCTTCGACTCGATTGAAGGCGCTTTCGTTTCTCTGGCGCGTTATATTCAAGTGCATCGTCCCATGTTCGGCTGGCTGCCTTTGTGGTTCGAAGGGATGCCGTTTTCGTTCGCCTATCAGCCTGCCTTGCACTATGCCGTCGCATGGACTTCCTCGATATTTCACTTGAGTCCTGCGGCTGCATATCACGCGGTCACCGCTTTTGCCTACTCCCTCGGGCCGGTCGCGGTCTTTTTTCTGCTCCGGCGTTTGAGCGGAGGCCGTACCGGTTTTTCCTTCGCCGGCGCGATGCTCTATTCGCTGTTCTCCCCCTCTCTGCTTCTGGTTCCCGCGATCGCCCGCGACGCCGCAGGTGTTTTTCACGCGCAACGGCTTCACGCGCTTGCCAGTTACGGAGAGGGTCCGAACGTCACGGGGCTCACGCTTGTGCCGCTCGCCCTGCTCCTTGTCGACCGCTGGTTTCATTCCCGATCCCGCGGCGCGTTCCTGGCGGCGGCGGTGGCGATCGCCTCCGTGCTCATCACCAGTTGGCCGTCGAGCGTCGCGCTCGCGCTCGCTCTGATCTGCTACACCGCCTCCACCGATGTGACCGCTTTCGCGAAGTCGGCGCTGCGCATGGCGCTTGTATCTGCGGCCGCCTACGCGCTGGCCTGCCCGTTTGTGCTGCCTTCCGTGATGTGGACCACCTTCGCCAACGCCAACGCGATGGGCGCATCGCCCGTCCGCAATGCAAAATACTATTGGTCCTGCGCATTGCTGGCCGTCGCCATGATCGCCGCGCGCGCCGCGCTGTCCCGTGCGGACCGGGCGATTCGCTTCTCTGCGCTCTGGTCGTTGTTGCTCGCCTGGATCGCCCTCGGTGCGGCGTATTTCGACATCTCCGTCCTTCCGCAAAGTGTCCGGTTTCACCTGGCGCTGGAAATGGCGTTGATCGTCCTGGTGACGTTGATCGCGCCGCGCGTACTTCGCACCCCGGCCCTCCAGCGAGGTGCCGCGCTGGCGCTCATCGCGTTCTGCTGCTTTCAATTCCTCCAATACCGCTCCTACGCGCGAGACATTATCCGGCGAGTCCCCGTCGCCGGCTCCATCGAATTCCGGACCGCGAGCTGGCTCGCCGCCAACATGCCCGCCGCGCGCGTGTTCGCGCCCGGTTCCATTTCATTCTGGATGAATGCGTTCACCGATAATCCGCAAATCATCGGGTGTTGCGATCAGTCGCTGATCAATCCGCAAACCCGCATCGCGGGATATATTCTGTTCGCCGGCCAAGGCGACGAGGCCGAGGACGCCGCCATCAGTCTGCTGTGGCTCAAAGCCTTCGGCGCAAGCGCGGTCATCGCTGGCGGACCCAATAGTCGCGAAGCTTACAAGCCCTACGCCCACCCGCGAAAATTTGAAAATCGCCTCAGGATTCTGTGGGCCTCGGGCGACGATAAGATCTACCAGGTTCCCTGGCGCGGCGATCCGTTTGTGCGCGTCGTTCGGCCCGCCGACGTGGTCCGCCACGCGCCCGTCAACGGTATTGATCTCGAAGAAATACGCCGTTTCGTCACTGCGTTGGATGATCCTTCGCTCCCGGTTGCATCCGCCATGTGGGCATCGCCCGAGCGCGGTGTCCTTCGCGCGTCGCTCACGCCAGACGAAGTTCTCTCCGTCCCCATTAACTGGCACCGCGGATGGAGTGCGCAAGCGAACGGCCGTCCGGTCCCCGTATCAGCCGACGGGCTTGGATTCCTCTTGATCTCTCCCGGATGCAGCGGCGAATGCGAGGTTCAATTGACTTGGTCGCCGGGGAAGGAAGTGCCAATAGCAATCGCGGTAAGCGTGCTTACCGCCGCGCTGCTGACTCTGTTAGGAATAAACAAACCAAGGGTAGCGGTCGACCGGTAAATCCGCCCGTTTGCGCGCCAGGCACCAGCTTTGTTCGCCCCGATTCTCTGTGCTGAAACCGTTCTCCGCGAGAAACCTCAGCAGCGGCCGGTGGGTTGCGAACTCCTCGATGAACGTGGTGAACAGGTGGACCACCTCAAAGCCCGCCGCCCTCACAAATTCCCCAAGCTCATGGGCCGTGTACTCCCGCATGTGCCCTATATCCGGCTCTTCGCCTTCCACGGGACGCTTGTAGAGGAAGAAAATCTGGGGATTATCTTGCCCGTCCAGGGTTTTCGCCACACTCGTGATGCTGCCGACGTTGGGCGTCGTCACCAGCAGATAGCCTCCGTCGATCAGCACCCGGCGCGCTTCCAGCAGCATCCGCATGGGGTCGTAAACCAGGTGTTCGATGATTTCGCCGGCAATCACCGTGTCGAAATGCGCGTCAGGGTAGGGAAATGGATCCCTCTCCACATCGAAGTGGTCCACGTCGCAGGTAAAATCCCGATCCTCGAAGTGAACCACCTTGTGGTCCACTTTGCCGGTGTGACCGAAGTACCCTCCTCGAACTTCCCGATATCCGCATACCCGTTCGAGCAGGGGCGTGATCTGCATGTAGCAGCCTAACTCGAGGACCCGTCCAGTCGATTGCGGGGGAGGCACCAGCGCCAAGGTCCGCGCGAGCCTCGGCACGTGCTTGTCCAGATAGCTCCTTCCCGCCGCGTTCGGCATCGGCATCACGCGCAACGCTGTCTCGCTCGTCCGCAGTTTTTCCTGGTCAAAAGGTTCGTTGGGCAAGCTTCCGGCCGGGTCGCTGAATTGATACTTCAGCTTCCGGAACAAACTACGGACGAGCCCCAGCGGGGGAGAAACCTTGTGTGCCAACTCACGAGTCTAACAGGAGTTCATGCGGCCGAAAACAGGCACTGCTGCTCCGCATAGGCGGGGCTGAACTGTTGCAATTCCATGGGGAACTTGCGGCGCAGATCCTTGGGAGCCGTGGCATGGACCCCGCTGATGAGAGCCTGCATCTGCAGCGCATTGACTACGCTCTTCGCCTGGGCGTCGTTGTTGAAGATGACGAACGTCCGGTCGGCGAACCGGTTTACGACCTCAATGCGTTTGGCCCACTGGGAGAGCTCTATATCTGTATACAAATAATCGTGTTGACGGCCCCTTGGGTTCGTTTCGTATTTCGTGAAGGCTCCCAGCGAGTTCTGCGGATTGCGCCCGTGCAGCCGGACATAGCCAACCTCTGAAGTCAGATACTGCGTGGGAGGCATGGCGCTGGTGTACTCGGGCTGGTCAATATTGCAAAAGCCGACCCTGTAATCCAGAAACACGCCGACGGCTTCCTCGGCCATCCATGACGCGTGCCGCATTTCGGCCACCAGCGGAAATTCGTGGAAGGCCCTGCGCAGGCGGATGAAGAAGTCCTTGTTCTCGGCCGTGAACCGGAAGCTCCAGGGGAACTGCATCAGCAGCGCTCCGAGCTTTTTGGCCTTCAACATAGGCCGCAACCCATCGGCGAACGCGTTGATCTCTGCCTGATCCAAGGTTCGCAGATGGGTGAAATTCTGATGAAGCTTGGCCGTAAACTGGAAACGTGGATTCGACTCCACTTTCTTCATCCACAACCTGACAACTTCAGGCTTAAGATGATGATAAAAAGAGCTGTTGATCTCCACCGAATCGAAGCGCTGCGCGAGGAATTCCAAAGGGTGAAAGCCGCCGCTGGACGCCTTGGGATAAACCAAGCCATTCCAGTGCGGGTAGGACCACCCGGCGGTTCCAATCAAAGGTAAGTTCGACATGACAGACGCTCCGTTGTTTCAAAATTCGCTATTTATTCGCCTGATTGAGAATAGCGAAGAATAGGCGAATCTGTCAATAGTTTTCTTCAGGACACGAACGCCGTCGTGTCTTCGATCAGTTCCGATAATCTGCGCCGGAGCCGGAGCCGGAGGTGCCGTAACAGAGAGAATAG
>Ga0209698_10003429_pt1 | contig 17716 bp, 13 predicted proteins | sample LitLauG_LLR_2012_FD_187203 | JGI IMG/M metagenome (GOLD analysis project Ga0209698, IMG submission 187203) | Freshwater sediment microbial communities from Pennsylvania, USA - Little Laurel Run_MetaG_LLR_2012 (SPAdes) (version 2) | ecosystem: Environmental > Aquatic > Freshwater > Creek >...
TAAGGGGCAGGTCTTTCTCTGGAAAGAAGGACAATCCTGGGAGGATCTTTGGGACCCGAGCGGAGAGATTACGCCCCCATGATGTGGCAATCCACAACACTGCAAAAGGTGGAGCCTATGGCATTGCACCAGCGGACTATGCAGGCTGCATTTCTGCCCGGAAACGATAAAGTTGAGCTCCGTACATTGCCAATCGCTAATCCCAGACATGGGGAAGTTCTACTCAGAGTGAAAGCTTCGACGATCTGTGGTTGTCGCATTGCCCACGCCGGCGCTGGTCGGGTAATCCAACGTTCGCGGATTAGTTGAGCGGCCGCAGTGACAACCTGATCCGGAAACCTTTCCGCTTGTTGCTTGCCCCTTTTCACAAGTTCTCCGAACCCCGGATCGCCCCATCTTCAGGAGTCCCAACGCATTGTCGCGATAGACACGGCGTAACACTTCATCAGGGAAAAACAATCCAGAGATATTCCATCGCCCCTGACGAGATGCATGGGACGGATACTCGAAATACTGGTTCATCGGTTTCCAGAAAACGAAAATGGAGCCGGTACATCTCTCGGTTGCAGCTAAGGTAGCAATGCCGACGTGCACTCCCAGTTCGCGTCCCGCGACCAAGTAGTGCGAGACCGATCCTACATACCTTCGCCCGATCATTCCGATGGCGACCGAGAATTCCAGGTAGGCAACAACGTAGGCAACAACGATGATCCGGTCGATGGGAGAAAAGGTGCGGGCGGCCTCGACCAATCTTGTCTAGTTTCTTTTTATTTCTAATTATTGCTATATATTTCGAATGGGGAGTATATTCCAATTCAGTCGGAGTTGGAAAGGAGGAATCTTGAGACCTGAGCGTATGACGGACGGACTCCGGGGGCTGCTCAACGCGAGCGAGGCAGAGAAGACGGCGCGAGGTACCCGCTATACTCCGCAGGAAATCCTCCAGCAACCCGCGACGTGGCATAAGACGTACAGAATCTGTGCGGAGCAGCGGCCCGATCTGGGCCAGTTCCTGCGGAAGTCGGGAATCGACCCGCAGGCAGCAGCGTCCCGGCCTACCGTGCTCCTGGTGGGCGCGGGCACTTCGGACTATGTTGGCCATGCGCTGGCCCCGCTGCTTCGCCGGCTGTGGGGATGCGAGGTGTGGGCGGTTCCCAGCACCGATGTGGTGACGAACGTTGAAGACCTGGTTTTCCCAGATCGGCCGTACTTATGGGTCTCATTTTCTCGTTCTGGTGACAGCTCGGAGGGGCTAGCGGCGCTCCAGACAGCAATCGAAGGCTATCCCAAGGTGCGGCACTTGTTGATCACGTGCAACCGAAACGGCCGGATGGCGGCGCTTTGCGAGAAGACTCCGGACCGTGCATTCGTGCTGGTCTTGGACGACACGGCCAACGACCGCGGATTAGCGATGACCAGTTCTTATACGAACATGGTGATTGCCGGCCATTGCCTTGCCCACGTGTTTTCTCCGGATGATTATGTGGATACCTTCTTTCGGTTGCAGGAAGCTGGAGAGCGATTCCTTGATCACGCCCAGGAAGCCGCAATTGCGATCGCCCAGGAAGACTTCTCGAGAGCATGCTTTGTGGGATCCGGAACGCTGCGCGCTGTAGCGCAGGAGTCTGCGCTCAAACTCTTGGAGCTGACCGCCGGTAAAATTCACACCATGTCGGAGTCTACGCTGGGCCTGCGCCATGGCCCCATGTCCGCGCTGGACCGGAGCACATTATTCGTGATGTATCTTTCCCGAGATCAGCGGCGTCGCAATTATGAAATGGACCTGCTGCACGAAGTGAATCAAAAGCAGCTTGGAAAGCTCCGCGTGGTGGTGGCGCCAGACGACACGGATCATCTGCTTCCGCTCGCGGACTACGTGCTTACGCTGCGTGCGCCGCGCGATGAGTACCGTGCACCCGTAGACGTGATGCTGGCCCAGGTATTAGGGCTGTTCTGTTCGCTTCGACTTGGGCTCAAGCCAGATCATCCGAGCCCAAACGGCGCCATCAGCCGCGTTGTATCAAACGTGAAGATTTATTCCTGACGCCCGTGCCCACTGCCCGCTTCCAGGGAGTTGCCAGCCTTAGCGTCGCGCTGCTCGCGTTCGCCTTCCTGAGCGGCGGGATCGCGCGCGCGGAGAGTCCTGTCCCGTACGGAAGGGTTGCGGGCCGAGCTAAGGCCGAGGTTGAGGGTTCCGTCGTGTCGCTATCGAACCGTACGCTGGAGGTTCGATGGTCCATTGCCGGGAGCAGGCTATCGCGGTTGAATCTGGTGATCCGAGGAACGCGAGCGGAAACCGGTTGAAGCGTTTGGTAAACACGCCCAAGCTGCAATTTCTTGACTCCGGACTGCCCGGCACACTCTTGGTGAGCCCGACCGGGGAGTTCGTTTGGGAATTCCCTGTGGGAGTTCGCTAGAACTTTGCTTCGATGGGCCGGCCGGTGAAGGCAAGCGGGCGGGGTGTTCCGCCGGCGAGTTGAACCTCGAGATCTCTGCGAGCAGGCGGCAGCATGCGCGATCCGTCGGCCAGGCGCAGGGTAAGGGTGCGCCGCGCGTCGTTCCAGTCCATCTGGATGCCTGTCCATTCGCCGGTCCGGTAGTTGAAGGACTTCCCGTCATCTTCGTAGAGTAAGAACGACGCGTCTGCGCCCGGGTAGACGGTGATGGCAAGGGGCTGGTCGGGTTTTTCGGCCACGTATTGCTTTACCGGGCCCAGCGGAAGAATGGAGCCGGTTCGGACGTAGAGCGGCATCGTTGCAAGGTCAACCGGCCGACTGATTTCCCGGCCACCTTCGATTCGCTCACCGGTCCAAAAGTCGTGCCAGGCGCCGTGCGGAAGATAGACGCCGCGTGTGGTCGCGCCTTTTTCCACGACCGGAGCGACTAACAGGTTCCTCCCCCACATGTATTCGTCGGCGCGTGCCACTGCTGCCGCATCGTCGGGGAAGTGCAGCCACAGCGCACGCATGACTGGCATACCCGTCATGGCGCACTCTCGCACGGCGCTGTAAAGGTAGGGCAGCATCCGGTAGCGAAGTTCGAGATATTTTCTGCAGATGGGTTCAACGTCAGGATTGTGGAGTTGACTGGCATCCGGGATCGCAGCTCCGTCGTAGTTCCGGATCTCGATCGGCCCGGGGTCGCCGGTGTTCCATCCCCAGGGAAGGCGAAGCTTCCAGCAGCGGCCGTGGGAACGAAACAGAGTGCAGAACGCCCCAAACTGAAACCAGCGCACGTAAAGCTCCGCAGTGAATTCAGGAGTGGGGACGAAGCCGCCGATGTCTGTTCCCCAGTATGGAATTCCAGTGAGCCCAGTGTTGATCGCGATTGGAACCTGCGTCTTGAGGGTTTCCCACGTCGAGTAGACGTCGCCTGACCAGAGGAACGACGCATAGCGTTGCATGCCGGCGTAGCCGTTGCGGTGCAACGCGTAGGGGCGCTGGTTCGGACGGTCCAGTTGCGGCCCCTCCCAGTACATGCGGTTGCGCACCAGGCGCGATGCGATGTCGAGCGGATCGCCCTCATCGGGCCACCAGCCGTCGACGCCCATGGCGAAATCTTTGCGATGCATGTCCCAAGAGCAGCTTGCTGCTTCTTCGTCGAACCGGGCAGGGTCGCATCGGTCGTGAACGGTTCCGCGAAGTTTGTCGGACAGGATCACCGCGTGTAGTACGGCGTGGAAGTTCTTTTCATGGAGGCGATCAAGCACCTCCTTGGGGTCAGGAAACACGCGTGAGTTCCAGACAAAGGATCCGTTCTCCGTGTTCCAGCCTGACGGGCAGAACCCTGTGCCCAGGTAGATGAGCGCATCGCAGGGCAGTTGCTTTTGCCGGAAGGCGTTGGCTTCCTCAAGAAGTTCGTCGTGGCTGGCGAGGGTGCGATGCGATTGCTGGTACCCGAAGCTCCAGAGCGGAGGGATCTCGGCATGTCCGGTCAGCCGGGCGTACTCGCTCATAATGATTGCGGGATCGGGAGAGGCGACAAAGAACAGGTCAAGGGGAAGGGAACCGTGATCGGTGTCCGGCACAAACTTGCTCCGCGCTCCGCTGAAATCAAATGTGCCGAAGGGCTGGTGAAAGAACATTGCCCAACCGGAAGTTCCGACGATCCACGGAATGGGCACGCGGCCCCCGTGGGTCCTCAGTTTGTATCCTCCTTGCCCGCTAATCATGCGGTCGACCGAGCCGCGGCGGTCAAATTGTGGTCCACCTTCCCCGAGGCCGAGGAGAGGTGAATTTCCGGTTTCAAATTGAACGGCGCCAGTGTCTTTGTCGACTCCGAGTCGCTGGATTCTCTCCCCTTTTTCGTTTTCGATGGTGAACATAAGGGGAGAAGGCTCGACGTGCACGCGCAGGCTGCCTGCGTTTACCACCTGCCCACGCCAATCTCCGCGAAGGGTGGCAACCGGCGCCCCCCAGGACTCCGTTACCAGAGAGCCGTTCATCGGGATCGTGCTGACTTTGCCATCCTTAATTGGGAGCACGGTCAAGCGAAGCGTGTGCGGGCTTACGGTGCCAATCTGGATTTCAGGGTCCTCGTTTTTTTCTGCCGCAGGAGCGCCGTTTGCCAGCAGACGTCTTGCCGGCAGCGTTAAAGCGCCTATGGCCGCAGAAACCTGCGTCAGGAATTGGCGGCGATCCCACTGATCACGCATGATCTTCCTCAAACTGTCAGCACTCTAAACTGAATAGCGCCCCGGCGCGGCTATGGACGGTCAGGATTGTTCTGTTGCGCGATCCACGACTTCACCACTGAATCTAAAACGTCGAGCGGCAACGCTCCGTTTCCAAGCACTTCATCGTGGAAGGCACGGAGATCGAACCTCGGACCGAGTTTCTGGCGCGCTTCGTCGCGCAGCTTCAGTATCTCCAACTGACCAAGCTTATAGGCGAGAGCCTGTCCGGGCCAGGCGATGTAGCGATCCACTTCGCTTTGGACGTTGGGCTCATCCATCGCGGTATAGCGGTGGAAATAGTCGACCATTTGATCGCGCGACCAGTGTTTATCGTGGACCCCGGTGTCGATGACCAACCGGATGGCGCGCCACATTTCGTTTTCGAGGCGTCCGTAGTCGCTATACGGGTCCTGGTATCGGCCCACTTCCACGCCCAGCCGCTCGGAGTACAGTGCCCAGCCCTCTACAAAAGCTGTGTAACCCGCGTGGCGCCGGAACTGCGGCAAGTCGGGCATTTCCTGCGCCAGGGAAATCTGGAGGTGATGGCCGGGAACGCCTTCGTGGTAGGCGATGGCTTCGATGTTCAGGAGCAACCGGTGTTCGGGGTCCCATTCATTGACGTTGATCCGGCCCGGACGCGAGCCGTCCGCGGCCCCTTCGGTGTAGTCGGCCGGCACAGCGTTTTTGGACCGGGCGGCCTCCATTGGAACTGCAACCAGCTTGCTCTTGGGCAGGTGGCCGAAAAGCCTGGGAAGTTCTGCTTCCATCTCGCGCGCGTACTTCGCGTAGAGATCCAGCACTTGCTCGCCGGACTTCGCGTAGAAACTGCGTTCATGCTTGATGTGTTCGTTGAGGCTGGCGAGGTCGTTGAAGCCCAACTTGTGGGCGACGGCCAGCATCTGGGCCTCGGTCTCGGCGATTTGCCGCAACCCGAGTTCATGAATCTGTTCGGGAGTGAGATCGGTGGTGGTAATGCGCCGAATCGCGAAGCGGTAGCGCGCCGCCCCGTCGGGCAGAGCCCATACTCCCGGATCGGTGCGGCCCTTCGGAGCGTATTCGCTGCGAACAAACGCCGCGAAATGCTGGTAGGCGGGAATAATCTGGGCGTTGGTGATGGCCAGCACCGACTCGCGCAGGCGCTTCTGGTCTGCGGAGGGGATCGCCGCGGGGAATTCTTTTACGGGCTTGGCGAAGGGGCTGGCGTCGCCGGTCTTGCTCGCAAGGTCGTCGCTTTCCGCTGCAACCTTCTCCAGAAGGTACTTCGGAGGCATGAGACCGTCTTTCATGCCTTGGCGCATGTTGGCGGTCACCTGTTCAAACACGTGGGGAATCTGGCGCAGGCGGGCGATGTAGTTCTCGTAGTCGGCGACGGTGTTGAAGGGCGTCAGGCTGACGAGATCCGGCAGATTAAGATGCGGACCACCCATCTGGTTGACGGGCATTTCCCAGGACTTGAATTGTGCGCCTTCAATTTCCTCGCGCAACTGACGGATCATCAAGCTGCGGCTGAGTGCGTCCTGTTGCGGGAAGCTGGCAGGATCGATCGCCTCGAAGCGTGACAAGAATTCGCGTTCCTGTTGCAGATCGGATTGGTAGAACGCGGGAGAGTGATCGCTGAGGCGGTCGTTGTAGCGCTTATCGCCCAGCGCGGTGTCGAACTCCGGGTCCGCTCGCAGCTCGTACTCCCACTGCTCATCGAAGAGAGCGTGCAGTTGATGGACCCGAGCCTCCACGCTGGTCTGAGGGGGCGTGACACCCGGAGACGGAGAAGCGTTGGCCGTTGTCGCCAAGGTCATTTCGAGGGAGAGGATGATAACTGAAAAGAGGACGCCGAACCCGCAGCCGGTCTTCAAAACGTTTCTCCTTCGGGAATCACGAGGATTATGATCGCAAAGCGAGATCTCCCCAAAAGACGCGTGTGGTCACGAACAACACCCGTCGGATTCGAGCTCCAGGCCTAGACGCTCTTCTTATTTACCTTCCAGTAGACCGCATAGCGCTCCTGGATCACCTGATACAAGGGAACCAGGGTCAACGGCTGCGACTGCCCGACGGCCCGGAACGCGAGCGCCTGCTTCGGGTCCGGCTCAACCCAGGCGGTGGGCTTGTCGGCATCGGCCACGATTTCGGGCACCTTCGCCGGAGGGTTGTTCTTAGGTTCGTACTCTCCGTACAACAGGTCCTTGCCCACGGTATCGAAACGACCGGCCAGAACCAGCGGCCCGTACATGACCGCCTGGACGGTTTCATCATCGGGCATGCGGTCGATATGCAGTCCCATGGGAAGGTTGAGTTCAATTTTGTCGCCCGTCTTCCACACCCGGTTTAGCGACAGATAGCTGCCGGGACTGGCAAATGCCGGCAGGAGGGCACCGTTGATCTTGACGCTCCCAGCTTGCGCCCAGTACGGGACGCGAACATTGATCGCCAGCTGCGCCGGAGTCTTTGTTGTGATCGTGAAGGCGGTGGACTGCTGCTCGGGGAAACGCGTTTCCTGGCGGAGGCGAATGCCCTTCTCCTGCCACTCCAGTTCGGAGTCAATGTAGAGGTTCACGTAGAGAGAATCGTCGTCGTGGAAGTAAATGGTGTCCGTCAGCTTGGCATATTCCTCCGAGCCCGTGCCAGTGCAGCACCAGAGGGAATCGAAGGGCTTGCCGAACGTCTTCCAGTAACCCGAAGCGAGCGGCAGGTAGTACATCATGGTACCGTCTTCGGGGTTGATGGTGCCAAGGCGATGGTTGAACAGGGCGCGCTCGTAGTAGTCCATGAGGCGAGCGTCGGGTGACCAGCCAAAGAGGTGGCGGGTCAGCTTCATCATGTTGTAGGCGCAGCAGCACTCGGTAGTGTTAGTGCTGAGCTCTGCGGCAAGCTTGCCGGGATCGGTGTTCCACGATTCTCCATTACTGGTACCTCCGGTACAGTACGAGCGTTCGCTCACCACTTCATCCCAGAAATACTCCGCGATGTCGCGATAACGGCGGTCGCCGGTCAGTTCGTAATAGCGGGCCGCGGCGATGACCTGTGGAATATGCGTGTTGACGTGCAAGCCTTTGAGTTCGTCGCGGTGGGCGGCGAGCGGATCGAAGAATACTTTCTTGTCGAAGCGCTGAGCGACTTCGAGATAGTAATCCTTGCCCGTAACCGCGTACAGGTTGGAAAGCACCTCGCCCATGCCGCCGAACTCGGTTCCTAGAATTCGCTGCGTGTGGTTGTAGCTGAACGGCTGCGTGTAGCCGGCAACCCATCCGGCCATTTTTTCCGTGATGTCGAGCGCTTGTTCGTTGCCGCAGTGGACGTACATATCGAGCGTGCCCGCCATGATCTTGTGAATGGTGTAGAACGGCGCCCAGACGCGCTCGCGATCGCGCAGGCGATCAAAAAACTCCACCGGGAACGCGCTCAGATATCCACCTTTCAAGCCTTTTTGGCATTTTCCCAGTTCCGCGACCACCGTGTTGGCATTCGCTTTGAGATCCTCATCGCCCGTGGTGGCATACATGAGAGCGCAAGCCGAGAGATAGTGGCCGCCGGCATAGTGGCCGCGAAGTTCGCAGTCCGGCGCCTCCCACCCACCTAATGGCTGAGCGGAGGAAGCAATACCAGCGTTCAGGCGGAAGGTGTGGAGCAGGCGATCCGGGGGCAGCGAGTGCAGATAGCGCCGGTCGGCCTCCATGGCGACCTTGCATGGACCTTCGCCGAGACGAACCTGTCTCAAGGGGAAGGGCTGGACCTTCCAGGCGACTTTCTCGCGGCTGATTGTTTTACCGTCTTTCCTGATGGAGTTGACGACTGGGTCCTGGAAGGGGGCGGCTGGCAATAGTTTTGGCACGAGAGCGGAACAGGCGGCCGAGGCTGCAGCCGTGATGAAATCCCTGCGCGAGAATTCGCCGATTCCCATGAAGTCGCTCCTTCGCTCTGAAGCAAAGCCTAAGGCTCAAGTAGGGCCAGCCTTGATGCTGGATATTGTATACATTACTCTCGCTCTTGGGAAAACGCCATCGACCGATGCGCCTGGCGGTGCATTCCTCGACTACGACAACGATGGGTGGATGTACATCTACCTGGTCAACAGCGGGCCTTGCGATTTCTACGAGCCGTCTCAGCCTCTGCGAAACGTCCTGTATCACAACAATCGCGATGGAGCGTGCACAGACATCACCAAGAAGGCGGGCATGGGCGGAGATGGTTACGGCATCGGCGTCGCCGTGGGCGACTGCGATCGCGTGCAACTCGGCTGACGGCGGAGCTTCCGTTACGGATTTCGCCGTTCGTGCACAACTTGCTTCAGGGACTGCCCGGCGTACTCGATATGCTCGCGCAGCAACTTGCAGGCAGCGTCGACGTCGCGCTTCCGGCACAGTTCCAGGATCTGGTGGTGCTCTTCGTTCGCGCGCTTGATGCCATGAGTCAGATACAACTGCAGCCGCGTGTAGCGTTCGCCGCTGTTGTTGACGTTACGGATGATGGCCATAAAGCGCGGCTGGTGCGCTCGCGCATATAACGTGGAGTGAAAATGCCAGTTCAAGCGACCCCACCCGGAAACGTGATCCTCCCGGCGGAGTTCGCTCACGTACTTGCGCAGGATTGCGTCAGCTTCCGCGAAATCTTCCTTCGTGAGCTGAGGAATGGAGCGCTTTAGAATCTCGGGTTCCAGCAAGGCACGGATTGCAAACAGCTCTTCGATGTCATCCGGAGAAAGGGCCGGGACCACGGCCCCGCGATTGGGCACGATGGCGATCAGCCCTTCGGCGTCGAGTTGCCGCAGCGCCTCACGAACCGGGATTCGGCTGACGTGATACTGGGTTGCGATCGCGTCCTGGCGAAGCTGAGTGCCCTCGGCAATCTCCCCGCGAATAATCTGGTCGCGCAGTTTGTCTGCCACCGCAGACGTGAGGGACTGGCGTGGAATCGCGGATTCAGGTGTGGTTCCTAAGCCCATTGTCGGAAGTCTCGCTGTCCAAAACCGGGCCTGCTGAACAAATATCACGACTACTATATCTCAAGTTGTGCGCAAACCTCGCGCTCTAGCGCGCGGCCGGAGCAGGCGGAAGATGATCCTCCAGATATCTCGCCAGCAGGCAATAGAGGTGAAAGGCGGTCCCTGGTCCTTCCACTAGAGAGTGCGTACGGCCCGGGTAGGTCATGAAGTCAAAGGGCTTCCCGAGTTCGACCAGCCGGTTGACCAGTAACTCCGTGCCCTGGTAGTGGACGTTGTCGTCGCCGGAGCCATGCACCAGCAGCAGGGCACCGCGCAGGCCTTCGGCGAAGTTGACGGGCGATCCCGCTTTGTAGCCTTCCGGATTCGACTGGGGCAACCCCATATACCGTTCCTGATAAATGGTGTCATACAGGCGCTGGTCGGGCACCGGGGCGACCGACATGCCCACTTGGTAGAGATCGGGGTGGCGGAACATCAGGTTGAGAGTATTCGAGCCGCCGCCGCTGCGTCCCCACACCGCAACACGAGCTGGATCAAGATACGGCCGGCCCCGCTCCAGAGCCTGCAGCGCCAAGGCTTGCTCTTTCGCAGAGAGCTCGCCCACCCGGCCATATACGATTTTTCGCCAATCCCTTCCGCGCGGGGCAGGCGTGCCGCGGTTGTCGATGCTGGCCACCACGTAACCGTCTTGTGCCATCGCGCGATGGAAGATTCCGTTCCCGTTATCCCACCGATCGACCACCGTTTGGCTGGCGGGTTCTCCGTAGACGTAGATCAGCAGTGGGTATTTCTTCGACGGGTCGAAATTCTTCGGCTTCATGAGCCACGCGTCGAGAGCAACGCCGTCACCGATGTCCAAACGAAAGAATTCAGTCGACGCTGAAATCAGATCCTTGACCCGCTCCCGCAGCTTTGCATTGTCCTCGAGTACCCGCTGCGGCTGGTGATCGGAAAGCCGCAGCAGGTCGGTGGTCGGCGGAGTGTCAAAAGTCGAGTAAGTGTGTAACGCCCAATGGAAGTCTGGCGAGATTTTGTAGGAGTGAGTTCCCGGCTGATTCGCGGGGGTGAGCCGTTCGGGCGGGGTGGCGGCTCCCAGTTGGACGCGGTACAGGTATCGTTGCGTCGGATTGTCCGGTGAGGCGATGTAATAGAACCACTTGTCTTCGGGGTCCGCGCCCAAAAGATCCACAACATCAAACTGCCCTGGAGTTATGAGCGTGACTTGCTTCCCATCTCGCGAAACCAGGTAAACGTGGCGCCAGCCATCACGCTCGCTCACCCAGAGAAAGTCCCGCCCGCCGTGAACCCAGTGCAGGTTGTCGACGACTTCCACCCATGCAGCGTCATGGTCCTGATAGATGCTCCGAACGTCGCCGGTCTTGACGTCGGCCAGCAGCAGATCGTTGGTGTTCTGCAGGCGGTTCAAATGCTGCAGGATGAGCGTCCCAGAGTCCGCCCAATCCACCTGAGCGATGTAGTTCTGATCCGGGTAGCCTGGTACCTGCATCCAGCGCGTTTCTCCTCCGCCCGCCGGGACGACGCCGATGCGCACTGCCGAGTTCTCCGTGCCCGGCTGCGGGTAGGGAATCTGCCGGACTGTGGGATACACGTTGTACTCGGGGTAAGGAATATTCGTCAGGATCTGGTAGGGGGCACCGGTGTCATAGATCAGCGCGAAGGTCTTCACCTTGCTGGTATCAAACTGCCAGTAGGCGATACGAGTTCCATCCGGGCTCCAGCGGAACGCATCCCGAACGCTGAACTCTTCTTCGTACACCCAATCCGAAGTGCCGTTGATGATCTTCTCTGACCCATCGGAAGTAAGTCGCCAGGTGCGTCCGGAGTCGAGATCTTCCACATAGATGTTATTGAAACGAACGTAGGCGACTTTGCTGCCGTCTGGAGAAAACTTGGCAAACATCAAGCTGGAAGGCGGACCACCATCTCCAAGTTTGCGCAGATTCCCGGACTTGCGCTCGAGCACCCAGTAGTCGCCACGGGTATTCGCGCGCCAGACTCGCTTGGAGTTGGTGTAAATGAGCAGGCGGGTGAGGTCACTCGACCATGCGTAGTCCTCGATCGTGAGCGGTTCCTTGCTGCCAGAAGTTGTCAACTGGTGCGTCGAGACCAGCACTTCCCGTTGTCCGGTGGCCGAGTCGTACCGCACCAGTTCCTTGCCCCCAGTTACTTCCCCGGAAGGTTCCAAGGTGGTGTAGGCTTGCCCTCCGTTGAGCCAGCGCGCAGGTCCGAAAGACTTAGCCGCAAAGGCATGTTCGACAAATTCCCGGCGCAGGGTCTCGGCAACTGTCGAACTCTGCGCGTGGACAGGCCCGCTCGGGCAGGCAATGAGGGCCGCCGCCGAGACGAGGGTCCACAATCTGGACCTTCCAGTCAAGGCATTGAATCGGCCCAATCCAAACGGATGGTTGCCGTGCTTTTGGCGGGGGAACTCGGTGTCTATGAGGGTAAAGTCCTTACTGACAGGTGGGTGCATGGGCGAAAGAATTCAAATTGACGATTGCATATTGTATCCATAAAATACGACAGCGCCTATGAAATACGGAATAATAAAGAGGCGCCCGGATATTACTCCAATGGCATCCTTGCGTCGAGGCCCAACCAGTTCATGAGCACGGAGTTATCGCGGCGGGTCCGGGTGATCGACTCGCATACCGGAGGGGAACCGACCAGGCTGGTTGTAAGCGGGGGCCCGGACCTCGGTGCGGGTCCTTTGGCCGAGAGGGTGGAGCAGTTTCGCAAGAAACACGACGAGTTCCGTTCCGCAGTGGTGAACGAACCACGCGGATCGGACGTGATCGTTGGCGCTTTGTTATGTGAGCCCGTCGATCCTACGTGCGCTGCTGGGGTGATCTTCTTTAACAATGTCGGCTATCTGGGTATGTGCGGCCACGGCACGATCGGCCTCATGGTGACGCTGGCCTACATGGGACGCATTCGGCCTGGACAGCACCGCATCGAGACGCCGGTGGGTGTCGTGGGTGCGACTCTGCACGAAAGTGGCGAAGTGACCGTGAATAATCTTGCCAGCTACCGCAGCGCCGCGAGCGTGACCGTGCCCGTGACCGGTTACGGTCCGGTGTGTGGTGATGTCGCGTGGGGTGGCAATTGGTTCTTCCTGGTTCGCGATCACACGATGCCGTTGACTTTGGGAAATATCGACGAGTTGACCGCCTTCACGTGGGCGATCCGGAAGGCGCTTCAGGACAACAAAATCACCGGTGACGACGGCAAGGAGATTGATCACATCGAACTCTTCGCCGCATCCGCGAAGCCGGGGATCGACAGCAAGAATTTTGTGCTCTGTCCCGGGGAAGCCTATGACCGCTCGCCGTGCGGCACCGGGACCAGCGCGAAGCTGGCATGTCTCTACGCCGACGGCAAGATTCGCGAAGGCCAGATCTGGCGTCAGGAGAGCATTGTCGGCAGCGTATTTGAAGGGACCGTAGCGGTTCGCGATGGCAAAGTGTACCCGAGCATCAAAGGCTCCGCTTTCGTGAATGCGGAGGCCGAACTGGTCCTCGATCCGCTTGATCCTCTCTGCATGGGGATTCGCGCATGAGCACTGCTGCGTATGACGTCGCGATTGTCGGGGCCGGAATTGTCGGTGCGGCCTGCGCCCACGAATGCGCACGACGTGGGATGCGGGTCGTCCTCGTGGATCGGGACGCAATCGGGGCTGGTGCGACCGCCGCCGGAATGGGCCACATTGTTGTGATGGACGACTCGGAAGCCCAGTTCGCCTTGACCCGCTACTCGCAGCGTCTGTGGCAGGAGTTGAGACCTGAGTTACCCGACGATGCCGAATACGAGCAATGCGGAACGATCTGGGTGGCTGCGGATGATGAGGAAATGGCCGAGGTGCGGCGCAAGCACAAGTACTACGGTGAGAGGGAAGTAGCGACAGAAGTTCTCGACGGGGAGGCTCTGCACACGCTCGAACCAAACCTGCACAGCGGCATGAAAGGTGGCTTGCTGGTTTCCGAAGATGGAGTGCTTTATCCGCCTTGTGCAGCGCGCTTTTGCGCCGAGCGGGCGCAAGAACTTGGAGCAAAGTTTCGCCTCGGTAGTTCTGTGCAAGACATCGGACAGGGTCAGGTTGTGCTCAGTGATGGCTCGGAAATTCGAGCGGAGTTCGTCGTGAACGCGGCTGGCGCATCCGCTCCCGCCCTCACGCCCGGCCTTGAGATCAAGAAACGCAAGGGACATCTGGTGATCACCGATCGCTATCCCGGATTCGTGCGCCACCAGCTGGTCGAACTCGGCTACCTGAAGAGCGCTCACTCCGTGAGCAGCGATTCGGTTGCCTTCAACGTGCAGCCCAGGCGTACCGGACAGGTGTTGATCGGTTCCTCCCGCCAATACGGCGCGGAGCATCGGGAAGTCGACCACGGCATACTGGTCCAGATGCTGCAACGAGCGCAGGAGTACATGCCCGGCCTGGGACAGATGTCGACGGTGCGTACCTGGACCGGCTTCCGGGCGGCGACTCCGGACAAACTGCCGCTGATTGGACCCTCGACGGTAGATAGGTCGGTGTGGCTGGCTACAGGTCACGAGGGCTTGGGCATCACAACTTCACTGGGAACCGCGCGCATTCTCGCCGATCAAATGACGGGTGCGCAACCCGAGATTCCGATCGAGCCGTATTTGCCGTCCAGGGTCGGCAAGGAGCAGGTCCATGCCTAGTCTGGCCCTGACGGTCAATGGTGTAACGGTCGATGTGGAACCAGGCACGACCGTGGCGGTAGCGGCGATGCTGGCAGGGCAACCGTGCCGGGTGTCCGTTGGCGGCGCGTCGCGCGGACCGCTTTGCGGGATGGGCATTTGTTTCGAGTGTCGCATGACGATCAACGGAAAAGCGCATGGCCGCAGTTGCCAGATCCTGTGTGAGCCGGGAATGGACGTGAGGACCGATGACTAGGGTCGCGTGCCACAAGTTCGATGTCCTTGTCGTCGGTGCCGGGCCCGCCGGAATGGCAGCAGCGGCGTGCGCCGGGGAATGTGGTGTCCGTGTCGGTCTGGTAGATGACAATTTCCGCCTAGGTGGACAAATCTGGCGGAGCGAGTCGGCGGGTGGACCTGTGCCCGAGGCAGCGGGTTGGCTGGAGCGATTACGGGCGGCGCGAGTCGACCCGCTTTGCGGAGTCCGTGTCTTCGACGCGCCGGACCCGGGTGTGCTGCTGGCGGAGACAGCGGACGACCCCTGCGAGTTGCAATACGACCAGCTGATCCTCGCAACCGGTGCGCGCGAAAGATTCTTACCGTTCCCGGGATGGACCTTGCCCAACGTGATGGGTGCCGGGGGACTTCAAGCGTTGGTGAAGAACGGCCTTCCCATCCGCGGAAAACGGGTTGTGGTCGCCGGTACCGGGCCTTTGCTGCTGGCGGTCGCATCCCATCTGCGAAAGCATGGCGCCGAACTCGCAATGGTCTGCGAGCAGGCATCTTGGGACCGTTTGGCGCGTTTCGGTATTGCCCTGGCAGGCCAGCCCGGAAAGATCGTGCAGGCTCTCCAGTTGAAGAAAGACCTTGCTGGAGTACGGTTCGCGACCAGCAGTTGGCCGGTTGCCGCAGAGGGCAAGAATGTCCTCGAGAGCGTGTCCATCTCTCGGCGGGGAAAGTCCGAGACACTCGCCTGCGATTACCTGTCTTGCGGTTTCCATCTTGTGCCGAACACGGAACTAGCTTGTCTCCTGGGATGCCAGATCGAATGCGACTTTGTGCGCGTGGACGATTTTCAGCGAACGAGTATCCCAGAAGTTTTTTGTGCGGGTGAACCAACCGGAATCGGCGGCGTGGGATTGGCTCTGGTGGAGGGTCAGATTGCTGGCCTGGTTTCGGGCAGACGTGTCGCCAAGGCGCGCGACCTCTTTGCCCAACGAAAGAAGCTGAGAAACTTCGCCGCCGCTTTGGCCGGCGCCTTTCAACTGCGTGCAGAGTTGCGGGATCTGCCATCCGCCGAAACTGCAATCTGCCGATGTGAAGACGTTCCGTACTCACGCTTGCTGCGGTACCCGTCTTGGCGTGCCGCCAAGCTGCAGACGCGCTGCGGCATGGGTCCTTGTCAGGGTCGCATATGCGGTCCCGCTACCCAATTTCTCTTTGACTGGACCCCGGATTCGGTGCGGCCTCCCATCTTCCCCGCTCGGATGGAAAGCCTGGCTGCACTCGCAAGTTCCCCGGAACCGGAGCAACAAGCCGTTACAGGAGGCCACTGATGAACTGGAAGGGCGTGATGCCTGCTATCACCACCTGCTTCACCGACCACCTTCGCGTCGACCACGGCTTCATGGTCGAACATTGCCGGTGGCTGCTGGACAACGGCTGCTCGGGAATTGTTGCCCTGGGTTCTTTGGGAGAAGGGGCCACGTTGTCTTTCGACGAGAAGCTGGAGATCCTTCGAACGTGTGTCCGCGCAGTGCAGAGTCGCGGGCCTGTAGTCGCCTCCATCTCGGCGCTGACGACCTCGGAAGCCGTGGCGTTGGCGAAGGCGGCCGCCGACCAGGGCTGCGACGGTTTGATGGTGCTCCCGCCGTACGTCTACAAAGGCGACTGGCGCGAGATGAAAATGCACGTCGCGGCTGTCTTCCGCGCAACGCCGCTCTCTTGCATGCTCTACAACAATCCGGTCGCGTACGGCACCGATTTTCTTCCGGAGCAAATCAGCGAGCTGGCTGCGGAACACGAGAACTTCCAGGCCGTAAAAGAATCGAGCACCGACGCGCGGCGTGTTTCTGCGATCCGGGCGCTGGTGGACCGGCGGCTGGAGATCTCCGTGGGGGTTGACGATGCGGTCCTCGAGGCCATCGGAGTCGGTGCGACGGGGTGGATCGCTGGTCTCGCCAATGCTTTGCCGCGGGAGTCGGTCGATCTGCTGAACCACGGGATCAACGGAGAGCCGGAGAAGGCGTTCGAACTTTACCGTTGGTTTCTGCCGTTGCTCCGAATGGATACGGTGTTCAATTTTGTTCAGCTCATCAAAATGGTGCAGGCGGAAGTTGGGATGGGGAACACGCGGGTGCGTCCGCCGCGCCTGGAGTTGGTGGGGCAGGACCTCGATCAGACCCGCAAGATTATTCGCGACGCTCTAAGCCGCCGACCACAAGCCGTCGGTAGCTATGCGTTGCCGAACGGAAAGTAGCAGGGAATCATGGCCAAATTGATGGGACGATCCATCGTCGGCTTCGGCGACGGCGACGAGGTTTCCGAGCGCTTCTACGGTATAAATCCGGCCAACGGACAACGTCTGCAGCCAGGCTACTCCTCCGCGAAGGCCGCCGATGTCGAACACGCTGCGCAGTTGGCGGCCGAGGCATTTCGCGTTTACGGCCGCACCAGTGGAAGGGAACGGGGAGCTTTCCTTCGCGCCATTGCAGCGAACATCGACTCTCTGACCACCGAACTGGTCGAAAGGGCTCACCAGGAGACCGCTTTGCCCCCAGGACGACTGCAGGGAGAGACGGCACGTACGTGCGGCCAGCTTCGTCTCTTTGCGCAAGTTGCGGAAGAAGGTTCGTGGGTTGGAGCGCGCATCGATCGTGCCGATCCGGACCGTAAGCCCGCTGCCAAGCCCGACATTCGCTCCATGCTGCGCCCTCTCGGTCCGGTGGCGGTATTCGGCGCCAGCAATTTTCCGTTGGCATTCTCAGTCGCCGGAGGCGACACGGCCTCCGCCTTCGCCGCCGGGAATCCGGTGATTGTCAAGGCGCACCCAGCCCATCCCGGGACCAGTGATCTGGTTGGGCAAGCAATCCGTGCCAGTGTGCGGGAGTGTGGTCTGCCCGAAGGCGTTTTTTCTTTGTTGTTCGACAGTGGCACCCAAGTCGGCGTAGCGCTCGTAACCCATCCATTGGTCAAGGCGGTGGGCTTTACGGGATCGCGCTCTGCAGGACGAGTGCTGATGGATCTGGCGGCCGCGCGTCCTGAGCCGATCCCGTTCTTCGGCGAGATGAGCAGCACCAATCCGGTGTTTGTGCTTCCCGGTGCTCTGCGAGAACGCGGCGGGGCCATTGCAACCGGTCTGCATGCTTCCTTTACGCTTGGTGCTGGGCAGTTCTGCACCAAGCCGGGCATCGTGTTCG
>Ga0209698_10003431_pt1 | contig 17712 bp, 13 predicted proteins | sample LitLauG_LLR_2012_FD_187203 | JGI IMG/M metagenome (GOLD analysis project Ga0209698, IMG submission 187203) | Freshwater sediment microbial communities from Pennsylvania, USA - Little Laurel Run_MetaG_LLR_2012 (SPAdes) (version 2) | ecosystem: Environmental > Aquatic > Freshwater > Creek >...
CGCGAAGATCTGCGCGATCTTTTCCGGTATCTCTCCGGCCTCGGGAAGGAGCGCTAGCGATACTCTTTCCAAACAGCCTGCTTGACCCAAATCAGCTCCCGCCGAGAAAGCGCTGCCAGCGGGCGGCAGCGGCGGCTTTCGCTGTGTCTGGGAGATTGAAGGGAATGTGGTGGGCGAGCGGGAGCGCCTTTTCGCCGGCGCGCAGGCAGAAGAGCTGCCGGGCTGTCGGCAGGCCGACGATGATGTCGAGCCACGGGGATGAGGCGGGCGCGATATAAAGCTGTGGTGCTCCGGAGGGGATGTTGCCGCCGAAGAATTCGCGCCAGAACCGCTGCGAGGCGAGCGGCTGCGCGGGATCGGAGGGGACGCGGATGTGCTGCGGCTGGCCCTTGAATTGGCCAAGCTTGAGGTTGATCCGAACCTTTCCGACGCCGGTGGCTTCGAGGTCCGCAAAGTGGTTCTCCACGCAGTAGGCGATTCGCGCGGCGGCCTCCGAGCCGGGCTCGATGCCGAGTGCGCGGGCGAATTCGGCCCTCGGCGCGGGCAGGGGCGCGGGTGCCTCGAGAATCTGTGCCGCAGCTCCGCGGGCCTGGCCGATGAAGCGCTGCACGTCTTCGGGCGATGTGGTGGCACGGCAGGACTCTTCAATCCGATTGAGCAATGGAGTCGCGTCGGGGATTCCGGGCGCGTTGCGGAAGGTGAAGTGCGCGGAGACGACCATCGGATATTTTGTGCGGCCCTTGCCGTCACTGGAGGACCAGAGCTTGCCGATGAGCGTGTCGCGTTCGTCCATCCACACGAAGATGTGGCGAAATTCCGCGAGCGCTTCGCCTTCGGGGAGCGCTTCCCATTGGCCGGCGTCAATCACGCCGCCGATGCCCTGCACGTAGAGGTATTGCTTCGCCGCGATGAGCGGCTCGGTGTCGAGCCCGATGTCGTCGAGGTGATCATTCCAGCCGGGATGCTTGCCGAATGCGCCAAAATACGCGGCTCCGGGCCGCTTTCCGATGAAGCTGCCGAGCTTTGTGCCGATGTCGTTGAGCCAGGCCATCCGGGGGTCAGCGCAATTTGTCGCTGATGGAAGGTTTCGACGGGGGCTTGGCCAGGCTGTTTGGATTCGGGGGTTTCTGTCCGAGGTGCTTCACCTCGAATCGCAGGGTGGCACCGCCGGAGCGCACGCTCTGCGGACCTTCCTCAGCCGTATCAATGGTGACGCCGCCCTCGAATGGGGCATTGGCGTTGTCGCGGAGGCTGATGCCAAGCTTTTCCCCGAATTTGACGGTGGCGCTGTATTCGTTTGCATTGAAAATGTCCGCGCCGTTGGCGGTTTTCCATTTGTAGGGGCTTTGCGAAACGAATGTGACGCGGGCCCGGAGGCTCGCCATTTTTTCCTGATAATCATCGTAGGCGGCCGCTGCGGCTTTCATAGCGTCGAACTGGCTGAAAAGTGAATTGAGCTTGCCTTTGACTACGGGGTCCACGCTGGCGAAGTCGGGTGCCTCGCGATCCAGCTTCCATTGATCAATCAGGCTGTTGGCGGTTTGGCGCTCGGCCTTGTTCATCGAGAAGCGCCGGCCTGTGTCGCCGACGTATGGCTCGAAAAAGCTCGCGTTGAATTTCTGCGCCGTCTGTCGGAGGTACTCGTTCGCGAGGGCGCTGAGGCGGCGTGCTTCGGCAACATCAAGCAGAGCCTTGCAGGTGTTTTCGATGCCGGGATTGTCCTTCGCAGCCGGATTGGAGAGCTTGAGCTGGATCTTCGGCAACTGGTCGCGCTGGCCCTTGATTTCCTTCACGACCGCACCGTAAGCAGCCCAGCTCTTGCCGATAAGGTCGTCGGACTTGTCCGTCTTGGACGCGACATCGGCGGCATCCTGATAGGTGGCAAAGCGCACCTCATAAATGCGGCGACGATCGCCGAAGTCGTCAAGATAGGTGTCGAGTTGCGCCAGTTCCTCGCGGTCTTTGTCTTTGAATGTGCCTTTCACCTGATCGGCGAGATTGGTCACCGTCTTCGCAAGTTCGTCGTCCACTTCCTTGAAAAGTTTGGCGGTCGGATGCGCGAGATTCGGCTTCACCGCGTCGCGGAGCAGTTGGAAATTGGCGGTGGATTGTGACTGGCTCGATGAGACGAGTTGCTGATAGGCGAAATTCAGCGAGACTTTTTCCCCGGTAACCAGCTTGTCGCTGACGGCGGCTTTCAGTTTCGCATCGAAGCCGGCTTTGATTGTGCCGAGTTGCACGAGAAGAGCGTTGAGCTTCTCCTCCTTTGCCTTGGTTTCACCGGGGCCGGACGCAGTCGCATCCATCTCGCGCTCAACCTCGCGGAATTTGCGAAGATCGTCGCGCATTTGCGCGATCTTCGCGGCACTGTCGAGCTGCGAGCGGATGCTCTCGCCCGCCAGTGCGCGGAGGCGTCCGAGGCCGGCTTGAATCGGCGCGTTTTGCTCCAGCGTTATGGAGCCGAGGGCGAGACGAACGGGAACCCATGTGGCGGAGGGATTCGTGGTGTAGGTCGTCGCAAAACCGGCGCGTAGTTGCTTCAATTTTTCCTCGTCCGCCGGGGTTCTGCTCGCGGTGACGTACTGGAGCAAAGGGACGAGCACAGTGTCGGAAACGTCGTCAACTTTCCTGCTGCCATTTACTTTGTCGGATTCGATGCGCAGAAGTGCTGCGAGTGCGTGTGCCTCCCGATCGAGGCGGGAATCCTGGCTTTCGCCTGCGTCCACCGCATCGGTGATTTTCTCCGTCAGCATTCGTGCGCGTGCTGCTTGTACGAGCGGATACACGACGCTGCCCTCATAGACGATCCGTTGCGCCTTTAGGCGATCCTCATCGAGTTTCGCCGCCTTGAGCATCGGCTTGTACACCCAACCGGTCTCAATGTCCTTTGTGGCCACGTTGCGCAGTTCGTCGTGGTAGGTGAGCAGCGGCAGTCTGCGCTCGCCAACGGTCAGCGGCGGTTCAACTCCACGAAATTTCACGACGGTGTCGTCCGACTTGTCACCCTGCACAATCGGTTTCCAGTTATTGTTTTTCCAATCGTCAGGATTCTTCGCGGCGGACCACAGATCGCTGTGGCGTTTGATGCTGTCGGCGAACTGCTGGTACGCGTAAATCGTGAAGCCGACGAAGGCGAGCGCGAGCAGGCTGGCGGTGCCCCACAAAAGGAAGCCGCGCTTGCGAAGCATCTTCTTCGTATTTGTCGCGCGCGTAACGAGGCCGCGTTCGCGAAAGACTTTTTCGGTAAAAATGTCGCGGAGGAAATACGCGCGCTCCTTCTCCCAGACCTTCGCCTCGGAAAGCTGATCCGCGCCGAGTCCGAGGGCCTGCGCGAGTTCCTGATCCAGCGCCGCGCCTTCGCGCATCGAACTGGTGAAATAGATGCCGCGCAAAAACAGCGGCTTCGGCGACCACGGGCCGGCGACAAAAATCTTTTCAAGATACTGGCGCAACCGCGGCGCGAGGAGTTGGATGCTCTGCGGCAGTGAATACAGCGCGTCCACTTCGTCCGTGCGGCGTTCCTCGCCCTTCGTAGGGACGGGATCACGGAGCAGGCTGAGGCGGCGCTTCTTGATCCGCTGCACGACAGTGGCGAGGTGATCGGTGACGCGGTCCGGTGCGAAGGGCGCATCGCGATCATCCGGGTTCGACCAGCCGAGCATCTGGTTTACGCTGGCGGCATCTGCGAAGTCGTCGAAAAATTCACGGAATCCGCTCATCATGTCGCATTTCGTGATCATCACAAAGACGGGGAAGCGGATGTCGAGCGTACGCTGGATGAGTTCGAACTGCGCGGCGATCTTGCCAGCCTTCTCATTCATGCGTGACTCGGTATCCTTGATGAGTGCGTCGGTCGGGATGATGAGCAGCAGGCCGTTGATCGGGCAGTTTGGGCGGTTACGGACAAGGAGCTGGAGGAATTCCTTCCACTCATTCGTCTCGCCGGGCTTTACCTCCTCGAACATCAGCCGTCCCGCAGTGTCGAGGAACACGGCTTGGTTCGAAAACCACCAGTTCATGTTGATGGTGCCGCCGACGCCCTGCAGTTCGTTTTGCAGGCCGGGCGGGAAACCGACGTTGGAGTGGCGGATGGCCTCCGTTTTTCCTGAGCCGGGCTCGCCGACGATGAGATACCACGGGAACTTGTAAATATTGTCGGCGCTGCCGAATTTGGCGAGGCCCTCGCCGAAGGTGCGCCGCATGTCGTCAAGCCGTGCGCGGCGCGCGGCGTCGTTCACACCGGCGGGCGCGGCGGACGAATGCTGCGTAAGTTCGTTCGCCATGGACTGCGCCTTGCGCTTGCGCGCCCAGCCGCGAAGCATAAGGAAAAACGCAATCGCGGCGACGAGCAGGACGAGGCCGATGGCGACGATGCCAGCGAGCTTTGGGTCGATCATCGCGACTGCTCCGACGATGCTCGTGCCGGTGAGCACCGCGAGAACGACTTTGACCGGCGTGGGAAGATTGAAGAGCTGTTCCATGGCTTACTTTGCGGCAGTGTTTGCAGTGGTGGCTCCGATCTTCGATTCCTGATCGAGAATCACGCGCAGCGAATCCTTCAGCGAGCCCGCTGCTTTCGAGAAGAGATACATGTTGCAACCGAGCGCGGTGATGGCGCTGATGAGGAAAATCACGACCATTAGCCACACGCGTCCTGTCGGCGGCTCGACGAGGTCGCGTCCGTCCGTGTGGTCGTACGCCTCAGGGCAGATGCGCGCCTGCGAATCACTCTCCATCGAGCCGCGGATGCGCAGCGCGATATCCTGCATTTTTTTTCGCAGGTACTCCGGCTGGCTGAAATAAAATCCGCTGAAGCCAAGCCCGATGCAAGTGTAGTACACCGTGAGCCGCTCAGTCGCCTCGTCGCCCGTGTCCTTGAGCGTTTCGTCGAGCAGGTCAAAGAATTTTTCGTCGCCCGCGAGTTCGTCGCGCTTGAATGCAAGACGCTCTTTGTTCCACTGGCGTGCGCACGGTAGCTTGCTCTCGGCGATGAGCGAATCCACGAAGAAGATGAGCGGCATTTCCATCGTCTTGAACTGGCTTGCGAGTTTGAAATCGCTGGCCGAGCGATTTTTCAACTCGTCAAAGAGTCCAATGACCTCGGAGCGCACCGTGGTGAATTCGACATGGCCCCCCTTGCGTCCGGCGCGGTTTAGGCGGCAGATGTATTGGAAAAGCGGATCGCAGAGTTCAAGGAGCGTCATTTTGTGGCGGCTTCTGGCGGCACGACCATGTAGAGCGTCACCTGATAGTCGGCGGAATCAATGTCCGTCCAACGGATGCAGGCGGACTTTTCCCTTGTGAGGAGATCCCAGTGGCGTGCGCCTTCGGTTCGGTTCAGGCGGAAATAGTGGAGGTCCGCGGAAGCGGGCAATTCGAGCGGAGGATGGCGTTCCTCTTTCAGCGGCAGGCCGAAATAGGCGCGCTCGATCATGCTCTTCGGCATCAGTTTGAACTCATCGCGATTTTCCACGAGTGTCGCGAGACCACGCGAATCCTGCTTCGTACGGATGCCGAGGAAATATTCGGACGGCACGGCAAAGTGCTTGTCCTCGAATTGCGCCGCGAGCCACTGGCCGTCTCGCTTGAAATCCACTTTCCAGAAACTCGGCGCGACCGAGCCTCGCAGGTATTTGCGGATTTTGTCGCACGCATCGCGGAAGCAGGGCAGGGGATTGTCGTGATCGTAGGGAATCACGTCGAAGTCATTCGCGGCCGGGTAAAGTGCGACGAGATCGCCGAGAAGTTCGCGCAATTCGAGATACCACTGGAACGGTGTGATGGCAGGCGCGGCCGCGAGCGATGGCAGGCGCGCGGCGAATTTGTTCAGCGTGCGCATTCGCCATACCTGCTCGAATTGCACGCCGCGCAACGTGTTTAGATCAAAGGTGCCGCCGCGAGTGAGCTGCACGGTGAGTTCCCTGCGGCTCGCCTCGAGCTGCGCGGAAATGTCACGCACCATTTCGCGCAGCACCGGCGAGGCATTCACCACGAGGCACGGCGGGGTAAATTCCGGATCCTGCCGCGGGATGCCGGATTCCTCGTTCGTCGAACGCACGATGCGGAGCAGCGGGATGATCTCCATGTCCGAATCATCCTCGTTTTCAAAGATAAGCCGGGCATTGAAATACCGCATCATGACCGGCTTTGCATTTTCGCCGGTGTTCTCATCGGCATACTGCTTTTCCGTGGCACGGTAGATGAGCTTTGCACGTGTGTCGGTGTTGCTTCCGGGTTCGATGGAATTTGCGCGTTCGTCCACCCACAGCGGCACCGCAAGCGCGACAGCGAAACCACCCGGTTGCTCGGCGAAGGCCTTCTTGATATCTATAATCGGCAGGTGCGCGTTCTTCGGGTAGTCAATCTCAATGCCCGCACGCGTGATGACGCGGAGACGATCAAAGAGCAACCGCTTGTTTTCCAATTCGTCGTAGCTAAGCTTCATTTCGATCACGCCGTACGGATACGGCACCTGGATCGTGCGCCCCATAGCGACGAGATCGTGGATGTTCTTTTGGAATCTTTGGAGGTGGTGCGGCTGGAGGAAAAGCCCCTCGTGCCAGTGGATTTGAAGGCTCATTTTCTAAAATCAGATTTCCTTGCGTGCGGTGCCGCCCATGAGCGCCTCGGCCTTGCGTGCGATGGCCTCGTACATTTTCTCCTCGAACACCTGGCCCTTTTGGTCGTCCACCATCTTCTTGTACTTATTCCAATTTTTTGCGTCCTCCGTCCAGCCACCGAGGCTCTTGTCCGCCTTCGCGAGCGCGGCGATTTTGTCCGGCCCAAATTCGCTCAGGAATCTTTCGAGAAACGCCGCACCACCCGCCGGAATCGCGCCGAGCAGGCCACCCATGACCTTGCGCGTGCGCTCGACGATCTGCCGCAGTTGCTCGGACGAAACTTCGCTGTCACCGTGCAGATAGCGCGCACTCACTTTTTTCACATCGCCCATCGGCGTAGGATCGCGCTTCACGGGCGAAGTCGGCGCGATTTCCTGCCACGTGCGCCAGATGATCGTCTCAAGGCCGATGTAGTATTCCGCAAAAATCGCGAGAGTGCGGTAAAGCCGCTGAAGATCCACGGATCGCATTGGATCGAGCGGGATGGATTTCAGTAAATCATCCGGCGGCGCGTCCATGAGCGTCGTGGATTTGATCTCCATGTAACCCGCCTCCTGCAGCCGCAGGCCGAAGTCGGCGAGCAGGCTTTTCGGGAGCTTGGGTGCGATTTTTACGAGTGCCTCGATGAGCGCCTCGGGTGAATTTTCGGAAGGTGTCGCGTCCACGGCTGAAGCGTTACTGATGAATCCTGTCGGGAAATGTTCGGCCAGCGCCTGAACGTAGCGCGGGCGTTTGTCGGGCGCGATATCCTTGAGCGCGCGCTGCACTTCGTCCTCAATAAAGCTGCGCCGTTCCTCAACAGGACGATCTGCAAAATCCGCCTGGACAAAACGCAGACGCATTGCGGACTTCGACGCCCATGCGTGTTCCTCTGGAGTGAAGTTGATGACTGGCATGAATGGACTCGCCTTGGACATGAGAAACTACACAAGCCACCCCAATCTTGGGAAGCGCCGATTGGCGATTATTGCGCGTCAGGGGGCGGCGGCACCTGAATCGCGGCAGCGGCTTCCTTGAATTTTGCAAGTCCGACGCCTTCGCCACCCTCGCCAAGTTTGACGACGAGACGGAATGTGACATCGAATGCGCCCGCGCCGGTCCGGATCGGAAGGGGCGTGTTTGTAGGAAGGGAAGGCGGCGAAACCACCGAACCACCCATGACGGCATGGGTTCCGTTGTCATCCACCCACTCGGCGGCGTTACCGATGAGGTGGTAAAACTGATCCGCCGGCTTCCAGCCTCCCGGCGGGTATACGGACTTCAGCCAAAGGGTTCGGTCGTCAGTGGCATTGGGTGCTGCGTTACTGTCGTTGAGATAGGCGTTGTTTCCACCGAGCCCCGTCTGTTTGCTAAAACTGCCCATGTCCGGCAGAAACGCCCGGGTCGGCACATTGTAGGTCTTGTTCCATTGCAGCACCTGATTCGACTGCGCGGTCCACGCGCTCGCACGGAGACGGCGTGCCGTTCCCGGACGATCCGCAGCCAACGACCATTGCGCCGCAGTCGGAAGCTGGCCGCCCAACTTTTCCGCCATGTCCTTTGCCTCATCAAAGCTCAGCCATGTGACCGGGCATGAGTCATTCGTAAGATCACCAGGGCTGCTGACTCCCGGCGCAAAATACGTCTGGAGATTGACTCCGCGAATGAAGTCCAACGGTCCTTTCCAAAGCCATTGATCCGTTGCGTCCGGGGAGAAATCGCCGCCACGGATCCTCGGTCCCGCCGTACCGGGTGGCGTGCCGCCCGCACCGGAGAGTTTGGCAAGGCTGAGCGGAATCTCGATGGCCGACATCGCATAGCCCGATTTGCCGAGGGCAAGGAACGGGACAAAAGCAGTTCCCTTATATTTGTAAATCGCCGCGCCGGCATCGGAACCCACCAATTCCCAGCCATCGGGCTTTGAAAAAAGCAGTGAAATCTTGTCCGGCGTCGCGAGGGCTTCAAGCATCTGCTTCACGAGTTCCTTGCTGCGAATCGCCGACTGGTAGGCGGGGAGGAGTCTCCCGGTTTCGGTTTCGAATTTCGCGCGAACGATCTGCGCATCCTTTTTGGTGGCCGCGTTTGCGGCGTCTGTTTTCCACTGTGTAAGAAAGGCGGTGTATGCCTCGGCTGCCAGTTCCATCGGGAGGCGCAGCCCTTTGAACTCGTCAAGCTGCCTGTCAATCGCGACAACATCACTCTCCAGTGCGTCCGCCGTTGCGGTGCGCGCCGCCTGAAGTTTCTGCTGCCACGCCGGTTGTTCCTTCGGTGCAAGTTTCGGGATGCGCGCCTCGGCTCCGGCGATTTTTTTCTTCCACTCGTCGCGCTTTTCATCCGTCGGACCGGTAAACCGCGCCGCCTCCTGTTTCCACTTGCCCGGCCATCCCTGCATGAGTTCGCTGCTCGGTGCCCGCAGGACTTCCGGCGCCTCCTTTTCAAAGCGTGTCCACAGCACACGCGGCCCCATTTCACGCTGGAAAGTGAGGACTTCGCGCAGTTTTTCCAGTGCAGCCTGCGCACGCACCGGGCCGTCTGCGAGGTGCGTCGCGAAGAGAATTTCATTCATGGCCCACGGCGTAAAATCCGGCAGCCGCGGGTTGTTCGTGGCGGCCAAGTCTTTCAAAATGAGCGTGATCTCACTCCACAGGCGGTCCAGTTCATCTGCGTTGCCGCGCGCGGCGATTGCCTTTTGGAGCTGTTCGATGATGGACGTTTCGCCTTCCACATCAATCTGCGCCGCAGCATCGAGTTCACCGGCAAGGCGGGTCCATTCGCGTGGCGCGTTCCGCCACGCCGTGGCCTGCGCTTTCATCTTGTCCGGCAATTCCCAATTTCCGAGGATTGATACAACGTCATTTTTGTTTCCCGTGCCAGCGAGACTCTTGCCGATGCGTCCCAGCAGCGACATGAGCGTTTTGTCGTCGCGGATCGGATCGGGCAAAGGCCGTTTCAGTTCGGCCCGGAGGTTTTTGATCGCCTCGGGCAGCGCCTTGTCGCGCTCGATCTTCGCGGCCTCCTCCTGTTCATGCGCAATGCGCGCCTTCTTCTCATCCTGCTGTTTTTTCCACCAGACATATCCGCCGCCTCCTCCTGCGAGCAGAAGAATGATGGCGATGACCTTCGGCAGCGGGCTGCGTTTTTTGGGCGGAGGGGGCGGAGGGAGGATTATGCCCCTACTGGTTTCAGACCCCTTCTTGGCGCGGTCCTTTTCTGCCTCCCTTGCGAGCCTCTCAAGCGAACTCAAATCGCCTGCCGCGACCTTAAGCGCCTCCGATCCCGTGTTGCGCGATTTTGTGAGCAGCCGGTTCGTAAATTCCCGCCAGCCTTCCGCGGCGTCGCCGAGCGAATCCGTCCACTCCGGCGAATAATCCAGGGGCGGATTCAGCATGCCGATCCGTACGGTGCGGCGCACGAGTTGGTAAACCAGCGTCCCGAGTGCAAACATATCGTCTGCAGTCGTCGCATCCTTCGCGGAAGGTGCGAGATCGGTGAGAAAAATGCGGCCCTGCGGATCGATCAGGATGTTGCCAGGCGTCAGGTTGCCGTGCGCGCGGCGCGATTTCTCGTGCAGTTCGCTGAGCGCGCCGAGCACGCCGGAGATGATTTCGCGCAGCAGCGCACTGTCTGCCTTGCAGCCGGCTTCGAGAAATTCCGCAAGGCTCGTCTCGTAACGGGCCGTCGCATAATAGGCGAATCCCGTCTCATCACAGTCAAACGAAAGAATCGGCGCGAGCCGGCGGCAGCCCGCACCCACCGCTGCCTGCTGCTCCGCCGCCGCGCACAGGAACGCATGACGCATCGTGCGCTCCACCGTGCGTGCGCGCCGGATGACGACCATTGCTGGGCCCCTGGCATCAGTGATGCGCGCGGAAAAAAAAGTGGCACGGCGTCCCCAGCCGATTGCCCGTTCGAGTTCGTAATCACCGCACGTCGCCATGCTTCGACAGGAAGTCCGCAGATGGTGCGGAGATCGCAACCCGCTTTTTTGGACGGGTCCGCTTTGCCTACTTCACAGCCTTCACCGTGATGCCGCCGTCGGAAATTCCCACGCGCAGCACGGAGGTGACTTTCTCGCCGTTTGGCAGCTTGCCGGAAAGCGGGATCGTCTTGCGCCGCGAATCCGCGTCGCCGGGCGCATCTGCCCGACCGCCGGGAAGCTGTGCGATGATCACCGCCTTACCACCGAGGCCCGATGCCGAAACTTCCTGCGTGGACGGTTGCCCTTCGCCAAAGCGCACCGTGTGCGCCTTCGCACCCGCGCGGATCGCATTGCCCGGCAGGAAATAGCTGCTGACCGGCACAGACTGCAGCGCGGGAGAATCCGGCGCGACGTCCACTTGGATGGAAGCCGCAGCCATGCCGCCCTCGGCCGCGATTTGGATCGTTCTTACCGATGCGCAGCCTGGGAGAAGCGCGAGGACACCGAGGAATAGAAAACTGGTTTTCATGATTGGATTTGGATGAGTTTGAATTTTTTGAATTGTGATGTTACAAACTGCCATCGCTCAAGCAAAAACGGCGCTCAACGCCGGAGGCACCTGCTGTGGGGCGCAATCGGATACTAAATGATGGTTGCCTCCGTAAAACGCGTCGCGACTAATATCGCGACGAAATGTCAGTGTTCCCCCGAATCTGAAAAAGTCCACCGCATGCAAGCCAGCCGAAGATCGGCACTGGGAGCACAAACGACCACGGCAGTCTTTTTGCCAATGACGTTTTCCGATGCAGCGGCCACATGTGGATGATGAGTGAAAGGCTGATCCACACGCAGAAGCCCGCGATCCAGAGAGCCGCAATTTTGTGATACGCCAACCAACCGAAAGCATCGAATGCCGGGCCGGGGAAGGCTGCGGACTTGCGACAACAAGTGGCAGGGGCCGTAATTTGCGTTCCTATTTCTTTTCAGAAAAAAGCAATGGCGCGAACTTCGCGAGATAGTCGCGCCACACGGGCCATGCGTGTGCACCCTCGCTCAGTTCCCACGTGTGCGAAATGCCCTTTTCCTTAAGCGATTCGACGAAATCCTCGTTCCGCTTGCGTAAAAAATCGTCTTTGCCCACAGCGATCCACAGCAGACGAAGTTTTGCATTCGCAGTCGCGGGATCGGAGAGGAACGCTTGCGCGACTTCCGGCTGTGGTGGCACGCCGCTGAATGATCCGACCCACGCAAAGCGATCCATGTTGCCGAGTCCCACGGTGAGCGAATGCCAACCGCCCATGCTCAACCCCGCGATGGCACGGTGTGCGGCGTCCTTTTCCACACGGTAGAGCGACTCGACGAGTGGCAGTGCATCCTCGAAAAGCTCGCGTCGGAACGCATCCATCGCCTGCGCGCGCTTCGCTTCGTCGCCGAATCTCGTCGCACCGAGCGGATGCCCGTCAATCATCACCACAACCATCGGGAGTGCCTTGCCGGCGGCAATCAGGTTGTCGAGTATCCAATGCGCCTTGCCGTGCTCGACCCACGTGCGCTGGTTGTCGCCCGATCCGTGCTGGAGCACCAGCAGCGGAAACTTTTTCTCGCCCGACAACTCGTAGCCCGGCGGCGTATAGACACGCAACTCGCGCGGGCGGCCCAGCGCCCTCGATGCGTAGCCGTGCTGGTGCACTGTCCCGTGTGGCACGTCCTGCCAGTCCCATGGTGCGGGCGGCGTGGACGCGACGTGCAATACGCTTTTCTGCGGCTCGCGCTGCGGCTTCGATGCGGGGTTCTGGGAGTCCATCACGTTCAGTCCATCCACCGAAAAGCTGTATTCCCACACGCCCGCGGGCACCGCATCCAGCGTTACGCTCCACGCGCCATCGTCGCCGTGCTTCATCCCGATGGGATCCTTCGCCCACTGCGCGCGGAGCGTCACCTCCTTCACTTCTTTCGCCCGCGGTCCTGACGGCGTCCGCAGCATGAAAGTAATGGGTTCGCCGGCTTTGTTGTTGCCCGGCGGATTCTGCGCACGGGCGGAAAAGGCGAGACAAAGTGCGAGTGCGGGGATGAGCAGTCTTTTCATGGAGGGATAAGTGGGGCGACCAGCTTGTTGCCTGGTCTCGGCACGATGTTCACGTTTATTTTTCCATGGCGCATTTTTCCAGCGCGAGGAGGAAACGCTTTCGTTCTAGTCCGCCGCCGTAGCCGGTGAGCGAGCCGTTTGCGCCGATCACGCGGTGGCACGGCACGATGATTGCGATCGGGTTGCGCCCATTCGCGAGACCCACGGCACGGACCGCCCGTGGATTGCCGATGCGCCGCGCGATGTCGCCGTAGCTCACCGTTTCGCCAAACGGAATCGCGCGCAGCGCCTCCCACACCCGCCGCTGGAATTCCGTGCCCATCGCGTCCAGTGCGACCGAAAACTCGCACCGCTCGCCGGCGAAATATTCCTCTAACTGCAGTCGAGCGTCGCGCAGCGGTGCATCGTCACGCACGGCGTCGCGGGGCTGGGTGTGCGGTTCCATGAAGACGCCGGTGAGCGAGGAATCCGTCCCGCGCAATTGCAGTGTGCCGATGGGTGACGCGAATTCCGTGAAATAGTTCTTCAGCTTCATGAACGCAGCAAGACGCACGGAATGCGCGCAGTCAATCGGCGACCGGCGGCGGCGGAACCCATGCCTATCCGGTTTGTTGACAAGAATAGCGGTGAAAACGGTTCCGAGAATAGCCCGGCACTTCAGTGCTGGGAGAAGTGCCACGAAATGGACAAAGTCCCGTCAGGGACGACAGAACGGTTCTTGCGTCCTTGCGGGACCTTGTTCCTTGCAAGGCGCGCGGTTCCCAGCGCTGAAGCACCAGGCTATTTTCGGGGCTTCCTTGCTTTTGCCTCCGCTTTGGCAACGAACCGGATAGGCACGGGCGGAACGGCGGGCCACTTCCGGAAAAGCAGCGCGGCGGCGGTAACCAGGTAGCCGCAGCCGCAAATGACGATCGAGGTGCGCATTCCACATTGCCTTTCGAGAGCGCTGGCCATGAGGCCGGAAAACGGGAGCACGGCAACGAAGCTGAGGCTGGCGACCGCCGAGACGCGTCCGCGGAGTGGGTCGGGCGTGCGTTCCTGGATGAGTTGGTTGGAGATGCCGTAGAGGAAATTCAGGCCGAGCGTGAGCAGCATGAATGCGAGGGCCGCGAGCGCGAAGCCGTGCGCGACGGCGAGCAGACTCATCGCGATCACGCTGATGAACGCGCCGAGCCGCATGAACAGCGTGCGGTGCGAGTGCGGGAGCACGATGAGCGAGACGGAGGCGATGAGCGCGCCGATTCCCGCGAAGGACATGAGCCAGCCGACTTCGCCGGGCGTGAGGCCGAGGGTGCGCTTCGCATACCAGGTGAGCATCACGATCACGAAGGGCGTGCAGAAAAAGGCGTTCGCCGCGGAGATGAGCACCATGCGGAAGGTCGGCGCATCCGAACGCACATAGCGCCAGCCGTCCATGAATCCCGTGCGGCGCATCTTTTCCTCCTCGTCCGTCCCGCAACGCCGCGGCGCGATGGTAAAGAGGATAATGAGCGGCCCGGCAAAACTGAGCGCATTCGCATAAAACGCCGACGCGGGGCCGAGTCTCGCGATGGCGATGCCCGCAAGCGCCGGGCCGAGGATGCGCGCGGTGTGAAACACGGAGCGGTCGAGTGCAAATGCACGGCCGATTTTTTCCTTCGGGACGAGTTCCGGCAACAGCGCGGAATACGCCGGCCCCTCGAATGCGTGCGTGACGCCCATCACAAAGCCGACGCTGACGAGATGCCAGAACAGCAGCGTATTCGACTGCACCTTCCAGCCGATGAACGTGGCGAGCAGCGCCTGGATCAAAATCACGACGATCAAAATGCGACGCCGGTCGTGGCGATCCGCCGCGGTGCCCGCCCACGGTCCGAAGAGCGGGATGACCATGAGTGTCGCGAAACTCACGAGCCCCTGTTCGAGGGAAGTGGCGGCCTGGTTCTCGACGACGAGCTGTTGTGCCTGCGTCTGCATCCAAGCGCCGATCATCGAGACGAATTCGGCGATCATGAATCGCGCGAAGATGCCCGTCTGCAGGGCGGGATGCGGGGATGACGGAAGTTGGGACACGGTGAGCCGCGCAGCAAACCGTTCTGCGATTCGCAACGCAAGCGCGGCGCGGCATTGCGCGAATCGTCTCGATCCCGTCGCAAACGCACGGTTCACTCGCGAAGCAATGAAACGATCGCTCTTTTTCGCCGCTGCCGTCGCATTTTCACTCGCAATACTGCTGCGCGCGGACGAACCGGACATAACCGCCGAACCGGTGCGGCACCATCTCTCGGACTGCCACCTGCACCTCGTGGATTTCCTTCAGCGCACCGAGGGCGCGCGCGCGGTGCTCGCGGCGATGGATCGCGCAGGCGTGGACGAGGCGATGATTTCCGGGATGCCGCTCGTGAAGGAATGGTCGCAGACCGAGCATGCGCAGCCGCAGTATTACCTCGACGACGACGGGCGCTGCTACTGGTACTCGGCAACCGACGTGCTCGTGCAGCGCGAGGTTTCCGCACTGGCTGAAGCGGACCGCAGGCGGTTCCATCCGTTCATCTGCGGATTCAACGGTGCGGATCGCAACGCTGCGGATCACGTGAAGCGGATGCTGGAGTGGTACCCCGGCTTTTGGGAGGGCATCGGCGAAGTGATGACGCGCCACGACGATCTCACCGCACTGACGTACGGCGACCCGCCGCACGCGGATTGGGACAGCCTCGATCCCATCTACGACATCGCAGCGGAAAATGATCTGCCTGTGTCCGTCCACAGCGACATCTCGTCTGTCTGGAAACGGCAGCCAATCTACATTGAGGAAATGGAAAATGCGATCCGCAAGCATCCAAAGACGCGCTTCATCTGGTGCCACGCGGGAATCAGCCGCCGCATCGTCGTGCCGACGCTCACGGATGATCTGCGCCGCCTGCTCACGACTTACCCGAATGTGTCCATTGACGTGTCGTGGGTGATTTTCGACATGTACCTGATCAGGGATGGCAAGCCCGATGAAAAATGGATCACACTCATCGAGGAGTTCCCGAATCGTTTTCTCGTCGGCTCGGACAAGGTTGGCAAATTCGCCGACTATCCGCATGAGATGCAGCGCTACTACCGCATCCTCGACGCGCTGAAGCCCGAAACCGCCCGGAAAGTCGGGCGCGACAATTTCCTCGGCATCCTCCCGAAACGCGTGGCCGCGGGAAAACGCTGAGCGGGAGCTTAACGCTGTTTCTTCGAGGAGAGTTTTTCAAGCGTCGAGATCGCGCCTTTGCGGTCCGCGCCGATGCCCGCCTGCTGGTGCGTGATCTCGCCCTTGCCATCGAGGACGGTGACGAGCAGTGAGTGGGCGAACTGCGTCTGGGATCCCGGCGCGTAGTTGAAGCCGATTTTTTCCGCAAGCTGGCGGACAGATTCGGGGCTGCCGGTGAGGAGCGTCCAGCATTCGCCGGTGAGCTTGTGTTTCGTACGAAACGCCGCCAGTGCGGCGGCGGAGTCGCGCGCGGGGTCAATGCTCACGAGCACGAATTGCACGCGGTCCGAGGCGCGCGCCGAGAGGGCCTTCTGCACCGCCTTCAGGTCATTAACGATGAACGGGCATGAATGTTGGCAGTTCGTGAAGAACAACACGAGCACGATGGGACGCCCGCGCAGGCTGTCGAGGCGTAATTTCCTGCCGTCGGCATCCGTCCAGTCGGCAGTCAATTGGTAGATGGATTTTTCCGAATACCTGCCTGGAAGCAGGCCGACTTCGCAATTGCTGTTGGTTTGGACCGGCGTTTTTTTCCCCGGGGCAGCAACGAGTGAAGCCGCGGCGGTGAGCGTGAGTGCGAAAAGAAGGGATTTCATGGTGAAAGGATCGGGCGCTCGGGGGATGACTGCAAGGGCGCGATTGCCGGATGCTCACCATCCGTTGCCCGCCGCGCTCCGTCTTGCCACAGGTGATGCTGCGCGCTTTGCTGTGCGGCATGACGCATCCGATTATCATCGCACCCTCGGTTCTCGCTGCGGACTGGGGGCGTCTGCACGAACACATCCGGCATGTTGAAGCTGCCGGTGCCGACTGGCTGCACCTTGACGTGATGGACGGACACCTCGTGGAAAACATTTCGTTCGGCCCCGCTTTCTGCGAATGCGTCGCGAAGGTCGCGAAAGTTCCGCTCGACGTGCATCTCATGATCACGCGACCCGACACATTCTGGCCGCGCTTTGCGAAGCTCGCGAAAAACATCACGATTCACGTCGAGGCGGAATGCGATGTGCCGGGAACGCTACGGGCGATCCGCTCGACGGGAATCGGCTGTGGCATCTCGCTAAAGCCGGGAACGCCGTTCGCAAGCATCGAGCCGTTTCTCGGCGAAGTGAACCTTGTGCTCGTGATGACGGTTGAGCCGGGTTTTGGCGGCCAGCCGTTCATGCCGGAAATGATGGAGAAAGTGCGCGAGGCGCGGAAAATTCGCGCGGCCCGTGGTTTCGGATACCGCATTGAGGTGGACGGCGGCATTAATGCCGCGACGGGAAAAACGAGCATCGAGGCCGGGGCTGACACGCTCGTCGCCGGCACGAGTGTCTTTGGTGCCGCGGACATGGCGGCGGCGATCCGGACGATTCGCGCGGCTGCGTAACCGCTTTTTTCAAAACGCCGGTATTTTTTGCACGGCGAATCTCCGCGCCGGTTGCAAATCACGAAAAACGGCCAGCCCGTGCTCTTGCGAGCGCAGCTACGGACGATCGGCTACGCCGCGACTTCTTGTCGCGTCTTCGGTTGCACGTTCGGAATGAACGGTCCGGTGGGCTGCGCAAAATGCACCCTCGAGCGCAGCATAAGCGTCCCAAAAAGCGTGTCGGCCAACGGCAGCACGACGTTGAAATTTTTGTGCATGTAGCGGTGATGCAGCAGGTGATGGCCGTTTAGCCGGCGGAACAGCCACGAGCGCTCCAGGCGGCGGCTCCTTGGCAGGTGCATGCACCAGTGCATGTATTCGTAGAAGCCGTAGTACGCGCAGAAAGTTGGCAGCGCCGCGAGCGAGATTACCCAATTGCCGAGGAACATCGAGCTGATAAGCATGGGCAGCATGCAGCAAAGGATGAGCACGGGGCCGTTCCACCACGCCATTGGGATGGTGTGCTTGTCC
>Ga0209698_10003432_pt1 | contig 17709 bp, 29 predicted proteins | sample LitLauG_LLR_2012_FD_187203 | JGI IMG/M metagenome (GOLD analysis project Ga0209698, IMG submission 187203) | Freshwater sediment microbial communities from Pennsylvania, USA - Little Laurel Run_MetaG_LLR_2012 (SPAdes) (version 2) | ecosystem: Environmental > Aquatic > Freshwater > Creek >...
CCTCCGTCCTGTCCCCCCACCCCCCGAAGAGGCCCGCCTGCAGGGTCGGCGCCACACCCGCGAGCGCGACCGGGCGGCGATCTCTTACCACTACGACGTCTCCAACGAGTTCTACCGCATGGTCCTCGGCCCGGCGATGACCTACTCCTGCGCGGTGTGGTCCTCCCCGGCCGACCCGCTCGAGGACGCGCAGCGCAACAAGCACGAGCTGATCGCCGACAAGCTCGACCTCCGGCCGGGGATGCGCCTGCTCGATGTCGGCTGCGGGTGGGGGACGATGGTTGCCCACGCCGCCGAGGAGCGAGGCGCGGAGGCTGTGGGAGTGACGCTCGCGTCGAGCCAACAGGAGTGGGCGGCCAAGATGCTCGCCGAGCGGGGCCTGTCCGACCAGGTCACGGTGCGGCTCCAGGACTACCGCGACGTGAGCGACGGGCCGTACGACGCCATCAGCTCGATCGGCATGTTCGAGCACGTCGGGTTGTCGCGCCTCCGGGAGTACTTCGAGCGCCTCTACGACCTCGTCACGCCGGGCGGCCGGGTCCTCAACCACGGCATCAGCCGCCAACCCGTGCCGGTGCCCGAGCGCCGCCACTGGCCGAGCGCGCTGCCCAACCCGCCGAGCATGCGCCCCTCGGGCTTCGAGCGGACCAGCTTCGTGGAGCGCTACGTGTTCCCCGACGGGGAGCTGCACGAAGTGGGAGCCGTCGTGTCGATGATGCAGCAGGCGGGCTTCGAGGTCCGCCACGTGGAGAGCCTCCGCGAGCATTACGCCCTCACGCTTCGGGCGTGGGTCGCCAACCTCGAGGCCAACTGGCACGACGCCGTCGAAGCGGCGAGCGAAGGCCGGGCCCGGGTGTGGCGGCTCTACATGGCGGCCGCCGCGCTCAACTTCGAGGCGGGGCGCACCTCGATCCACCAGGTGCTCGCGGTGCGCCCCGAGCAGGGGCGCAGCGGCCTGCCGCTCCGGCCGAGCTACTGAGCCACGCGACCGCGGAGCCGTCGGGTTATGGACCGGGAGCGAGGGTGAAGCCCTCGTCCTTCCAACCCTCGATCCCGCCGATCATCTTCTTGACGGGCCGGCGTTGGTCGCAGCGGGGAGCCTCGGCATGCGCCAGTCTGCTCGCGGCCACGCCGGCGCGCCAAACCCTTCAGTCCTCGGTGCTCAGCCCTCGGTGCTCAGTCCTCGGTGCTCAGCGGTCGGCGAACGGGTAGCCTGCCAGCCTCGTGATCGGTCTGGTCGAGATCCGCGATGCCGAGGCGCGCGTGTCGGCGGTGATCCGCGCGACGCCGGTCGATCGGAGCGACTCCCTCTCGGAGATCGCGCGACGTCCGGTCATCCTCAAACCCGAGCACCGGCAGCGCACCGGCTCGTTCAAGATCCGCGGGGCGTTCAACTTCGTGTCACGCCTCGCCCCCGGCACCGAGGTCGTCGCCGCGTCCGCGGGCAACCACGCCCAAGGGGTCGCCCTCGCGGCGCGCCTGACCGGTCTGCGCTCGACGATCTTCATGCCGGCGGGCGCCGCTCTGCCCAAGGTCGCAGCGACCAAGGGGTACGGCGCCACGGTCCGCCTCGGTGGCGCAGCCGTCGATGACTGCATCGATCAGGCCAAGGCCTACGCCGCCGGGGTCGGCGCCACCTACGTTCCCCCCTTCGACGATCCGCTGATCCTGGCCGGGCAGGGCACGATCGGGTTGGAGCTGGCCGAGGAGGCACCCGGTGCCGAGGTGGTCGTCGTACCGGTCGGCGGCGGCGGCCTCATCGCTGGGATCGCCACCGCGCTGGCGCAGGTCGGCGCCGGGATGCGCGTCGTCGGCGTCGAGGCCGCCGGTGCCGCGTGCGTGCGCGCCGCGCTCCAAGCGGGCCACCCGGTGCGCCTCGAGCACCTCGCCACCATGGCCGACGGCATCGCCATCCGTTCCACGAGCGCGCTGGCCCTCGACCACATCCGGGCGTACGTGGACGAGGTCGTGACCGTCGACGAGGAAGAGATCAGCCGCGCCATGCTGCTGCTGCTCGAGCGGGCCAAGTCCGTGGTCGAGCCCGCGGGCGCGGTCGGGCTCGCCGCGGTCCTCGCCGGGCGCGTCCCGGGGCAAGGCCCCGCGATCTGCGTGCTGTCGGGGGGCAACATCGACCCACTCCTGTTGATCAAGCTGATCGGTCACGGGCTCTCCGCCGCCGGTCGCTACCTCGTCCTGCGCATCGTCATCGACGATCGGCCCGGGGCCCTCGCGGATCTCACCGCGCGCCTCGCGGCGACCGACGTCAACGTGCTCGACGTGGAGCACCACCGCTCGGGTTTCCGCCTGGGCCTCTCCGAGGTCGAGGTGCTGATCACGGTCGAGACCCGTGACGCACACCACCGCGGCGCCGTCGTGTCAGATCTCCAACAGGCGGGATACAGAGTTGAGTTGGTCCACTGATTGAGAGTTGCTCGTAGGTAGGATCCTCCCTCATGGCGAAGAAGGCCTACGGAAAGAGCACGAAGAGCTGTCGGGTGACCTTCGAGCTGCCGCCCGACGTACCGGCCCGCTCGGTCAGCCTCTGCGGCGAGTTCAACGGCTGGTCCCCGGACCGCCACCGCCTGATCAGACGCAAGGACGGCCGCTTCAGCATCACGGTGGCCCTGGACAAGGACCGCTCGTACCGCTACCGCTTCCTGCTCGACGGGGAGCGCTGGGAGAACGACTGGACCGCGGACCGCTACGTCCACAACGGCTTCGGCGGCGAGGACAGCCTCATCGAGGTTTGACCGAGCGGCAAACCGATGGACGGCTCAATACGTCACCTCCCACAGGCAGAGCCCGTGTGGGGGCGCCACCTGCCCGGCGGCGGCGCGGCTGGCGGCCCGGACGATGCCCGCCATCTCACCGGCGCGCCGCTTGCCGAGGCCGATGTCGACCATCGTCCCCACGACGGAGCGCACCATCTGCTGGCAGAACGACGACGCCGCGATCTCGAAGCGCAGGACTCGGTCGTCGAGGGCGATCCAGTCCGCGTGGTGCACCCGACGCACGAGGGATCCCCCCGGTGCAGGCGGCCGACGGCAGAACGACGAGAAGTCGTGCTCGCCGTACAGCGGGTCGCAGGCGAGTTGCAGGGCCCGCAGATCGAGCGCGCCCGGCACGTGCCAGGTGGTCCCGGCGAGAAAGGGGTCGGGCATCGCCGCGTTGAGCACCTGGTAGCGGTACCGCCGACCGAGCGCCGAGCGCCGGGCGTCGAAGCTGGCATCCACGACGGACACCTCCCGGGCCACGATGTTGGGGGCCAGCGCCTTGTTGACCGAGCGCTGCAGGACGGCGGGGCGGAGGTCGGCACGGGCGTCGAAGGAGACCACTTGCCCCCACGCGTGGACACCGGCGTCGGTGCGCCCCGCACACGTCAGCTCGATGGTGTGGCGCAGGGAGCGCTCCAGCACCGCCACGAGCGCTCCGGCGACGGTGCGCTGGCCCGGCTGAGCCGCGAAGCCGTGGAAGCCGGTACCGACGTACGCCAGGTCCATGCGGACCCGCACGGTCGGACCCTCGATGACCGCGCTCGGGCCCGGCGCAGTGACCTCTTCAGCGAACAAGGTCAGGGACACGAGACCGAGGGACGCAGGGTGGCTCCCCCCACCCGACGGCGGCCACACATCGGGCCGGGGCCCACCGCGGCGGGGCGGCCGGCCGGCCGGCTAGACCAGCTCGATGCGGGCCATGGGCGCGTTGTCGCCGTGGCGCGGGCCGAGCTTGAGGATCCGGGTGTAGCCGCCGGGACGGTCGAGGTAGCGGGGGCCGATCTCGGAGAACAGCTTGTGGGCCATGTCCTTGTCCCGGATGAGGGACACGACCAGGCGCTGGTTGTGCACGCCGCCCTTCTTGGCCTTGGTGATGCACTTCTCCATGATGGGGCGCAGCGCCTTGGCCTTGGCCTCGGTCGTCACGATCCCCTCGGCCGCGATGAGGGATGCCACCAGGTTGCCGAACATGGCCTTCTGGTGGGCCGCGTCGCCTCCGAAGCGGCGGCCCTTCTTGGGGGTGCCAGGCAGACCGGACACGCCTAACCCTCCTTGTTCCGCAGGGCCAGGCCCCGCTCGTCCAGCTTCTGGAGGACCTCGTCGAGGGACTTCTGGCCGAAGTTGGTGATGGCCAGCAGGTCGTCCTCGGTCTTGGTGACCAGCTCGCCCACGGTGTTGATCTGCGCCCGCTTGAGACAGTTGCGGGGGCGCTCGGACAGGTCGAGGTCCTCGATGGGCAGGTCGAGGTCGGGCGAACCGCTGCTCGAGGCACCGACGTCGCCGAGCTCGAGGCCCTGGGGGCTCTCGCTCATGTCGGCCACCAGGCTGACAAGGGAGCGGAGCGTGTCGCCGGCCGAGGCGAGCGCCTCACGTGGCGAGATGGAGCCGTCCGTCTCGATGTCGAGGACCAGGCGGTCGAAGTTGGTCGACTGCTCGACCCGCGTCGGCTCGACGATGAACGCCACCCGCCGGACCGGCGAGAAGATGGAGTCGACCGGGATCACCCCGATGGTCGACGAGCGCTTGTTGCGGTCGGCGGAGACGTAGCCGCGCCCGCGCTCGACGGTCAGGTCGATCGCCAGCCTCCCCTTGGCGTTGAGGGTGGCGATGACCAGGTCGGGGTCGAGGACCTCGACCTCGCTGGTCAGCTGGATGTCGCCGGCGGTGACGACCGCCGGGCCGCGCACGTCGAGGCGCAACGTGACCGCGTCGTCGCTCAGGGACCGAAGGACGAGATCCTTCAGGTTGAGGATGATGTCGGTGACGTCCTCCTTGACGCCGGGGAGCGTGGTGAACTCGTGGAGGGCGTCGTCGAAGCGCACCTGGGTCACCGCGGCACCCGGGATCGACGACAGCAGCGTGCGTCGCAGCGAGTTGCCGAGCGTGTAGCCGAAGCCGGGCTCGAGTGGACCGATGGCGAAGCGCTGGCGGTTGCCGTCCTCCTCCCCGATGGGCTCGACGGTGGGTCGCTGGATGATCAACATGACATGACTTCTTTCTCGCCTCTGGCGGGGGTGCGCCTCCGGCAGGGCTTACTTCGAGTAGAGCTCGACGATGAGCGATTCCCGCACCGGGACGTCGATGTGCTCCCGCAGCGGGAGGTCCCGGACGGTCACTTCGAATCCCTCCGACCCGCCCTCGAGCCATTGCGGGACCTGGCGGTCGAGCGTGTCCATGTTGTGGCGGACCACGATCATGCTGCGGGACTTTTCCTTGAGGGAGACGACATCGCCCTTGCGCAGCCGGTAGGAGGGGATGGTCACCCGCTTGCCGTTGACGAGCACGTGGCCGTGGCGCACGAACTGGCGCGACTGGGAGCGGCTGGCGCCCCACCCGGCCCGGAACGCGACGTTGTCGAGGCGCAGCTCGAGCATGCGGAGGAGGTTTTCGCCCGTGATCCCTGCCTGGCGGGTGGCTTCCTCGTACATGGTGTGGAACTGCTTCTCCAGCACCCCGTAGATGCGCCTGGCCTTCTGCTTCTCCCGCAGCTGGGTCAGGTACTCCGAGCCCTGCCGCATGCGGTCGCGGCCGTGCTCACCCGGAGGGTACGGGCGGGTCTCGATCGGGCACTTCATCGAGTCGCACTTGGGTCCCTTGAGGAACAGCTTCATCTTCTCCCGGCGGCACAGCCGGCACACCGGTCCCGTGTAGCGAGCCATCTGGCCTCAGACCCTCCGCCGCTTCTTGGGGCGGCACCCGTTGTGCGGGATCGGCGTCACGTCCTTGATGCCGGTGACCTCGATCCCGGTGTTCATGAGTGAGCGGATCGCCGTCTCACGCCCGGAGCCCGGGCCCTTGACGAGCACGTCGACGCGGCGGACGCCGTGCTCCATCGCCCGGCGGGCACATGCCTCCGCCGCCAGCTGCGCAGCGAAGGGCGTCGACTTGCGGGAGCCCTTGAAGCCCACGTTGCCGGCGGATGCCCAGGCGAGCACGTTGCCCTCGGGATCGGAGATGGAGACGATCGTGTTGTTGAACGAGCTCTTGATGTGCGCGACGCCGTAGACGACGTTCTTGCGCTCGCGGCGGCGGGGACGCCGACCGCCTGGCTTGGGCTTGGCCATGGTTTACTTCCGCACCTTCTTCTTGCCTGCGACGGTCTTCTTGGGGCCCTTGCGGGTCCGGGCGTTGGTGTGCGTGCGCTGGCCCCGGACCGGCAGGCCGCGGCGGTGCCGGATCCCCTGGTAGGAACCGATCTCCATCTTGCGCTTGATGTCCTGGGCCACGTCGCGCCGCAGGTCGCCTTCGACCTTGAGGTTGGCGTCGATCCAGTTGCGGAGCCGGACCACTTCCTCGTCCGTCAGATCCCGCACGCGCGTGTCGGGATCGATCCCGGTCGCCTGGCAGATCTGCCCCGAGGTGGTGCGACCGATGCCGAAGATGTAGGTGAGGGAGATCTCCAACCGCTTCTCGCGGGGGATGTCCACACCGGCGATGCGTGCCATGTACCTTGGCTCTCCTAGCCCTGACGCTGCTTGTGCCGTGGATTCGTGCAGATCACCTGGACGCGCCCGTGGCGGCGGATGACCTTGCAGTGCTCACAGATCGGCTTGACACTTGGACGTACCTTCATCGCGAGCCTCCCGGCTCCGTGCTACAGGAGCGGCGGGCCGCTCGTGGGTGATGGGGACTACTTGTACCGGTAGGTGATGCGACCCCGGTTGAGGTCGTAGGGCGTGATCTCCACCTGCACCCGGTCGCCCGGCAGGATGCGGATCCGGTGCATCCGCATCTTCCCGGAGCTGTGCGCCAGGACCTGATGCCCGTTTTCGAGCTCGACCTTGAACATCGCATTGGGTAGAGGCTCCACGACGGTGCCCTCGAGCACGATCGCGTCTTCTTTGGGCTTGGGCAGGTGTCCTCCCGAACAAACATGAGACCGACGGACCACGCCGACCGGGCGCCGGCGATACCGAGCCAGGCCGCGCAGCGACCAGCGAGAAATCTTAGCGCGTCCGCCGCCGTCGGTCTACCGCGACCCGGTGACCACGATGGTGTGTTCGAAATGGGGGGAAAGGTACCCGTCCGCGGTCCCCACCCCCCACCCGTCGTACTCGTCCCGGCTCACGACCGACCCGGATCCTCGCCGCGGTGGGGGCCGCCGGCCGCCCGCCACTCGTCGACGACCTGGACCAGGCGCGACGTGACCTCGTCCGGCGACCCGAGACCGTCCACCGGCGTGAGCACCCCACGTCCGCCATACCACGCCATCAGCGGTGCGGTCTCGCGCTCGTAGAGCTCGAGGCGGCGCCGGATGGCGCTCTCGGTGTCGTCCTCGCGCTGGATCACCTCGCCGCCGCAGATGTCGCAGCTCCAGTTGACCTTGGGCGGCTGGTCGAGGCTGAAGTTGGCGCCGCAGTCGCTGCACACCCGCCGGCTGGCGAGGCGGCGGAGGACCACCTCGGTGTCCACCTCGATGTCGATCGCCAGGTCGATGCCCCGCGGGGCCAGGATGGCATCGAGGGACTCGGCCTGGTGGGTGGTGCGCGGGAAGCCATCGAGGATGAACCCCCGGTTGACGGTGTCATCGTTCGAGAGCCGTTCGCGCACCACCTCCACGACGACCTCGTCGGGGATGAGATCGCCGGCATCCATGTAGGCCTTGGCCAGTGACCCCGACTCCGACCCCGAGCGGACCGCAGCCCGGAACATGTCGCCGGTGGAGATGTGGGGCACGACGTAGTGCCGCGACAGGCGGACACACTGGGTGCCCTTGCCCGCGCCCTGCTTGCCGAGGATGACCAACCTCGCGCCAGGGACCACTTACTTCAGGAAACCCTCGTAGTTGCGCATCATGAGCTGGCTGTCGATCTGCTTCATCGTCTCCAGCGCCACGCCGACGGAGATGAGCAGCGTGGTCCCCGCGAAGGGGTACCGGGTGATGTGCCAGAACGCCAGGAAGAGCGACGGGAGCAGGGCGATGAACGCCAGGAACAACGCCCCCGGCAGCGTGATCCGGTTGAGGATGTTCTGCAGGTGGCGCTCCGTCGGTGGTCCGGGTCTGATCCCGGGGATGTACCCACCTTGCTTCCTGATGATCTCTGCCTGTTGATGCGGGTCGAACTGGATGGCGGCGTAGAAGTAAGCGAAGCCGATGATGAGCAGGCCGTAGAGGCTGATGTAGACCCAGTTGCTCGGCGTGACGAGGTGCTGGCTGATGAAGTTCTGCAACGTGCGGCCCCAACCTTGGGAGGGCAGGACGTTGGAGAGCAGCACCGGGAAGTACAGCACGGAGCTGGCGAAGATGATCGGGATGACGCCGCCGGTGTTGACCTTCATCGGGATGTAGGTGCTCTGGCCGCCGTACATCCGCCGGCCCACGACCCGCTTGGCGAAGGTGACCGGGATGCGGCGCTGCCCCTGCTCGACGAAGACGATGGCGACCAGCAGGCCGAGGGAGAGGGCCAGGATCACGAAGAACTTGAAGTTGCCGCCCTGGGCGCGCACGGCCGCCCCACCTGAGGGCAGCCCGGACACGACGTTGGTGAAGATCAGGAGCGACATGCCCTGGCCGATGCCCCGCTGGGTGATCAGCTCCCCGAGCCACATCACGAAGGCGGTGCCTGCGGTCATCGTGAGCACGATGAGCAGCACCCGGGGGACGGTGAACTTGGGGATCAGGTCGATCGTGGTCCCCTGGCCGCCGCCGAGGAACCCACCGCCGCCGTTGTGGAACACGAACGCGAGTCCGGTGGCCTGCATGAGCGCCAGCGCGACGGTGAGGTACCGCGCCGTCTGGGTCAGCTTCTTCTGGCCCACCGCGCCCTCGTCGCGCCACTGCTCGAACTTGGGGACCACCACGATCAGCAGCTGGATGATGATCTCCGCGGTGATGTAGGGCATGATGCCGAGCCCGAGCACCGCGAAGCGGGTGAGCCCGCCGCCGGAGAAGAGGTTGAGGAAGCCCAGCACGCCGCCCTTGGACGAGGCGCTCTCCAGGCTCTGCAGCTGTTTGAAGTCGATCCCGGGGAGCGGGACCCAGCTGCCCAGCCGGTACACGGCGATGATGACCAGGGTGAAGATGATCTTGTTCCGGAGGTCCGGAACCTTGAACATGTTCTTCAAGCTGGAGAACGTGCTTCTCATGAGGAGGCTCCTGGCGCGACTGGCGCCAAGCTACCCGGCGGGGGAGGGTCTTGGCAGTCGAGCATGGAAGAGGGGCGACCCGGTCAGCGGTTGGTGAGGGCGTTGCCCTTGGCCGCGGGACGGCCGTTGCCGAACGGAGGCGGCAGGAGCTCCACGGAGCCTCCCGCGGCCTGGATGGCGCTCGCCGCCGCAGCCGAGCAGGCGTGGACCGACACCGTGACCTTGCGGTGCAGCTCGCCCCGGCCCAGCACCTTGATGAGCCCGTGCTTGTGGACGAGCCCCGCCGCGCGCAAGGTCTCGGGGTTGACCACATCGCCCTCGAAGCGATCGAGGGTGTCGAGGTTGACGACGGCGTACTCAACCCGAAACGGGTTCTTGAAGCCCTTGAGCTTGGGGACGCGCTGCTTCAGCGGCAGCTGGCCACCCTCGAAGCCGGGCTTGATGTTGTTGCGGGCACCCTGGCCCTTGGTGCCTCGACCGGCGGTCTTGCCGCCCTTGCCACCGATGCCTCGACCGACGCGGCGCTTGGCCTTGGTCGATCCGGCGGCCGGCTGCAGATCATGGACCTTCATGAGGTTGCCTCCCGGTCGGAGACCGCCCCCGCCCCCATGGTCTCGACGGTGATCAGGTGGGGCACGCGGGCGATCATGCCGCGGATCTCGGGCCGGTCGGGCAGCACGTTGGCCTGGCCGATGCCTCGCAGTCCGAGCGCGCGCAGCGTCCCGCGGTGCTTGGGCTTGGTGCCGATCGACGACCGGACCTGGGTGACGCGGAGCTGATCGGCCATCTCATGCCACCTCGGTCGGGACGTGGGCGCCCCGCTGGCTCTCCTGGTAGGCCCGCCACACGCCGGCGGGGGTGATCTCCTCCGCGGACTTGCCGCGCAGCTTGGCCACCTCGTCGGGGCGCTTGAGCCCCCGCAGGCCGGCGATGGTCGCCTGGGCCACGTTGATGCTGTTGGACGAGCCGAGCGACTTGGCCAGGATGTCGTGGATGCCCGCCATCTCGAGGATGGCGCGCGCCGCGCCGCCGGCGATCACCCCGGTACCGGGCGCAGCGGGCTTGAGCAGCACCCGACCCGCGCCCGCCTCGCCGAGGATCGGGTGGGTGATGGTCGAGCCGGCGAGGGGGACCTTGAAGAGGTTCTTCTTGGCCTCCTCGATGCCCTTCTGGACCGCCAGTCCCGCTTCTTTGGCCTTGCCGTAGCCGAGGCCGACCGTGCCCTGGCCGTCACCGATCACCATCAGCGCGGCAAAGGAGAAGCGCCGGCCGCCCTTGACGACCTTGGCGACGCGGTTGACCTTGATGGTCCGGTCTTCGTACTGCTGGTCTGCCATCTAGAACTCCAGTCCGGCCGCGCGGGCCGCATCTGCGACGGCAGCAACCCGTCCGTGGTACAAGAACCCGCCGCGGTCGAAGACCACACGGGTCACGCCCGCCGCATTGGCCCGCTCCGCCACGAGGCGCCCGACCGTGGTCGCCGCGTCCTTGTTGCCGGTGTGGGCGCCGGCGGCGCGCAGGTCCTTTTCCAGGGTCGACGCGGCCGCCAGCGTCCGGCCGGAGGTGTCGTCGATCACTTGCGCCACGATGTGGCGGTTCGACCGGAACACGGCCAGTCGCGGCCGGGCCACCGTCCCCGACACCTTCTTGCGGACCCGGTAGTGGCGTCGGGAGCGTCCTTGTTGCTTGTCCTTGGTGCTCATGGTCATGGTGCGATGCCCTTACTTCGCGGCCTTGCCGGCCTTGCGCTGCACGTGCTCGCCGGCGTAGCGGACGCCCTTGCCCTTGTAGGGCTCAGGCTTGCGGATCTTGCGGATCTTTGCGGCCACCTCGCCGACCTTTTCCTTGTCGATCCCGCGGACCTGGATGCGGGTCGGCGCCGGGACGTCGAAGGTGATCCCCTCCGGGGCGTCGACGACCACCGGATGGCTGAAGCCCAGCGCGAGCTCGATCTGCTGGGGGCCGCGGGCCGTGGCGCGGTAGCCCACGCCGACGATCTCGAGGTCGCGGGTGAACCCTGCGGTGACCCCGACGACCATGTTGTTGACGAGGCTGCGGGTCAGGCCGTGCAGCGCACGGTTCTGCCGCTCGTCGTTGGGACGCTCCACGAGGAGCGTGCCCTCTTCCTGCCGCAGGGTGATCTCGCCCGGCAGCTCGCGGGCGAGGGTGCCTTGGGGGCCCTTGACCTGCACGCGGCGGTCCGCGACGGTCACCTCCACGCCTGCGGGGAGGGGGATGGGTGACTTGCCGATGCGTGACATCTCTACCTCCTCACCACACGTAGCAGAGGACCTCGCCGCCCATGCGGCGCTTGCGCGCCTCGCGGTCGGTCATGAGGCCTTGACTGGTCGACAGCACGGCGACACCGAGACCGCCGAGCACCCGGGGGAGCTTGTCGGAGCCGATGTAGACCCGCAGGCCGGGCTTGGACACCCGGCGCAGGCCCGAGATCGTCCGGGCCCGGTCGGAGGTGTACTTCATCTTGATCTCGAGGACCCGGCCAGGACGGCCCGGGTCGTCTTGCACGCTGAACCCCTCGATGTATCCCTCGCGCTCGAGGATGGAGGCAAGCGCCTCCTTCAGCTTCGAGGAGGGCATGCGCACCTGATCGTGCATCGCCACGTTGGCGTTGCGCACCCGGGTGAGCATGTCAGCGATGGGGTCGGTCATCGTCATTCGAGTCGTCCCTCCCCTACCAGCTGGCCTTGGTCACGCCGGGGACCTCGCCCGCGTGCGCGAGCTCGCGCAAGCAGATGCGGCAGAGGCCGAACTTCCTGAACACCGAGTGGGGACGGCCGCACCGGCGGCAACGGGTGTACGCCCGGACCTTGAACTTGGGCTTGCGCTGCTGCTTGATGACAAGCGCTTTCTTGGCCATGGCTCTAGTGCCTCCCTGAGAACGGCCGGGCGAGGATCGACGAATGGGTGGTCGGCGACATCACTGACCGTCCCGTCGGAACGGGAACCCGAAGACGCTGAGCAGTGCCCGGCCTTCGTCGTCGCTGGTCGCGGTGGTGACGATCGTGATGTCCATGCCCCTCGGAACGTCCACCTTGTCGTAGTCGATCTCGGGGAAGATGAGTTGCTCGGTGACCCCGAAGGTGTAGTTGCCGCGACCGTCGAAGCTCGACGGGTTGAGGCCACGGAAGTCACGGATGCGGGGGATGGCGAGGCTGATGAGACGGTCGAAGAACTCCCACATGCGGTCGCCCCGCAGGGTCACCTTGGCGCCGATGGCGTTGCCCTCGCGCAGCTTGAAGCCGGCGATGGACTTCTTGGCCTTGGTGACCAACGGCTTCTGACCGGTGATGATCGTCAGGTCGCGCACCGCGCCTTCGAGCAGCGACTGCTGCTGGGTGGCACGACCGACGCCCATGTTGACGACGATCTTTTCGAGCCGGGGGACCATCATGATGTTGGCCAGCCCGAGGGAGTCCTTGAGCGCGGCCCGGACCTCGTTGTCGTAGCGGACCTTGAGGCGGGGCCGCTCGGTGGCTGGCGTCGTCGCGCTCACCACTTGTGCCCACACTTCTTGCAGATCCGGACCTTGGAGCCGTCGGCCTCGATGCGGTACCCGATGCGGGTGACGCCGTCTTTGGGGCACAGGATCGCCACCGCGGACGCCGAGATCGGCATGTCCTTGTCGATGATGCCGCCCTGCATGGTGGCGCGGGTGGCCTTCTGGTGCTTCTTGGCCACGTTGATGCCGTCGACGATGACCTTGTTGGACTTGGGCAGGACCCGCATGATCTCGCCCGTCTGGCCCCGGTCCTTGCCCTGGAGCACCTGGACCCGGTCGCCCTTCTTCAGCCGCATGGCTACAGCACCTCCGGCGCGAGGGAAATGATCCGCATGAACTTCTTGTCCCGCAGCTCACGCCCGACCGGGCCGAAGATGCGGGTGCCGCGCGGCTGCTGCTGCTCGTTGATCAGCACCGCGGCGTTCTCGTCGAAGCGGATGTAGCTGCCGTCGGGACGGCGCTTCTCCTTCTTGGTGCGCACGACGACGCACTTGACGACGTCGCCCTTCTTGACGTTGGCACCCGGGATGGCGTCCTTGACGGTGGCGACGAAGATGTCACCGATCGATGCGTACCGGCGCTTCGAACCACCGAGGACCTTGATGCAGAGCACCTCTTTGGCCCCGGAGTTGTCGGCGACCCGGAGTCGGGTCTCCTGCTGGATCACTTCGCCCGCTCCAGGATCTGCACGACCCGCCAGCGCTTCAGCTTGGACTGGGGTCGTGTCTCGGCCACCCGGACGCGATCGCCGACCCGGAGCTCGTTGTGCTCGTCGTGGGCGTACAGGCGCTTGGTCCGCTGCACCGTCTTGGCGTAGCGCGGGTGGCGGACCCGCTCGATGATGGCCACCACCGCCGTCTTGTCCATGGCGTTGGACACCACGAGGCCCTCGCGGACCTTGCGCCGATTGGGGCGGCCACCTGCGCCTTCACCTGCGCCTGCGCCTTCGCCGTCGCCGGCCGCGCTCGGCGCGGCGGCCTCGGCCGGGGCCGTGGCCGGCGCCTCCTCGGGCGCGCTGGCGGCCTCGCTCTCGGGAGCGTCGTCTTCTGCCATCACCTGCTCCCTTCTTGTGCCGCTTCCGCGGCGGCAATCTCCCGCTCGCGCAGGAGGGTCATCATGCGTGCGACCTCTCGTCTGACCTGGCCGAGGCGGGCGTAGTTGTCGAGCTGGCCGGTCACGTGCTGGAAGCGCAGGTTGAACAACTCGGCCCGGGTCTCGACCAGACGGGTCTCGAGCTCCTCGTCACGCAGGTCGCGGAGCTGCTTCATGTCGGCCATGTCAGACCTCCACCTCCTCCTGGTGCGCGCGGACCACGAACTTGGCCTTGATCGGCAGCTTCTGGATCGCCCGTTCCATGGCGGCACGACCGAGTGCCTCGTTGACGCCCCCGAGCTCGAAGAGGATCCGACCCGGCTTGACGACTGCCACCCAGTACTCCGGGTTGCCCTTGCCCGAGCCCATTCGGGTCTCGGCAGGCTTCTGCGTGACCGGCTTGTCGGGGAAGATCCGGATCCACACCTTGCCGCCTCGGCGGACGTGGCGGGTCATCGCGATTCGGGCAGCCTCGATCTGGCGGGCGGTGATCCAACCCGGCTCCAGGGCCTGGATACCGTAGTCCCCGAAGCTGATGAGCGTCCCGCCCTTGGCCTGACCCGAGAGACGACCTCGTTGGACCTTGCGGTGCTTGACCTTGCGCGGCATCAACATGGCTCAGGCGTCCTTCGGGAAGTGCGGGGTCTCGTGGTGCTCGCCACGGGTGCGGCGTTCGATCTCCTCTTCCTCGGCGAGCAGGCGCTCGAGCTCGGGATCGACGCTCACGATGGGCTTGGCTTCGGCCGCCTCCGTCGCGTCGACGACCTCCGCGCCCTCGACACCTTCGATCTGCTCCTCGGTGATCGCGCCCTCGGCGCCCTCGGCGCCCTCGCCGAGGCCGGCCACCGAACCGGGCTCGCCGAGATCCGGACGCCGGCGGCCCCCACCTGCGGAGATCACCCGGCGGGGCCTGGCCTGACCGGAGGTCTCACCGACGGCCATGGCCGCCTCGCGGGAGATCTTGTCCTCGGTCGAGGTCTTGTAGGGGAGGATGTCGCCCTTGTAGATCCAAACCTTGACCCCGATGCGGCCGAAGGTAGTGCGGGCCTCGCGGAAGCCGTAGTCGATGTCGGCCCGCAGGGTGTGCAGCGGGACCCGGCCCTCGCGGTAGAACTCGCGACGGGACATCTCCGAGCCGCCCAGGCGACCGGCACATTGCACGCGGATGCCCTGGGCACCCGCCTTCTGCACCGTCTGGACGGCCCGCTTCATCGCCCGCCGGAAGCTGACCCGGCCCTGGAGCTGGTCGGCGATCCCCTGGGCGATCAACGCCGCGTCGAGCTCGGGCTGCTTGATCTCCTGGATGTTGAGCTGGACCTTGGGGTTCTTGGTGATCTCGGCCAACTTGGCCCGGAGGCGGTCGGCCTCCGCGCCGCGGCGGCCGATCACGATGCCCGGGCGGGCGGTGTGCACATCGATGCGGAGCCGGTCCCGCGTCCGCTCGATCTCGATGCGGCTGACCGCAGCACGCTCGAGCTCGCGCATCAGGTAGTCACGGATCTTCCAGTCCTCGACCAGGTACTCCTGGTACTCGCGGTCGTTGAACCAGCGGGACTTCCAATCCGTGGTGACCCCGAGCCGGAACCCGTACGGGTTGACCTTCTGACCCATCTACTCGCCCTTCTCCTCTTCGGCGTCACCGGAGTCGGTGGCGCCGTCGTCGGCCGCGGCGGGCGACGTGTCGCCGGACGCCTCGGGCTCGTCACCCTCGTGGTCGTGCTCGTGCTCATCATGGTCGTGACCCTCATGGTCGTGACCCTCATGGTCGTGACCCTCATGGCCGTCGACCTCGTGATCGTCGACCTCGTGGTCGTCGACCTCGTGGTCGTGACCCTCGTGGTCATCGACCTCATGGTCGTGACCCTCATGGTCGTGACCCTCGTGGTCGTGACCCTCATGGTCGTGACCGCCGGCCACCGCCTCGGGTGCCTCCTCCGCGCCGGCGCGCCGACGGGCGCGACCGGCGTCGCCGCGCTGGCGGGCCGCCGCCACCCGGCGCGAGCGCCGAGCTGCCTGCTCGGCCTGGCGCCGGCTCCGGAGGCGGACCAGCTGATCCTCGGGCAGGCGGCTCACGATGATCGTCACGTGGCATGTCCGCTTGCGGATGCGCGTGGCACGACCACGCGCCCGGGGCCGCCACCGCTTGTTGGTCGTGCCCTCGTCGGCGTAGCAGGCCGCAACGTAGAGCTCCTCGGGGTCCTGCTGGTCGTTGGCCTCGGCATTGGCCACCGCGGAGCGCAGCAGCTTGCCGACCATGATGGCGGCGTCGCGCTCACTGAAGCGCAGGATGTCCTCCGCCTCCCCGACCGGCTTGTTGCGGATGAGATCGAGCACCTCGCGGACCTTGTAGGGCGAGACGTGGGCGTGACGCAGCACGGCACGGGTGCCCTCGCGCTCGTTGGTCTTGGGTCCCGTCATCTAGCGCCTCCCCTGCCGTTCCTGGCCGGCGTGGAACCGGAACGTCCGGGTCGGGGCGAACTCGCCGAGCTTGTGACCGACCATCGACTCGGTGATGTAGACAGGCACGTGCTTGCGCCCGTCGTGCACCGCGATGGTGTGGCCCACCATGTCGGGGATGATCGTCGAACGGCGGGACCAGGTCTTGATGACCCGCTTCTCCTGGCGGGAGTTGAGGTCGTCCACCTTCTTGAGCAGGTGGTCGTCGACGAAGGGGCCCTTCTTCAGGCTGCGGGGCATGGTGCGTTACCTCCGGGCGCCGCGGGTCCGGCGGCGTCGCACGATGAGCTTCTCGGATGACTTGGTGCGGTCACGGGTGCGTCCCTCCGGCTTGCCCCAAGGCGAGACGGGGTGGCGGCCGCCCGAGCTCTTGCCCTCGCCACCGCCGAGGGGGTGATCGACCGGGTTCATGGCGACACCGCGGGTCTGGGGCCGGATCCCCTTCCAGCGGCTGCGGCCGGCCTTGCCGACACTGATGAGCTCCGCTTCGGCGTTGCCCACCTCGCCGAGGGTGGCGCGGCAGTCGAGGAACACCCGGCGCATCTCGGTCGAGGGCAACCGCAACGTGGCGTAGTCGCCGTCCTTGGCCACGAGCTGGACGCTCATGCCGGCGCTGCGGGCCATCTTGCCGCCGCCGCCGGGGCGCAGCTCGACGTTGTGCACGACCGAGCCGACCGGGATGTAGCGCAGCGGCAGCGCGTTGCCGGCGCGGATCTCGGATCCCTGACCGCTGCGCAGGACGTCGCCGACGCTGACGCCCTTGGGCGCGAGGATGTAGCGCTTCTCGCCGTCGTGGTAGTGCAGCAGCGCGATCCGAGCGTTTCGGTTGGGGTCGTACTCGATGGCCGCCACCGAGCCGGGCACGCCGTCCTTGGTCCGCTTGAAGTCGATGACGCGGTACTGCTGCTTGTGGCCGCCGCCGCGGTGACGGGCCGTCTTGCGGCCATAGGCGTTGCGGCCACCCGAGCGGGGCTTGGGTGCGAGCAGCGACTTCTCCGGGCGCGTCTTGGTGATCTCGCTGAAGTCCGAGACCGACTGGAACCGTCGCGCCGGGCTGGTGGGCTTGCGCTTGCGCAGGGGCATGATCCTGTGACCTCGCTCAGCTCTCGAACAGCGGGATCCGCTGGCCCTCGGCAAGGGTCACGATCGCTCGCTTGGTGTCGGGTCGCTTGCCGAACATCGGGCGCCGGCGATGGCGCTTCCGTTTGCCCTGGCGGTTGAGGGTGTTGACCTTGACGACCGTCACGCCGTCGAAGATCTGCTCGACCGCCTGGCGGATCTGGGTCTTGTTGGCGTCCGGGTGGACGATGAAGGTGTACACGCCGCGGTCGAGCAACGCGTAGGACTTCTCCGACACCACCGGCCGCAGGATCACATCGCGGGGGTCAGTCACTCCGCCTCCTCGGCGTCATCGGCACCGGCGTCGCCGGCCTCGTCCGCCGCCTCGCCCTCGGCGGTGTCCGCCATCTCGGCGATCGCATCCCCCTCGCCGGCCACTCCGGTGTCGGCCACGTCGGTGTCGGCCACGTCGGTGTCGGCCACCTCGGCGTCGGCCACCTC
>Ga0209698_10003433_pt1 | contig 17703 bp, 12 predicted proteins | sample LitLauG_LLR_2012_FD_187203 | JGI IMG/M metagenome (GOLD analysis project Ga0209698, IMG submission 187203) | Freshwater sediment microbial communities from Pennsylvania, USA - Little Laurel Run_MetaG_LLR_2012 (SPAdes) (version 2) | ecosystem: Environmental > Aquatic > Freshwater > Creek >...
GGCGCGCAGTTCGTCCGCCACCAGCCAATAAACGAGTTTTTAGTCCGATTTTCCTTGACTGCCCGAACTGGGATCACGAATAATTGTAATGTGCGGTCATCCGCCGAGACCACGACCCACCCCGTCGGTGTGCTTGCCGAGGTTCCGTCCGTCGTGGGCGGCCGCGCTTATAGGCAGAGGAGGAGTTTCATGCAGCATCGATTGTTAAGCCGGTTGATCGCAACCCGGAGGATGACCCGCACTCTCGTCCTTCTTTCTTTAGCCTTGCTCCTGTTGGCGCCGGCGGTTTTCGGGCAGCAGAAGTATGTGACGCAATACGATTTTTTCTCCGGATATGCCAATCTCTACAGCCCCAAAATCAGCCTGTTCGAGAACGGGTACCAGATGCAGATCGGATTCAGGCCCAAGACTTGGTACTCCGTGGGCTTTGACTACAGCATATCGAATGGCGATTTGACCCTCACTCCCGGACTGCTGCCGACCGCCCTGCAGCAGGCGTTAGGCGCCCAACTCGGTGCCCTGGCGGCAGCCGGAAGGCTTCCCGCCGGATACCAGTTAACGGTTCCGGCGTCTTCCACCACGCAATCTTTTGCCTTCGGACCCCAGCTTGCCTATCGCCACTTCTCGAAAATCACGCTGTTCGTGCGGCCCTCGATGGGCGCGATACGCGAAGTGGCGACGCCCAAACCCACAGACCCTATCGCGGCCGCGATCGTGGCCGGGTTGGCCCCTACAGGCAAGAAGGCCGACTGGCAGGGTTTTTACGGGGTTGGCTACGGCTTCGACATTCTCCTGACCAACCACTTCGCCATCAGAACGCAGGGCGATCTGGTCTGGGACCATCTTTTCAACGACATCCTGGCTCAAGGCCGCTGGACGAGCCGCTTTTCGATAGGCCCGTGCATTAACTTCGGAAAAAACATCGCTCAGAAGCCGTGAGGAGAAGGGCGGCGGATTGGAACTGCCCACCGACATTACCAGTGGCGCCTGCAACGAGGATCAGCGGCGTCCTCTTTTTCTGATGCTCTCGAGCGCCGCCAAGGCGCTTGCGCGGGCCTCGCCATGTTCGACGATCGGCTGTGGATAACGTTTTCCAACCTCGCTGCCGGGATGCGTCAGTTCCGGAATCCAACGGCGGGTGTAGTCGCCGCCGGGGTCGAACTTCCCGGCCTGGATTGCCGGGTTGAAGATTCGGAAGTAAGGCGCCGCATCGGCGCCGCAGCCCGCCACCCATTGCCAGCCTAGCGTGTTGTTGGCCAGGTCAGCGTCCACCAGCGTGTCCCAGAACCAGGCCGCGCCGGCCTGCCAGCCGATCAGCAGGTGTTTGACCAGGAACGAGGCGGCAACCATCCGCGCCCGGTTATGCATCCAGCCGGTGTGCCACAACTCTCGCATGCCGGCGTCGACGAGCGGATAACCGGTTTTGCCCCTCTGCCACGCCTTGAGATTCTCCGGATGCGGTCGCCAGGGGAAGGCAGCAAATTCCTGCCGAAGGGCCCGGCCAGGCGATTCGGGATGGTGGTAAAGCAGATGATACGCGAACTCGCGCCAGCCGATCTGCCTGAGGTAGGCCTCGCACGCCCCGAGGTTGCCGTTGGCCCCCGCCAGGATTGCGCGCCAAACCTCCCCGGGACTGATTTCACCGAAGTGCAGGTGCGGAGACAGCCGCGAAGTGCCTCGAAGGCCGGGCCGGTCGCGATTCACCGGATACTCCGCCAGGGCCTCGAGCACAAACCGCTGCAGTTGGCGCCCGGCCCCGGCTTCACCCGGCTGCCAAACCTCACGGAAACCGCCGGCCCAATCGATAGCCGGTTCTAACGAGAGTTCCGGGAGTGGCAGCGAGTGGGGCCACTGGCCAGGCGAGGGCAACAACCGGGGCGTTTGCTTGATCGCGGGCGCCAGGGGCTGCTGCAGGCAGGCTCGCCAGAACGGTGTGAAGACCCGGAAAGGCTGTTCGCTGCTGTTGCGAATGGTCCACGGTTCGAACAGCAAGCTGCCGTTACAGCTTTCGGTGGCCAACCCGCTCTCGCGCAGCTTCGCCTTCACATCGCGGTCGCGGGCGACGGCCGCAGGCTCGTACCGGCGATTCCACAGCACGGCCCCAGCGCCCGATTCCGCCACAAGACGGCCTAACGCCGCCGCCGTTGGGCCACGGCGAATGATCAACCGCGAGCCGCGCCGCTCGAGTTCGGCGCTGAGGCTGGCCAGGGAATGGTGCAACCACCAGCGCGAGGCCGCGCCCGGCGGCCAGTCCTTTTCTTCCTCAGGCGCCCAAATGAACACCGGAATCACTGGAGAACGGCGTTCCAAGGCAGCAGCCAGCGCCGGATTGTCCGATAGGCGCAGGTCCTGCCGAAACCAGAGCAAGGCCGGCGCCGCGCGCTCGCCCGTCACTTTGACTCCGCCAGGCGGGCGGCGGCAAACCGTTCGTTGATGCGCCGGAACCGGTAATCGAAGATCCGTTCGATGTCGCGCCGAACCTTGAGCGCGTGCATGGCGCGGCCGATCACACCGAACGGCAGGCGGTACCGGACGATGTCGGTCATGCGCGTTCCGCCGTTGTGCGCTTCGAATCGATGGGTGTGATGCCAGAGCCGGTACGGACCGCTTAACTGCACATCGGCGAAGCGAAACGGCGGCTCCCAGCGCCGGATTTCGGTGGTCCAACTCACCGGAGCGCCGCGCCAGCTCAGGCGATACCGTAGCTTGGTGCCAGCGGCTATCCGAGTTGTTACGCCCGGCCCGATCCGCTGACGACGCAAGGTGTGAAACCGGTTCATTTGGGGCCTCCCCGGCTGACTGGTTTCCGGGACGGAAGGGGACGTCTTCTACGCGCCTTCGACGCGGAAGACCACCGCGTGCTCGCAGGGCTTCTGGGCGGGCAACTGCACCTTGAGTCCGGCGGCCTCCTGCGCCCATTGTACGCGCCCCTTGAATCCGACCAGCGCCACGTTGCGGATCTTGCCCACCTGAAGCGGGCCGCCCGGCGCGAGATCGGAGAATCCAGCTTCCTTCCCCGCCCAGCCCATCGAGAACGCATAGAGCGTTGAACCCTTCGTCGTGTACCGCACATCGTCAGGCCCGAGATCCCTCCGGCCCCGCTCATTGAACGCGCCGGCTGCGTGATGGTCCGAAGCATTGTGCGCGGCCGCCGCCACCTTCCCAGCGTTGCCGAATACCTTCCAGGGACGCGTCCCGTAAATGGCCTCGCTGTTCACCGCCATCCAGCGCGCGATCTCATCCAGAATCTTCAATTCTTCGGGATCCAGCATGCCGTTCGACGGCAGCGGAAAATTGAGCAGCAGGTTCCCGTTCCGGCTCACGATATCCACCAGCATATCGATCGCGATCTTCGGCGTTTTGTACCTGGCTTCCTTGTTGTAGTGCCAGTCGCCGATGCAGGTGTCGGTCTGCCACGGTTCGTCCCAGATTTTGTCTACCACGCCCCGCTCCAGATCGAGCAGACAGACTCCGTTCACGCAATCCGTCTTGCCCTTATTGGCGTACACCGTCTCCGCTTTCCCGCCGTGCTTCTGTGCGCTCATGTTGTAGAGGTGAGCCGTGATCCCGAGCCCCCACTCCTCGAAGAAGATGGGCCCATCGGTATAGAGCAGGTCCGGCTCGTACTGGTCCAGCAGGTCCTTGATGCGCCCGAACCAGTGCTGCTTCCATTTGAGCGGCACTTCGGACTGGTCCCAGGCATTCTGTGGGGCCTTGTGGGTTTCGTGATAATACTCCGCGTATTTCGGGTCGGCGCCGTCGTAGGGGACGTCCTTGTACGGCCCCTGTTTATCCGCGCCGTGGCTGGTCTGGAACCAGTTATAGCTCACAGCCAAATGTTCGCTCACGCCGAATTTCAGCCCCTGCTTCCTGGCCGCTTTCTGGAACAGCCCAACCACGTCCTTCTTCGGCCCCATGTTCACCGCGTTCCAGCGGTTCAGCCGCGAGTTCCACAAATCGAAATTATCGTGATGCACTCCCATGCTTACGAAATACCTGGCGCCGGCTTTGCGGTAAAGCTGCATCAGGTAGTCCGGATCGAACTTCTCCGCCTTCCAGGTGGGAATCACATCCTTGAAGCCGAACTTCGAGGGATGCCCGTACTTCTCCACGTGATACTTGTACTGCCTGTGCCCCTCGATATACATGTTGCGGGCATACCAGTCGCCGTACTCCGGAGCGGATTGCGGTCCCCAGTGCGCCCAGATTCCAAACTTCGCGTCGCGGAACCACTCGGGCACCCGGTAAGCGTGCAGGGATTCGCGCGTCCCCTGGAAGGGGCCGGAAGCGATCTGCGGACCCGCCTGCGCCCGCGCCCGCCCGAGCAGCCCCGCTGCCGCCACCGCCTTCACTGCATCGCGTCTTGTCAGCTTCATATTCTTTCTCCCGCCCAGCCAAGGGGCTACAGGCCTTTCCGCCGATCCCGATAAAGTCAACGTTATCCTAACAGCCGGGTTTTAGCGTGTCAATCGTCGGGCGATCTCGTGTGGCGCCCTGCGGCGTCACTGGCGCATCGCGCAATTGCTGCGGTACAGTTGGTGTTTTGATGCCTGCCCGTCTGAAGGATATCGCGCTCGATCTCAACGTCTCCGTCGGCACCGTTTCCAAGGTTCTGCGCGACCACCCGGATATCGGCGCGGAAACCCGCGCGCGCGTCCTCAAGCGGATGAGTGAAGTCAACTACCGGCCCAATCTCGCCGCTCGCGCCCTGGTCACCGGCCGCAGCTACATCATCGGACTGGTGGTGCCCGATCTCGTTCACCCCTTCTTCGGCCAGGTCGCCAAAGCGCTCTCGCGCGTTCTTCGAAAAAAAGGCTACAGTCTGGTGCTCTCCTCCTACGAGGGCGATCCCGAGTTGGAACTCCAGGAGATCGATCAACTCCTTACCCGGCGCGTGGATGCGCTGATCTTGGCCTCTGCGCAGTCGGCCTCCGGCGGCTTTCGCCGCATCGCGGAGCACAAGACGCCCTTCGTCCTGGTGGATCGGCGCTTTGCCGGTTTCGCGGCAAACTTCGTCGGCGTGGACGATTCCGAAGTCGGTTCCATCGTCGCCACGCACCTCATCGGCATTGGCTGCCGCCGGATCGCACACATCGGGGGCCCGCAGGTCAGCACCGCCATCGGCCGCGCGGAAGGCTTCCGCCGCGCCATGGCGGCCCGCGGCCGTGCCGTCCGCCCCGAGTACGTGATCATGCGGGAACACGGGGACGACGCCGGCGAGGCTATCGGCTACTCCGCGATGAAACAACTCCTCTGCCTCGATCCACACCCCGATGGCGTGTTCTGCTATAACGACCCCACCGCCATGGGTGCCATGAAGGCCGTGCTCGAAGCCGGGCTCCGTATCCCCGAAGACGTTGCCCTCGCTGGATGCGGCAACGTGACCTACGCCGAGTTCCTTCGGGTCCCGCTCACCAGCGTCGATCAGCAGAGCGATGCCATCGGCGAACAGGCCGCTAAGATGGCCCTACAACTCCTGAGCAAGAAGGGAATTAGCCGGCCGAAGCAAGTGCTCCTGGAGCCCAAACTGATCGTACGCGCTTCCACCAGCCGCCGGAAAGGATGACACGCCGCCGAATGTGGGGCAGGTTGCCAATAGTTGTCAACCTGCGGCGGAAGTGCGAAGGTTGGTATGCACCCGGCATCAATGCTCTTCCGGAAACGGGCGGCCTTGCACAGCCTCCAGCACGGTAGGATTCTCGCGCCGCAGCCGCAGCGAAATTTCCTTTTCCGCTTTGGCCCGCGCCTCGTCCCCAAGTCGAAAATAGATTTGCGATAGCAGCAAGTGCGGCTGGGGATGCCTCGGATCCATTTGGACCGCCTGTTCGAGTTCGGCGATTGCCTCCTGCCATTTCTTCAGATTCATGAGCGCCCGGGACAACGTCACCCTGGCAGGCACGTAGTCCGTGCGATTCTGAATGGCTTGCCGCAAGTAGGGAATCGCTTCTTCGTTGGCGCCCCGCCGCACCAGGAGGTCGCCGTAAAAGAAGAAAGGCTCTTCATAGGTAGGATCGGCGGCCATAGCCTTCTTCAGCGCGGCCAGCGCCTCATCCACCCTGCCGACCTTCTCCAGATGAAAGCCGTACTCGAAATTGGCGCGCGCCGAGCCAGGAAACTCCCGAACCGCGCGCCCCGCGATTTCCAGCGCCGCGGCATAGTCGCCTGCGTCCTGATGAGCCTTGATGGCGAAGAAATACAGATTCTGGTCGTCGGCTTTCAATTCCAGCGCGCGCCGGGACAGAGCCGCCGCAGCCTCGAAATAGCGGCTCCTTTCGTACTCCGCGATCATCACTTGCATTAACCGCAGATTGCCAGGCTGCAACTGCAGCGCTCGCCGCCACTCCATGAGAGCTTCGTCCCGCTTCTCGAGCTTGATGAGCGTCGCGCCCAGCAGATAGTGCGTGTTGAAGTCCTTCGGTGAAGCTTGGCCGGCCCGGGCCAGCCACGTCGCGGCGCGATCGAACTTGCCGCTCGAATAATACATGAAACCGAGATTGAACAGCGCCGGGAAGTAATCCGGGGAAACGGCGATCGCCTGCTGCCACAGTAGTTCGGCTTCGTCGAACCGCTTCTCCATCGCCAGGCTTTGGGCGCGCTCCGACAACGCGGCCGGATCCTGCACCGGCGCCAGCAACAGGGCCAGTTTCGCCAGGATCATTTCATTAATGGCAGGGTCCGAACCTGCCCGCTCCCTTCTACCAGCAGCGCCAAATGCCCAGCCGCCGTGCCCGGAAACTGCTCCACCAGGCCATTCGGCCACCTCACTGTGAATTTGTCCACGCGCTCCGCCTGGCCCAGACCGAAGTGCAGCCGGGCGTCGCTGTGCGAGATATAACTCGATTGACTTACCACGGCGTCTATTTGCTTCTGCCCGCCCGCCTCCACCGTGACCGTCGCGCCGATGGCGCTTCGGTTCGATACTGTGCCTTCCAGCTTCACCTTGATCCAGCGGTTGTCGCTGCGCAGGCTGTTGCGGAGCAGCGAGGGCGGCTCGCCCATGTTCATGATCAACACATCCATGGCGCCGTCATTGTCGAAGTCCCCAAACGCCGCTCCCCGGCTCGATTTCCGCTCCGCCACCCCCGGCCCGGCCATCGCGCTGACCTCTTCAAATTTACCGCCGCCCAGATTGCGATACACGAGGCGCGGATTGCGATACTTCTCTTCGCCCTGACTCCGGTCTAACTCGGGATAGACATGCCCGTTCACCTGAAATAGATCCTTCCATCCGTCGTTATCCAGGTCTACGAATCCTACACCCCATGCTACATATTTCGGATTGATCGCCAGGCCGGCTTTCATGACCACATCTTCGAATATCCCGCCACCCAGGTTCCGGTACAAGTTCGGATAATCTCCGGCAAAATTGGTTTTGAGCAGATCGAGGTGGCCATCGTTATCGAAATCCCCGATCGCCACCCCCATGCCTCCCTGCTCAAAGCCGTGCTCGTTGTAGGCGACGCCGGTTTCCGTGGCGATATCGCTGAAAGTGCCGTCCTTATTGTTCCGGAATAAGATGCTCGGTGTGGAATCGCAGGCGATATACAGATCGGTCCAGCCGTCCTCATTGAGATCGGCGGCAACGGCTGTGAAGGCGTAAAAGTCGCGAACCGAGCGGATTCCGGCCTTCTCGCTGACGTCCTCAAACGTGCCATCGCCGCGATTGTGGTAGAGCGTCGCTTTGCCGAAGGGCAGGCCGCGGGGACCGCAGAAGACCGGCATTCCCTTCCATTGACAGTTGGATGCCTTGCCCGGTGCGGGTGCGCGCTCGCGGTCGAACTCCTGATAGCTGGTGACGAGCAGGTCGAGATGCCCGTCCCGATCGTAATCGAGAAAGGTGCAGCCGGAACTCCACTCTTTACCCGATCCGCCCACGCCGGCTCGCTTGGTCACATCCTCGAACCCACCCTTGCCGTTGTTGCGATACAGAACGTTGCTGCCCCAATAGGTCACGTACATGTCGTCGAAGCCGTCATTGTCAAAGTCGGCCACACAGACGCCGTTTCCCCAACCCGAGTGCGCCAGGTTGGCGGAACGGGTCACGTCTTCAAATCGCCCGCCGCCCACGTTTCGATAGAGATGGTTGGTCGGCGCCTCGCCGTCGCGAAAACCCTCCAGGCGGGAGCCGTTGACCAGAAAAATGTCTTGCCGCCCATCGTTGTCGTAGTCCAGAAAGGCAACGCCGCTTCCGTTGGCCTCAATGATGTACTTTTTCGAAACCTCGTTCCCGGAAGTGAAGCTCATCCGCAGACCGGCCTCCCGGGCTACATCTGTAAACGTCACGGGAAACGGCCGGCCTGAGGGAGGGGCGCGGACCGCCGGCGGCACATTGTGCGTCGCGGGGCCTTGCGCGGCCGCGAAAACGGCCAACACCGCCGATATCAGGAGAATCCCCCGCATCCAAGTCATTGGACAATTGTAATCCCCGCGTGGCTCCAGGCAAAGCAACAATGTGTCCCACGCCACCGCTTCTAGTTAACGATGACTGCAACGGTATTGACAGCATATAGCGGTTGTGATAATCTCCCCACATTCCTTGTCTGGGTAGAAAGTGTTCGTGAAAGCACCGAACTGGGGAAAAGGAGCCTCGAAGTCCATGTCCCGCAACCTGTCTGTGTCGACGATTCGATTTGCGGCCGGAATCCTTTTGTTGATTCCCGTTCTGCACGCACAAACCAACAACGCCACTATCGTCGGGGACGTGGTGGACCCTAATGGCGGAAAGATCGTAGACGCCGTCATCTCGGTGCGGAACACTGCTACCGGGGTGAGCCGTGAGCTTCGGACCAGCGACATCGGCGAGTACCGGATTTACCCGCTGAATCCGGGAACATACGAAGTAACGGCTGCCGCGCCCGGATTCAAGAAACAGGTCCAATCCAACGTGGTGCTCGACGCCGCCGCCAACGTTAAGGTGGATTTCACGCTGGAAGTTGGGGGCGTCAACGAAACCGTGGAGGTGGAAGCTGCCGCGACTGTGTTGCAGACACAGGACGCCGCGGTTGGCGGCACCATTACCAGTTCGGAGGTTGCTCGGCTGCCTGTGAATGGCCGCAACTACACCAGACTGATTCTGTTGATGCCTGGCACCAGCGATCAGGGTGGAAGCCAATCGCAGGGAACCTTTTCGGGCACGCAGCTTATCTCCGTGGACGGTCAGCGGCGGCAGGACAATAACCTCACCATCGATGGCGTCGACAACAATTTCATGATGATGAACTCGCCTGGTATGTCCCCGCCGATGGATTCTATTCAGGAGTTTCGTGTGTTGGACAATACTTCGGCGGAGTTCGGGCGGTCCTCGGGCGCCAACGTCAACGTGGTCATCAAATCCGGAACCCGCAACCTTCATGGAACCGCCTACGAGTATCTCCGCAACGACAAGTTCGACGCCAACGACTACTTCGCCAATTTGCAGAACACGGGGAAAGTGCCGTTCCGCCAGAATCAATACGGCCTGTCGGGGGGCGGGCCGGTAATTATCCCGAAGATTTATCACGGCCGCGAGAAGACCTTCTGGTTCTTCAACTGGGAGGGCTTTCGGAGCCGCCGCGGCTCCACCAATATCAGCAGTTTTCCCACGGCGTCCGAGCGAACCGGTGACCTTTCCGTGCTCTCGGCGACGATCTACGATCCTCTGACGGGCGTCGCCGGTCCCAATGGCACCATTATCCGCCAGCCATTCGCCGGCAATATCATTCCCACGAACCGCATCAATCCGGCCATGGCATTCTGGCTGAACACCATGATTCCGCTGCCAAACCGGCCCGGTTTGACGCAGAATTTCGTGAACACCCAGGGTCAGGCCAATGACCGCGACATGCTCACCGCGCGCGGCGACCACACGTTCAGCGCGAAGGACAACGTCTCTTTCCGGTGGGCGCGTCAACGGGTCGGCCAAATCCTTCCGGGAGGCAATCCGAACTTGCACTCGGAGAACCGCTTTGACGTCGATAACATGATGGCTTCGTGGAACCACATTTTCAGCCCGACCTCGGTCCTGGAAGTGAAGTTCGGCCGAAACGTGCCCACCATCCCAAGCCCGACGATCAATACCAAGATCCAGCGCCAGGACTTTCTCACCAAGGCCGGACTCACCATGTTCCAACCGAATGTGTTGTACAACCCGATACCGGACTTCGAGGCGGACGGCGAGTTTGGCGCAGGTAGCGGCGGCGGCGTCACTGGCGACCGCATCTATCAGTTCATTGGCAACTTCTCCAAGACCTTGGGACGCCACTCCGTGAGGGTGGGGGCCAACTACAGCCGGAGACATTTCTATACCGACACGTCGAACCCCATGGACGCAACCATCGACTACGATCCGCGTTTGACCAATCTCTCTTCCAACCCGAACTCCGGTGATAGTTTCGCCAGCCTCCTGTTAGGATATCCGAGTAACATCCGGCGCGGCACCGGCAACACTACCACCAACGCAAATATCAACGTGCAGCAATACTATGTGCAGGACGATTGGCGCGTCAGTAATAAACTGACCGTGAACCTCGGCCTTCGCTACGAATATATCCCGGCGCCCGTCGAGGAAACCAACCGGTTGGGTAATCTGTGGGTAACGCGCGATCCCACTACCGGAGTATTCACCGGGACACTGCTCTGGGCGACCACCAATCCGGAAGTCGACCCAATCACCGGGGTGGCCGGGGAACCGGCCCATACGGGCGGATTCGGTCCGGCCTTGATGCGGAATAACGGCAGGGATTTCGCGCCCCGCGTCGGCTTCGCCTACCAACTCAACAACAAGACCGTAATCCGGTCGGCCTACGGCATCTTCTACAACTCCACGTTTGTTCAGGAGTTGCAGGATATGCGCAAGTTCTGGCCTTACACCATCCAGCAGAACTTCGCGGCCAATACGGGGGTTATTCCGGATTTGCCGATTACCGGAACCGGGCCGTCTTTCAGCAACACTTCCGCAATCGGAGGCTGGCCGCAGAATCCCGAGAACCGCACGCCTTATTCCGAGCAGTGGAACCTCACTGTTCAGCGGCAGTTGATGGACGATCTGTCCCTGGAGATCGCTTACGTGGGCAACTCCAACAAGAAACAGATTGGGTACGATCCGATCAACTCCGCACTGACTCCCGGTCCCGGCGACATACAATCGCGCCGCTTGTTACCCGCGTATGGCGACCTGGATGGCGGCGCCAACAAGTTCAGTTCGAAATACAATTCGCTCCGCACCAACCTGGTGAAGCGGTTCAGCAAAGGTTTGCAGCTCAATGCCAACTACACCTGGGGCCGGGCGATGACCAACAGTTCCTCGCTGGCCGAGGCCACCGTGCAGAATCCATATGATCTGCATCAGGAGTGGGAGCGGGCCAGCATCGACCTTCGTCACATCTTCCAACTCGCCTATGTGTACGAACTTCCATTCGGCAAAGGTAAGCGCCTTGGCGCCGGGTGGAACCCATTCCTGAACACCTTGTTCGGGGGCTGGTCCGCAGAGGGCATCACCCGCGCCTCTACGGGCGCTCCCGTAAACCCCCGCATCAACCAGGACCGCGCCAACGTCGGTCGCACCTACCAGCGGCCCAACGCCACCGGCATCAGCCCCGACAGCGGACCGCAGACGATTTACGAGTGGTTCAATACGGCGGCGTTTGCCTTGCCGGCGAATTTTACCTATGGCACTTCGGGTGCCTTCGTGATCACGGCACCCGGCCGGTATAACTGGGACCTTTCTTTGCAAAAGGATTTCCGAATTTACGAATCGCATACAGTGCATTTCCGGTCGGAGTTCTACAATCTGCCAAATAGCGTGAGCTTCGGTAATCCGAATGCAACGTTCGACGGGAATGGATTTGGCCAGATCACCAGCGCTACGTCAGCCAGGCAAATTCAACTTGCCCTGCGCTACTCCTTCTGACGCGGTGGGGCAGGCATTCAGTAGGCATTCAGCCTGCTCCACCGGCGTGCGGTGTTTCTCTTACCACCTCTCACGGCCGCGGCTCGGAACCGGCACTCCGAGACGCGCGCCGTAAGAACGCGCTAGTGCCCACGTCACCGGACCCAACCGGCATCCGGCATCCATTCCCGCATCCCCACTCGCGCGCGTCTGCTAGACTAAAGAGGAAGCCTCCCCAAAAACAGAAACCATGCGATTTGGCGTCATTGTTTTTCCCGGAAGCAATTGCGATCACGATGCTTTTTACGCGGTCGGCAACAACCTGGGGCAGCCGGTCGAGTATATCTGGCATGACTCCGAAACCCTCGGCAACGTCGATGCCGTCATCCTGCCCGGCGGCTTCGCTTATGGCGACTACCTGCGCTGCGGCGCTATCGCCAAGTTCTCGCCGGTCATGAAGGCCGTGCGCCGGTTCGCCGCCGAAGGCGGCCTGGTGCTCGGCGTCTGCAACGGCTTCCAGATCCTGGTGGAGGCCGGCCTGCTCCCGGGCGCGCTCATCCGCAACCGCGGCCTTAAGTTCATCTGCCGCGAACTGCGCCTGCGCGCCGCCACTCGGAACTCACCCTTCACTTTGGCCGCGCAGACCGATCGCATCCTGCGCATGCCCATCGCCCACGGGGAAGGCTGCTACTTCGCCGACGAACGCACGCTCGATGAGCTCGAAGCCGAAGACCGCATCGCCTTCCGTTACATCGATAACGCCAACGGCTCCCTTCGCAACATCGCCGGCGTGCTCAACCGCGAACGCAACGTGATGGGGATGATGCCGCACCCCGAGCGCGCCACCGAGCCCCTCATGGGTTCGAGCGACGGCCTGGTAGTCTTCCACTCCATGCTGATGGCGCATGCCACCGCGCCCGCCTCTGTGCCGGCGGTGCGGGCATGACCATCACGCCCGACCTCATCGCCCAGCACCAGCTCACCGAAAACGAATACGAGAAGATCGTCCAGATCCTCGGGCGCGAGCCCAGCTACACCGAACTCGGCATCTTCAGCGTCATGTGGAGCGAGCATTGCTCCTATAAGAGCTCCCGCGTGCACTTGAAGAAGCTGCCCACTCGCGGCAAGCTCGTGGTGCAGGGCCCCGGTGAAAACGCCGGCATCATCGATATCGGCGGCGGTTACGTCATCGCCTTCAAGATCGAATCGCACAATCACCCCAGCTTCATCGAGCCGTTCCAGGGCGCGGCCACCGGAGTCGGTGGCATCCTCCGCGACATCTTCACCATGGGCGCGCGCCCCATCGCTGTGCTGGATTCGCTGCGCTTCGGCCGGCTGGATGACCCGGTAACCGGCCCGCGCAACCGCCGCATCCTGGGCGGCGTGGTGGCCGGCATCGCCCATTACGGCAATTGTTTCGGCGTCCCCACCGTAGGCGGCGAGTGCCTCTTCGAGCCTTGCTACGATGGCAACCCGCTGGTGAACGTCTTCGCGCTCGGCGTCTGCAAGAAGGAGGATGTCTTCTACGCCAAGGCTGCCGGCGTAGGCAACCCCGTGATCTACGTGGGCGCGCGCACCGGCCGCGACGGCATCCACGGCGCCTCCATGGCCAGCGCCGAATTCACCGAGGAGTCCAAGCAGAAGCGCCCCAACGTGCAGGTGGGCGACCCGTTCATGGAAAAGCTGCTGCTCGAAGCCTGCCTCGAAGCCATGGCCACCGGCGCCATCGTGGGCATTCAGGATATGGGCGCGGCCGGCCTCACCTGCTCCACCTGCGAGATGGGCAGCCGCGGCGAGGTTGGCATCGAGATCGAACTCGACCGCGTCCCGCAACGCGAAACCGGCATGACGCCGTATGAGATCATGCTCTCCGAAAGCCAGGAGCGCATGCTGCTGGTGGCCGATAAGGGGCGCGAAGATGAAGTCTTCCGCGTCTTCAAGAAGTGGGGCCTGGAAGCCGTCGAAATCGGCGAGGTCACGGGCGATGGCCAACTGCGCGTTCGCCAACACGGCCAGATCGTCGCCGAGATCCCGAACCGCGAACTGGCCGACGAAGCCCCGCTCTACACGCGCCCGTATACGGTTCCCCCGAAAATCGCGCGGTCCCCTGCCCTCCGCGCCGCCAGTGTGCAGACCGCGCTGCCAAAACTCCTCTCCGCCCCCGATATCTGCTCCAAGCGTTACATCTGGGAACAGTACGATTACCAGGTCCGCACCAACACCCTCACCCGGCCGGAACAGACCGACGCCGCCATCGTGCGCATCAAGGAGACCGGCACGTCGGTGGCGATGTCGCTCGATGGCAATGGCCGCTATTGCTATCTCTCTCCGCGGGAAGGCGCGCAGCTTGCCGTCGCCGAGTGCTGCCGCAATCTGTCCACGTGCGGCGCCGAACCCGTGGCCGCCACCAACTGCCTCAACTTCGGCAACCCCGAGCGGCCCGAGATCATGGCCCAGTTAGTGGAAGCCATCGAGGGCATGTCCGATGCCTGCCGTTTCTTCAGTACGCCGATCACCGGCGGCAACGTCAGCCTCTACAATGAAACTCTCGGCGAAGGCATCTACCCCACGCCCGTGATCGGCATCGTGGGTCTCATGAAGACCGCGGCCCCAGTCACGATTCCGTTCAAGAACCCCGGCCGCAGCGTAATCCTGTTGGGCGGCCCGGGCACGTGTGAAGAGACACGGTTCGGCTGCACCCAATACGCCAAGGAAGTTCTGAGGGATCTCTGGGGACTTCCGCCCGCGCTCGATCTCGATCGCGAAAAGCGCCTGCAATCGGCCATTCGCGAAATCGTCTCCGAGGGACTCGCCGAATCGGCGCACGACCTGAGCGATGGCGGCCTGGCCGTGGCGTTGGCCGAGTGCAGCTTCGGCCCCGCCGAAATCGGCGCACAAATCGAACTCGCCAGCGACCTGCGCCCCGAAGTGCTGGCCTTCCACGAAGCTCCCTCGCGCGTACTGCTCAGTACGGCTAACCCGATTAAAGTCGCTGCGATCGCCGAAAAATACGGGGTGGAAGCGCCGGTGGTGGGCATTACAATTGAGAAAGAGATGGAAATCCGGCAGCGTTCGGTCACGCTGGGTACTTGGGAAATCGCGGCGTTGAAGGCTGCGCACGAGCACGCGCTGGAGGCGGCACTGGAGGCCCATGTTCGATAAATTTCACGACGAGTGCGGCGTAGTCGCCATCTACGGCCATCCGGAAGCATCCAAGATGGCCTATCTCGGCCTCTACGCGTTGCAGCATCGCGGCCAGGAAAGCGCCGGTATCTGCACCAGCGATGGCGCCCAGATCCATACCCACAAGTCCATGGGACACGTGGCCGACATTTTCACCAGCGGGGTGCTCACCACGCTGCCTGGCGAACTGGCCATCGGCCACACGCGCTACTCCACGGCCGGCGATACCGTGCTGCTCAACGCGCAGCCCTTCTCCGTCTTTTGTAATAAGGGCAAGCTGGCGGTGGCGCACAACGGGAACATCACCAACGCCACCGAACTGCGTCTCGACCTGGAGCGCCGGGGCGCCATCTTCCAGGCCTCCAGCGACACCGAAGTCATCCTCCACCTGATGGCGCACTCCTCCGAACGCACCTTGGCCGGCTCGCTGCGCGATGCTCTGCTGCAACTCGAGGGCGCGTTTTCGCTGGTCTTTCTGGCGCAGGACCGCATCATTGTGGCCCGCGACCCGCACGGTTTCCGCCCCCTGGCCGTAGGCGAAATGGAAGCGCCCGGCGGCCGCAAATGCTACGTCTTCGCTTCCGAAACCTGCGCTTTTGACCTGATCGGCGCGGTCTATCTGCACGATGTGGAACCCGGCGAAATGATGATCGTCGGTCCCGAGGGCGTCACGCGCGAGCGCTTCGTCCCCGAGCAACCGCGTTCCCAGTGCGTCTTCGAGCACGTCTATTTCGCCCGCCCCGATTCCCTCGTCTTCGGCCGCGCGGTGGAAGAGTCCCGCGAAAACCTGGGCCGCCTGCTGGCCCGCGAAGCTCCCGCCGATGCCGACCTGGTGGTGCCCGTCCCCGATTCCGGAGTCGCCGCCGCCATCGGCTATTCCGATGAATCCGGCCTGCCATTCCGCCAGGCGCTGATCCGCAATCACTACGTCGGCCGCACCTTCATCGAACCGACGCAGGCCATCCGCGATTTCGGAGTCAAGCTCAAGCTCAATCCGGTGCGCCACCTGTTGCAAGGCAAGAGCGTGGTCCTGGTGGACGATTCCATCGTGCGCGGCACCACCAGCCGCAAGATCGTCCGCATGGTGCGCCAGGCCGGCGCCCGCGAGGTCCACCTGCGGATTTCCTGCCCGCCCACGGTCTCGCCGTGTTTCTACGGCGTCGATACCCCCACGCGCAACGAACTGATCGGCTCCAACCACAGCGTGGAAGAGATCCGCCGTTTCGTGGAAGCCGATTCGCTTGCCTATCTGTCCCTTGCCTCCTTGCGCAAAGCCGTCGCCGACGACCGCCACGAATACTGCTACGCCTGCTACACCGGCGATTATCCCACCGAGCTAGTCAACATCGAAGAGCTGATCGCAGCGCGGAAAAAGGGCCGGTAGGTCACGCGCGGACCAAGGCGCCGATAGCCTCAGTGCGGCAGTCCTGCACTATAATCGCTATGTTGTTGATCCGGCCTTTTGGCGGCAGGAGGTTTGCCATGTTACGACATGTGCTGATTTTGGCGGCTGGAGCCACCCTGGTTTCCGCCCAGACACGTCCGGAATTTAAGCCGGCTCCGGAAGTGCCGGCCATGCCGAAAGCGCTCATGAAGTTTCCCCGGACGGATATCACCCGGGCGAAGTTTCCCGCGGTCGATTTCCACCTGCATGGCAGGTCGCTGAAAACCGCGGCCGACTATCGGAAGATGATCGCTTTGATGGATCAGACGGGCATCGCCCTCATCTGCAACATGGATGGCGGGTTCGGGGCAGAGTTCGACCAGAACATCAAGGTTGGCGACGCGTTCAAAGACCGAATCCTGCAATTCGCGCGCCTGAACTACTCGGGGATCAACGATCCGGGCTGGTCCGAAAAAGCCGCGGCCGAGCTGGAGCGATGTTTCCGAAACGGCGCGCAGGGTCTCAAAATCGCCAAGGAGCTGGGGCTGACCTACAAGAATAAAGACGGCAGCTATATTCAGGCCGATGATCCGCGCTTCGATCCGGTTTGGGAGATGTGCGCCAAATACAATAAGCCGGTTATGATTCATCTCAGCGACTCGTACGGGCGCTTTCTTCCGATTGGCCCCGAGAACGAGCGTTACGAAGCCGGCCTTTGGCGCAGCAGCCCCGAGGGCAATTATTACAAGACCGGACATCCCACGCCCGACGTGATCGAAAAGGCGCGCGAGAACATGCACGCCAAACATCCGAACACCCGGTTCGTCAACGCGCACATGGCGATGCTGTACTACGACATGGACAAGGTCGCCGCTCTGCTGGACAAATATCCGAACGCCGACGTGGAACTCTCGGCCACAGTTCAGGACCTGGGGCGCGCCCCGCGCATGATCCGCGAGTTCTTTTTGAAGTATCAGGACCGCATCCTGTTTGGCTCGGACGGCAACCCCAGTCGCGGGATCGACGAGTTCTGGGTGCCGCACTGGAGATTTCTCGAAACCTTCGACGAGCACTTTGACCATCCGGCGCAGTTGCGCTCCGCGACCGGCGCTCCGCTGCACGGCCGCTGGAGAATCTACGGGATCGGGCTGCCGGATGACGTTTTGCGCAAGGTTTACTATGCCAACGCTCTGCGGTACCTGCCGGCAGCCCGAGCGACGGTTGAGAAGCAGCTTGCCGCGCAACGCTAGCCAATATTCCTGTAGCGGCT
>Ga0209698_10003435_pt1 | contig 17694 bp, 17 predicted proteins | sample LitLauG_LLR_2012_FD_187203 | JGI IMG/M metagenome (GOLD analysis project Ga0209698, IMG submission 187203) | Freshwater sediment microbial communities from Pennsylvania, USA - Little Laurel Run_MetaG_LLR_2012 (SPAdes) (version 2) | ecosystem: Environmental > Aquatic > Freshwater > Creek >...
TCTATCAGGAATATCGCGGGCGCTTCAGCAGTGGGTTGCGCGTCCAGCTCGAGGTGCTCAACGTTCCCAAGAAGTTCGGCCCCGATGAGGTGCGCGCCGCGAAAGAGCTGGCGCAGAGCCTGGCGGATCGTGGCCGGGGCGGCGAGGACTTCGCGCAGCTCGCCAAGGACTATTCGGAAGGTCCCGGCGCGGCGCAGGGCGGGGTCATTCCGCGCGTGCTGCTGGCGTCGGATCTGGGGCCCGATCTGCTGACCAAGCTCGCGACGCTCAAGATTGGTGGGATCAGCGATCCGATTCAGGATCAGGCGCGCTTCATCGTGTTCAAACTGCTCGATCGCCCGGGCGTCCCCGGCTCCTCGAATGCCGGATTCCGCGTCGCTCAGATCATGATTCGCGTGAAGCCGGACGAGAGCAGCCTGCGGGATCAGGCCGCCGATCTGCAGAAGCTGCGCAACCGCGCTTCGGCCATCGGGCTCGGCTCCGCGGCCGCCGAAAAGAGCATGGTGACCACCAAGACCTCGTTCTTCGATTACACCGAGCCGCCCCCTCAGCTCTACGGCGCGCCGGAGGCGGCGGAGTGGGGGCTCGAGGCCAAGCTGCACGCGGTCGGACCGGTGTTCGAGGGCCTGGATGATTTCGTGATCGCGCAGGTGGCGGCGCGCCACGAGGGCGGTCCCGCGAGCCGCGACGAGATCGCCGATCCGCTGCGCCAGCTCGCCGAGATGGAGAAGCGCATCGACGCCGCTCGCCCGCGCGCCGAATCGGTCGCGAAGCAGCTCGCTCAGGGGCGCTCGCTCGAGGCGGCGGCGAAGTCGGAGGGCCTCAGCATCATCGCGGTCGCGGGGCTGACGCGCGCGAACCCCGATCCGCGGCTCGCGGGCGTGCCCGAGGTGGTCGGCGCGATGTTCGCGGCGCCGCCGGGGCGCGTGATCGGCCCGGTCCGGGCGCTCAACGGCTGGTATTTCGCGCGTGTGGATCGCGTGATGCCGGTGCAGATCACGGTCGACGACACGCTGCGCGCCAGGGTCGCGACCGAGATCCTGGAGCGCCGGCAGCAGTCGTTCTTCTCGGGCTACGTCGCGCAACTGCGCACCCAGGCGCACGTCGTCAACAATCGCGCCGCGGTCGCGACGCAGTAGCGCCAGGCGAACGAGTGAGGTCCCGCCGCGAGGCGCGCGGCGGGACTCTTGCCACCCCCTACTGAGTCGGCTTGTTCTCGGTCGGCTTCGCCGCCGGCGGCGGCTCGTCGCGGGTCAGCTCGTCGTTGATCTCGCGCTGGGCCTTGCGGAATTCGCGCATTGCCTGGCCGAGGCCACGAGCCATTTTGGGAATCTGGCTGGGCCCGAACACCAGCAGGATGATCAGGAACACGACCGCCATCTCACCGCCACCAAGACCGAACACGCGCTCCTCCTCTGAAGATCCGACCGCCTACTGCAAGCGGAGCCGGCTGCGGTCGCTGCCGAGCACCACGGTCACTTCCGCCAATTCTGAATCCCACGCCTGCCGCACCAGCGGCAGTCCGCCGAGATAGCGCGCCACCGCCTGCGCCGCCTCGACATCCGACCGCCGCGCCACCACGAGCGTGGCGAAATAGTCCGACCGGTCGGCATTGCCGACCTCGACCACCTGATATCCGCCCGCGCGCAGAAATGAAGCAACGTGCGAGGCGATGCCGCCCTCGCCGGAGCCGTTCAGCACCTGCACCCGCACCACCTGCCGATGTGGACCCGAAACCGGGTGGCCCGGCTCGGGCACGAGCCGGCTCCAGATGATCGAAACCACGAGCGCCGCGACCAACACCGACAGCGCGCCGATCGCGAGTCGCACTTACGACCTGCGGCGCGAGCGCGGCCGCCCGGCGCCCTCCAGCTTGCGAATCGCCCGCGCGAGCCGCGACCACGTCGTGGCCAGCGACTCCGGCAGCACTTTCGTGCCGCCCGTCACGGGCATGAAGTTCGTGTCACCGCTCCACCGCGGCACGAGATGAAGGTGCAGGTGCCCCGGAAACCCGGCCCCCGCGACCCTTCCCAGATTCGCTCCCAGATTGAAACCGTCCGGATGATATTCCACCGCCAGCGCCCGCTGCGCAAGCGCGGTCAGCGCCATGAGGTCGCCCTGCTCGGCGGGACGCAGGGCATCCAGGCTGCCGACGTGCCGGACGAGCGCCACCATCAAGTGGCCGGAGTTGTAGGGAAAGCGGTTGAGCATGAGGAGCGAATGGGGCCGGCGCGCCAGCACGAGGTTCGCTCGATCGGCGCGGCTCCGCGCCACGCGGCAAAACAGGCAGCGGGCGGCCTCGCCCGCCTTGCCGACATACGCGAGCCGCCACGGCGCCCACAGCCGCTCGAGCCCGGCCTTCCCGCGCGCCCTCACGCGCGGCCCTCGCTCGCGTCCAGCTCCTTCATGGCGCGTTCCGCCTCGGCGAGCTGCTCGACAGTGTTGATCCCCAGCAGCTCGCGGTAGTCGCCCGCGCACATCACCTGCGCTCGCTCGCCGTCGCGCGCGAGCAGCGCGATCGTATCCGTGAGGTAGTACTCGCCCTGCGCGTTGTGCGCCGAGAGGTGCGAGAGCACGCGCGCGATCCGTGGGTAGGAAAACGCGTAAATGCCCGAATTGACCTCGTCGATTTCGAGCTCGGAGGGCGAGGCATCACGGTGCTCGACGATGCGCAGGATCGGCGCCGCGACCATCGGGACGATGCGGCCCGAGCGCACGATGCGGCCGTATCCCGTCGCATCGGGCAACCGCATCGAGAGCACGGTGGCGGCCGCGCCGCTCTGCTCATGTCCCTCGATCAGCTGATGAAGCGTGCCCGCGGTCAGGAGCGGCGTGTCGCCGCAGACCACGAGCAGCGTGCCCGTGAAACCCAGCAGAGCCTCCTCCGCCATCATGACGGCGTGGCCGGTGCCGCGCTGCGGTTCCTGCGTCACCCACTCGACCGGGGCGCCCGGGAACGCGGCGCGCACCCGCTCGCGCTGATGACCGATGACCACCAGCGTGCGCCCGACGCCGAGCTGCTCGAGCGTGCCGAGCACGTAGCCGAGCAGCGGGCGGCCGGCGATCGCGTGCAACACCTTGGGCAGATCGCTCTTCATTCGCGTGCCCTGGCCGGCGGCCAGCACCAGCGCGGCGACGTCGGGGTGGCGGAATTCGCTCATTGCGGCCTTCCGCTCACGGCTGCCACTCGAAGTTGTCGATCAGCCGCGCCGGGCCGACGCGCGCGGCCACCGTCACCAGCACGCGCCGCCTCACGCGCTTGACCGGCGCGAGCGTCTCGGCGTCCACCACCGCCACATAGTCCTCGCGCACGCCGCGTTCGCGCCGCCAGATGCGGCGCACCTCGCGCGCGAGCCGCGCCGCCGAGCGCTCGCCGCGCTCGAGCGCGGTGCGCGCCGCCGCCAGCGCCCGCGGGAGCGCCACCGCGGCGCGACGCTCACGCGCATCGAGATACGCGTTGCGCGACGACAACGCCAGCCCGTCGCGCTCGCGCACCGTCGCGCCACGTCGCACGCGCACGGGCAGCAGCAGGTCGCGGCACATGGTCTCGAGCAGTCGCGCCTGCTGCGCGTCCTTCTGTCCCAGCCACAGCTCGTCGGGTTGCACGACGTTCAGCAGCTTGAGCACCACGGTCGCGACGCCGGCGAAGTGTCCGGGGCGGGAGGCGCCCTCGAGCACGTCCTCGAGCGAGGTCACCCGCACCCGCGTGCGCTCGCCACGCGGGTAGAGATCGCCGACGCGCGGCTCCCACAACAGGTCCACCCCCGCGGCGGCCAGCAGGCGGCGGTCGCGACGGGCGGGCCGCGGGTAGCGGCGATAATCCTCGTTCGGGCCGAACTGGAGCGGGTTCACGAAGACGCTCGCCACCACGCGGTCGGCGCGCGCGCGCGCGCGCGCGATCAGCGACAGGTGGCCGGCGTGAATGGCGCCCATGGTGGGAACGAACGCGATCTCGAGCCCGCGCGAGCGCCAGGATTTCACCACTCGCCGCGCCGCCGCGACGCTCCGCAAACGACGCATGTGGGCGCGCGTGGCGACCGGCCGGCGCCGCCGCGCGCGGGCCGGACGTCGCTGCCGCATCAGTACGACTCCCGCTCGTCCGGGAATCGGCGCGCCTTCACGTCGGCGATGAAGCGATCGAAGCTCTCGCGCATCGCCTCACCCAGCTCGGCGTAGCGCCGCACGAACTTCGGCTGGTGCCCCTGATAGAGCCCGAGCAGATCGTGCGTCACGAGCACCTGGCCGTCGCAGCCGGGCCCAGCGCCGATGCCGATGGTGGGGATCGTGAGCCCACGCGAGACGTCGGCGCCGAGCCGGGCCGGAATGCCCTCGAGCACGAGCGAGAAGCAGCCCGCGGCCTGGAGCGCGCGCGCGTCGTTCATCAGGCGCTCCTGATCCGCCTCGCCGCGCGCCTGCACCTTGTAGCCGCCGAACGCGTTCACCGACTGGGGCGTGAGACCGAGATGCCCCATCACCGGAATTCCCGCCTCGGTCATGCGCCGCACCGATTCCAGCACGCGTTCGCCGCCCTCGAGCTTGACCGCGTCGGCGCCCCCCTCCTGGACCAGGCGCCCCGCGTTGCGCACCGCGTCCTCGACGCTCGCCTGATACGACATGAATGGCATGTCGGCGACCACCAGCGCCGCCGGCTTCGCGCGCGTCACGGCCTTGGTGTGATGGACCATGTCGTCCATGGTGACCGGCAGCGTGCTGTCATAGCCGAGCACGACGGTTCCCAGACTGTCGCCCACCAGCAGGATCTCGACCCCGGCCTGATCCGCGATGCGCGCGGTCGGAAAATCATAGGCGGTGAGCACGACGATCACCTCGCCGCGCCGCTTCATCTCGATCACGTGCGGGGCGGTGATGCGCGCGCGCGGCGCGCGTCCCGTGCCCGCCGGGGCGCTGTCCTTCATGACGTGGATCCTCGCTCGATCGGCGCGTAGTAGACCGTGCCCTGGCGGTGCGAAACGATCCGCTTGAGCAGGTCCTCGAAATCGTCGCCGTGGTTCACGAAGTCGATCCCGTTGGTGTTGACCACCAGCAGCGGCGCCTCGAGATAGTGGAAGAAAAAGTGATTGTACGCCTCGTTGAGCTGCTTGAGGTAGTCGCGCTCCATGTCACGCTCGTAGGGACGCCCGCGCTTGGAGATGCGCTCCATCAGCATCTCGGGGCTGGCTTGCAGGTACACCACCACGTCGGGTCGGGTGACGTCGAGCTCGAGCCAACCCACCATCTTCTCGTACAGCGCGAGCTCGCGGTCCGACAGGTTGAGGCTCGCGAAGATGCGATCCTTGGAGAACAGGTAGTCGCACACCAGCCGCTCGCTGAACAGCTCCATCTGCCGCATCGTGCGCTGCTGCTGGTAGCGGCTGAACAGGAAGTGCATCTGGGTCTGGAACGCGAAGCGTGCGCGATCCTTGTAGAAGTCCTTGAGGAAGGGATTCTCCTCGACCTCTTCGAGCACCAGCTTGGCTTGCAGGCGCTCGGCCAGCATGCGGGCGAGGGTGGTCTTGCCGGCCCCGATCGCTCCCTCGACCACGATGAAGCGATTGTCGCGCATCTCAGTTGAGGAGACGCGTGCCCCGCTTGATCGGCGGCCGCGCACCGAGGTGCGAGAGGTGGCTCACCAGCGTCTGCCCCGTCACGGGATGGACGAGCAGCGGATCCAGCTCGACGAGCGGCACCAGCACGAACGAGCGCCGCGTGATCTCGGGGTGCGGCACGCGCAGATCGCTCTCCTCGATCACCTGCGCGCCATAGAGCAGGAGATCGAGATCGATGAGGCGCGGCCCCCAGCGCTGCGTGCGCACGCGGCCGAGGCGCTTCTCGATCAGCAGGAGGTTCCAGAGCAGCTGACGCGCGGTCAGCTCGGTGTCGAGCTGGGCGACGGCATTGAGGAAGTTCGGCTGATCTACCTCACCCACCGGCTCGGTGTCGTAGAGCGACGAGGCGCGCACCAGGGTGGTCTCGGGCAACCCCGCGAGCGCATCGAGCGCGAGGCGGATCATGGCTTCGCGCTCGCCCAGGTTGGAGCCCAGGCCGACGAACGTCTTCACGCCGCCCTCCGCATCCGCGCGGTCACGACGAGCTCCTCTGCCGCACCACCTCGATCACCGCACGCCCCCCGGTCGTCCAACCCAGATTCTGCTTCGAGATCCTCACTTTGACACGCCGCACCTCGAAACGCGACAGGATGGTTTCCGCGGTGGCCGCGGCCAGGGCCTCGAGCAGATGGAAGCTCTTGCCCTCGACCACCTCGCGGACCGTGCGATAGAGGGCGTCGTAGTCCACCGCATCGGCCAGCTTGTCGCTGCGCTCGGCGCGATCATCCGTGGGCTCGAGCTCCAGGTCCACCTCGAGCCTCTGGCCGGCCTCCTTCTCGTACGGCCGGGCGCCGTGGTGGCCGAAGACCGACAACCCTTCGAGGCGAATGAACGCCACAGACTTGCCTCCGGTGCCGGACCGCCGCCGGGGACGCGTCCCGGGCGGCCCATCGGACTTCGCTACCTGATCAAAGACGGCCGGCGGTGCCCGCCGACCGTCTGTCAGCGAATCAGGATAGAGAGCGCCCGCGGGGCGGTCAAGCAATCGCGCGGCGGGGCAGCTCGACGGGCTGCTCGCCCGGGCGCGGATCGCGGGTGCGCCGCACCGCGGCGAGCAGCCAGACGCCGATGCCGAGCGCGATCCAGATTCCGATGCCGAGGCGCGTGAGACGTGTTCCGAGGTTCCAGCCCTCGGGAACGTAGCGCATCTCGATGCGATGCTTCCCGGCCGGCACCACCACGCCGCGGACCAGCTGGTTCACCCGATAGATCGGCGTCGCCACGCCGTCCACGGTCGCGGTCCAGCCCGGGAACCACGTATCCGCGAGCACCACGAACGCGCGATCGGGCGCGTCGCAGGAGAGCGCGACGCGATCGGGATCGTCCGCGATCCACGCGAGCGCGCAGCGCGAGGAGCCCGGGTAGGCGCCGACCGGAGCATCCTCCGACGTGAGCGCGATGCGCGCGGGATCGAAATCCGGTGAGCGCATCGCCTCGATCACGACGTCATCGTCGCCGGGCTTCGCCACCAGCGGGACCGCGTACGCGCGGCTGAGCGCGCCGCGAATGCGGTAAACGACCTCGTTGGGTGTGAAGCTGACGCGCTCGTAGCTCCGATCGTCCCACGCGGCATCGCCGTCGGCGGAAACGTACACGACCCCGAGCGCCCGCAGCGCCGCGAGACTCCGGCCCAGATCGCCGGCCTGCCGCCACACCGCCGGCAGCGCGCCGTGATTGCCGCCCAGCGCGTGCGCGCGCCAGCTCACCCAATCGTTGGAGTAGAACTCCACGTCGCGGAAGCTCTGGATCCGAGCACCGGGCACCGACGAAACCCGTCGCGTGGACATGACGCGCGCCCACGGCTCGCGCGCCCCGATCCGGGCGAGCTCGGGCGCGGGCGCGGCCTCGATCGCCGCGCGTAGACCCGTGTTGTGCGCGATCAGGGGCATCGAGATGATCGCGAGCCCGCCCGCCATCGAGGCCACGAGCCCGGCGCGAGCGAGCGGCGCGTAGCGCGACGCCGAGCGCGCCAGCCACAGCAGCAGGATCGCCGCGATCGGCAGCTCGAACCTCAGCGCCAGATCCCAGCCCGCGCGATGCGCGGTGGCGAGCGCGTCGGCCACCGGCGTGCCGGGCCGCGCCGCCTCGACGTACGCGGCGTACGTCCCGGCGAGCGGGCCCATGATGGCGATGCCGAGCGCGAGGCGGATCACGCCGAGGAGCCACGCCTGCCGCGGCACACCGGGCGGCTCGGTCGACGGCGAGAACTCGCGCGTGGCGAGCAGCACCACGCCGAGCTGGGCGATCGTCATCCACACGTACTCGGAGCGGAAGCGCGTGCCGAGCGGAACGATGGTCGCGAGCAACGCCGAGAGCGGACCCAGGTGCGGGCCGAGCGACGACAGCAGCGCGAACGCGCTCACGCCGAAGAAGAACCACTTGCGCGATCCCTCGCCGTCGCTCCTTCGCAGCACCGCGGAGACGGCGAGGATGAAGATCACGCTGCCGACGAAGCTCGGATGATCGGTGCCCGCGAGCCCGCCCCAGTACGTGGACTGCCCGTAGCCCACCGCCCAGGCCAGATCAGGGTGAGGAGATCGCGCCAGGCGAAGCTGAAGCGCAGGAGCTCGCTCTCGGAAAGGCTCGGCGCGCCGCCGCCCCGGAACGACATCGCGCTGTAGTCGAAGGCCGGCAGCCACACCGCCGCCGAAAGCAGAACAGCGAGGCCAGCGGCGCCGGCGACGCCCGTGAGCCGCGCGGGACGGCGGAAGTGGCACGCGCGCTCGATCGCGAAGGCGGCGGCGAGCATCGCGCCGTACACGACGACCTGCGGATGCCCGGTGAGCACGAAGACGCCGAGCAGGAGCGAGAGACCGAGCAGCACGCCGGCCATCCGCTCGCGGGTCTCGAACACCCGATGCACGGCGAGCAGGATGGGCGGGATGAGCGAGCAGCTCACCGTCTGCGCGTCGTGCCCGTTCACGAGCGGCGAGATCATCTCGGGCAGGAGGCCCCACGCCAGCCCTGCGAACACCATGCCGCCGACGCCGCAACCCCACAGCGCGCGCGCCAGCGCGGCCATCGCCAGCATGCCGGCGAGGTAGGCCAGCAAGGGCCCCGCGAGCGGCACCGCGTTCGACGGGCGCACACGCTCGAAGAGATCCAGCGCGAGATCGGGCAGATATTGGGGCCGGGAGTCCGCGAGGCTGGCGTCCGAGGGAATTCCCGCGTAGACGAACGGATTCCAGTGCACGCGCTCGTGCGCGCTCAGCCAGCGCTCGCGCGAGTACTCGGAAAACGGCCGGAACGCCCGCGCATCGCCGCCCGTGAAGACGCGCTGCCCGAAAATCTGGGGCGCGAAGAGCACCGCCCAGGCGAGCGCAACGATGAGCCACACCGGCCACCGAACGGCCGCGGGGCCGGCCGCCCCGACCGGCGCCTGGGGAGCGCGCGCCGGCGTCATGCGAAGACCGCTGCGCGGCGGGCGACTCGCGCGGCGCGCCTCGGAAGCATGAGCTCGATCGCGATCGGCGCGGCGATTCCGATCCCGTGAGGGGCTGGTGGGCCGTTTTGAGGAATCCATCGCCGCTCGGCTCTGACCGCCTCCGCTTCAGACCGCCACGCCGAATTCGCGCAGCGCCTGGTTGAGCGACGTCTTCCGGTCGGTGGACTCGCCCCGCTCGCCGATGATCAGCGCGCACGGCGTTCCGAATTCGCCCGCCGGGAACGCGCGCGGCCGTGTGCCCGGGATGACAACCGCGCGCGCCGGGATCCGCCCGCGCGATTCGACCGGCGTTGCCCCCCGCACGTCCAGGATCGGCGTCGAGGCGGTGAGCACGACGCCGGCGCCGAGCACGGCGCCCTCCTCCACCAGCACGCCCTCGACCACGATCGCGCGCGAGCCGATGAAGCAGTGATCCTCGACGATCACCGGTTGCGTTTGCGGCGGCTCGAGCACGCCGCCGATCCCGACGCCGCCCGAGAGGTGCACGTGGCGGCCGATCTGCGCGCACGAGCCGACCGTGGCCCAGGTGTCTACCATGGTGCCCTCACCGACGCGTGCGCCGATGTTGACGTAGCCCGGCATCAGGATCACGCCCGGCTCGAGGAACGAGCCGTAGCGCGCCATGCCCGGCGGCACCACGCGCACCCGCGCGGATTCGAGATCGCGCTTGAGCGGAATCTTGTCGTGGAACTCGAACGGCCCCGCGATCACGCTCTCCGAGACGCGCAGGCGAAAGTAGAGCGAGATCGCTTGCTGGATCCAGCCGTGCGTGACCCAGCGGCCTTGCGACTTCTCGGCGACCCGCAGCTCGCCGGCATCGAGCGCCGCGAGCGTGCCCTCGACCGCGCCGCGGGTGGCGCCGTCCTCGAGCGGGCGGCTGCCGCCGTAGGCGGCGGCGATGGTCTCGCGCCAGCGCTGGATCGGCAGCTCGTCGATCACGCGGCCACCTCGTCGAGACGCGCGATCGCCGCGCGACAGTCTTCGGGGGTCGGCACCAGGGCCCAGCGCACGTAGCCTTCGCCACCCGGGCCGAACGCGGAGCCCGGAACGGCCACGAGACCGACCCGCAGCAGCTGATCCACGAACGCCGCATCGTCGCCCCGCTGGCCGGCTTGCGGCGGCACCTTCATCCACAGATAGAAGGACGCTTCGCTCGCCTCGACCTTCCAGCCGCGGCGCGCGAAGTATTCGGTCATGGCCGCACGCTTCTCGGCGTAGCGGCGGCGCTGATCGTCGGGGTGGCCATCGTCGTTCCAGGCCGCGATCGCGGCGGCCTGAACGAAATCGGGCGTCGCGGTGCCGACGTTGGGGCGGAAGCGCCGCAGCGCCGCGATCAGCGTCTCGTCCCCCGCCACGAAGCCCGAACGAAAACCGGTCATCGCCGAGCGCTTGCTGAGCGTGTGAAGCGCGATCACGTGATCGGGCCCGAGCTCGAGCATCGAGTGCGGGCGGCGATTCTCGAAGTACACCTCGCAGTAGGCTTCGTCCGCCGCCACCCAGAAGCCGAATCGCCGTGCGATCTCGAGCATGCGCGTCATCTCGTCGAGGCGCGCCACGGCCCCGGTGGGATTGTGTGGTGAGCCGAGCCAGAGCAATGAAGTGCGCGCCCACACCTCGTCCGGCACCGAACGGGGATCGAAGCGCCAGCCGCTCGCGGGATCGAGCCGCACGAGATGCACCTCGGCCCCGGCGAACCGCGCGCCCGCCTCGTACACCGGATACGCGGGCGACGGAATCACGACGGTGCGCCGCGGATCGCCCGCGGCCGGCGTCACGACGGTCGCGAGGCTGAACACCGCCTCCTTGGATCCGTTCGCTGGCAGCACGTGGCGCTCGGGGTCCATTTCCACGCCGAAGCGGCGCTTGAGCCAGCGCGCGCACGCGCCGCGCAGCTCCGCCTGGCCGAACGTCGAAGGATAGTTCGACATCTCGGGCACCGCTTTTCTCAGCGCATCGCGGATGAACTCGGGCGTGCGCTCGCGCGGATCGCCGGCGCCGAAGTTGATCGTGCGCACCCCGGCGGGGGCGAGCGCGGCGCGGCGCTTCTCGAGCGCGGCGAACGGGTATTCGCGGCCGCCCGCGAGCAGCGGGTGCAGCGGGCCGGGACGGCCGGCGTCGCGGGTCGGCGCCGGGGCCGCCGCGGTTTCGCGGGTCCCCGCCCCGCTCGCGCTCCGTCCGCCCGCGTCCGTGGTCACGGGGTCTCCAGAATGAAGCGCGCGAGCCAGTCGCACGCGGTGTCGAGATTCACGAGCTCGCAGGATTCGTCCACCTGGTGCGCGAGCTCCGGCACGCCCGGCCCGAAGTTGAACGCCGCGACGCCCGCGGCGGTGAACTGCGAGACGTCGGTCCAGCCCTGCTTGCCGCTCACGCGCGCATGGAATTTCGCGGCGAAGCGTTTGACCTCCGGGTCGTCGGCGCACACGCGGCCGGGCGCCGCGCGATCGGCGATCCGGAACTCGAAGTCCTGCGGCACCAGCGCGCGCAGCCGCGCCTCGGCTTCGGCGAGCGTGCGATCGGGCGGAAAGCGATAGTTGAGATTCGCGATCAGCTCGTCCGGGACCACATTGCGCGCGCGTCCCGCCTTGAGCGTCGTCACCTGCAGAGTCTCGCGATATTCGATCCCGAGCACGTCCACCGAGCTGACCGGGAAGCGCGTGATCTCGGCGAGCCAGCGCGAGGCCCGCTCGATCGCGTTGACGCCGAGCCACGGCCGCGCGCTGTGAGCGCTCTTTCCGATCACCCTCACCTCGGCGTTCATCGAGCCGATGCAGCCGAGCTCGACGCGCAGATCGGTGGGCTCGAGCAGCACGGCGAGCCGCGCCTCGCGCAGCCACGGCATCTCGCGCAGCATCCGGCCGAGGCCGTTGAACTCGATCGGACCCTCCTCGCGGTCGTAGAACACGCAGGCGAGATCGAAGCGCGCGGCGGCGAAGTTCAGGCGCTCGAGCAGCGCGAGCATCACGGCGTCGCCGGCCTTCATGTCGCTCGAGCCGATGCCGAACAACCGGCCATTCGCGATGCGCGCGCCCGCATTCCCGTTGGCGGGCACGGTGTCGAGGTGGCCGGCCAGCGCCAGCAGCGGCCGGCCGTGCCGGGGCCCGCGCCACACCACGCAGTTGCCGGAGCGCGTGCGCTCGCCCGCGGGCAGGCGTGCGAGGCGGGCTTCGACCCAGTCGGCGATCGCCGTCTCGGAGCCGGTCTCGCTCGGAATATTGACCAGCGTTTCGAGCAATTGAGACAGCGTTTCCGGTTGCACCGAGGATGCAGGAGTCATGAGTCCCTCGAGATGGCGCCCGAAGTCACGTGATGAGAGGCTAGCATCGCGCACGCGCGCGCGCCATGCTGGCGCGCCATCTTTGCGCCACATCTGATAGCCTCATCGCATGTCTCAAATGTCACACGCTTCCGCGCTCGTCGGCCCTCCGCTCGCGTCCGGCGTGATTCGATTGACCGGCCGCGATGTGGCGACCGTTCTGCACAACATTTCGACTCAGAGCCTCCTCGATCTCGCACCCGGCGAGGCGCGGCTTGCGCTCCTCTGCGACTTTCGCGGCCGGCTCCTCCACCGCGCGCACACGGCGCGACTCGCCGACGGCAGCGTGTGGATGGCGCGCGAGGACGGCGGCGGCGCGGGCCTCAAGAGCACGCTCGATCGCGCCGTGTTCCGCGAGGACGTGCGCGTCGAGGACCTGAGCGCAAGGCTGAGCGTGGCGACCGAATGGCCGGGCGCGCCGCCCGCCGCGGGCCGCGTGGACGAGGAACGTGGACGCCCGGCACGGATCGAGATCCCCGGCGGTCCCACCCTGCGGATCGGCGATGCCGCGGGCGCAGCGGGCCCGGACGCGAACGCCTGGAACACCGAGCGCATCGAGCGTGGCTGGGCCGCGCACGGCCACGAGGTGAGCGAGGCGTTCACGCCGTTCGACGTCAATCTCGGCGCCGGAGTTCACCTCGACAAGGGCTGCTTCACGGGTCAGGAGACGCTGATGCGCCTCGTGACCTACGGCAATTTGAGGCGGCGGCTGGTACGCATGCGCGGTGCGGGCGTGCCGCCCGCCGCGGCCCCCCTCCGCGACGGCACGGGCGCCGAGGTCGGAGCGCTGACGAGCGTGATCGTCACTCGCGAGGGCTGGACCGCGCTCGCGGTGGCCAAACAGGTCGCGGCGCCCGAGGGCGCGGAGCTGGTGATGACCGACGGCCGCACCGCGACGGTCGAGCGTGTGTTCCCGTTCGCGCAGCCGGCCGGCCGGCTGCTGCGCGAGAGCTAGGCCCCCGCCACCGTCAGGCCCTCGAAGCGCACCGCCGAAGGGCCGAGGTAGTCGCCGAGGAACACCGTCTCCTTGGAGTAGCGCGCGGTGCCGAGGGCGGCGAACACGTTGCCGCTCACGGTGCCGCCCTTGACCGGCCGGTGCTCGCCCTTCTCGAACCAGTAGCCGACGCGGATCTCGGTGCCGAAGTTGCCGCGCGCGGGATCGGGCGTGAGCCACGAGAACGCGCGCACGTAGAGCAGCGGCCCGTCGCTCCGGGTGAGATCGGCGAGCGGCGTCTTCCCCGCGGGGATCTCCCAGTTGCCGAACGCGCCGGTGGGCTGGACCTTCAGGTAATCGGCGAACTGCTTGGTTGCCCACGGGCGCATGAACACGTTGTTCTCGACCAGGGCGACGCGCTGCCCCGCGATCCCGTCGTCGTCGAACGCGTAGCTCTGGAGTCCGTAGGGCGCGATCGCGTTGGAGTAGAGCGTCAGCCCTTCGCCGCCCTTCACCTCGATTGGCAGTGGTTTGCCGATCTCGAATCGCGACGACTTCTGATAGAGACCGTCGGCTCCGGCGTTGGCCTGCACCGGCGCCAGGAATCCCGTCATCTCCTGGGCGTCGATCACGACCGGCACGCTGCCCGAGGGCGGCACCTGAGCGCGGGTGAGATCGCGCGCCTCGGCGGCGACGCGCGCGACGATCGTGCCGACGTCGAGATCGGACGCGCGGCGCCGCTCCTCCCACGAGATCCGCTCGGCGGCGCGCTCGCCCTCGGCGAGGAGCAGCGTGAGCATCGAAACGCGCGTCGTCCGCGTGGTCGCGCTGAAGCCCGAGGAGTTCGCCGCGGTGCTCTCGACCTCGCCGCAGAACAGCTCCATCGACGAGGGGTGCGCTCCGCTCTGCGCCTGCACCGCGCCGCGCCACGCGGCCACGATGCTCTTCGACGTCGTGCGCGCCTTCTCCCCGGCCAGCGCCTCGTCGAACACCTCGACGCCCGACGCGGCGGATGCCGGTGGCAGCGCCCACGGCGCATCGCCCCCCAAGCCCGCCATGTAGACCGCCTGATCGATCTTCTGCTGCACCGATGAAGCGTCGCCGGGGTTCACGGTGATGCCGGCGCGTCCGAGCATGTCGCCGTTCTTCACGAACACGACGACGGTGTGGGTTTCACCGTCGGTGCGCCGATCGGCCTCCATCTGATCCTTGACGAGGTAGGTCTGGAGGCCGCGTGAGCGGTCGCTGCGCAGCTGCCAGGCGGCGATGCGCCGGTCCTTGCCGAGCGCGGAGCGCAGGGCCTCGGAAAGCGAGGAGCGCGCGCCGCTCATGACACCCTCGCCTTGGTGCGGATGTGTGGGCCGCCACTCGTCACCGGAATGAACTCCTTGAAGCCCTTGCCGCACGAGCCGGGCTCGAGCGCGAAATCACTCCCCACCATCGTGATGTTGGAGAGGATCTCGGGCACGTAGCCGGTCACGGTGACCGGGGCGAAGATCTTTCCGGTCGGCTTGCCGCCCTGATACTCGCGCGCGGTCGCGGCCGTGAACTGGATGCCCCAGCCCTGCGGATCCTCGATGCCGTTGCGGAAGCCCTCGAGATAGAGCCCGTCCTTGAGGCTCGCGAGCAATTCGGCGGGGTCGGTGGCGCCCGGCGAGACGAACGTATTCGACATGCGCGCGTAGGGCTTGCGGTCCCAGCCCTGCGTCCGCCCGTTCGGCGACCGCGAGGTGCCGAGAAACGTCGAGGACATGAGATCGGTGAGCGGCCGCGCGAACACGCCGTTCTCGATGATGCGCGTCGGCGCCGAGATCACGCCCTCGTCGTCGAACGGATACGAGCCGCGCGCTCCGGCGATCGACGGATCGTCCACCAGGGAGACGATGCTGGACGCCACCGGCTTGCCGAGGAACTCGCGCGCCTTCGCGCGATCCTTGACGAACTGATCCATCTCGACGCCATGCCCAAAGCTCTCGTGCGCGAGCAGTCCGGTCACGGGCGGCGCGAACACCACGTCGAACTCGCCGGCCGGCATTGGCAGCGTGCCAAACGACTCGACGAACTCCTTCTTCATGCGCTCGAGGGCGGCATCGCTCAGCTGCGCCACCTCGAGGCCGCCCTGCTCGACGCGGCGCGCGAGCCCGAAGCCCGGGCGGCCCTGATCGAAGCCGAACAGAATCGCGGCGTGCGAGACCATCGTCGTGGTGCTCGCGAGGCTGCGTGCGCCGCTCACGAACACGCGGCGGATGTCCGAGACGTCGGTGCTCACTCGCACGCTCTTGACGCGCGGATCGTCCCAGTTGACGCGCGCGAATTCCTTCTCGACCCGCGCCATGCGGTCTTCCAGCGATTCGCTGGCGGGATCGATCTCCATGTGGGTGCTCCAGGTCTGCCGCTGGGCCGCGAGCGGCAGGATGCGGTAGCGGGACTTGGCGACCGTGACCTGCCGCATCAGATCGCTGGCCGCCGCGCCCAGCGCATCGGGCGACGTGCTGCCGACCGCGGAATCGTGGAATTGCGTGCCGTCGAAGACGCGCAGCGAGACGCCCTGCGATCCGAAGGCCGCCTCGCTGACGCGCCTGCCGTTGCGATCGCGGCGCATCGAAACGCCGTTCTGCGAGGCGTAGAGCGCCGAAGCGTAAGGGAACTTCTTCTCGAGCCGGGCGACCACCGCGGCGAGATCGTCCGCCAATGGGCCGGGGAACGGCGTGACGGCCGGCGCGGCGAGCGCGGCGCTCGAGAGCAGGCGCTCGGCGAGCGGGATCGCGAGCATGCCGCCGGCGATCGCGCTGCCGCCGCGCATCAGGAATTCGCGGCGAGTGATGCGGCTCATGCACGCATGGTAGGCGGCTTCCGGTTCGCGCGTCCACCGCCTTTGCGCGCGGTGCGGCGCGGGCTCGACCGACGCCGCCAATCGCGCGACGAGCGCAGGCCGCCGCCGGACCCGGCGCGGTGGCCGACCCGACTCGTCAGGCGTGCGGCTTGGACGCGTGAGCCAGGGCCGCCAGCGCCGAGTCGCATTCGGCCGCGCCGCGGTCGAGCCAGCGCTTGAGGTCCGCCATGAGTCCGGACGCGCGACTGCGCGCGACGTCGAATCCGTAGGCCTCGCGCGCGCGCGCGAACGAAGCGCGTGCCGTGCTCCAGGCGGCGCCGCGCGAGGCGGAATGTGAGGCGCGCGCGTGATCGAGATCCACCATCGCCTGCGCGAGGAAGAGCTCGGGCAGGCCGTCCCGGAAATGTCCGTCGCTGGTGTCGGCCGCCGCCCAGCGCTCGTACGTCGGCCGCGTGGCGGCGATCTCCCTCGACGCCTCGTCCGCGTGTCCGGTCGTGGCCAGGATCAGCGCGCGCGTCACCCGGCCGTCGATGGCGTCGATGGCGAGCGAGTGATCGGTGGGATCGCTCGCCGCCACCGCCTCGATCATGCGCTGGGCCCGGTTGACCTGCGCCACCGCCGAATCGGGAGCGCCCAGATGCAACGCATACAGCTCGGAGAGCCGCTCGTGGCCGTCCGCGACCCGCGTCTCCAGATCGAGATCGGTTGGCCGCCTTCGCCACAGTGAGTCGTAGATCGCGAGCGCGTGGCGCTCGACCGCTTCGACGCTGTCGGCGGCGGATGGCCGCTCGAACAGGCAATCCCCGTACACCGTGAGCGACATGGCGAGGAGCCGTCGTGACTGCCAGTCCGTGTTGTCGCGAGCCGCCAGGGCGGCGAATCCCTCCGACGCCCGTCGCATTTCGGAGGTGGCCTCGGGGATGCGGTCGTTGAGGTAGAGCGCGAGGCCGAGATTGTTCTCGCGCTTCGGTCTCGCCGCGGCGTACGCGGCGTTTCCCGGATGCGTGTCGATCAGGCGCTGCTGCGCACGCTCGGCGCGCATCATCATGTCGAGCGCCTCGGGCAGCCGTTCGATCACCTCGTCCTGGGCGCCGAGGCGCGTGTATACTTGGACGAGCCCGAGTAGCGCGCGCTCGTTGTCCGGATCATCGCGCAGCAGGCCCTCGCGCAGCTCGCGGCACCTGCTGAAGCTCTTGAACGCCGCCTGAGCCGCCCCCTCGCCCGCCATCTCGGCATTGGCCTGCGTGATCCCGAGCCGCTCGTAGGCGTCGGCGAGGCTGAAGCGCATCGAGCTGTCGCGCCCGGCCTGTTGCGCGAGCGCGTCCAGATACTTCGAGGTCTTCTCGATCACGCTGCGGCGCACGGCGGTCGCCCCCGGCATGTTCTCGATTCCGTCGTAGACGTCGAACATCAGGGTGTTGGCGAGCGCCTGGACGTCGCGCAGCCGATGCTCGGCGAGCGCGCGCTCCTCGCGCGCGAGGGCCGTCTGCCGGAGCGAGACCCCGAGCCCGACCAGCAGCGCCAGCACGCCGGCCGCCGCGGCACCCACCGCGACGCGATTGC
>Ga0209698_10003436_pt1 | contig 17691 bp, 13 predicted proteins | sample LitLauG_LLR_2012_FD_187203 | JGI IMG/M metagenome (GOLD analysis project Ga0209698, IMG submission 187203) | Freshwater sediment microbial communities from Pennsylvania, USA - Little Laurel Run_MetaG_LLR_2012 (SPAdes) (version 2) | ecosystem: Environmental > Aquatic > Freshwater > Creek >...
GTCTTGGCCATCGCGCAGTTGATGGTGATCCTTGACGGCACCATCGTCAACATCGCCCTGCCCACCGCCCAGCACGCGCTGCACTTCTCCAACGCGGACCGTCAGTGGATCGTCACGGCGTACTCGCTGGCCTTCGGCAGCCTCTTGCTGCTCGGCGGTCGCATCTCGGACTACATCGGACGTAAGAACGCGTTGATCATCGGGCTCGCCGGCTTCGCCGGCGCGTCGGCGCTGGGCGCGGTGGCCCAGAACTTCACCATGCTGGTCGCGGCGCGGACCGTCCAAGGCATGTTCGGCGCCCTCTTGGCGCCCGCGGTGCTGGCCCTGTTGACGACGACCTTCACGGATCCGGGCGAGCGCGGCAAGGCCTTCGCCATCTACGGTGCCGTCGCCGGTGCGGGTGGCGCGATCGGCCTCATCCTCGGCGGGGTCCTGACCACCTACGCGTCGTGGCGTTGGACGCTGCTGGTCAACGTCATCATCGCGGCCATCGCGATCGGTGGCGCACTGCCGCTGCTCAAGCGCGACCGCGGGAGCGACCACGACCCTCTCGACATCCAGGGCGTGCTGTCGGTGACCCTGGGCCTCTTCGCCCTGGTGTTCGGCTTCAGCCACGTCGAGACCACGTCCTGGCACAACCAGTACACGATCGGCTCCTTCGTGGTCGCCGCCGTGTTGCTCGGGTACTTCTTCTTCGTCCAGACCCGCACGAAGTTCCCGCTGCTGCCGCTGCGCGTCCTGGCCGATCGCAATCGCGGAGGATCGCTCCTGGCGATGCTCATCGCCGGTGTGGGCATGTTCGGCATGTTCTTGTTCTTGACCTACTTCATGCAGCTGACCCTGGGCTTCTCCGCCGTGAAGACCGGCTTGGCGTTCTTGCCGATGATCGGCGGATTGATCACGACGGCGCAGATCTCGAACATCGTGTTCCTGCCGCGCGTCGGACCTCGTCCCCTGATCCCCTTGGGTATGGCCATGGCGGCCGCGGGACTCTTCTGGCTCTCGAACGTCACCATCCACTCGAGCTACACCGGCGGCGTCTTGTTGCCGCTGATCCTGATCGGCCTGGCGATGGGTTTCATCTTCGCCCCGTCCTTCAACACCGCCACCTTGGGTGTCGCCCCCCACGACGCGGGCGTCGCCTCGGCGCTCGTGAACACCTCGCAGCAGATCGGCGGTTCGATCGGCACGGCGCTGTTGAACACGCTGGCGGCCAGCGCGGCGACCTCATTCATGGTGGGTAAGGCGAACACGCCCCTCAACCAGGGGATGGCCGCGGTCCACAGTTACACCACCGCCTTCATGATCTCGGCGTGGATCTTCCTGGGCGGCGCCGTGGCGGCCGCCGTGGTCCTGCGCTCGGGTGCCCCCGTGCACGAGACCGGCGAGGTACCGGTGGTCGGTCACTGACCCCCTAGAGATGGAACGACGTCAACATTGACGAGGCGCTGCGCGCACCACCCAGGAACGGGAGGTGCAGCAGCGCCTCCGTCGTTCTCAGGAGTGAGTAGTGCGTGAGCGCCTGGCCCACGCGCAGACCTCGCGGCACCGACGGGGCGATGACGATGGTGGGCACGCGGTTGGAGGATGACTGGTCGTTCTCGTCGAAGGTGAGGAAGAGTGCCAGGGACCTCGTCTGATACTGGCGACTCGCGAGGATGAGCGGCACGAACTTCTTGAGCCACGCGTCCCCGATCGCCACGGGACAACTGTGCATGTCGTTGCAGACGTTGGGCGAGATCATCGTGAAGGCCGCGGACAGGTTCAACGGCGTCGACAGGCTCACGTCATTGCGCGCACAGTTCGCCACGTTGGTGTAATAGACGACCGGGTTGTGACGCGCGGCGTACTGCCCACTGGTGACCTTGTCGCACGGCGACGGCATCGACTCGGCGTAGGCGCGCCAGTTGCCCTTGAGCTCAGAGAAGATGTTCGCGACGTTGAGCGGGTGCGAGCTCGGCTCGTTGTCGTCGACGATGCCCTGGGTCGAGCCCGAAGTGAGGGCGATGTAGTTGGGCAGGCTCGGGTGCGAGATGGCCACGTCGTTGGTGGCCAGCGCGCACGTGGACGCGAGCGCGTTGACGTACGGCGCACTCGGTGAACCGACGACGGAGTAGCCGACATTCTCCAACACGATCCAGACGACGTGGGAGTACGCACCAACCTTGGCGCCGGTGCAGGGCGCGGAGGCCGACGAGCCCGTCGCGTGCGGCGACGCCGTCGCCCCGACGGGGGTCGAGGCGAAAGATGAAAGACCGAGAGCCGCTATGAGCGCAGCTACCCACGGGGAGTGTCGAAAGAGCGTGGTGCGCGCCACGTCAGGGTGTCGGGTGGCGCGACGACGAGTGAAGGGCATGGACGAATCCTAGGGACCACCGCGTCAGGGGTTCTCACGGGGGCCCCTAGTCCTCGTCACCGCACGGCGCCAGGGAGCTAGCGGAAGTCCTCCTGGAGTTTCGCTAGCGCCGACGATCCCGGGCAGAGCTTGGAGAAGGGGACCTTGGACAGTGCGATCTCGGGCGTGTTGTTCATCTCGTGCACGTCCGAGGAGGCCTCGTTCACGTAGAGCAGTCCCGTCGCGATCTCGCCGCGCTCGTGGCGCTCACGGATGTACTCCTCGACCTTCTGGCGGTCGCGGGGGTCGTATCCCTCGGGCACCGAGCGAAAGCGCACCGCCGAGCCGTCGTGCATGATGATCTCTCGCGCGTCGTCCTTATGGTGCGGCATCGAGATCTCTTGTTGCCAGGGCACGAAGTCGGTCTCGATCTCCTTGACCTCGTGCTCGCGCATGAAGCGGTAGCTCTTGGTGGAACCCTCGTGGTCGTTGAAGGTGACGCACGGCGAGATGACGTCGATCAGGGCCATGCCCTTGTGCGCCACGGCCGCCTTCAAGAGGGGGATCAACTGCTCCTTGTCGCCCGAGAAGGAGCGCGCCAGGAACGTCGCGCCCATGGAGAGCCCGAGCATGATCGGGTCGATCGGCGCCACAATATTGGGCACGCCGCGCTTGGAGCGACTCCCGATGTCGGCCGAGGCGGAGAACTGGCCCTTGGTCAGTCCGTAGACGCCGTTGTTCTCGAGCACGTAGACCATGTTGACGTTGCGACGCATCAGGTGCGAGAGGTGCCCGATGCCGATCGACAAGGAGTCGCCGTCGCCCGAGATGCCGATGTAGCTCAACTCGCGATTGGCGGCGTTGGCGCCGGTGGCGATGGTGGCCATGCGCCCGTGCGCCGAGTTGAACCCGTGCGCGCCGCGCACGAAGTACGTCGGCGTCTTCGAGGAGCAGCCGATGCCCGAGAGCTTGGCGATCATGTGCGGCGGCATCGAGAGCTCGAAGTACATCTGGGTGATCGCCGCGGTGACCGAGTCGTGGCCGCAGCCGGCGCACAGCGTGGACATCGCGCCCTCGTAGTCGCGCACGGTGAGTCCCAACTCGTTCTTGGGCAGGACGGCCAGGGGGATCAGCGGCTTGGTGGGTGAGCTCATGGGCGGACCTCCAGGGTGGCGGTGACGGCGTCGACGACTTGGCTGGCACTGAGGGGGAAGCCCCCGTAGTGCAGCACCGGACGCATCCGATTGATATCGACCTCCGTCTCGAGGGCGATCAGCGAACGCAGTTGGGCGTCGCGGTTCTGCTCGACGACGAAGCAGTGCTCGTGGTCCTCGACGAATTGTCGCACGCTTTGCACGAAAGGGAAACCGCGCACGCGCAAGTAGTCGGCGACGATGCCGCGCGCGGCGAGTTCGTCGATGGCTTCGCGCACCGCGAGGTCGCAGCTGCCCAGGGTGATGATGCCCACGTGGGCGCCGTCACGGCGCACCTCGAGCGGCGCGGGGACGGCGTGAGCGGCGGCGGCGTGCTTCTTCTTCAGGCGGTCGACGACCTCCTGGTATTCGGCGGGCACCTCGGTGTACTTGCCGAACTTGTCGTGGCCCGAGCCGCGGATGAAGTAGGCGCCCTTGGAATCCGAACCGGGCACCGTGCGCGGCGTGACGAAGTCGCCGTCCTCGTTGGTGTAGCGGAAGAACTCGGCGATGCCCGCGAGGTCCTGGTCATCGAGGACCCGTCCTCGGTCGGGCACGAAGTCGTCGTCCCAGGTGAGTTCGGGCACCACCCAGTCGTTCATCCCGATGTCGAGGTCCGAGAGCACGAAGACCGGCGTCTGGAAGCGCTCGGCGATGTCGAAGCTCTGCACGGCGAAGTCGAAGCACTCGTGCGGATTGGCGGGGAACAACAAGATGTGCTTGGTGTCGCCGTGACTGGCGTAGGCGCAGAGCAGGATGTCGGCCTGTTGGGTGCGCGTCGGCATGCCGGTCGAGGGCCCCGTGCGCTGGACGTCGAAGATGACCGCGGGGATCTCGGTGTAGTAGGCCAGTCCGAGCAGTTCGCTCATCAAGGAGATGCCCGGGCCCGAGGTGGAGGTGAAGGAGCGCGCCCCGCTCCACGACGCGCCGAGCACCATGCCGATGGCGGCGATCTCGTCCTCGGCCTGCAAGATGAGGTAGTTGTTCTTGTAGGAATCCGGCGCGCCGGGCACGTTGGAGTCCACCGGCTCGCGCCGGTACTTGGCGCACAGGGCGGTGAAGTTGTCCATCAACGCCGTGGCCGGCGTGATCGGGTACCACCCGGCGACCGTGGCGCCGGCGTAGAGACAGCCCAGGGCGCTCGCGGTGTTGCCGTCGATCAGGATCGAGTGGGCGGTCTCGTCCATGGGCGCCACGTGCAGTGCGAGGGGGCACTCGAAGTTCTGCATCGCGTAGTCGTAGCCCAGGCGCAGCGCCTTCTGGTTCGAGGCGAGCAGCTTCTCGTTTCGCGAGTACGACTCGGTCAACAAGGTGGCGATGACCTCGAGGTCGAGGTCGAGCAGCGCCACCAGCGCGCCGGCGTAGGCGATGTTCTTCATCAAGACGCGCTCGCGCGAGGAGGTGAAGTTCTCCAAACACATCTTGGCCAGCGGCACCCCCAGGAACGTCACGTCGTCGCGCAACAGGTGCGCGTCGAGCGGCCAGGAGGAGTCGTAGAGGACGTATCCGCCCGAGGCCACTTCCTTGATGTCCTCCGCGTAGGTCTGGGAGTTCATCGCCACCATGAGGTCGTAGTCGAGGGCGCGCGCGGTGTAGCCCGACTTGTTGACGCGGATCTCGTACCAGGTCGGAAGCCCCTGGATGTTGGAGGGGAAGAGGTTCTTGCCCGAGACGGGGATGCCCATGCGAAAGATCGCCTGCATCAGCAACGAGTTGGCGCTCGCCGAGCCGGTGCCGTTGACGTTGGCGAGCTTGACGGCGAAGTTGTTCACCTTCTCGAGCGACGTGTCGCTCGCGGCGCGGTCGGGGATGGTGGTGGTCATGACGAGCTCCTCGTGAGGACGGTGTCGGCCCGGGACTTGCCCAGGATGTTGAAGTTGCCGGCGTAGGGGATGTCGAGTTCGAACTTCTCCATGTCCCACGCCGCCGTCGGACAGCGTTGGGCGCACAGTCCGCAGTGCACGCAGACGTTCTCGTCCTTGACCATCACGCGCCCGGTCTGGGGCAGCGGGGCCGAGACCCAGATCGCCTGGTCGGGATTGACCGAGGGGGCGTTCAAGCGACCGCGCAGATCCTCTTCGTCGCCGTTGGTGGTGATGGTCAGACAGCGCACCGGACAGATGTCGATGCACGCATCACACTCGATGCACAGTGGCGCCTTGAAGGCCGTCTGCACGTCGCAGTTCAGGCAGCGCTGGACCTCGCGCGCCGTCTGGGCGGCGTCGAAGCCCAATTCGACCTCGAGGTCGATCGCCGCGAAGCGCTTGGTCAGCTCCACGTGGTTCATCTGCTGTCGCGGCGAGGGGTTGTACTCGTTGTGGTAGCTCCACTCGGTCATGCCCATCTTCTGACTCACCAGCGTCATGGCGACGGGCGGACGTTCGCTCACGTCCTCGCCTCGGCAGTACTTGTCGATCGAGATGGCGGCCTGATGGGCGTGGGCCACGGCCCAGATGATGTTCTTCGGTCCGAAGGCGGCGTCGCCGCCGAAGAAGACCTGCGGCAACGTCGACTGCAGCGTCGTCTCGTTCAACACCGGGGTCTCCCACTCGCCGAACTCGATGCCGAGGTCGCGCTCGACCCACTCGAAAGCGTTCTCCTGGCCGATGGCGAGGATGACGTCGTCGCACTCGATCACGACGGTCTCGCGGACGGTCGAGTGGCGCGCACCCTCGTCCCACTCGACGACGTCGAACTCCATGCCGACGAGCTTGCCGTCCTCGATGACGAAGCGCTTGGGGGAGTGGTTGACCGTGATCACGATCTGCTCCTCCTCGGCGTCGTCGAGTTCCCAGGGCGAGGCCTTGAAGTACTCGCGCGGTCGACGCGCCATGACTTTGACGTCCTTGCCGCCCATGCGCCGCGACGTGCGACAGCAGTCCATGGCCGTATTGCCCACGCCGATGATGAGGACGCGCTCGCCGATGGTCTCGATGTGGCCGAAAGCCACGGACTTGAGCCACTCGATACCGATGTGGATGTGGCCGCTGGCGTCGTCGTGGCGACCGGGCAGATCGAGCTCCTTGCCCTTGGGGGCGCCGACGCCCACGAAGATCGCGTCGTAGTCCTGGGTGAGGAGTTCGCGCATCGAGTCGACGGGCGAGTTGTAGTGGATCGTGGCACCCATGTCGATGATCACCTGGGTCTCGGCGTCAAGGACCTCGCCGGGCAGGCGGAACTCGGGGATGTTGACCCGCATCAGGCCACCGGCACGGTCGTACTTCTCGAAGATGGTGACGTCGTAGCCGAGGGGCAAGAGGTCGTTGGCGACGGCCAGCGACGCGGGACCCGCACCGATCAGGGCGACGCGCTTGCCGTTCTTCGTCTCGGGCGCGACCGGAAGACGATCGGCGATGTCACCCTTCAAGTCCGACGCGACGCGCTTGAGACGACAGATCGCGACGGGATTGCCGTCGACCCGGGTGCGCCGACACGCGGGCTCGCACGGTCGGTCGCACACGCGACCGAGGATGCCGGGAAAGACGTTGGACTCGCGATTGAGCAGGTACGCGTCATCGAAGCGACCCTGGGCGATGAGGCGGATATACCCCGGCACGTCGGTGTGGGCGGGACACGCCCATTGGCAATCAACTACCTGATGAAAATAGTTGGGATCCTGATCATTCGTTGGTTCCACCGAACGTCCTCCCTGAAAAATGTCGTCACGAGTTCGCCACCCTGCGGCGGATTTTCGAACCCTCGTCACTGTATATCGCGGTCCGTTCTCAAAATGAGTGGTATTCCCTAAGAAGTAGGGGCGATAGTCACCTGCGCCAGCGATTCACCCCGCCGGTGGACTTGGTTGCATTGGCTGGCCAGGAACGTACGCCTCGCCGAGTGTGAGGCATTCGTGGAGGAAGGCTGAGAGTCGTTGCGCATTGGTTCGCAGCGTCAGATCGCCGAGCTCGTCGCGCGAGATATCGAGGGCCGGACAGAAGGCGTCGTGCGTGCCGCAGAAGAAATGCGGTGAACCTTTCACCCCTCGTGCTTGGCCCTGGTGCCACTGCGTCTCGATGGTCTCGCTGCCCACTTCGTGGTCGCCCAGATCGAAGCTCTCGGCCACCTCAAGGAGAAGACCGGGGTCCGAGATGTCGAGTCCTGATTCGAACAACGCGTCGCGCAATGTCCAGCTCAGCGCTTCACCAGTGGCCACGTCGCGGTCGTAGCCGGCGGACACCAGTGCGAGGGCCGGCAGCGTCGAACGCGGGAACGAGTTCTGGTCGAAACCGATGAAGAGTTCGGGTGCGACCTGTTCGCGTAGTTCGTGCACGTGTCGGGCGGTCACCTGGGGATCGAGGCCGACACCATTGACTAATTCAAGTGGCCAGGGCCGTATGAGGAAGGTGACGTCGTCGCGCCCAGAAGCGTCACGCACGCGCCTCGCCTCGCGTAGCCCCACGTGGGCGAAGGGGCACCAGATATCGGCGAAGACTTCGATCGTTGTGGTCACGTTCGTCAACTTACCCGTGCGCGAAACTCACCGCGGGCAACACGCGGTCAAGCCAGCGAGGGAGCCACCACGCGGCACGTCCGGTGAGGCGCAAGAGGACGGGCACCAGGATGAGGCGCACCAAGAAGGCGTCCAACAAAACGGCGACACCCAGGATGATGCCCATCTCTTTAGGGGGCAGCGGACCAGAAAGCGCAAAGGTGAAGAAGACCGCGATCATCACCGCCGCGGCCGAGAAGATCACCCGCCCCGAATGTGCCACGCCGTTCACCATCGCGTCGTGGGGGTCAGAACTGACTTCGTAGTGTTCCTTGGCGCTCGACAACAAGAAGACGGTGTAGTCCATCGAGATCGCGAAGATCATCGCGAAGAAGAAGACCGGCCCCCAAGCGTCGAGGAATCCCTGGGGGGCGAAGCCCAGCAAGGAGTGGCCGTCACCGTTCTGAAACACCAGGCGTGCGACCCCGAAGGCGCCCGCCGTCGCCAGGAGACTGGTTAGGACACCGATGGCGGCGATCAGCAGTGCGCGCAGCGCGAACAAGAGCAGGATGAAGCCCAGGATCAAGACCAGTCCGATGACGACGGGGGTCTTGGCGGCGAGGGCCTGTTGCAGGTCGAAGTTCTCCGCTGGCGCTCCGCCCACCAGAACCCCGCGAGGGAGGTCGGCGCGGAGGCGCGCGATGGTTACACCCAGCGCGGGGCTCGAGGGGTCCACACGCGGGACGGCGCCGATCATGGTCAGATTCGAGCCATTGGCTGCGTTGGTCGCCGGGGTCAGTCCCGCGATGCCGGGGTCCGCACGCAATACCGTGATCGTCGCGCCCGCCAGGGGAGTCGGCGCGATGATCTGCAGCTGACCCGGAGCACCGACGCCGAAGGCGGCTTGCACCTGGGTGTAGCCAATCCGTGACGCCGCCGTGGTCGGAACGACTTTGATGGAGGGCATCGCGACCTTGAGCCCCATGACGGGTAGGGCCAACGCCACCAGAGCCACCAGTGCGGCGGCGCCGAAGACGAGGGGGCGGCGCCACAACAACTCGCCCCAGCGCGCGAAGCGCACCGAACGGTGCTCGCCGGCGTGCACCCACGGCAAGGAGAGCGAGTCGACGCGGTCACCCAGGTGACCCAGGACAGCGGGCAACAACGTCAGGGACGCGGCGAGCACGAAGACTACCGCGAGCATGATGCCACCCGCCATGGAGCGAAAGGCCGGTGACGGGACCACCATCACGCTCGAGAGTGAGATCAGGACCGTGACCCCTGAGAAGAGGACGGCCTTGCCCGCGGAGTCCATCGTCTCTGAGACTGAGTGGCGCACGTCGCGGTGCCGCCCGAAGTGCGCTCCGCGAAATCGCACCACGATGAAGAGGGCGTAATCGATCCCGAGCGCGAGGGCGAACATGAGGGCGAAGTTCATCGCCCAGATCGAGATGGGGGTCACCTTGGTCAACAGGTCGAGCAGGCCAGCGGCGCTGAGGAGGCCCGCCATGGTCAACAACAACGGGAGTCCCGCCGCCATCAAGGAGCCGAAGGCGAGGACCAGGATCCCCAGCGTGACCGGCCACGAGAACATCTCAGAGGTCATCATGGCGGTGCGATTGGCGGTGTTGAAGTCCGACCAGAGGACCGAGGAGCCCGTCGCGGTCACCGATATCGAGGGGGTACCGAGGGCGGACAGCGGGACCTTGAGCGCGTCGGCCACCCGGACCATGGTGTTCGGGTCGGCGCCCGCGCCACCCAGGATGATCGCCGTGCGCTGGTCACGGCTCACCGTGACGCCGGGGACCGGCGCCTGTACCGACGTGATCGAAGCATTGGTCTTCAACAGGGCCTCCACCTGGGCGATCACGTGCGTGGCCGACGCCGACGTGAGTGCGGTGTTGGAGTGCACGACGACTTCGAGGGCGGAGCTGGCGTTGCCACCGAAGTCGCGTTGGGCCAATTGGCGGACGCTGACCGACTGCGAACCGTCCGCTTGCCATCCGGCACCGCTTAAGGCCGTCTCCACGTGGGGGGCGAAGATGCCCAAGATGACCACGACGAGAATCCACACGCCGATAACGCGGCGTTTGTGGGTCACGGACCAGCTACCGAGTCGCCCGAGAAGACCCGCGTGCGGCTCAGGGTCGAAGGGGTCGTCGAGCGGTGCGTTGGAAGCGGTGAGAGCTGAAGTAATCATCCGCGAAGTCTATATACCCCTAGGGGTATATATCTACACTACCTGATGAGAGGGAGCAGATTTGCGAAGATGACCAATGTCACTTGGAAAATATACCCCAGGGGGTATATATTTTCGACGGGTTCACGATCACAGTGACGTGGGCGTACGAACATCGAGTGAAGGGGTAATGATGAAGAATCTGACCGAGTGGATGTCGACGGGTGTCGGTCGCGCCGCCAGAATTGTGGCCGGACTGGCGTTGATCGTGGTCGGCCTGCTGGCTGGCGGCGGGTGGATCGCGCTGTCGATCGTCGGAGTGATTCCCACGGTCGCGGGTTTGGCCAATTTCTGCTTGCTCGCACCATTCGCCGGTCAACCCCTCAAGGGCGCGCACCATTGACGTAGCCTCGTCGCGTCGGGCACGACGCTGATCGGCTCTGACGCGCGGTGGTGGTCGACGCCAGGTTGACTGACGGCGGTCCCGGTCTACGATGGCGCTCATGCGCCGTCGCCCCCGCCCGCATGCACGTGATCGTCAGGAGAAATAGTGAGCGTCGTCTATTTCGTTCTGGGTCTCTTCGTCGTGGTGATCACCATCACCGGGACGCTGTTCGTCCTGGTGTTGCCGCGCCAACCTTTCGGCATCGAGCGTCTCACGTTGATGGTGAATCGTTCGGTGCGACTCGTGTTCGTGGGGCTCTCGCGGCTCGCGTCGAGCTACGAGAAGAAGGATGCCATCTTGGCCCCCACCGCGCCGGTCGCTCTCTTGGCACAGATCCTGTTCTGGGCGGCGTCGCTGATCGTGGGATTCGCGATCATGCTGATCCCCACCACGCATTCGTTCTGGCTGGGTCTGGAGCAGGCGCTGACGGCCCTCTTCACGGTGGGCACCATCCACGTCGGGGGTCGGGCCAACGTCGGGATCGACATCTGGGCCGGCGCGACCTGGGTGATCGTCGTTGCCCTGCAGATCGCCTACCTGCCGACGCTCTATGGCGCCTTCAGCCGACGCGAAGCGCTGGTGGCGATGCTCGAGAGCCGTGCGGGAGCGCCGGCCTGGGGTCCGGAGCTGTTGACGCGCCACCAATTGGTCGGCATCACCGATACCCTGCCCGACCTCTACAAGGACTGGGAGCTGTGGGCGGCCGACGTGGCCGAGAGCCACAGCACCTATCCGATCCTCCTGCTCTTTCGCTCACCCGAGCCCTGGTTGTCGTGGATGCTCGGGCTCCTCGCCGTTCTCGACGCCGCAGCCCTGCAACTGAGCGTCTCGCCCTCTACCGCGCCGAGTCAGGCGCGGCTGTGCCTGCGGATGGGCTTCACCCTGACCAACCGCATCGCCACCTCGCTCGGCTGGCAGGTCAACTTCGACCCCAAGCCCGACGAGCCGATCCAGCTGACCTTCGAGGAGTTCGCGGTCGCGGTCGCCATGCTCGAGCGAGCCGGCTTCCCCGTCGAGCGAAGCGCCGAGGAGGCGTGGCCGGACTTCCACGGCTGGCGCGTCAACTACGAGGAGTCGATGTACCACCTGACCGACCGATTGACCGCGCCACCCGCCAAGTGGTCCGGCGCTCGCCGCCACCTTCGTGAGGCCTCGGTGGAGCCGCACCGCCCGCCGCACCGCCGTCCGGGCAGTGAGGATGACGCCGTGTTCCAAGACCCGCTGGCGATCAACTCCACATGGAGTTTTCGCAAGCGACACATGCATCGTCACTAGGCAGTGGCTACGTGAAGTGGCCAAGGAGCGCCCCCACCGTCGACTACCACAGATTGTAACAACTGTTACAATCTGTGGTAGAGTCTCGGTATGAGTTACAACCCCACGATCGCCACGATTGCGACTCCGGAGTCGCTCGTGGCCGATCACGTCGCCCTGGAGGCCAGTGCGGGCTTTCGTTTGGCTCGACTGGCGCGAGTACGCCGCGAACGCTGGGCCGGGCACCTGCGGGAATTGGGTCTGACGCCACCCCAGGCGGCGATCATGCGCGCGACCCGTGAGCACCAGGGCCAGGCGTTGCGGGCGGTGGCGCGCACGCTCAACACCGATGCGATGTCGGTGAAACGATGCGTCGACGAGCTCGAGAACCGCGGCTGGATCACGACGAGCACCCGCGAGGACGACCGTCGGATGCGGGTGGTGAACCTGACCACGCGTGGCGAGGACCTGATGGTGCGGCTCGACGCGCTCGCCCGGGCCCATGAAAACAATCTGCGCGAGCGGTTGGGCGAGGCGCACTACGCGTTGCTCATTGACCTGATCGATTCGATGGAGCGCGCCGAAGGCATTGGCTCGCACGACGACTCACCTCTCACTCACGACACTTCAAAGGAGAACCTATGAGCACGCATCACGATGAAGCAACCGGCGCCATGTGGGATCGGCGCTACCAGGAACACGGATGGTCGGCGGTGCCCGATGAGAATCTCGTCGTGCTCGTCACCCCCCTGGTGGTCGGCCGCGCCCTCGACCTGGGGTGCGGCACCGGCCGCAACGCGCTATGGCTGGCGCGACAAGGTTGGAACGTCACCGGGGTCGACGCATCGCGGGTCGGACTCGATATGGCCCTGGCGCAAGCGGGTCGAGAAGATCTGACTGTGCACGCCGTGCAAGGTGACCTACTCGACTTCGTGCCCGCCGTCGCGTCCTACGACCTCGTCGTGGTGGCGAACATTCACCTGGAACCGTCGCAACGAGACACCTTCTTCGCGCGCGCCGCGGCGGCCGTCGCTCCCGGCGGCCACCTCTACGTGATCGGACACCACGTGGATGCGCTGGGCATCTCGGGTCCACCGGTGGCCGAGCGGCTCTTGGACGAGTCCTACTTCCATGATCGCTTCAGTGGCTTCACCACTGAGATCCTCGAGCGCCGCGAGGCGCTTTCGGACGAGGGTCACACCGAGGACGTCGTCGTGCTCGTCTGGGCGCGACGCGATGCGCAGGTGGCGTCACGATGACTTCCGTCACTGCCGCCCCTTCCGCGCACGAACGCCGTGGACTCGCGCTCGCGGTGATCGCAGCTGCGCAACTTATGGTCATGCTGGACCTCACGATCACCAACGTCGCGCTGCCCTCGATCCAACAAAGCCTGCACTTCTCGACGTCGAACCTCACCTGGGTCATCGACGCCTACGTGCTCGTGTTCGGTGGGCTGCTGTTGCTAGGTGGGCGCACCGGTGACATCTTCGGGCGCCGTCGCATGTTCTTCATCGGCATCGGACTCTTCGCCGCCGCCTCACTGTTGGGCGGCGTCGCGACGTCGCAAGGGTTGCTGGTGGGCGCACGCGCCCTGCAAGGGGTGGGTGCGGCGATCGCCTCGCCCACAGCGCTCGCCCTGATCGCCGTGACCTTCTCCGAGGGGTCCGCGCGCAATCGCGCGATGGCCGTCTACGCCGCGATGACCGCGGCGGGCGGGGCCCTGGGGCTGATCCTCGGCGGCGCCCTGGTCGAGGCCGCGTCGTGGCGCTGGGTCTTCTTCGTCAACGTCCCGATCGGTCTCGTGGTCATGGTGATGACGCCTTACGTCTTGCCACGCGTCGACGGACACGGGGGTCGCCTCGACGTACCGGGGGCGGTCAGCGTCTCGGGCGGCGTCGCCTTCCTGGTCTACGGCCTCGTGCACGCGCCCTCGGCGGGTTGGGGTGCGTCAAGCACCCTGGCGTCGTTCGCCGCGGCGGTGCTGCTGCTGGTCGTCTTCAGTCTCGTGGAACGTCGCAGCGCGCAGCCACTCATCCCACCGGACTTCTTGCGCCACCGCAATCGCGCCGGAGGATACGTCACGATGATGCTGATCGGTGCGTCCATGTTGTCGTTGCTGTTTTTCTTGACCCAGTTCCTGCAAGAACAGATGCATTACAGTTCGCTGCGCGCGGGAGTCTCGTACCTGCCGGTGCCGATCATGGTGGCCTCGACGAGCGTGTTCCTCTCAAGGAAGATCAAGCGTTTCGGCGTGCGGATCTTCTTGACCGCCGGACCGTTACTGGTCGCCATCGGGATCCTGTGGGCGTCGTTTCTCACGCCGACGTCGACGTATTGGCACGTCCTGGGGCCGCTGGTGATCTTCGGGCTCGGCATGGGGTTCTCCTTCGTGCCCTTGACCCTCAACGCCGTCTCCTCGGTGCAGAATCACGAGCAGGGACTCGCGTCGTCCTTGCTCAACACCAGCCAACAGATCGGTGGCTCATTGGGTCTGGCGGTACTCGTGACGGTCTCGGCCACGGTGCGTACGCATCAATTGGCGCGCTCGACCTCGTTGAACGCATCCCAGGCTGAGATCGACGCGACGGTGCACGGGTTCCACGTCGCCTTGCGCGTGGGCGCCCTGAGCGCCCTGCTTGCCTTCATCACGGCCTTGGTCGTGGTTCGGACCCCGCGCCATCATCTCTCCAGCGAACCGGCCGTGTCGGCCAGCGCCGCGGTGTCGAACTCCTAGGGCGCACGACGACCGGCTGGGCCACCCGATCAGGTGGCGGTGACGAGTCCACTCTGGTAGGCCAGCACCACGAGTTGGGTGCGGTCACGGGTGTTGGTCTTGGTCAGGACCCGGCTGACGTGGGTCTTGACGGTCGCGACGCTCATGTGCAACGACTCGGAGATCTCGGCGTTGGAGAGTCCCTGGGCGACGGCGATCATCACCTCGCGCTCTCGCTCGGTCAGCTCGTCGAGGGCGCGCGAGGTCGCTGCCGCGCTGGGTCCGGGGCGACTCGCGAATTCCGCGATCAGTCGGCGCGTCACGCTGGGAGCGAGGAGCGCCTCGCCGGCGGCGATGACGCGAATCGCGCTCAGTAACTCCTCGGGGGGAGTGTCCTTGAGCAGGAAACCACTGGCCCCCGCGCGCAGGGCTTCGAAGACGTACTCGTCGAGGTCGAAGGTAGTGAGCATCAAGATCCGCGTAGCGGTTCCCGACGATGAGGCGCTGATGCGCCGGGCGGCCTCAAGCCCGTCCATCACCGGCATGCGCACATCGAGCAAGACGACGTCGGGGCGGGTCTCGAGAACGACGCGCAACGCCTCTTCACCATTGGAGGCCTCGGCCACCACCTCGAGGTCGTCGGCCGAGTTCACCAAGACGCCGAAGCCGGCCCGCACCAGGGCTTGATCGTCGGCCACGACCACGCGGATCGTCACGACTCGTCCTTGGTCCGTAGGCGCGCGCTCACCAGGAATCCTCCGTCGTCGAGGGACACGGCGCGCAGCGTCCCACCGAAGGACCTCGCCCGTTCCGTCATCCCGATGATGCCGTGACCGGTCCCCAGCCTCGCCACCGGCGGCTCCGCGTCGCGCGAGTCGCGCACCGCTTGGTCGTCGAGCGGTCCTTGGTTTCGCACGTCGACGATGATCTCTTCTCCGCGGTAGTCCACGTCGACGGTAGTGGGCGCACTGTGGGTGTGCTTGACCACGTTGGTGAGGGCCTCTTGGATGATGCGATAGAGGGAGAGCTCAAGACCCTGGGGCAGCGCGCGAACCTGACCCTTGACGTTGACGCGCACCGGCACTCCGGCGGCTCGGATGCGGTCGACCATCTCATCGAGGTCACTCAGCGTGGGCGTGGGGGAGGTAGCGGACGGTGCGTCATCGCCACGCCGCAGCACTCCGAGCACGCCGCGCAGCTCCTCGAGCGCGTCGCGGCTGGTGGACTCCACCGCGGCGAGGGCCTTGCGGGCCTCGTCGGGTTGGGTGTCGAGTACGTGACGTCCGACTCCCGATTGAATCGCGATGACACTCAAGGAGTGGGCGACCACGTCGTGAAGTTCACGCGCGATCGCCATACGTTCTTCGATGATGGCCCGGCGAGCCTCCTCGATCTCAAGGCGTTGCCGCTCCTCGCGTTGCTCGCGTAGGCCGCGCAGGTAGGTGCGCCGGGTGCGGATCGAATCGGCGACGAACCACGTGGCGGCGGCCAAGAAGAAGTTGAAGGTCACGTCGCCCTGGTCGCGCCCGAGCCACCAGGCGATGACCACCGCCATCGCGACCACCGCTTCCACGAGGACGACGGCGAGGATGGACTGGCGCCGCGGGTAGGTCAGGGTGAGTGAGTAGAGAGGGAGGGCGATCAGGGGTGCCGGCGCCAGACTGTGGCCGAGCACCGTGGTTGCGGCAACCGCCGCCGTGATGACGACCAGGGTGGCGACGGGCCAGCGGCGACGATAGGCCACCGGCGCGGTGGCCGCGAGAAAGAACGGTGCGAGCAACCAATGCGGCGTGGCGACGTGCGCGCTGCCGGGGAACCGGGGGAAGTAGAACAGGTGCACGAGCGCACCCACCGCCAAGATGGTCGCGACGACGTAGTCGATCAACACCCATTGACGCGATGAGAACCGCTCGAGCCATGGGGGCCGGGGAAGCGACGTCGTTTGGTTGAGAGCCACCCTTGGACGCTAGCCAAGTACGTGTCATGGCGCATAGGTCTCGAGTCGCGATTGCGACTCACTCTTAAGGATGACGCCGCGCGCGCGAGGAGTCGCGCGGTATACATCGCGAGGCGCCTTCAGATATGGCCGAGCGACCGATGTAATTCATCCGTGCGCGCACGAGACTTTATGCAGACGTCACTCGAGGTGACGACAGCGAAGCGGTCACTTACGAGGAGAACACATGATTCACGTACAGGGCATCACCAAGCGCTACAAGGACACCATCGCCGTGGACGACTTGTCCTTTGAGGTTCGCGAAGGTGTCGTCACCGGCTTCCTCGGTCCCAATGGATCGGGCAAATCCACGACGATGCGCATGATCATGGGCCTCGATGCGCCCGACGAGGGGACGGCCACCATCAATGGCACCTCGTACAACGGGCTGGGACTACCCCTGCGCGAGGTCGGAGCTCTCCTCGAAGCCAAGGCGATCCACCCGGGTCGCAGCGCGTTCAATCACCTTTGGTACCTGGCCCAGACCAACGACATCCCGCGCCAACGAGTGAGTGACGTCTTGGAGATGGTCGGCCTCTCTGCGGTGGCGCATCGGCGTGTCGGTAAGTTCTCTCTCGGCATGGGCCAGCGTCTGGGAATCGCCGCGGCGATGTTGGGCGATCCGCCGACACTGCTCTTCGACGAGCCGATCAACGGCCTCGACCCCGAAGGAATCTTGTGGGTGCGCAATCTCTTGAAGGGCCTCGCCACCGAAGGTCGCACGGTCTTCGTGTCGAGCCACCTGATGAGTGAGATGGCCCTTACGGCCGAGCAGCTTGTGGTGATCGGCCGCGGACGGCTCATCTCGTCGGGTTCGGTGAGTGACTTCATCGCCGAGAGCTCGGGTCAGTACGTGCGAGTTCGTTCGCCCGAGGCTCAAACCCTCGAGGCGTTGCTGCTCGAGCGCGGGGCGAACGTGGTGGCCGAGGACGACGGCAGCTATTCGGTGAGCGGCCTTGACGCCGTGGCCATCGGCACGCTGGCCGGCGACGCCGGACTGCACTTGTACGAACTCTCGCCGCAGATGGCGTCACTCGAGGAGGCCTTCATGGAACTCACGCGCGACAGCGTCGAGTACCGGGGTCACGACACCGGCCACGACAGTGGTCCCGCTGTGAGTCACGGCGCGAGCCAGGGCGTACCCGCT
>Ga0209698_10003437_pt1 | contig 17689 bp, 19 predicted proteins | sample LitLauG_LLR_2012_FD_187203 | JGI IMG/M metagenome (GOLD analysis project Ga0209698, IMG submission 187203) | Freshwater sediment microbial communities from Pennsylvania, USA - Little Laurel Run_MetaG_LLR_2012 (SPAdes) (version 2) | ecosystem: Environmental > Aquatic > Freshwater > Creek >...
CCCGCACCGCGGCGTCGAGGATCAGGCGCCGCTTGTCCTGGGATGCCTTCGCGCGTGCGCCGGTCATGCCGGCTGCCCCTCGGGCCAGCGATATGCGGACGGCATGCGGTTCGCGAGCGACGGGAGCCGCTCGCGGATCTCGCGCTGGCGGCCGAGGTCGAGCTCGGCGGCGATGTGCCCCTCGCTGTCCGGCGCCTGCGCGAGCACGACGCCCCAGGGGTCGACGATCATCGAGCGCCCGCCGGATCGCTGGCCGGCGGGGTGCGCCCCGAACTGGTTCGCGGCGATCACGAACGCCTGGTTCTCGATCGCCCGCGCGCGCACGAGTGTCTCCCAGTGGTCGCGCGTGGTCTCGAACGTGAACGCGGAAGGGATCGCGATGACGCGGGCGCCGAGCACGGCGAGGATCCGGTAGAGCTCCGGGAAGCGCAGGTCGTAACAGACGCTCAGCCCGAGCGGGGTCCCGTCGGCGGTGTGGGACAGCACGATCTCCTCGCCCGCCTGCTCGATGTCGGACTCGCGGTAGGACCTGCCCGCGACCTCCACGTCGAACATGTGGATCTTGCTGTACAGCGCCGTGAGCTCTCCGTGGGGGTCGACGTGCACCGAGGTGTTGGACAGCTTCTGCTGGCCGGGGACGCGCTGAAGGAAGGAGCCGGCGACGAGGTCGACGGCGAGCTCGCGGGCGATCTCGCGCGCCCAGGAGACCGCCGGGCCGTCGATCGGCTGGGCGGCCGCGGCCTGGTCCTCGTCGGATCCCATCGCGGTCCACTTCTCGGGGAGTACGATCAGGCTGGCGCCGTCCGCCGCCGCAGCGCGGGTGAGGCGATCGGCGGCAGCGAGATTCGCGGCCGTATCGGCTGTGGAGTTGAGCTGTACCGCCGCGACCCTCACGTTGATTCCTCCCGGCGGGAGGAGCCCGCTCCCCAGCGGACCCGATCCCACAAATAGATTGACTAGTCAGTCAACGTTCACAAGCATAACGCCCGGGACCCCGGGTGATATCGCCGACCCCGTGGCCCGCGCACTCGCGCAGCGCTCCGGGGCGCCGGCTCCCGCGATGCCCCTGCTCGACGGCACGAGGCCGCTGAAGCGCTGGCGCTGGGTCGGGATCTTCGGCGAGGATCTGATGGCGTGCGCGGCGATCGTGCAGGTCGGGCTCGCCCGCCAGTCCTTCTGGGCGCTGCACATGCGCGGCGATCAGCGCGGGCGGCTGCGGGGCCGCACGCGGATGCTCCCCCGCCGCAGCGAGCTGGCGCTGACGATCGGCGCCGCGGGCTCACGCGACGGGCGGATCGAGATCCGCGACCGCGGAGTGGTTCTCGACGTGACGCTGAAGGAGGAACCCGGCTTCCAGACGATCTGCACGCACGGCGAGGGCCGGGTGTGGACGCGCAAGCAGGCCGGCATCCCCGCCGACGGCACCCTGTCGCTCGACGGCGGCCCGGAGCGCGAGGTGCACGCGCTGGCCGTGATCGACGACACCTCCGGCCACCACGCGCGCGTCACCGAGTGGCGCTGGTCGGCCGGGGTGGGAACCGCCGCGGACGGCAGCGCCGTCGGCTGGAACCTCGTCAGCGGCGTCAACGACCCGCCGCAGGGATCCGAGCGGGCCGTCTGGGTCGACGGTGTGCCCACCGAGGCCGCGCCGGTCAGCTTCTCGCAGGACCTCTCCCGCGTGGACTGCGAGGACGGCTCGGTGCTCGAGTTCAGAGCCGAGGCGGAACGCAGGCGCCGCGAGAACCTGCTGATCGTGCGCAGCGACTACCGCGCGCCGTTCGGGACCTTCTCAGGAGCGCTGCCGGGCCACGTGGAGCTCACCGGCGGGCTCGGCGTGATGGAGCACCACCGCGCGCACTGGTAGGGCTAGGCGTCCTCGCTGGCGCGGCGGCGCAGCGCCGCGAGAAGCAGCTTGGAGTGCATCGCGCCGATCAGCTCGCGCAGCGGCTGCACGCCGGCCGCGACGATCTCCATCGCCCTGTCGACCTCGACCTCGCCGGCGAGGCGGCCGAGCAGCGCCCGCACCTCCTCCTCCACGAGCGGCTCCAGCGCCTCGCGGTAGCGCAGCGTGTCGTAGACCGTGAACCCGAGCGCCTCCTCGTAGCCGCCCGCACGGAAGTTCGCGATCGCCTCGATGATCTGCACGTCGTCGCGGTCGTAGCCGCGGCGGTCGGGGCTGAGCACGCCGATGTCCGCGAGCCGCTCGAGCACGTTGCGCGGGACGCCGTAGCGGGATTGGATCTCCCTGCGCGAGACGCGGCTGTCGTCCTCGGTCGCGGCGAGCGCCCGCTCGAGGATGCGGTCCTGCAGCTCGATCAGCGCGCTGACGCGCCCGGGGTCCTCCTCGAGCGCGCCGCGGATCACCCGCAGCGGCATGAAGCGCTCCTCCTGCAGGCGCTTGATCAGCGCTATCCGCTCGACGTACTCCGGCGGGTAGTAGGCCATGTTTCGGCTCGTGCGCACGACGTCCTCGCCGGCGCCCAGCAGGCCCTCGCGCAGGTAGTACCTGATCGTCCCCGGGCTCACGCCCGAGCGCTCTGCGAGCTCGCTCATCTTCAGCAGCCGCCGGTCTGTCTCAGCTGCGCCATTCGCGGTGGCTGGAGTCCGGGCGGCCGCCATCAGATCGCGCTCACGAGCCCATGAACGTTCCCTGCGGAGCGTCCGCAGGCCCAGCGGCCGCTCCGCTCGAGATCAGCTCGGCGACCTCGTCCTCGCTGTAGCCGGCCGCGATCAGCACCTCGGCCGTGTGCTCGCCGAGGGCCGGGCCGGGCAGGCGCGCGTGCTCGCCGGGGGTGCGGTCCATCTTGATCGGGATGCCGAGCTGGCGGATCGGCTGCGCAGAGCCGGGCTGGTCGATCTCGACGACCATCCCGCGGCTGCGAACCAGCTCGGAGTCCAGCGCCTCGTCGAGCTCGAGGATCGGCTCAAGGCAGCAGTCGTGTTCGCGCGCGAACTGCTCCCACTGCTCGCGGCTGCGGCCCCTGAAGATCTCCGAGACCTCCTCGTGGGGAGCGGAGCCCGGACGGTCGAACTGCGAGGCGATCAGGTCCTCGCGGCCCACGCCGCGGCACCACGCCTGCCAGAACTTCGGCTCGAGCGCGCCGAGTGAGACGAAGCCGTCCGAGCATTCGTAGGGGCGGTAGCAGAGCACCGACCCGGCGAGCAGGAGCTCGCCGCGCCTGGGCACGTTGCCGTCCGCGAAGTAGGCGCCGGCGACCATCGCGAGCCACGAGAGCGCGCCGTCTGACATCGAGACGTCGACCATCTGGCCCAGCCCCGATCCGGGCCGGCCGGGCCCGCCGTCGCGCTCACGCAGCGCCGCGAGGATCCCGAACGCGGCCATCAGCGCGCCGCCGCCTAGGTCCGCGATCTGGCCGGCGGCCTGGATCGGGGGGCCGCCGGCCTCGCCGGTGACGCCGAGCAGCCCGATCAGGCCGAGGTAGTTCATGTCGTGCCCGGAGGCGTCGCGTTTCGGTCCGTCCTGGCCGTAGCCGGAGATCGCGCAGTAGACGATCCCGGGGTTCTCCTCGCGCATCCGCTCATAGCCGACGCCGAGGCGCTCCAGCACACCGGGACGGAAGGACTCGAGCACCACGTCGTGTTCGCGCACGAGCCGCAGCAGCGCCTCGCGGCCGCCCTCGCTCTTCAGGTCCAGGCGGATCGAGCGCTTGTTGCGGTTCAGGGAAAGGAACAGCGCGGAGCGGGCGCTCGGGTGCGGGCCCTCATAGCTCGGCGGGGACCAGCGCACGTAGTCGCCCATGCCGGTGTCCTCCACCTTCAGCACGTCGGCCCCGAAGTCGGCCAGCATCAGCGAGCAGAAGCCCCCCGGCAGCAGGCGGCTCAGGTCAAGGACGCGAACGCCCTGGAGCGGCAGGCTCACCGGCTGATCGCGAGCATCGCGCGCGCCTCATCCACGGTCGCCGGGCGGCGGCCCATGTCCTCGGTCATCTGGCGTGCCTTGGCGATCAGCTCGCCATTGGAGCGCGCCATCTCGCCGCTCGGGAGATACAGGTTGTCCTCGAGGCCGACGCGGATCGATCCGCCCAGCGTTAGCGCCGCGGACACGAGCATCCACTGGTCGCGGGAGATCCCGATCACGCCCCAGTGCGCGCCGTCGGGGATGTTGTCGACCATCGCCGCGAGGTTGCGGGCCGTCGGAGGTATCCCGCCGACGACGCCCATCACGCAGTCGACATGGATCGGCGTTTTCAGGACGCCCATGTCGATCAGCGGCTCGAGGCTGCCTACGTGGCCGATGTCGAAGCACTCGTGCTCGGGTTTGATGCCGAGCTCGTTCATCGCCTCGAGCAGTTCGATGATCTCGCTGAACGGGTTCTCGAAGACCATGTTGAAGACGAACTGTTTGCGTGAGCGCGAGTACTTCGCGTAGTTCATCGAGCCCATGTTCAGAGCCGCCACCTCGGGCAGGCACTCGCGCAGGTAGGCGATCCGCTTCTCGACGGGGACGCCGATCGTGCCCGTCGAGTAGTTGATGATCGCGGCGTCGCCGACCTCGGCTCTGATCGCCTCGGTGATCGCTTTGAAGTCCTCGATCTCGTAGCTGGGCGTACCGTCGGGTTTGCGGGCGTGGATGTGGATGTGCACGCCGCCCTCGTCGACGATGCGCCTCGCCTCCGCGGCATACTCCTGCGGCGTGTAGGGGATCGCCGGGCACTGCTCGCGGTTCGCGATCGCGCCCGAGATCGAGCAGGTGATCACCACGGGGGCATCGAGGCTCATACGGGCACCACTCCCTGTCGCTTCCATGGACGCTCAACCTTCTTGCCCTCGGACATCTCCAGGGCTCTGCAGATCGTCTCGCGCGTCTCGCGGGGATCGATGATTTCGTCGATCATGTCGTTGCCCGCCGCGATGTAGACATCGAAGATCTTGCGGAAGCCCTCGATCAGCTCGGCGCGCTTGGCCGCGGGGTCCTCGGCCTGGTCGACCTGCTTGCGGAACGCGATCTCGACGACGCCCTCGGCGCCCATCACGCTGATCTCGGCGGACGGCCAGGCGACGATCAGGTCCGGCTCGTAGGCGCGGCCGTTCATCACGTAGTAGCCGGCGCCGTAGGCCTTGCGGGTGATGACCGTGATCTTCGGCACCGTCGCGTTCGCGACCGCGTGGAGCATCTTGGCGCCGTGGCGGATGATCCCTTCGGCCTCGACCTTCGTGCCGACCATGAAGCCCGGCACGTCCTGGATGAACACGAGCGGCACGCCGAATGCGTTGCAGAGGTTCACGAAGCGCGCGGCCTTGTCGGCCGAGTTGTTGTCGAGGATCCCGCCGAGCTGCTTGGGCTGGTTGGCGACGATCCCGGCGGGGCGGCCGCCGAAGCGCGCGAAGCCCGTGATGATCGTCTTCGCCCACAGGCCCTTCATGTCGAAGAACTCGCCGTCGTCGACGATCCGCCTGATCACCTCGTACATGTCGTAGGGCTGGCGGTTGGAGTCCGGGAGCACGTCGAGCAGCTCCTCCTCGCCGCGGTCGATCGGGTCGGAGACGGGCCGGATCGGAGGGCGCCGTTCGCAGTTCTCGGGCATGAACGAGAGGTATTCCTTGATCCGCTGGATGCACTCCTCGTCGCTCGCGACTTCCATGTCCCCGACGCCGGACTTGCGGCAGTGCACGCGCGAGCCGCCGAGTTCCTCCTGCGTGACGTCCTCGCCGACCGCGGCGCGGACCAGGTGCGGGCCCGCCAGCGCCATCGAGCCGCGGCCCTTGACCATCGGCACGAAGTCCGCGAGGCCCGGGATGTAGGCGGTGCCAGCCGCGCACGGCCCCATCAGCGCGGCGACGAGCGGGACGACCCCGCTCATGATCACCTCTTCGCGGAACAGGTGGCCGGAGCCCGCGAACAGCGAGCCGGCGGCCTCCTGCACGCGCGCGCCGGCGGAGTCGAGCAGCCACACGAACGGCATCCGCTTGGTCAGCGCGAGCTCGCGCAGGCGGGTCGCCTTGAGCTCCCCCGTCATGCCCATCGAGCCGGCCATGACGGTGAAGTCATATGCGCAGACGGCGACCATCCGGCCGTCGACCTTGCCGTAGCCGGTGATCACGCCGTCGGCGGGAGCCTCGACGTTGTCCATCGCGCGCTGGGAGAAATGGGGTTTGGCGTGGATGCCGAGCTCGACGAAGGTGCCCTCGTCGATCAGCAGCGCGATCCGCTCGCGCGCCGTGAGCTTTTCGCGCTCGTGCTGCTGGGCGATCTTCTCCTCGCCGCCGCCGAGCTTGATCTGGGCGCGCCTGGCGTGAAGGTCATCGACCAGCGGCCGCAGCAGCGATGTCGTCTCCTGGGCGCTCATCAGCGGCCCTTCCAGACCGGGTCGCGCTTCTCGAAGAACGCGCTCACGCCCTCGACGATGTCCTCGGTGGACATGGCGAGGGAGAGCTGGGCGCGCAGATAGTCGAGCGCGTCATCGAGCGGCATGTCGAGCTGTCGGCGCATTGCTTCCTTTCCTAGACGCATGATTACCGGCGACTTGCCGGCGAGACGGCCGGACCAGTCCGCGACCGCGGCGTCGAACTCCTCCTCCGGCACGACGCGGTTGACGATCCCGGCGGCGAGCGCCTCCTGCGCGCTCCAGCGCTCCCCGAGCAGCAGCAGCTCGTTGGCTTTCTTGCGCGGTACGTTGCGGTAGATGAGCGCCATGATCATGAACGGGAACGTCCCGATGTTGATCTCGGGCGTCCCGAAGCTCGCGCCCTCCGAGGCGATGATCAGGTCGCACGCGAGCGCGATGCCGAGCGCGCCGGCGAGCACGTGGCCGCGGGCGGCGCACACGGTCGGCTTGCCGATCTGCCCGATCAGCCTGAACAGGCCCAGGAAGCGGTCCGAGCCGAAGTGCTTGTGGACCAGCGCCTCCTCCGCGGCGAAGCCGCCGAGGTTCGCGCCCGAGGAGAACGTCCGCTCGTGCGAGGACGCGAGCACCACGCAGCGCACCCGCTCGTCGTCGCGGGCCCGTTCGAAGGCCTCCGTCAGGCCCGTGAGCATCTCCGCCGACAGCGCGTTTCGCCGCTCGGGGTCGTTCAGGGTGATCGTCGCGACGCCGCTCTCTGCGACGTCCAGCAGGACAAAGTCGGTGGGCACGCGCGCATCCTAGCCTGATCCGCGTCCCGTTGGAAGTAACAAGTCCTACTGTTCACTTTCCGCGGGGGCTCCGGCGCGCTCAGGGTTTGCGGGGCTTGGCCTTCTTCCCGGCGTGTTCCCTGGCGCGCCTGCGGGCGCGCGCCTTCGCTTCGGCCTTCGCCTTGCGGACCAGCACCGCCAGCTGCGAGAGCGTGATCGTCTGCGCGGCCGGGGGCGCGGCGACGATCAGCGGTTCGTTCACGGCGCTGATGTCGACGGCGGTGATTTCGCGCACGCCGTCGGTTGTCGTGATCGTCCTGGTTCGGACGGGGACGCCGTCGGCGGCCAGGTAGAAGTCGATCTTCTCGGTGGTGCGGAGCGTTATGCGGCGTCCGGTGACCGCGTTGTGGAGCTTCATGACGACCGGCGCCAGCGTCGCGCGAAAGCCGGTCACGGACTGCCCGTCGACCGTCAGCGCGCCGAGCTCGGCGACCGACTGCGCCCTGTTCACCCTCGCGCGCAGAGCGGCGAACGGGTCGACCGCCACCGGCCCCGGCTGGCCGGAGCCTTCGATGCCGAGCGCGCCGCCGAAGTACTTGTGGAAGTCGCGCCGGGCGATCTCGACCCACGGCCGCCCCCCGTCGCTCTTGGCGATCGCGGGGACGTCCAGATAGACGATGCCGTCGACGAGCTTTGAGGTCAGTGATTCACCGAACAGCTTCAGAGTGACTTCGCCGGCGGGCGGAGAGAGCGTGAGGAGCCCGTGGGCGAGTTCGCCTTTGGGCAGCAGCGCGGCGAGTTCCTTCGGCAGGCCGCCGCCCGCCGTCCATTCCGAGAGGACGAAGCGCTCGCTGGTGAGCTGCAGTTCGCTCATGCGCTGCTCGAGCGCGACGAGGTCGGGGGGCAGCACCGCCGCCGGGGCGGACGACGAGCGGGCCGGCTGCCGGCCGGGCGAGGCGAGCGCGGCGGCGGGAGCGAGCGCGGCGATCGACGCCAGCGCCAGCAGCACGACGATCGACCGCATAGGACTCCCCCGTTTCAAGCGGTCGTCGACCGCGTTCCTGCAAGGCTAGCGCCGAGGCCGACGGCGCGGCGAGGCAGCTGGACGGACGACGCGGCCGGTGCTGCCGATTCGCTGAAAGTAGCGAGTCCTACTGTTTACTTTTCGGGTAGGCTGCGTTAGCCTCATTCGCCACCGCGCCGGCCGGGTCAACCGCCGCCGCCACACCGAGAACAAGGAGATCGCCCCCACGATGGCCGCCACCGCCGCGAGCGTCCTGAAGCCCGACTTCAGCGCCAACCGCAAGCACTTCATCTTCACCGACGAGCACGAACAGCTGCGCGAGTCGATCCGCAACTTCGCCGTCAAAGAGCTCGCCCCGCACGCGGACGAATGGGAGGAGACGACCTTCCCGGACTCCGTGTTCCCGCGGATGGGCGAGCTCGGCTTCCTCGGCCTCGACAAGCCCGAGCAGTACGGCGGGCAGGGCGGCGACTACTACACGAGCCTCGTGCTCGCGGAGGAGATCACCCACGCGAACTCCGGCGGGCTGGCGATGGGCCTCGCGGTCCACACCGACATGGCGATGCCTCCGATCCTCGCGTTCGGCACCGAGGAGCAGAAGCAGGAATGGGTCGTGCCGGCGATCAAAGGCGAGAAGATCCTGTGCCTCGGGATCACCGAGCCCGACGCCGGCTCGGACGTCTCGGGCATCAAGACGCGAGCGGTCAAGGACGGCGACGACTACATCATCAACGGCTCGAAGACATACATCACCAACGGCCACCGCGCCGACGTGATCGTGCTCGTGACGAAGACCGACCCGGACGCCGGCTACGACGGCTTCACGCTGTTCCTGGTGCCGATGGACGCACCGGGCGTGATCCGCGAGAAGCGCCTGGAGAAGCTCGGCATGCACGCCTCGGACACGGCGCTGCTCGCCTTCCAGGACGTCCGCGTCCCCTCGACGGCTGTGCTCGGCCAGGTAGGCAAGGGCTTCTACCACATCATGTGGGAGCTCCAGGGCGAGCGCCTGATCGGCGCCGCCGGCTGCGTCGCCGGGGCACAGAAATGCTTCGAAAAGACGCTCCAGTACGCGCACGAGCGCAAGGCGTTCGGCCGCGAAATCGGCAAGTTCCAGGTGATCCGCCACAAATTCGCCGAGATGGCGACGAAGATCGAGTCGGCACGGCAGATGGTCTACGTGACCGCCTGGCGCTTCAACAACGGCGAGTACCCCGTGCGTGAGATCTCGATGGCCAAGCTCCACGCCGCGCGCATCGCATGCGAGGTCGCCGACGAATGCATCCAGGTCCACGGCGGCGCGGGCTACATGCGCGAGTACGGGGTCGAGCGCGTCTGGCGCGACATGCGCCTGAACCGGATCGGCGCCGGCACCGACGAGATCATGCTCGACGTGATCGGCCGCTCATATGGCCTGTAGGCCGGCGCGGGCTCCCGGCGAACGCGCCGTGAGCTGACCGGCATGGCCGCGGAGCCGCTGTTCACGCAGGAGCACGAGGAGCTGCGGGCATCCGCCCGCGGCTTCATCGAACGCGTGCTGACCCCGCACGCGCAGGACTGGGAGCGCGAGGAATGGTTCCCCAACGACGTGTTCCCGCAGTTCGCCGCGCAGGGGCTCCTCGGGCTGAAGTACCCCGAGGAGTACGGCGGGCAGGGCGGCGACTTCCTGCATGAAGCGGTCCTGATCGAGGAGCTCGCGCGCTGCGGCAGCGGAGGCGTCGCAGCGGGGATCGGGGCGCACATCGGGATCGCGACGCCGCCGATCTGGAAGTTCGGGACCGAGGAGCAGAAGCAGCGCTACCTGGTGCCGGCGATCAGGGGAGAGGTGCTCGGCGCGCTCGGCATCACCGAGCCGGGCGCCGGATCGGACGTGGCATCGATCAGCACGCGCGCAGAGAAGGTGGACGGCGGCTGGGTCGTCAACGGCGAGAAGACGTACATCACCAACGGTGTCCGCGCGGACTTCATCGTGACGGCGCTGAAGAGCACCAAGGAGGGCGGCCACCACGGGATCTCATTCCTGATCATCGACCGCGGCGAGGGCGTCGAGTCCTCCAAACTGCGCAAGCTCGGCTGGAACGCGTCGGACACCGCGACGATCGCCTACCAGGACGTGTTCGTGCCGGACGAGAACCTTCTCGGCGGCCTCAACGAGGGCTTCAAGCTGATCATGGCCAACTTCCAGTGGGAGCGCCTGGCGATGGCGCTCGGCGCCGTCGGCGCGATGCAGGTGGCATGGGAGCGGACGGTCGCCTACGCGCAGGAGCGCCACAGCTTCGGGCGCCCGCTCGCGGGCCACCAGGCGATCCGCCACAAGCTCGCGGACCTCGCGACCTCGCTGCACACGTGCCGCTGCGTGACCTATGACGCGCTGCGTCGCTTCGTGGACGGCGAGGACCCCCTGAAGGAGGTCACGATGGCCAAGCTCCTGACCCAGCGGGCGGCCTTCGAGTTCATGGACGACTGCCTGCAGATCCACGGCGGCGCCGGCTACATGCGCGAGTACTGGATCGAGTCGGCGGCACGCGACGCACGCCTCGGGCCGATCGGCGGCGGCAGCGACGAGATCATGCGCGAGATCCTCGGCCGCGTCCTGTCCCTCTAGGAAACCCCGCCCACCGATTCGCGCCGTGGGCAACATGCGCAATGTTGCGCATCGCGCCTCAAGAAGTGGTGCGCACCCGCCGATACGCGCCGTGTGGCACGACGGCGAACCCTCGTTCGCGCCGCTCTCGCGGCGCTCAGCACCGGCATCCTTGCCGGGGGCGCACCCGCGCTCGCGGCGTCGCCCCAGCCCGTGCGATCCCACGCTGCGAGCTGGAGCTGCGCCGACGCGGGCCTGATGCCCACCAAACACGACATCGTGCGGATCCGCGCCGCGGTCCTGTGCCTCGTCGACCGTGAACGCGTAACCCGCGGCGAGCACGCCCTGCGCGTCAACGCGCGCCTGCAGGTGGCCGCCCAGCGCCACACGTTCAGCATGGCCTTCGGCAACTACTTCGAACACCGAGGACCGGGCGGGCAGACGCCGCTCACGCGGATGAGGCAGACCGGCTACATCAACGGCGCACACGCCGCCTTCGTGGTCGGGGAGAACATCGCGTGGGGCACGCTCTATCTCGCCACGCCGCGGGCGATAGTCGCCGCATGGATGGCCTCTCCCGAGCACCGCGCGAACATCCTGAACCCCCGCTTCCGCGACACCGCGGTCGGCGTCTCCGCCCATGTGCCGTCGGCGCTCTGCCACGGCCAGCAGGGCGGGATCTACACCCAGGACTTCGGCGTCGTCTCCGGCCGCTGAGGCCGCCCCCGCGCCCCCGACCTGCCGGGGCCCGGTGACGTGCGCTGGGATAACCTGCGCGCACATCACCACTACAAGGAGACGCAACAGCTATGGGAGTACTCGACGGCAAATCCGCGATCGTCACCGGGTCGGCGCGGGGCATCGGCCGCGCTACAGCTGAGCTGCTCGCCTCGCAGGGCGCTCAGGTCCTGATCAACGACCTCGACGGCGACGTTGCCGAGCAGGCCGCTGCAGAGATCGCCGGCGAGACGGCCGTGTTCGCGGGCGACCTCACGAAGCCGGGCGCCGCCGACAACCTCGTCAAGGCCGCGATCGACTCGTTCGGGAAGATCGACATCATCGTCAACAACGCCGGCTACACGCTCGACGCGCCCGTCCACAAGATGACCGACGAGCACTTCCAGGCGATGCTCGACATCCACACCGTCGTGCCGTTCCGCGTGATCCGCGCCGCCGCGCCCTACCTTCGCGAGCCGGCCAAGAAAGAGCGCGAGGAAGGCGTGGAGGTGTTCCGCAAGATCGTCAACGTCTCCTCGACCTCGGGCACGATGGGCAACGCGGGCCAGGCAAACTACTCATCGGGCAAGGCCGCGATCGTCGGGCTCACGAAAACGGTCGCCAAGGAGTGGGGCCAGTTCAAGGTGAACGTGAACGCCGTCGCGTTCGGCTTCATCGACACCCGCCTCACGCAGGCGAAGGTCGACGAGAACACGATGGAAAAGGACGGCGAGAAGATCCAGCTCGGCATCCCCGAGCAGATGCGCCAGATGGCCGCGATGATGATCCCGCTGGGGCGTCCCGCGACCCCCGAGGAGGCCGCCGGAGGCGTCTTCTTCCTGTGCTCGCCGTGGTCGAACTACGTGCACGGGCAGACGCTGCACGTGACCGGCGGCGTGTTCGGCGGTATGACGGGCTGAGCCGCTAGGCCCGCGGGCCGCGCAGGTCCAGCAGGCAGCCTGAGAAGTAGGCGCCGGCGGGTGAGGCGAGGTAGGCGGTGAGAGCGGCCACCTCGCCCGCCGGCGTGTCGGCGCCGGGGGCGACGGCGACCGTCGTCACCCGATATCGCGACCACTCGATCGAGAGCGTGCGCGCGAGGTTCTCAAGCGCTGAGCAGGCGGCGTTCGCGTGCTCTGAGCCCGGGCGCGGCGCCAGATACACGATCCGCCCGCCGCGCTCGCCGGGAATGAACGCGGCGTTTGCGACCGCGCGCGTCAGCACCCACGCCGCGCCCGCGGCGAACACGAGCGCCTCGCGCCCGCCGGCCCGCCCGTGGATGCAGTCGGCGTCGACGACGAGCATGTCCACGGCGCCGCCCGCGAGGATCTCCTGCGCGCGGATGTCGGCCTCGGCCTCCTGCGCCTCCGGGTCACCGGGAGCAGGCACGCCCAGCTCGGCGACGTCCGCTCCGAGCCCGGCGCACGCGTCCCGGACTGCCCCGCCGAGCTCACCGTCGCCGGAGAGCGCGATCCGCGTCCCGGCAAGGAGGCCGGGCCTGAGAATCGTCGATGCGTCCGCGCCGGCCATGTCCGCGGGAGCGTAACGGCGGCCGCCGTAGCACGCTCCGCCGACTGGTTCAGCCTGCGCCTCTAGGCGTCCGGAGCCGACCCGAAGGCCCGCTCGGCGTCGGAGTTCTCCGGCGCCCGGGCTTCCGGCTCGGGGGGACCGGGGACCGGGTCCGGCTCGATGACCGGGGCGGCGCTTCGCGTTGACAGCCTGCGCAGCTCGAAGTAGAGGACCGCGGCGGGTAGCGCCGCCAGCGGAGCCGTCAGCACTCCGAGCACGACACTGACCACCAGTGCGGCCGCGGACCCGACCGCGGCGGCGGCCAGGATGATGATCTCGGCGACCACGCCGACGGCGACGAACAGCACCGCGATCACCCCGAACACGGGCCAGCCGTTGCCCTTTACGAGCTCCTGGCTGCGCCGGAGGGCGAGCAGGCCGTCGGGACGCTCGAGGACCACGACCGGTGCGGCGACGAACCACATCGTGAACAGGATCAGACCGGGGACCAGGAAAAAGATCAGGCCGACCACGACGCCGATGCCGGCGACCAGGCCGACGAGGATCAGCTTCCCGAGCACGGGGGTCGCCGCGTTCAGGAGCCCGCGCGGGGTCGAGTCGCGCCGTCCCGCCTGCACGTCCGCGACGAGCTGCACCACCATGCCCGTGAACAGCGTCGTCGCGATCAGTTTGATCAGCAGCGCGATCAGCGCGAGCCCGGGTCCCGACGCTTCGAGGACCTCGGCGAGGACCCCGGAGACGACGAACACCGCCGCCGCGACCGGCATCAGGACGGGTGCCTGATCAACATAGATGTCGAAGACGCGGCGGATCACCGCGCCAACCTCAAGCCGATCTTGCAAGCGCTTCCTCCAGGTCGCGGCTGTTGATGGGCGCCAAGCCTAGGCGACGGGGGCGACGGGCGGTCAGGGAGCGAAGGCGAGCGCGAGCGTGGACGTCAGCCACGCAGCCCGGTCCGCGGCGGCATAGTGGTCGGCGTACCTGCCGGATTCGTCGTCGTGGAAGCCGTACCACCACCAGATCCCTGCGCCGTTGACGCGGCTCCCGGCGGCGAGGGCAGCGGCGATCCCGGCGGTGCCGGTGGCGATGTTCTCAACCAGAGGCGAGTGCCACGCGTTGGCGCGGTAGGACGGGATCACCGGGATGATGCGGGCCGCCGGAGCGGAGTTCGCGGCGTAGTAGGCAAGGCTTTCCCTCACCCATTCCTCATAGGCCGCGGCGTTCGGCAGTTCGCTTTCGTAGTAGGTCGGGTCGATCTGGCCGACGAGTTCGCTGACGCGCCGCAGATACGCGGGCTTCCAGGTGCTCACTTCGGCGGGCGCCACGACCGACACGCGGCCGCCGAAGCCGGCGCGTGCGAGCGCAGCGTCCAGTTCTTCAAGCAGCGCCGTGAAGCCGGCGCTTTCCGGAAACGGCTCGATGTCGAGCTGCACCCCCTGCACACCCGTCGCGAGCACCGACAGAACCCCGGAGATCATGTTCGCGCGCGCGGCCGGCTGAGAGAGGTCGGGTCCGCGTGCGCCCAGGCTGGCATTGAAGACGGCCACGGCGGACGTAGCGGCCCCGGCTTCCCGGTCATACGCGGACGCGCCGGCTGCCCACAGCCCGATCATCTGGCGCTCGACCGTCGGGATCTTCAGCTTCCCGCTCCTTGAGAAGCGCGGCATCTGAAGCAGCGCCTGACCGATGTCGTAGGAGTCGAGTGTCGCGAGCTCTTCGCGGACCCGCTGCGGGCTCTGCGCCGAATGGATCAGTTCCGTCGGCATGTACGTCAGCATTTCCGCCTCGGGCGCAGCCGCGCTCGCCGCGGACGCGCCGAGCAGCCCCGCAGCTGCCGCCGCGAGCAGAGATGCGGCCAGGCCTCTGGCGCGATTCACCGGCACCGGCAATGTGTAGCAGCCGCGGTCTCTACGCGACCGCTGCGCCCTTGGGCGCCCGGCGCTCGGCGCGACGCTGCTCGCGCACGCGGCGCAGGACGCCCTTGCGGCCGTGCTGCTCGAGGCCTGCGTAGAGCGCGCGTATCTCGAGCAGCACCTGGTCGGCGACGGCCTGCTGCTGCTCTCGGGTCGGGTTCTCCACGGCCTCCCAGCGCATCGCGTCGCCGTACTGGACGGTCACCTTCGGGAACTGCAGGCGCTTCCAGTTGCGGATGTGGGAGGAGCCGTAGATCGCGATCGGGACGACCGGGGCGCCCGTTTCGAGTGCGAGCCGCCCGATCCCGCGCTTGGCCTGTTCCGCGACACGGCCCGTCCGTGAGCGACCGCCCTCGCAGTACATCGTGATCGCGCCGCCGCGGGCGAGGATCGCGTTCGCGGTGATCACCATGTCCTCGTCGCGCGCGCCGCGGCGGACCGGGAACACACCGCCGTGGGTGTAGACGAACTGCATCGGGCCGTGGAAGAGCTGCGACTTGGCCATGAAGCGAACCTTGCGCCGGATGTAGCACCCCATCAGGAAGTGGTCCATGAACGAGAAGTGGTTCGGGGCCAGGATCACGGCACCGGCCCCCGGCACCTTCTCGGTGGAGATCGCGCGCGTGCGCAGGAAGGTGTACGCGTACAGAGAGGTGAGCAGCCGCACAATCTCGTAGACGTAGTCCGGTTCCCGCGTCCTGGCACGCTCGTGGAACCGGTCGAAGTACTCCTTGGGCCGCGGGTCGGTGTAGACCTGCTCGCGCATCGGGGCAAGATCGCTCATCCGAACGCTGTACCTCCGGCGGCGCCTGTGGTTACGCGGCGCTCCGCGTGCATGGTCTCCGGGCGGGCCATGGATCGCACACTATCGCCGCCGAAGGTACACGCGCACGAAGTCGGCGAGCTGGCGGGCGCGGTGCGCGAAGCCGCCCGGTGAGCGCCCCGTTACCCGGTGGGACAGGTCGAGCTCGAGCTCGAGGATGCGCATGCCCGCCCGTGTCGCGTCGATGCTCATCGCGAGCTCCATCCCGTACCCGCGGGCGAACGGGAGCATGCGGCGCAGCGTCCTCGCTCTCATCGCCCGCTGCCCGGAGATCGGAGCGCGCGCGCCGGCGCCGGTGAGGTCCCGCAGCGCCCACCGCGCGAACCCGACCGCCGCGCCGACGCCGCCTCCCCGGCGCGTGGCGAAAACGGCCACCGCGACGTCTGCCTCGTCCCTGAGCACCGCGTCGACGAGGGCGGGGAGCGCCGCTGCGGAGTCCGCGAGGTCACCGTCGCAGAGCAGGAACACGGGATCGGCACTGCTGGACGCGTCGAGCGCGTCCAGCGCACGCCGGGCGAGCATGGTCATCGCGCCTCCCTTCCCGATCCGGCCACCGGCCGGCAGGACGGTCGCGCCCGCCCGCGCGGCGGCCGCGGCGGTCCCGTCGCGAGAGCCGTCGTCCGCCACCCACACGGCGGCGCCTGGCAGCGCGCCGCGCAGGGCACCGACGGTCCCGGCTATCAGCTCCGCCTCGTCCCGTGCGGCGACGAGCACGACGACGCCCGCGCGGGGCGATCGGTCACCGGTGCTCTCTATTGTCCCAGCCCAGAGTTCGTCGACCCGCGGAGGATCAGATGACAGATGTTGAGGCGCATATCACCGGCACGGTATGGAAAATCGAGTGCGCGGTGGGCGACACGATCGAGGAGGGCGACACCGTCGCGATCCTGGAGTCGATGAAGATGGAGATGCCCGTGGAGGCCGAAGACGCCGGCACGGTCACCGAGATCCGCTGCCAGGAGGGTCAGGCCGTCAACGAGGGCGACACCCTGGTGGTGCTCGACTGAGCGGGCGCCGCGCCCGGCCGGGCGCGAGCTGAGCGGCGCTCGGCTAGCCTGTCCGCTCGGTGTCCATCAGCGCAAACACCCGCGAGCTCGCCGACGGCAAGCTGCTCGTCGACGAGCCGGTCGAGAGCGTCGTTCGGCTCACGATCTCCAATCCCGCCAAGCGCAACGCGCTGGATCACCCGATCCTCGACGCGATCACCGAGACCCTTGCGGAGCTCGCGGCACCGGATTCCTCTGCGCGCTGCGTCATCGTGACGGGCGCGCACGGGATGTTCTCGGCCGGCTATGACATCGGAGAGATCCCCGACGCGGAGTTCGAGGAGCGCGCCGAGGGGCTCATCGCGCACCCGTTCACGAAGGCGATCGATGAGCTCGAGGCGTTTCCGTATCCGACGCTCGCGGTGCTGCCGGGGCACACGATCGGCGGAGGCCTGGAGCTCGCGCTGTCGTGCGACCTGAGGGTCGCGCTCGACGGGATACGCCTCGGCATGCCGCCCGCGAAGCTGGGCCTCGTCTACTCCCACACCGGCCTGCGCCGCTTCATCGATGCGATCGGTGCGGCGCGCACCCGCGAGCTGTTCCTGCTCGGCCGCTACATCGACGCGCCGACCGCCCTCTCGTGGGGCCTGGTGAACCGGATCGCTCCCTCCGAGCAGCTCGTGGATCTCGGCCTTGAGCTGGCCGCGGAGCTCGCCGGCAACGCGCCGCTCTCGCAGACCGGGAACAAGCGCGTGATCGCGGAGCTGCTCAGGGCCGAGAGCGTGCTGGACCCCGAGGTTGAAGAGGAACTGATCGAGCTTCGCAGGGCGTCGTTCGGCTCCCGGGACATGCGGGAGGGCATGCGTGCCTTCGCCGAGAAACGTCCCGCGCGCTGGATAGGCGAATAGCCGTCCGCCGCAAGATCTACCTTTCTGCGCGTGACGTCGCTGATCACACGCGAGGAGGCCCTCCAGCTCGGCTGTATCGAGGACCACGACGAGATTGAAGCGCTCATCGGGCGCGCCTGGGAAGCCCGCGTGGAG
>Ga0209698_10003438_pt1 | contig 17688 bp, 12 predicted proteins | sample LitLauG_LLR_2012_FD_187203 | JGI IMG/M metagenome (GOLD analysis project Ga0209698, IMG submission 187203) | Freshwater sediment microbial communities from Pennsylvania, USA - Little Laurel Run_MetaG_LLR_2012 (SPAdes) (version 2) | ecosystem: Environmental > Aquatic > Freshwater > Creek >...
GTTACCCTCTTCCGTTATGCCTGACTACTCAATCGGTGTAGACATGGGCGGCACCAATCTGCGGATTGCGGCCATCACTACGGAAGGCCAGCTCCTCGAGAAAATCACTCTCGGCGTCAAGATCGCCATGGGCCGGGATTATGTGATCGGCGAGATGTGCGATGCCATTCATCGGCTCACCGAGCAGTATCGCAGCACGGGGCGCTTCGTGGGCGCAGGTATTGGTGTGCCGGGCATCATCGACATGGAAACAGGCATGATGCGCAAGTCGGCGAATCTGCCGGGATGGTCCGATTATCCGGTGCGCGACGTGATTGAGCGCCGGCTGGGAGCAAAGGTCTTCCTCGATAACGACGCCAATGTCGCCGCGCTCGGCGAGAAGTGGCTGGGCGCGGGCCGCGATGCTGACAATATGGCGATGCTCACTCTCGGCACCGGCATCGGCGGAGCCATCGTCCTGAAAGGGAAACTCTTCTACGGTATGAGCGGCATGGCTGGAGAATTCGGACACGTTACGGTCGAGCCCAACGGCGTGCTCTGCGGGTGCGGAAATCGCGGATGCGCCGAGCGGTATGCTTCCGCTACGGCTATCGTCCGCATGGCTCGCGAGGCGATCGAATCCGGCGAAGCTCCAGAACTTGCGAAAGCGGCCAGCGCCGATCCCGAGTTCAGCGCGAAGTCGATCTACAACCTCGCGATTCAGGGAGACGCCGCTGCCCAGCGCATCTTTCAGCGCTTCGGTGAGGTGTTGGGGATTCTTCTCGCGGACCTGGTCAATGTTCTCGATCTTGATATGTTCGTGATTGGCGGCGGTGTGGTCAGCGCCTGGGATGCTTTCGCTCCAAGGATGTTTGCGGAATTGCGAGAACGTTCGCTTGTTTACGCCGCGTCTGCGCCGGAGGATCCGCTGGCAAAGAAAGAAGGCGCATCCGCGTGGATCACCAACTACACCAGGAAGAAGACGATCATTACCCAGGCGCTGCTTGGTAGCGATGCAGGACTCTACGGCGCAGCGAGGATTCCCGCCTCTCAGGGCTGAAACCTGCATCGTGTTATTGTCCGGAGTGAGGGCGAGACGCCCTCACGACAGCCGCCGGGACGGCGGCGCTACCTTGCGAAGACATACTGAGATTGTTATCGCCTGCAGAAGTAGTATTTTGCCTAACGCTTCTTGTCGCCGCCGCTTGCAGACTTCAACCGCTGCACCTCTTTCAGCGTCAGCGAGCGGTATTCCCCGGGCGGAACATCGAGTGTCAGCGGTCCATAGCGGACGCGCTTGATCTTCTCCACGTGATGCCCCACAACTTCAAACATGCGCCGAATCTGGCGATTCCGGCCCTCGATCAGCGTGATCTCATACCACGGATTGGCCGCTTCCTTCACAACGCGGACCAGCGCAGGCCCCGTCTTCACGCGCTTGTGATCGTCGGTGGGGATCGAGACCCCGGCGCGCAGTTTGGCGATTGCCTCCTCGGTTGGCGTGCCGGCTACTTTTACCACATAAGTCTTCGGAACGTGCGACGCTGCTTTCATCAGACGGTTGGCAAGTTCGCCATCATTGGTCAGCAGCAGCAGGCCCTCGCTGGCATAGTCGAGTCGACCGACAGGATACACGCGTCCCCTGACGCCGCGGACCAAGTCCATCACAGTGGGCCGCTTCTCGGGATCATTGACAGTAGTGACGTACCCCTTCGGCTTGTTCAGCAACAAATAAACGTGACGCTGCTGCTCGCGCTGTAGCAGCTTCCCGTTCACGCGAATGTGGTCGGTTTCCGGATCGGCCTTACTGCCAAGTTCCGTAATCGTGCTGCCATTAACCTGCACGTGGCCGGATGTGATGAGTTCTTCGGCCTTGCGCCGCGAAGCAACTCCAGCAGCCGCGATGATCTTTTGCAGGCGTTCAATTGGCATGACGTTAAATGTGTAGCGCCGCCGTCCCCGGCGGCTGTCGTGGGGGCGTCTCGCCCCCACTCGGATGGTTCCACGCAGCGAGGGCAAGTTGCCCTCGCGACAGCCGGCGAGTCGCCGGCGCTACCTTATCCGGCTTTCTCTTCCTGGGCGATCGTCTCTGAAGGCTGGGGCTCTTCCGAGGAATTGGTGACCGGGGTAGACGCTGGCTCGCTCACTGCAGCCGCGCTCTCCGCCGGAACCAGCTCCTCCTGGAATGACTGAGCCACCAACTTCTCGAACTCCTCCATGCTGGGCAATTCGTTGACGTCTTTCAACCCAAATCGCATCAGGAATTCCTTGTTGGTCTTGTAAAGAATCGGGCGCCCGATGACCTGCTTGCGCCCGGCGGTGGTGATCAGCTTACGATCGAGAAGAGTCCCGATGACGCCGCCCGAATCGACGCCGCGAATGTCGTTGATCTCCGGGACCGTGACTGGCTGCTTGTACGCGATGACCGCCAGGGTTTCGAGCGCCGGCAGGGAAAGGCGGACCGGTGGCTTCAGACTTTTGGCGAAGGCGCGTACGACTTCGTGCTGTTCGGGTTTGGTCGACATCCGGTATCCGCCGGCAACTTCACGGATCTCAATGCCATGGTCGGGCGAACCGTACTCTCCAACCAGTTCCAAAAGGCTTGAGCGTACGCGCGATTTGATCTCCGACTCGTCCGAAACACCTTCAGCGGCAACGGAGTCCTTGACCAGCGCGGTGATCTGCTCCAGAGTGATCGGCGTTTCCGCCGCGTAGATGATGGCTTCGAGTTGAGCTTTGAGTGACATCGGTTATCGGTACCGTAGCGTCGGCGCCCCGCCGGCTGTCGCGAGGGCGACTCGCTCTCGCAAGCGTACAGCTTATCTCCAGTCGTCCCGCACCGCCGCGCGTTGGTTCATGACCTCTTCAAAGTGTGAATGCCTGCGAACCGCGATCTCGCCGAACAGCTTTTCCTGCCGTACCTGAATCGCCTGCAATCGCACCAATTCCAGCAGTGCGAGGAACATGCACACCAGCGCCGGCCGCGACGGGATGCGCATCAAGAGCTGTTTCAGGCGGATCGGACGGTCTTCGAGCGACAGGCGCCGATGCAGATACTCGATCATCTGCCCGACCGTCACCGTCTCCTCGTCCACATCGAGTACCGGACGCGTGCGCACGCGTTCGAGCACCTGTTGAAACGTCTTGACCAGGTCGATCACATCGGCTGCGAGCTCGGGCTCAGCGCCCTCAGCATCTATGAATTCTTTGAGCGCGGGATTCGTCAGCACCGCCTCTTCAATCTGCTGTTTCTGCAAAAGCATCTGCGCTGCCGACTTGAACTTTTCGTGCTCGAGCAACCGGTTGACCAGCTCCGTCCGCGGATCTTCCTGCTCCTCCGGCGGCGCCAGCGGATCTCGCGGCAGCAGCATCTTCGATTTTATGTGAATCAGCACGGCCGCCATATAGATGAACTCAGCCGCAACGTTCACGTCCAGCTCCCGAATCTTCTCCACGTAAGCGAGATACTGTGCCGTAATCTTGGCAATTGGGATGTCGTAAATGTCGATGTCCTGTTTACGGATCAGGTCCAGCAGCAGATCGAGGGGGCCTTCATAAACGTCCAACACAGCTACGGAAAAAGGGAAGTCGCTCTCCTCTTTCTTCTTGGCCTCTGGCTTTGCCGCCGTGCCAGAGGCGACGACTGCAGTCGGAACACGCGGCCCGTCATCGCTGGAAACGACCTTTACATCTTCAGGCATTCCTACTATTTCGTCTCCTTTCTACGAGGTTGAACCGCCTGCGCGCTCTCATGCTGCCTCTCTCGCGTGGCGCCCTCATCCGCTACTGCGGTAATTTCAACGATTCGACGAGGGCTCTCGGACGGCGCCTCGTACTCCAGCGACATCCCCATCGCCGCGCGCACATCCTCCATCGTCTCACCCGAGACCTTGCGCGCCCGCTCCGACCCAGCTTCCAGAATATCCCACGCCAGCTTGGGATTTTCCTCAAATTTCCGCCGCCGCTCCTGCATCGGACTCAACAACTGCAACAGTGCATCGGCCGCCCAGCCCTTGCACTCGATGCACCCGATGCCCGCCGAGCGGCAGCCCTCATTCACCTTGGCCATGGTCTCTTTGCTGCTGAAAATCTTGTGCAGATCGCCCACCGGACACACATCCGGATTGCCTGGGTCCGATCGCCGCACGCGCGCCGGATCGGTCACCATGGTCTTCAACTTCTGCCGCACCACTGGCTCCGGATCGGCCAGCATGATGGTGTTGCCATACGACTTCGACATCTTGCGCCCGTCAGTTCCCGGCAACTTCGCCGCCGGAGTGAGCAAGCTCTGCGGCTCGGGGAACACAGGCTTCTTCGTGCCGTAAAATCCGTTGAACCGCCGCGTAATTTCCCGCGTCAACTCAACATGCGCCACTTGATCTTCGCCCACGGGAACTACGTCAGCCTTGTAGATCAGAATGTCTGCCGCCTGCAGGACCGGGTATCCCAAGAATCCGTACGTTCCCAGATCCTTATCCTTAATGTTCTCCCGCTGCTCCTTATACGTCGGCACGCGCTCCAGCCAGCCCAACGGCGTGATCATTGACAGCAGCAGGTGCAGCTCCGCATGCGCCGGAACATGCGATTGCATGAAGAGCACCGACTTCTCCGGATCGAGTCCGGCGGCCACCCAGTCGAAAACGACTTCGAGCGAGTTCTCTTTTACCATCGAAGTGTCCGCGTAATCGGTGGTCAGCGCATGCCAGTCGACCACGCAGAAGTAGCATTCGTACTGATCCTGCATCCCGACCCAATTCTGCAACGCACCCACATAGTTGCCGAGGTGCAACTTTCCGGTCGGACGCATGCCGCTGAGCACACGTTTACGTTTTGGCGAGGAGGCGGTCATTTTCCAGGAAGTCCTATATTCGGAGACACAACGAACCGTGCGGGAGCGCTCGAAACAATCAGCTGTCTAAGTGTCATGCAGGACTGAATCGATACTACCATGCGGAAAGCCCGAAAATGTGGAAAGCCAAAATGTGGAAAGCCGGAATGTGGGGGCAGCCGCCCACGGCTGTCCGCCGGGCGTAGCCCGGCTTCATGCCGCGCCAGTCCGCTGCAATCCCAGCGGCGCCGACCACACCGATGCTTTATAATTCGCGCCGCTCCGTCATTTCGAACCCAATCCGTGACTAATCTCGCCCGCAAACTGAGCGCCACCGACTACTTCACTCTGGGATGGGGAACGATGGTCGGCGTCGGCTGGCTCGTCATCATGGACGACTGGCTGCTGCGCGGTGGTGCCCTGGGAACTGCACTCGGATTCTTACTCGGAGGGGCGCTGCTGCTGCCCATCGGCTGGGTCTACGGGAAGCTCGTCATTGCCATGCCCGATGCCGCGGGCGAAGTTGCTTACACTTCGGCGGTCTTCCCGCGGGCAATAAGTTTCGCTACCGGCTGGATGATGACTCTCGCCTACTTCATCGTGTGTCCGTGGGAGGCAGTCGCGGTCGGCCGCATCGCCGCCTACATTTTCCCCGCACTCGATTCGATGGAGATCTATCGCATCGCGGGCCGTCCGGTATATCTTCCTCACCTGATCGTCGGGTTCGCACTCACGGCGCTGCTCACGGTGCTCAATTATCGGGGCGTGCGCCTGAGTGCCACCTTTCAGAACTGGACCAGCTTTGGTACGCTCGCCCTTTTCGTTGTATTCGTCGTCGCAGGCGCCAGCCGAGGGAGTGTGACGCATTTTCCGCCACTCTTCACGCACGCCCCGCTGGTCTCGATTCTGCTGGTAATCCAGATCGTGCCTTACTTCATGACCGGATTCGAATCGGTCGGAAAGGCCGCGGAGGAAGCGGGCCCCGAGTTCCGCGCGCGAGGATTTTATCGCGCCATCTGGATGGCGATTGTCATCGGAACTCTTTTCTACGCCAGCATCGTCGCGGCGGTCGCGTTCGTAGCGCCGTGGCGTCGACTGACGGGCGAGAAATTCATGACGGCGGTCTCATTTCAGCAAGCGGTTGGCAGCCGCTGGATCGTCAACATGATTCTGGCCGCGGCATTGTTATCGCTGTTCAAATGCTTCAACGGAAACTTCGTTGCCGCCAGCCGCCTGTTCTTTGCCTTGGGCCGCCGCGGCATGATTTCGTCGCGAGCAGGTGAGGTTCATACCCGGTTTCAGACGCCGTCAGCAGCGGTTCTTTGTGTCGGAATCGCGACCGCGGCGTGTATGCTGCTGGGCGACGCGATTCTCGTGCCGGTCACTGAAGTTGGCTCGGTCGCGTGCGCCATCGGTTGGGCAGCCGCGTGCGCAGCGTGCCTGGCATTGGCGCGCTGGAAGCCTGATGTGGTCGCATTGTCGGCTGGCGAGAGAGCCGTTGCCCTCTTCGGTTTGGTTGTCGCGGTTGCACTGGCCCTGATGAAAATCGTCCCGATAGTCCCGGGCCACTTCACTCTTTATGAATGGCTGGCCCTGGCAGTCTGGTGTGTTCTGGGAGTCGTCGTCGCGGTAGCAAAGTAGCGCCGCCGTCCCGGCGGCTGTCGGGCGGGCGTCTCGCCGGCTCCCCCGGAAGTGGGAATGAAACAGATAGGATGTTATCCATGCTCTCCACGCGAAACATATTCACAAGAGCGCTCATCCTCGTTTTCGGTTCCAACTTTCTCCTCGCCCAAGCTCCATCTTCCTTCGACCTCGTCATCACGAACGGCCACATCATCGACGGCACCGGCTCTCCGTGGTACTCCGGAGACCTCGGAATCCGCGACGGAAAAATCGCCGCCATCGGTAATCTCTCCGCTGCCCCGCGCCAGCGCACTATCGACGCTGCCGGCAAAGTAGTCGCCCCGGGATTTATCGACATGCTCGGCCAATCGGAGTTGACGATACTCGTCGACCCGCGCTTGCCGTCGAAGATCTACCAAGGCATTACTTCCGAAGTTACCGGAGAAGGGAACTCGATCGCCCCGCTTAACGATGCCATCATCGAGTCCGACCGGGTCAGCTACGAACATTACAAAATCACGCCCGACTGGCGTACGCTGCGCCAGTACTTCGCGCGTCTCGAGAAGCAGGGTATTGGAGTCAACCTCGCCACGTATGTCGGCGCAACGCAGGTTCGCCGCATGGTCCTGGGCGACGACGACAAGCAGCCCACGCCCGAACAACTCGACCAGATGAAAGCGCTCGTGCGCGAAGCCATGAAGGAGGGTACTGTGGGCGTTTCCACTTCGCTGCAGTACGCTCCCGCGCGCTACGCGAAAACCGACGAACTGATCGCCCTCGCGACCGAAGCGGGCAGGTACGGCGGTATTTATGCGACGCACATGCGCAACGAAAGCGCCTCCGTGCTCGACGCCATCGATGAAGCCCTGCGCATTGGCCGCGAGGCCCACGTGCCCGTCGAGATCTGGCATATAAAGGTCGGTGGCAAGAACAACTGGGGACGCATGCCGGAAGTCGTCGCCAAAATTAACGCGGCACGCGGCCGCGGCGCCGACGTCACCGCCGATACCTATGCTTACACGGCCTGGTACAACGACTTCTCCGCCTTCATTCCAGCGTGGGCCCACGACGGCGGCACCGCAAAACTAGTCGAGCGACTGAAAGATCCCGCCACCCGCGAGCGCATTCGCAAAGACATGCTCACTCCTTCGCGTGACTGGGACAACGAATGGCAGGAGATCCCCGGCCCCGACGCCATCATGATCGGCGCGGTCGCCGATCCAAAGTTGGTTCCGCTCGAAGGCAAGCGTCTTTCAGAAATCGCTAAATTGTGGAACAAAGATCCCATGGACGCGCTCTTCGATTTCTTGATCGAAGACCCGACTACAGACGTGGCAGTCTTCGGCATGTCTCAACCGGACGTGACCCTCGCGCTGCAACAGCCCTGGGTCTCGATCGACAACGATTCCGAAGGCACTTCACCGGAAGGGGTCCTCGGCCAGGCGCATCCGCACCCGCGTGCCTATGGCACGTTCCCGCGCATCCTGAACAAATATGTTCGCGAGGAAAAAGTTCTCACGCTGGAAGATGCCATCCGCAAATTCTCAGCGCTGCCGGCGCAGCGCATGCGACTGACGGATCGCGGTGTTCTCAAGCAGGGAATGTGGGCCGACGTCGTGATCTTCGATCCCGCAACCGTGCACGATCGAGCCACTTTCGATAACCCCAACCAGCTCTCGGAAGGAATGGATTACGTGTTGGTCAACGGGGTGCCGGTAATCGATGAGGGAAAGATGACGGGCAGACTGCCGGGAAAGGTTTTACGAGGCCCGGGATATGTACCGTAAATGGGCTACTTTGCTGGAGGCTTCAGCCGTGCCTGCTCGGTTCCGGCAACTGGCGCAACCCGCGGCTGGGCAACCGTTCCGGTAATCGTGTAAGCGGAGATTCCTGATCCCGCTGGAACTCGCGTCATCTTGAAATCAATCTCTCGCCTGAACGTGGCAGTGCCGCTGACCTCGTACTTTCCTTCCGGCGTGTCGAGTTTGCCGTCGCTGACTTCAATCTCGCCGGTATGTAACCGCACCTGCGCGATGAACTTGCGGACCCTCAACATCTCAGCATTCTCGCCGAACAACAAGTGCGGAAGACTGCCATCAGCCACATTCACCTGCAGCGTCCCCTCGGACGATTGCCAGAAGTCCGCCGCGCAAGACCCTCGAATCTCGTAGGTCGCGCCGGCGGTGCCCTCAACCCAATCGTCTTTCATCAACCTGGAAACGTTCCCGAGCGGAATCGCTGTGAGATTCCCACTTCCGTTGCACACCGCAGGTTTCACGCCGAAGTCCGCCTGCCATTTCCCGTGATGCTTGCCGCCAAGCAGGTCCGCGTCCAGCGATGAAACCTCCAGCTTTCCCGCATTGAGATTGACGTTGGCCGACAGTTTGGAGGCCGAGACTCCGCGCAGCACAAAGCGATCGGCCGTGATGCGCCCGGATGCCCGAACCCGCGCCAACAGCGATGGCGCAAGCTGCGCAGTTCCCAACCGATACCATGGGCGGCTCTTTGGACTCGGATACGCCCACTGGTTCGCCTCATTCAGCGAGATCTCTTCCGTACTGAGCTGGAAACGAACCTGACACTCGTCTGGACTTCCGCAGCCGCGCGGCATTTCCAGAGATCCTTTCCAGACCGTCCCCGCAGCTTTGAGATTCAGCTTCCCGACCCGCACTTCCTCTGGCGAGAATTGCATTTCGGCCGAAGATATCTCTACCGGCACTCCCGCACCGCGAAGGCCAAAGCGAACGTTCCGCAATTTCGCGGAGCCCGTGACCTGCGGTCCGGCGAACGCTGCGGGCCCGCCCTGCCCCATCCACGATCCGACAACTTGCAGGTTCAATTGTGCCGCGCCTTCGGCCGCCGAGTTTAGGGTTCGTAGTCCAAACATCCTCGCCAGACGCAGAGTGCGGCTCACTTCGGCGTCGCCCAGCACAGTGAAGCCATATCCCTCGCGGTCGACCCACCCGCGCACGGCTGTGCTTCCCGCGCGCCCTCGGTCGAGTGCAAACGGTCCCAACTCCAGTTGCGCCGGTCGTGACGATCGCGTCTTCAATCGAGCTCGTGAAACGCCAGCTGTGGGACCTGTGAGGACAATCGGAATCGTAACCGGGCCCAGCTCAACCCTCTCGGACGCAGAACTCACTCGCAAGCCTGCGACCTCGCCGTGTCCTTCCACGTGAGACTCCGCGCCGGAGGCGTTGTTCTGTGAAATCGAGCACTTGCCCTGCAGCGTGCCTTCCAGCATCAAGTCCTCAGGCAGATCTTTCTTCGCACGCCGCACGAGCGCCCCGAGCGCGCTTGCGGGCACGTTCTCGGCTGTTACGGCCAGCGCATACCGATGGCTGCCGGGAAGGCCCGAGTCGCCCGCGATCGTGAACAGACCCGCCCCTACCGGAGCGCTGCAGGCGATCTGGTGAAACTCATGCTCCTGCGTGCTGTATTCCCCGTCGCAGCGTGCGGCCAGGCGCAGCGAGGTGCCGCTCGTGATGTCGTAACGCCGGAAGTCATCCGCCGACACCGTGCTCGAGATCTTCAACAGTGCGGGAGTTCCCATGACTGTGGCGTCAAACTGAATATCTCCTCGCCAGCCTCTGTCGTTCCCGGTAAAGAATTTCGTGACCTGCCCCAACTGCGCCCGGGCCCACTCGACGTCGAACTGCACAGGAGTATCCCGAAACGACCCCGCTCGCTGCCACGTGCCGCTGACCTGCAGCTGTCCCGTGTCGTTCAGATTCATGTCGCTGCGGAAGGGCTGGGCTTTAAGCCGGAGTCCCCAGGCATTCTTTGACTCCTGCCAGAGAGAGAAATCCGCATTCGTCAGAGCGTATGGTTTTTTCTCGGGGCCATTCTTGAAATTAATCCGCCCTGATGTTCCTTCGATATAGGGGAAAACCGGCCTCGGCTCGGAGTTGATCTTCGCGGTCGGCGCCAGGGGCGTACGGGCTGTGCGCTCCAGCAGGCTCTGAAAGTTCCATCCGCCGCCGGGGTGGTGGACAAGGTTGAGGCTCGGCTCGGTGAGGTCCAGCTTCGCCACCTCCAGCCTTCCCCGCAGCAGCGACCGCAGGCGAAGATCCGCCGTTACTTCGCTCGCCCGTAACATGGGCTCAGAACCGAAAGCTGGGTCGTCGTACACGACCAGATTCTCCAGATCGAAACCGGGTTGCGGCAGCAGGCGTATGTGAACCGAGCCAAGATCGACTGGGCGGCCTACGGCCGCGCTGAGAGACGTGATGATTTTCGATTTCAGGCGGGATGCACCGGGTCGCACGAGGAACAGGAGCAGCAGCACCAATGCTGCCGCCGCGGCCACACGGCGTTTGGAGGAGAAGATCTTCACCGCGCTTTCACCGAAGGTCCAAGGGTTCATCGGACGCCCTTCAGCGTCCGCTTCCAACGCGTCTCGTCGAAGAAGTGCAGTACCACTTTGCCCATGAAAAGAATACGTTCGCCCCAGGACGTTTTCCGATACTGATCACCCGGCGTCTCAAACGACCAGTAGATGAACATCGGTCGGCCGATGATGTTTTCCTTGGGAATGAAGCCCCAATAGCGGCTATCCAGGCTTACTCCGCGATGATCGCCCATGGCGAAATAGTGACCTGGTGGGACTACCAAGTCGTCACCTTGAATATAGGAGGGCAAATCCACGAACCAATTCGCCGACATGTTGCCATCGTTTGTCGGCGGGACAGAAGGAAACTCGTTCCGGTAAGGATCGAAGGTGTCGGCATCATGGTCGATGTACGGTTCATTGAGGGCCACGCCGTTGCGGTACACAACTCCATTCCGCAGATGAATGCGGTCTCCGGGAACTCCGATGATCCGTTTCACGACGTATATGCCGGATTGCGCCGGATCGGGATGCAAGAACACGACAATGTCCCGAAAGTGGACGTCGCGATAGGGAAGCAGCGGTCCCAACCACGAACTCTTGGGCGCGAACTGGATGCGGTTGACGAAGACGTGGTCGCCGATCAGAAGCGTATTTTCCATGGAGCTCGATGGAATCTCGAACGCCTGCACGACGAAGGTGATGATGAAAAGCCCGGTCACCAGCACGGCGGCCAGCGATGAAAGAAACTCAACCGTGGTCTCTTTCGGCTTCTCTTCCGCGCCGTTCTTTGCTGCCTTGGCTAGCTTGTCGTCTTTCTTGGCCACAGTTCGCTTTCGTGAACTCGAATCTTTGAGTTTCCCGTGGAAGAGCGGCCCTTCAGGGCCGCGTCAGTCGCACGCTACAGATAGGCTTTAGCTCCTGAGCGTCCGCGAAATCAGTGTACCAGCCGCAGCGTCCGCTTCCATCGCGTGATCTGAAACAGATGCGTGACTGCGTACGCCAGGTGTTGCAACCGCCCGCTCAGACTTGATGGTGGATTCCGGTCCCAGTCCTGCACCGACCAATAGATCACGAGAGGTCTTCCGATGATGTTCTCCTGCGGAACGAACCCCCAGTAGCGGCTGTCCTGGCTGTCGTCGCGGTTGTCGCCCATCACGAAATAGTGTCCTTGCGGGATGATCAGCTCTCCGTCTTCCACCAGCTTCCGCATTTGCAGCCACCACGAGCCTTCCATGTTTGCCGCAGGAATATCGGTTCTGGGGAAGTCGTCCCGGTAGAGGTTGTTAGCCGGCTCCAGGAATCGCACGTATGGCTCGTCCAGGGGCTTCCCGTCGATGAAGACTTTCTTGTTCACCATGCGCAGCCGGTCGCCGGGTATTCCGATGACTCGTTTGACGAAATGCTGCTGCGGGTCCACTGGATAATGGAAGACGACGATATCCCCGCGCGCGATCTTCTGATACGGCATCAAGTGATCGCCGAACCCAGACCCGCCGTAGCAAAGCTTGTTGACCAGCAGGTAATCGCCGACCAGCAGCGTGCTCTCCATCGATTCCGAAGGGATCTGGAATGCCTGCACGATGAATGTGATCACAAAGATCGCAATCACCACCGTGCCCATGAGCGACTGCAGGGAACTGATCAGGTCTGAACCAAAGCTGCTTGTGATTTTGCGAGGAGGAGCCGGCGCCGATTGCGATTCAGAAGGCGACGGAACCGTTGTGACCTCGGTAGGAGACGCGACCTCTACAGGAGGATCCGCCTGGCTCGGCAAAGCTGTCGGCTCGGTCTGCGAAACGGTGGGCTGGTTGAAAGAATCCATGAATCCTACTTATCCACCGCTTGCGGGGACTGTGCCGTCTTGCCGTCCGAATCCTTCGGGCGCGATGCCAGGTACGTCAGCAGTTGCCGTGCGGCATCTTGTTCGGCCGTCTTCTTGGTCGAGCCCTGCGCGCGTCCCACAAACTCCGGACTGCGGTTTTCACGCGCATGCAGGCGGGCCTCTACAGTAAACGTCTTGCTGTGCTCTGGTCCCGCTTCCTCGACCAGCACATACAATGGCTGCGGCAGTCCAAGGCTCTGCACCGCTTCCTGCAACGCGGACTTGAAATCCGTAATGGGCAGGGTTCCGCCGCCGCGTTCCATCCGCTCCAACTCGGGCGCAATCACATTCCGCAGAACAAACTCGCGCGCCACTTCCAGCCCGCCGTCGAGGTAAATCGCCGCCAGAATGGCCTCCAACGCATCGACCAGCAGGGCTGTCTTGCTGCGCCCGCCGCTTTTTTCCTCGCCACGGCCCAAGCGCAGATAGTGGCCCAACTCCAACTGCTGTGCCACCTGGATCAAATGCCGCTCGCTTACCAAATGCGCCCGCAGCTTCGAAAGTTCCCCTTCCCGAAACTGGGGGAAGCGCTGAAACAATTCTTCGCTGGTGACCAGCGCCAGCACCGCGTCTCCCAGAAACTCCAACTGTTCGTTGTCGCTGACCTTGTACTTGCTTTCGCCCGCCTGCTGCGCTTCCATCTCGCGGGCCTGCGAACTATGCGTGACCGCCTGTTCGATCACCGACCGCCGCCGGAAGTGGTACCCGAGCCCTTCCTCCAACGCCGTGATTTCCCGTTCCTTCATAGGTAGAGACGTTGCTGGCAACGTCTTGCTTCGAACGTCTCGCGCGAACGTCCCGGTGGCGAACTAGTTCTTCGGAGGTGTGCCGGACTGTCCTGATGTGCCGCTGGACGCATACTTCATCAGGCGATCCTGTTCCTGCCGTGCTGCCTTCCCGGCCGGCGAATCGGGATTATCTTTCGTCAGGTCCACCGCCTGCTGCGCCGCCTTCAGAGCCTCTGGAATCTTGTTCTGGAAGTCGAGCGACAGTGCCAGCCGATACACGGCGATGACGTCCGGCGACTGCGGAAGTGCGTCAATCGACTTCTTTAGATTCGTTTCTGCCTCCGGCCAGTTGCTGGCCTTGAATGCGGCCGTTCCGATGACGAAGTATGCCTGCGACCGGATGAAGTTCTTGTAATTCTTCAGCTGTTCCTCCGGATATCCGGCCGTCGGTACGTCCGTGTCCACCGTTACCAGGGCGCGTTCCGCATCTTTCTTGGCTTCGGCGAGGCGCTGGTCCTTGTCCAGACTGTCGTCCTTGGTCTGCTCGGCTTGTACCTGGGCCACCGACACCAGCGCTTCAGGATCGTCAGGATCGATCGCCAGAACTTTCTTGGCCATCTCCACCATCTTGTCGCCATTGTTGCCCTGCTGATACCGCTGCATCGCCGCTTTGTAGACCAGCGGACGCAACTCACTCGCCGGATACTTGGCTGCGAAATCTTCCGCCGCTTTCTCCACTCCGGCTGCATCAGCGACCGCGACCGCAGCCTTGTAGGCGTTGTATTCCTCTTGGCTGTTCACCTTTGGCGGACGCTTCCCCTGCGGAGCTGCTGCTTGACCCGCCGCTTGTCCGGCCGCCTGCGTTGCGGGAGGATTCTGCGATGCCGGTTTGTCCTGTCCCCAACTCCAAACGCAGATTCCGAGCACTGCCACGATGATCGCTATTCGCTTCATGCGTTCTCCTCGACCCAAACGTCCTTCATTTTCATTGGAATCCTGCAACGTGCATTCTATCGCAGCGGAAGCGCCGCCGTGACGTAGCGCCGGCGTCCCCGCCGGCTGTCGCGCGGGCATCCTGCCCGCGCAGCGTTATCTCGATTCCTGGGGCTTCGGTTTGGCCGGAGGTTCGTACGCCGCCTGCAACCCGCGCTCGGCTGCGGCCTTGGCTTCTGGCAAATCCGCCCCCGCACTCAGCGCCGCCCGATATTCACTCAACGCTCCATCGCGGTCCGGGGGGTCCTTCATATCCAGCATCCGCCCAAGATACACGTGCGACCACGCCACAACTTTCGGATCTTTTGTCGCCTGGATGGCCTTATGGAAGTTGTCCGCCGCCCCGTCCGGGTTTTTGTTCGCCACCGCGACTTGCGCCAGTATGAACAGGGCCCGGCCTTCATCGCCGATCTTCTTGTCCAGAGCCTGCTGCGCCAGTTCCTGCGCCCCCTTGGGATCGCCCGCCGCCAGCCGCTTTTCGGCCGTCACCAGCATTCGCCGGTCCTCGAGTCGCGACAATTGCACGAGTTCGGGCGCGGTATTGCGGGCAAACTGCACCTCGTTTGCCGCCTTCTGCTGCTGCTTGATATCGATCGCATCCAAGATGTCGGAATAGGCCGTGCGCAGCCCCGCGGGATCCTTCTCGAAGGCCACGATCGCGTTATAAAAATACTTGGTCAGGATGTACCCCTGTTTCTCCGCGTCATCGACGGCCTGCAACCGCATGGCTTCGGCAGTCTGCTTCGTGCCTGAGGTCCGAATCTCAATCGCGCGGACCAGACACTCGGTTACCAGCAGGGAAATATCGGTCTTGAAGTTCTCGTCGAGTGGGGCCCGTCTGACCGACTGCAGCAAAGGCTCCAGCCGCTTAACGGCGGTGAAGTGCTTCTCCGCCATCGGATCGAGCAGGTAATGCAGGTAGGTATGCCGGATCTGCGGCATCTTCAGCGGGTCGACTGTCGTCGGGTCCGGCGACGGGAATACCACAGCGTAATAGTCTGCACCGTAGTTGCGGGCGTTCGCCTCGTTCGGATCGCCCATGAAATCGAGCAGAACCGTGAAGGTTCGGCCCAGATATCCGCCCGATTGCAGCTTCAAATAGATGTCGGTATCGAAGACCATCTTCTGTAGCGGCACGTGATAGCGAGCCACCAGGGCCGCGTAATTCGCCCGATGCGCTTCCCAGATCGAGTGCAGCGACGCCTTGTCGTAGAATCGTTCGAGCTGCGCCCCAAACCCGGCAATGGGCACCGCATCCGGAGGCATGTCGTCCTCTTTTACCCGCGGCAGAAAATGCGGGGGCCCCTGCAGATAAAGCGCCAGCGACACAAATTGCGACAGATCATGCTGCGCATCTTTGCCCTTGTGCGCCACATACCAGTCGCACATGGTAGTCAGCGCCGCCTGCGCATCCTCCGACTCCCTGAGATTTCTCTGCACCTCGGCCCGCACATTGAGCCGCTGCGCGTCCGAAACGTTCAGGTTGACGTCGTACCCGCACGAGTTCATCGCCGTGAGCACGACAAACAGCGTCTCGCTGGTGTCGAGGGTGATAGGAGTCTGGTTGGCGACTGGAGGCTGGTTTGTGGCAGGGGCCTGTTTTACCGCAGGAGTCTGGGTCGTAGCAGGACTCGGGTTTGTAGTGGGCGCTTGGCGTGTGGCAGGAGTCTGATTCTGGGCCAGGCAGAAAGGCGCGAGCAGCCCGGCAAGGGCCGCAAGGATAAATGTTCGAAGTCCAACAGCCAGAAAACGACTCAGGAATCCCTCCCGCAGATTGGCCGCACGCCCGGCCAGCAGTGAAGATGGGCGGAGAACACTACTAAGTTTAAGGGCTTGGGGGCAGGGGGTCAAACGCGCGGTGTCTCGTGTTGGTATCCGCGCCTGCCAAAAAATCAGGGAGGCTCTCGTCGAGCCTCCCTGAGTTGTCTGAATCACAACCGGGTTAGAAGATGAACTTCGCTCCCAGTTGCACGAGGCGGGCATTGCTGGCGAATGCTGACCTCCAGTTATTGAACACACCGCTGGCAAGATTGCCCGCGTTCGGTATCAGTACGTTGCGCTGCTCCGTACCGGTATCGCTCAAGCCGTTCGCCGTATTCGGGGCACCCGTAGTGAACTGGGCATGGTTCAGGGCGTTCAACGCCTGGAACTGGAACCTGAACTCGTAGCGCTCCTTGAACTTCAAGGACTTGGCTAGCGTCAGGTCCCAGTTGTTGATAACCGGCGAGGGCAGAGTGTTCCGGCCAGACGTTGCGAGCGCCCCGGACCCTGCCTTAATGTAGTAGGCCGTGGGATCTACCGCGTAATAACCTACGACGGCACCGCTCACATCCGTGATGGATTTGACGTCGCTGCCCGTGCCGGGTCGGCCAGTCGGGTTAATGATCACGCGATCGCCTGCGTTATCCCCATTGAGGTTGGAGTCTATACCGGACTGAATCGTCGCCAACTGGCCCGTCTCATAAATGTAGGTTGGGGCGATTTCATATCCGCTGAGCAGGTTCCTCGCGAGCCAACTCGAGCTGTGCTTGAACCACTGCGTGTCGTACACCAGCGACAAGGTGATGCGGTTGCGGTGGTCAAGAAGCGAACTCGCGCGCTCTGAGGGCAGGTTGCGGAAGTCCTGCGGACGACGAGGAGCAATCACGGTCGAGAAGAAATCCGCCGTGCTGTTGTCGATCGTGTGGCTCCACGTGTAGGCGCCCTGGATATACAGTCCGTTGGAGAAGCGGCGGTCCAATTGCCCCTGCAATCCGTGGTACGTCGAAGCTCCCCAAGGCTGATACGACGTAATCGCGGTCGTGAAGGGGCAGGCAGACCCATCGGAGCAAGTCGCGGCAAGGTATGCCGGATCAAAGTGCCCGATGGCCTTGAGCGTCGTCAGGTTCCGCGTCGTGTTCGCCTGAACTCCCTGGCAGGTCGCATCGCAGGTAATGTAGGTGGGCAGAAAGTTCGAGCTATTCAGCGGACTTGTGACGTTAAGCCGATTCTGAACGTTGAGGTCGACGCCGCGGCTTCCCACGTACCGTACTTCGCCCGTGTAGTTCTGGCCAAACCGCCGCTGCACACCCAGGTTCCACGACTCCGCATAGGGATACTTAACGTTGTTGGGCAGTTGCGCCGACGTCCTTGCTCTGGCCGTTACCTGGTCGAGAACGGTGATTCCACTCAGGCCCTGCGGCGGAATGCCTCCCTTCGCGAGGAAGCCACCATTCCCACCAGTACCTCCCGTGGCACAAGCCGGGTTCGGGCAGTCGATGGTGGAACCGATCTGCGGCGGGCGCTCCAGCACGCCGATGTTGTCGTAAAGCACGTCATAGGC
>Ga0209698_10003439_pt1 | contig 17682 bp, 16 predicted proteins | sample LitLauG_LLR_2012_FD_187203 | JGI IMG/M metagenome (GOLD analysis project Ga0209698, IMG submission 187203) | Freshwater sediment microbial communities from Pennsylvania, USA - Little Laurel Run_MetaG_LLR_2012 (SPAdes) (version 2) | ecosystem: Environmental > Aquatic > Freshwater > Creek >...
AGCAGCAACAATTGCTGGGCTCGGAGGAAAGGCTCTTCGCATGAAGCGCATGGACCTGAACTGCGATATGGGCGAGCTGCCGGAGATGATCGCCGACGGCAGCCAGGACGCGTTGATGAAGTTCGTGACCTCGGCCAACGTCGCTTGCGGAGGCCACGCCGGCGATGAAGCCATGATGCGCGCCACGATCGAGCTGGCCTTGCGGCATGAGGTGGCGGTGGGGGCGCATCCAGGCTACGAAGATCGCGAGAATTTCGGGCGCGTTACTCTGCAACTGACTGCAGAACAGATCAGCGATTCCGTGTACCGGCAGGTGAAAGCGCTGTCCGCGGTCGCGGAACAATGTGGCGCACGGGTGACGCACGTGAAGCCGCACGGGGCGCTCTATAACGATGCGGCGAAGGATACGGCGATTGCGCGCGCGATTGCGGAAGGCGTGCGGCGATGGCGGCAAGATGTGGTGATGGTCGGACTTGCGGGTTCGGTGATGCTGGACGAATTTAGCGCGGCCGGCTTTCGTACAGCTGCGGAGGCATTTGCGGACCGCCGCTATGAAAAAGGCGGAAGCCTGCGCGCGCGGAAGTTTCGCGATGCCCTGCTGCAGAAACCAGAAGACGCGGCGGCACAGGCCGTACACATCGCGGAAGGGCGCGGCGTGTTAACACGTGAGGGAGAAGTGGTGGCCGTGGAAGCGAAGACGATTTGCATACATGGGGACACCCCCGGTGCACCGCGGATTGCCGAAGCAGTTCGAACGGCGTTGGAATGGGCAGGTGTGGAAGTAAGGGCACTCTAACGACATTTTCGCAGACGAGAATTGCCAGGATTTGGCGGGTACGGTAAAGTAGAAAGAGTCGTTGCCACTCGTGTTTGGGCCTGTAGCTCAGGTGGCTAGAGCGCGCCCCTGATAAGGGCGAGGTCGGTGGTTCAAGTCCACCCAGGCCCACCATTCCGCAAAAGCATGGCAATTTTTCATGGTGCGCGCAGGCGGCCGCTGAACTCCGGGCCGAATTTCTGAAAGTGTTTCAGGTTCCAAGTATAGATTGTCTCTGCATTCACTTTATCCGCACAGAAGAGTAGCAAGTAGTCATAAACGGTTCCGCCGCTAATGCCACGAGCAGCGGCTTGTTTCATCGCCAGAAGATACTCTTCGCCGGTGAGAGAGATCAGCGCCAGGCGAGAAGAGACTTCTTCCAGCAGTAGATTCGCCTGCTCACCCCCAAGGCGATTCTTGCCAGGAAGCCGCGTCAAAACCGCATACATTTCCCCCAGGGAATGCGCAGCACAGCAGCTCGTTTTCCTCGTTGCCGAAACAAAGGCCTGAAAACTCGCCTCGTGGTGCACATGGTCTAAGTTGAAGACTGGAATGAGAACGGAAGTGTCAAAGAATCGGATCATTCGTTGCCGTGGAGCAGTTGTTTATGGCGAGTATCGCGAAGCTGCTGAAGTGTTTCGGTGACGACTTCCACCGTGAGCGGTTCCCCAGAACGAAAAACCCAAACCCCTAGTTTCTTGTGCAGCGGAGCCCTCCCTCGCACTGGCCGGAGCGTAATGGTGTCCTCGGAGGTTTCAATCTCCAGCGTGACACCTGGCTCAAGCTGGAGAACGTCCCGAAGCGGCTTGGGGAGAACGATGCGGCCGGACTTGTCGAGAGCGGCAGTGAGTCTGAGCTTCATAATGGCATTATATTATGGCAAATGCCATTTATCAATGCCATTAACAGGGGTCCAAGCGGACCGGTGCAGCGAGCCAATTCGGAAAGCCTGGTAGCGTTCGAAAAATCGGGACGATGGTGGGAAACCACTCGTGAAGCGGTACAGATCCAGGTTTCGCCCCTGGTTCATTTGCGGACCATGCCTGCCAGAGTGGAATTCCATTGGGCAAGAACGGCAGGGAAGAACGTCAAAGTGAATTAGGTTTCCAGCATTTAAACCCAGGTCAAGTTGGTCTCCTGCGTGCCTATGTGCTTTGGGAGAGTTGCGCCAGGTTGCTTATGACGGAACTGGGAAGCCAGGAGATCTACCGCGCGGTGCTCGATTCGCTGCCCGTGGCGGTGTGCGCGGTCAACCGAGACGGCAAGGTAATCTTGTGGAACGAAGGCGCCGAGCGAGTGACCGGCTATCTGCGGCAGGACGTGCTTGGCCGGATGTGCACAGACCCATTCCTGGAACACGCGGACACCGAAAACAATCCTCTGGAAGGCAACGCGGTGCCGCTGCTGGAAACCATGCGCGACGGACGCTGCCTGACCGTGCAGGCTTCGCTGCGCCGCAAATCGGGCCAATCCGTCGGCGTGCATCTACGCACTGTTCCCCTGCGCGGAGACGATGGGCGGCTGCAGGGAGCGGCGGAGCTTTTCGAGGAAGTGTTGACACGGACGCCGACGGAGCGGCGGCACAACAAGCTGGCAGCGCTAGGCTGCCTGGATCAGCTTACCGGCATGCTGAACCACAGCATGATCCAGGCGCATCTGCAGGAAGCCTTGAGCCTGTACAAAGTCTACCCGGTTCCCTTTTGCGCGCTATGCGCCTCAATCGACGGGCTGCCCAAGATCAAGGAACGGTTCGGGCAAGCCGCCGTGGATGCGACTCTGCACGTAGTAGGGCAAACCCTGGAAAGCGCTCTGCGTCCCACGGATTTTATCGGCCGCTGGCTGGAGCAGGAGTTCCTGGTCATCCTGACCGAATGCGGCGAAAACGATTTGCTGAAGGTCGGCGAACGCCTGCGCAAGATGGTGCACCATTCGCATGTGAACTGGTGGGGCGATGCGTGGAGCGTGACGATTGCCATTGGCGCCACCCCGGCGCACGACCAGGATACCGTCGGCTCCATCGTAAGCCGCGCCGAACAGGGCATGCGCAAAAGCGCGGAGGAGGGCGGAAACCAGATTGCGGTGGTGATGCGCTGAGGCGCGTCGCATGGCTTTTAGATTTGGGAATTGCACTGGCGAGATGAGGGCCTGTTGACATGTTCGTGATTATCGGCATCGTCGTGGTGATTGGCGCCATTCTGGGCGGCTACCTGATGGAGCACGGCAACATTCGTGTGCTGATCCAACCAGCGGAACTTGTGATCATCGGCGGCGCCGCCCTGGGAACCGTGCTGATTGCCAATCCCCTGCACATTCTGAAAAAAATCGTCGGGGGAATCGCCGGCGTCTTTGGCAGTTCCAAGTACGGCAAGCCCCAGTATATGGAAAACCTGAAAATGCTTTACGAGCTGTTTTCGCGCGCCCGCAAAGAAGGACTGATGGCCCTGGAAACGGACAGCGACAATCCGGAGCAGAGCCCCGTGTTTTCCAAGTACCCGAAATTCCTGAAGGACCACCACGCGCTCCCTTTTGTGTGCGACACCATCCGCATGGCAGCGGGTGGCGGCATCGAGCCGTTTGATGTGGACCAGATGATCGAATCGGACATGGAAGTGCACCACCACGACGCGGGCCAGCCAGTGGCCGCGCTTTCCACCATGGCTGATGCCCTGCCCGGCCTGGGCATCGTGGCCGCGGTGCTGGGCGTGGTGATCACCATGGGCGCGCTCGGTGGCCCTCCGGAAGAGATCGGGCACAAAGTAGCGGCGGCACTCGTGGGAACGTTCCTCGGCATTCTGCTTTGCTACGGATTTCTTGGGCCTATCGCGGCCAATATGGCCAAGGCGACCGAGGAAGAGCATGCGTACTATCACGTCATGCGGGTGGTGATCGTGAGCTTCATCAAGGGGTCGCCACCAACGATTGCGGTGGAGTATGGGCGGCGCGCCATACCAGGCAATGTGCGGCCGTCGTTTCAGGAACTGGAAAAGTACATCAAGGGCGGCGGTGCTGACGCGGCCCCCGCGAAATAGACGCTGCGATGCCGGGACCTCCGCCAATCATCATCAAAAAGAAAATTTCGCACGGCGGCCATCACGGCGGCGCGTGGAAAGTGGCCTACGCGGACTTTGTCACCGCGATGATGGCCCTGTTCATCGTATTGTGGCTGCTGAATTCCAGCGACAAGGTGAAGAAGGCGGTTGGCGGCTACTTCAAGGATCCCACCGGCACCTCGAAGATGGTCGGCAGCGACATGGTCGGGGCCGGCGAAAACTTTATCGTCAGCAAAGACAACATGGAGCAGTTGAAGGAGCAGTTGCAGAAGTCCATCCGCGAAGTGCCGAAGTTCGACAAGTTGGAAAACCACATTGATATGACGGTGACCAACGAGGGCCTGCGCATCGAGTTGACGGAATCAGCGGCGGGAACATTCTTCGACAGCGGGAGTGCTCGCATGAGCAGCGATGGCGGGGACCTTTTGAAACTCCTGGGGCAAGAATTGGGAAAGTTGCCGAACCATCTGGCGATCGAGGGCCATACGGATTCGAAGCAGTATCCGCCGGGAGCAATCTACACGAACTGGGAGCTGTCCGCGGACCGCGCAAATGCCGCGCGCCGCCTGATGCAGGAAAACGGCATCCACGCGGACCAGGTAACCCAGGTTCGCGGATTCGCGGACCAGAAATTGCGCAAGCTGGATGCGCCCATGGATCCCTCCAACCGGCGCATTTCGCTGATCGTGCAATATCTGGAGAAAAAACCGACGGCGGACGACGCGAGCGGAGAAAAAGCCGAGGGAGAGAAGAGCGCGCGCGGCGAAAAAGGTACCGGCACAAAAGAGCCTGCAAAAGAGGGCGAGAAGGCTGCGCCGGCCGGAACCCCACCGGAAAAGAAAAAGGAATAATTCTCTTGTAAATTTCCTGCTTGCCTCAGGAAGTTGAAAGACAGAACGTTCGCCGCGGACACGTTGCTAACCCACTCACCGGCAAGCCTGTCCGCGAGGGATCAATTCCCATTTGGAGTGCGGGTGCAGAGCTCCCGCCATTACGACCGATCCACCCGCGCCCAAACTCTAATTGGCAACAAAGGTTCAGACCTTGAAAGCGGCAGCTTGGCTGTCGCGCTCCAAAGGTCCGGGCCACCTAAAAATGCATCAAGGGCGCGACTCTTGCGGTGGAAGAGCTGGCGGCATGACAAAGAGCTTCTCGTCAACGGGTACGTTTTGCTGCACCGAATTGATGCGGATCGTGAAGGTCCCATTAGTGCGCGTCAGCGCCCACTGAAACGGAATCTTCAGTCCGCCCGTATCACGGTAATCGGCATAGTCAATTTGCGTGGGATTGCGACCGAGTGGCGTTTCCGCGTAGCGCACCAGGCGCAGCAGCAAGCCGGATTGCTGATCGAAGTAAAGGCGCACTGGCGGAAGCCCGCGGCCCTGCGCTGCGATCATGTAGGTGGCGTGGCCGGAAATAGTGTCGCCGGTCTGGACCTGGAATTCCTGATACAGCTCGCGAATGCGCGCCGGGAAATAGAGCTGCGCATCCAGCCGCGCTGCAGACGCTTCCTGGGCGCTCATCGGGTGCATCCCGCGCGGCGTGGCCAGCCATCCGGCTTCTCCGTTGTACGCGGTCACGCTGTCGCCAAACGATGGATGCGAAATCGAGACGCGCTTTTCAGGCGCCTCGCTGTATACCTCGATCGGATACTGCTCACCCATCGCGTCGATCGTACCCTTCTGCACCCGCGTCTTGATTTTGTGCAGCGTTTCGGCGCCCCCGGCGGCGGCCAGATATTTGTCCAAAATTTGCGCAGCCGTGGGCAGATTGGGGTGTTCTTCGCCCTCGTCGTGATGGTGCTCATGCGGCGGCATGGCTGCGGCTTCGGCGGACAAGATGGGGATTCCAACCGGATGCGGCGACCCGCGATGGCAGGTGTAACAGGTGACCACAATCCGGCTGTCAAATTGGTCGGCGTTGATGGTGAGCTCCATGGCCATCATTTTCCGCGCGGTCTGCTTTTCCTTTTTGTCGTCCCTGTCCATGGCGTGCTCGACGTGGCAAAACTGACACTCGACGCCGAGCGCGCCGGCGATAAATTGCATCGTCGGGACAAGTTCGTCGGCAGGAATGTCCTTTAATACCTGGATATTTTTGAACTGCTGGACGGCGGACTTTGGTGCGGCGTGGGATTCCTGCGCATGGGACAGAGCCGTCACTCCCAAGAACGCGATGGAAAAGAGAATGGCTATGCCGGCGAAGCGACGCTTGGCAATCAGGGTCATTTCGAGGGTCTCCTGAACATTTTGTAGAAGTTAATTGTGACGGAATCCGAGGATTCCGCAAACGAGTTGCGATTAGGCGGAAATTTCCCCGCGCTTGGCCAGGGCCGTGATGCGGTCCGCGGCGCGATAAGCCAGCGCCTGGATGGTCATCGTGGGCTGCCCGCGGCCAGAGGTGACCATGCTGCTGCCGTCGCAAAGAAAAAGATTCTTCACGTCGTGGGTGCGGTGGTCGGCGTTGACCACCGAGGATTTGGGATCATTGCCCATGCGGCACGTGCCCAGCAGGTGGACCATAAATTCCTGTTCGCTAACTGGATTCGCCCATTTGGTCTTGGCCCCGGCAGCATCGAGAATTTCCAGCGCCCGGTCCTTCATCCAGTTCATCATCCGCAAATCGTTGGGATGGTCGCGGAAAGTCATGCGCAACGCGGGCAGGCCCCAGGCGTCTTTGAGTTCCGGGTCCAGCGAAAAGCTATTGTCCTCGACAGGAAGGGAAGTCCCGTGGCAGAAGACTTCAAACGTCCGCGTGAAATTCTGCCGCAACACTTTCTTGAATTCCGGCCCCCACTTGGAAGTCCCCGGGGGCAATCCGTTTAGCGCGTAAGCGGCGGGCGTGAAATCATAGCGCGCGTCGAGTCCGCCGCCGCCATGGAACCCTTGATTCTCCAGTTCGTAAAAATCGTGCATCACACGGCTGACGGCGAAACCCTTGTAATCGTTGATCGGCTCGTCCAGGACGCCGCAAGCCACCACGTTGCTATTGGGCATCAGGTTCTTGCCAACATGGCCGCTGGAATTGGCCAGGCCATTGGGGAACTGACCAGATGCCGAGAGCAGCAGCAGGCGCGGCGTTTCCGCGCCATTCGCTGCCAGGATGACCGCTTTGGCACGCTGCAGATGTGAGTTGCGTTGGGCATCAAAATAAACGGCGCCCACGGCGCGGCCGTTTTTGTCCAGTTCAATGCGATGGACGTAGGAATTCGGGCGAATTTCGCAACGCCCGGTTTTTTCGGCCATCGGAATCACACTGGCCAGCGAACTGGATTTCGCGCCGAACTCGCACCCGAAACCCAGGCAGAAGCCACAATTCATGCACGCGGAGCGGCCAGCGCGCGGCTGCGACAATATTGCCATCGGAGCCGGATACGGATGGTAACCGAGTTTCCGCGCGGCGCGTTCGAACACCACACCCGATCCCTTCACCGGCAGCGGCGGCATCGGATATGGTTTGGAACGGGGCGGATCGAATGGGCTGGCGCCGGCCAGACCGGAGACGCCGACTTCCCATTCCACTTTCGTATAGTAGGGCTCGAGGTCAGCGTAGGTGATGGGCCAGTCGGCAAAGTTGGCTCCGGCGATGTCGCCCACTTTGCTGTGCTCGATGAAATCAACTTCGTGCAGCCGCCAGTAGTTGGCCGTGAAATGCACGCTGCTTCCGCCGACGCAGCGCCCATACATCACGCAGGGCTTCTTCCTGGCGGTGTCTTGCGGCGTCTTGCGAAACGTGGCGGGCTGCTGCTTCGGATCAACGGTGAGAAAATGCTCCGCAAATATCTTCACTTCGTCGTGCGTGAAATCTTTTTCCTGGAGATAAGGCCCTTGCTCAAGCACGACAACTCGGAATCCGTTCGTGGAAAGTTCCTTGGCCAGTACCCCGCCGGACGCGCCGGAACCCACGATCACGAAATCCACTTCCTCGGATGGCTTGTAGCTGACTTTGCCCTGGGTCATTTCTTTTCCGTTTCCGCGGGCGCAGCCTGCCAGCCGGGGTAGTCCTTGTCGTAGAAGCCAAAGGGCGGGGAAAACATGTGCGCGGGATCGCGGCCGATGGCCTTCCAGCCGGCGAAATCGCGATTGCCACCGCCCTCGGGATCAACCAGGAAGCCGAAGATCGTATGTATCCGCAACTTCCCAAGAAAATCGCTCTGGTTGGCATCCGGGCTAAACCGCCGGTTCCCTTCCTGTTTCTCAACTTCGGCGAAAAGTTCGACCAGGATTTTGTCTTGTTGCTCGGGCGTAGCGGCGGAAAAACGCGGAACTCCGGGGAATATTTCCGTCGTGCGCTGCTGAACCATGGCGAGGCCCTGCTGGTACGTGGGCAGCGAGTCGCTTTCGAACGTCTTCAGCGCGCGATCAATGAAATAGACGACCCCGGCTTCGTGTGCGCCGGGCACATCGTCCGTGGGAATCAGTCGCGAGGTGATGGCATCGACTTCGCGGGCTTGTTCGGCGGTCAGTGCTTCCAGCTTGGGATTCGCGGATTTCGCCGTCTGATGCGCGTGCTCAGCTGCGGAAACCAAGGCGGGCCAGTTTGCGGTGAGCCAGGCGGCTCCTGCGGACCCCGATAAGATTTGTAGAAATTCACGGCGTGGCGGTTGGAAAGAATTCATGGTCCCCCAGTGACTCAAGCAATCTACGAATTGTGGATGGCTGCGTCAAGCCGAAAGCCCGAATTCAGCGAATCAGCTAAATGCAGACCGCCTCCAAATTGGCTGGTGGCGCAACCAGCGGAATCGTGCAGGCCGATATTTGGTTCGGGGCACCGGCTGAAGTATCATTTCGTTTGGCCTAAACGATGACATTGACAGGTGCAATCGGAACCGGCTCGAAATGGCTGCTTGACCGGATTGTGGGCGCCATCGCCGCAACCGGCATTAATCCCAATTTGCTGACATTTCTGGGCCTGGTGGTAAATTTCGGCGCGGCCGCGAATTTTGCGGTGGGCAATTTCCGCACCGGCGCGATCATCATTTTCATAGCCGGTTTCCTGGATATGCTGGACGGGCAGGTGGCGCGGCGGCAGAACCGCGTGACTGCCTTCGGCGCGTTCTACGATTCCACGCTAGACCGCTATGCGGACATGGCGCTGTATATGGGCCTGCTCGTCTATTACTCCGTGAGCGGCCGCACGCCTTACGTAGTGCTGGCGGCAGTGGCTACGGCCGGCTCGGTGATGGTCAGCTACGCGCGCGCCCGCGCGGAATCGCTGATCCCGTTGTGCAAAGTTGGCTTCATGGAGCGGCCGGAGCGCCTGGTGCTGCTGATCATCGGCGGCATGTTCAACCGCATGGCCCAGGTGCTCTGGGTGATCGCGGTGATCTCGACAATCACCGTGATTCACCGCATCTTCTACACGTGGCAAGAAACCCGGGCCGGGCGCGTGTTACCAAGCTTCAAAGGAACGGCGTAAATCCCTGTTGTAGCTCAGGTCTTCAGGCCTAAGGGTATTCCATCACCATTATCCAGAATTAAAATTGGTAACTCGACTGTGGCAATCTGCGCCCGCCGCAGGCGGCGGCCGCTACAACTGTTTGAGCGACTCTTCAACGGGTGTGGCGATTTGCTGACGCACACGGGCTTTCAGGGTGGGCAGGTCACTTTTGGTCATGCCAGCAGTTTCAATCGTGGCGTGCAGGACAACCGTGATTGTGGTTGGGCGAATCATCCAGTGACCGGTACGCATGTGCCGGAAAGAGCCGACCAGGCTGACAGGAACAATGGGCACGCCAAGCTGCTGGGCCAGGCGGAAGCCGCCGTCTTCAAACTCGTTGACGCGGCCATCACGGGTCCGGCGCGCTTCCGGAAAAATGATCAAGCTGACTCCGCTGTTGATAGCTTCCTGCGTCAGGCGCCAGAGCCGCTTGAGGTCCTTGGGACTGCGCACATCGGGAACCGGCACGTTCCCGAACCTCTTCATCAACCAGCCATAAATCGGAATGCGAAAGTGCGATTCGAGTTCCCAGCCACGCACCAACTGCGGAACCGCGCAGTAAAGGATAAAGGGATCGAACACGTTGACGTGATTGACCATGAAGATCGAAGTGCGCTTCGCGTCAAATCCGGGATCTTGTTTTGCAACGACCTTTGCTCCGGAGAAGAACGCGATGCGCCGGCAAAGGCCGCGCTGCAGATAATCGTGTTCGCGCGGGTTCAGGAATATCGCCAGCACGATCAGCACCGGCACCACGATCAGAAAATGCAGCCAGCTGAGTCCCCAAAGAATCACGCTCAGCAGGTATTCCCAAAGGCGCTTCATACGTACACATCCATGGCCCCGGGCAGGATATCAAGCGCCTTCACGTCCACCGTGACCACTTCCCCGTCTACCATCACATCCAATGGCCCGTCGAGCGCAAACTCCACACGCTTCACGCGGCGCGTTTCCGCCAGCGGGTGCGCAGTGTGCGTGCCGTCGTAAAGCCGCGGCAACATTTTCAGTAGTCCCAGGCGGCCGATGGGCCCCCAGCGCACAAATTCGATGAAACCACTGCTGGGATCGGCGCTCGGAGCGATGAGCATCGTGCCACCCGTGTACTTGCTGTTGTTGAACGTCAGGAACAAGCAGCGGCGCCCGTCCCAAACGGGATCGTCGTCGCAGCGTAACTTGAAGGCCCGGCGCTTGAGCTGAATGACGCGCACAAACACGCCGAGCAAATAGCCGAGATGCCCGAAAGGCTTAAAGGCGCGATTCGCGAGCGCGGCCACATCCGCGGTGAAGCCGACGCTGAGCAAATTAAACGAATAGATAACGCCCGTGGCATGGCGCAGGCGGAGCAGATCTACGCGTCGCGTGCGCCCGGCGAGAAGCGCTTCGATGGAAGACTCCGCACCCTTGTCAGTAAAGTCGCGCAGGAATGAATTGCCCGTGCCCATCGGAAGAAAGCCCAGCTGTACACGATCGGCGTGGCCTTCGCGGCCGAAAATGCCGTTAATGATTTCGTGGGCAGTGCCGTCGCCGCCGACGGCAAGAAAACGGCGATAACCCTGGTCATAGGCTTCGCTGGCGAGTTGCGCGGCATGGCCCGGCGCCATTGAGGCGATGGCGTCCACGCGCAGGCCCTTCTCTTTCAAGCGCGCAAGCTCCGCTCCGGCAAGTTTTGCCGAACGTCCGCCGCCCGCGGCGGGATTCACGATGGCCAGGAATTTATCGCTCACCATTTTTCCGGAGTGGGCATTTTACATGTTCCGCGGCTAAATCGGCAGGATGGATTGCTCGCGATCCTGGGCGCCAAGGCGCTGCGCCAGTTCGTTGCGCTTGATCTTCAGCGAAGCGGTCAACGGAAAATCCTCGTGATACACCACCAGGCCGTGGACGCGCTTGTAGTTAATCAAGCGCGAATTGCGCACGCCGATCTCGGCTTTCAATTCGTCCGAGAAGGCCTGGCCGGGCTCCAGGTGAATCACCAGGATCAGCTTCTCGTTGACCATAGAGCGCTGCGGCCAGACATAGTTCGCGGCGAAAACGCAAAACTCCTTCACGCGCAAACCCTCGAAGGCCTGCTCCACATCTTCCGCATAAACGTTCTTTCCCTCTTCCGTGACGATCATGTTTTTCTTGCGGCCGAAAAGCTGCAAATTGCCGCTTGAATCGAAGCGGCCCATGTCGCCGGTGCGCAGCCACCCGTTCACGATGGTTTCGGCGGTGAGCTCCGGCTCGTTCAAATATCCTGCCATCACCGTTTTGCTGCGGACGGTGACCTCGCCAATGCCGTCCGCATCCGGATTCCGGATTTCCACTTCCATGCCGGGCAACGGCTTGCCGACAGTGTCCGCGCGGAAGGGCTTCAGATCGTTTACGGTCACCGCGGTGCCAGCTTCCGTAAGCCCATAGCCGTTGGCGACCGGAATGCCCAGGTCATAAAAAAACTGCAGCGTTTGCGGCTCGGTAAACGCGCCGCCGACAATGATGGCTTCGAGCTTGCCGCCAAACGCGGTATGTACTTCGCCCAGCAGCTTGCGGCTCAACCATAGCCGCGGGTGATCCTTGGTGAGAGCGCGATTGATGTTGCGAACAGCCTCCAGCGCTTTGCGTTTCGACGCCGGCAACTCGTCAAAGCGCGCCTGCAGGCCTTTTTGCAGATTTTTCAAAACCAGCGGCACCAGGCTGACGTAGGTGATTTCGTATTTCGGGAACGCCTCGCGAACGTATTCCGGCCGCAACGTGCGCAGATGCACCACGGCCGCGCCGCAAGTGAATGGACCAAAAAAACCCACCATGAAATCAATCGCATGATTCGTGGGCAGGATGCTGAGATAGCGCACACCGGGCCAGAACGGATACAGCGAAGTCAGGGCCATGCACTGCTCGAGATAATTTTCGTGCGTCATCATGCAGCCCTTCGGCGTGCCTCCGGTGCCGGAGGAATAGACGATGCACGCGATATCCTGCCTCCCCTGCGGCACGAAAACGGGAGCCTGCGCGCCGCGCGCCTCTTCCCAGCGAACCGCTCCGGCCATGTCCGCGTTCGCAGGGGCTTCCGTGGCGAGCACGGCTTGAAAGTTTGTTGCCGCCGTGCGGCCCCGCGAAGCGCCCAACTGCCGCCAGATGCCGAACTCGGTGATGAGAATTTTAGCGCCCGAATGCTTTAGTAACTGCCAATGCTCTTCGGGCTTCAGCTTGTAATCAAGCGGCACCAGCGTGGCTCCGCAAAAGAAAATCGCGTAAGCGGAAATCAGCCATTTCGACTGGTTGGTCATGATGATCGAAACACGATCGCCTGGTCCCACGCCCAAATCCTGCAGCGCCTTGGCCAGCGGCAGCGCCTGATCTTTGAAATTGCGATAGGTGAGCCGCTGCTTTTCCTCGCCGCGGTCGGATTCGATCAGGCAGACTTCCCTGGGCCACGTCTCCAGCGCGTCGTGCAGGGCTTCACCGACGGACGAATATTTTCGCAAATCGAGCATCAGAGGCGGGCTTGGATGCGCTCGGCAAGCGTCTGGAAATCGCTGACACCCTGCACTTCGTAGTCGGGCAGCTCGATTTTGAAATGATTCTCGAGGCGGGAGAGCATTTCCAGCGCCTGCAAGCTGTCAATGCCGAGCTTCTTGTAAAAATCGTCCCCGGGCGCCAGGGAGCCTGCCGGCACCTTGAATTGCTGTGTGGCAAGCTGCAGGATCTCCTGCGTAGTCTGTTCAATGGTACGCATACTCTTTCAATTTATCATTCCAGGCGCGGGAAGGAAAACGGCCGGGATGGCGGAGAGGTAGCGACGTGGACGCAGCGGATTTCAACACAGAGAACACAGAGGAGCCACATCGGGCTCGGAGATTTCAAGGGGAAGATTAAGGCTTGGGAGCCACCGGAAGGTGTTTCAGTGGATCGTCGGTTTCGACGAAGCGTTTGAGGCTTTCCATGACCGCGGGCCGGTCGAAGAGTTTGCAGAACAAGGTGATCTCTTCGCGAAGTTCGCTGTACGGAATCGGCTTGATGAATTTCTTGGCGGCGGCACGGGCTTCGGTGTCGAACTTCGTGATCTGGTGAGCCATCGAACGTGCCACTTGCAGTGCAAACCCTTCTCCAGCGAGATGCGTCACGAGTCCGGCTTGCTGCGCGGCCTCGGCCTTCACAGTGCGCCCGGTGAAGAGCAGGTCGCGGATGAAACTGTTGCCGACGTCGCGCCGGAGGCGCGGGATTCCGCCGAAACCGGGGATCAGGCCGAGGCGGAGTTCGGGAAAGCCGAAGCGTGCCATTTTATCGGCCACGATCAGGTCACAAAGCAGAGCCAGTTCCAGGCCGCCGCCCATGCACAGGCCGTGCACCGCGGCCACGGTCACGAACGGCGCGGCATCAATCGCGTTGGCCACACGGTGGATGCGCTGCAGAAAGCTGCGGATGCCATCGGCGCGCTTACTGTGCGAAAGCGGCAGCGCATTGTAGTAAAGCTCCTTCAGGTCGGCGCCCGCACAAAAGCCGCCGGGCCGCGCACTGGCGACGATGCACGCGCTGGTGATGGGAGCAAGGCCGTCAATCGCGGCGGCGAATTTTTCCAGTTCGCCGAGCATGAGCGTGCCAATCTCGTTCAGCGGTTCGCGATCGAGCGTGAGCTCGACGACCCCGTCCCGCCACTCCCAACGCAGGGCCTGGCCGCGAAATTCTTTCACCGGCAATTGATTGCGCCGCTTTTTCGTCATGCGTTGCTGCCCGCCGCCGCAGCATGTTTCCGGTACAACTGCTCGATCTCTTCACGATACTTCTGATTTATGGCATCGCGCTTCAGCTTGCCGTTGGCAGTCAGCAGCCCATTTTCCGGCGTGAAAGCATCCGGAAGGATCGCGAAATTCCGCACCTGCCGGTAGTGCGGCAATTCCGAGTTGACCGTGTCCATCGCGGACTGTACAGCGTCTGCCGCAACCGCGCCGGTGACCAGTGCGCAAAGATAGCCACGGCCATTGCCGACAATCACTACCTGCTGCGCGCCAGAGAGTTGCTGTGCGATATTCTCTTCGATTGGCTCCGGAGCGATATTGTGGCCGGAATTGAGAATAATCAGATTCTTGATGCGACCGCTGATGCGCCAGTTGCCGCGAGAATTCACTTCGCCTTGATCACCGCTGTGGAACCAGCCATCATGCAGCACCCGCGCGGTTTCTTCGGGGCGGCCCCAGTAGCCGGGGAAAATATTGGGTCCGTGCACAAGAATTTCGTCGTTATCGCCTACTTTCATCTCGATGCCGGGCACGGCCCGGCCCACGCGGCCGGGTTCGGAAGCCACACGCGGTTCGTCCATCGTACAAATGCCGCACGTTTCCGTAAGGCCGTAGACCTGCCAGATGGGAATGCCAAGCATGGCGAAAAATTCCTGAGTCTCCGGAGCCAGCGGCGCGGAACCGCACACTAAGCCGCGAAGATTCGATCCAAATCGCTCGCGCACCTTTTTGAAGATCAGTTTTTGTGCGACGAACAGCCAAATCCCGCCGCCGGATTCGCCTTCGTTCTGCTTATGCCAGCCCACGCGGCCTCTTTCGTAAATGGACTGGATCAACGCACCGCGCTTGGCGAGCATTTCTTCCACGCCGCGCTTCACGCGTTCCAACAGGGTCGGCACATTGAAAAAATAATTAGGGGCTGAAAGGCGAATCTCATCCGCCAGCTTATTGAGATCGGTGGAAAGCGTCAATACGGTTTCACGCGTCAGGCACGACATCATCACGATCCACGAAGCCGCGAAATTGAATGGCAGGTATTGGAAGACGCGCAGCGGCTCGTGGCCGTTGTGCTCCAGGCGATCGATCCAGCCTGTGGTGCAGCCCAGCATGTGATCTAGATTCTGCGTGTTCAGGCAAACTCCCTTGGGTTCGCCGGAAGTGCCGGAGGTATAGATGATCGTGACGAGGTCGTCGCTTTGCCGCGCATTCGGCGCGCCGGTAATTCCCTGCCCCGCCGGCACAGCCTGTAAGATTTCGTCAAACGTGACCCGGCGCGGCACATCCGGCGAGACCCGCGTGACGATTTCGCCCAACGCCGCATCGCTAGCGATCAACAGGTGCGGTGTTGAATCCTTCAGCATCACGGCAAGTTCAGCGGGCGCTTGCCTGGAATAGAGCGGCACCACCACACCGCCCTCCGCCATGATCGCCAGATCAATCGCCGTCCACCTGATGGAATTGGGGCCTAGCAGCGCGCACCGGTCGCCAGGCTGCAAACCCGCCCGCCGCAGAAACGCGCGGGCGCGGGCCACGAGTTCGAGCAACTCCGCCGCGGAAATGCTGGCGAACTCCGTGCCTCGGATTTCACGCACCACCACGCGGCCTGCGGCCTTCTGGAGTTGCGCAAACGTGTTTTCAAGAAAGTTGGGCATAGGTGTCAGCGCCCGGCGGCCAGCACGGCAGGAGCGGAATCGTACTCTTCCACCAGCTTCCGCAGTTCGTCGCTGAACGGCGGCAGATTCTCTTCCCAGCTCATCACGCCCCGGCGCAGCGGAAATTCGGGATAGGTTTTGCGAACTTCATCTTCGAAGAAAACCGCCATGCGCGACATCGCCTTGAGATTGGAGACCACCGTGCGTCCGATGGAATCACGGATGGCATCAGCCTCAACGACAAGCCTTTCCATCACGTCGAGAAGTTTCGGGCCGAGATCGGGATCGTCAACGTTCAGCACTAAATGCTGGTGGCCGCGCTCACGCATCAGGTTGCGAATGCGCTCGTCCATGGTCACTCCGGCGGAAACGACGCCTGCGGGCATGCAGGTGACGATGCCGTGGTACCGCGAAGAAACCATATAAGTACACGCGCGAAGAATCGAGACCAGCTCGAACATGTCGAACTCATCGGAGGTAAAGATCGGCGTGCCGGGAATTTCCTTTTCGATGGCACGGCATGCGACGGCGTCCAGGCGCTCCATCGCCACTAGAATCGGAAAAACCTTGTGGCGCTGCAGGAATGCCTTGGTGGCCTGCGTGTAACCGTCCACGTAGTGCTTGAACTTTCTGTCCACCTCATCCCCGGATTCGAAAAAATAGACCGTGCGGTACTGACTGTCTTTGTAGGCCCCGCTGGTTGCAGAGGCAATGTACTTGGCGATGGAAGCGCGCACCGGCCACACAAATGGATGAATCGGGCACAGCACCAGGATAGGAGTCTTTTCGTCCCAGCCGGCACGGCGCAACGCAGCGCGTGCGAATTCCTGCGGTCGCGGTTCGAAAGTCCATGCGGTGTCAGCACCCAGCTCGTTGGGTACGCCAAGACTGGTCAGCAGTCGCTGCGATTCCAGGCTGCGCGTGATCACCTGCGAATCACTGGTATACCGCGCGCACATCCACTGCAGCAAATCATCCATGTGTCCCGCGTCGCCTGCGTAAGCGACCGAAAGCTTGTTCTGCGCCGAAGCCAGGCCCAGCGAGCCGATCATCATGGTGGTCAGCGCGTTGGCAAACTTGCTCTTGAACATCGAGCCTTCACACGCGACCACGCCGTGGTTCTCATGTACTTCGCGAAACAGGAATGGCGGATAAACATCAGGGAGGTGCACCTGGCGCGTGCCGTCGAAATAACCCCGCGTGCGGTCAAAATTCTGTGTCATTACGCTGAAGTCAACATTGCCCGCGCCCAGCACGTGCCGCAACTGGCGCAGCGTTTCCTGTACGCGCACGTCGCTGCCGGTGTTGCGCGTGCCATTGTAGCCCGCAAACAGCAGCTTGAGTTTTTCACCGGGTGTCCAGCGCTTGCCGAGGCCAAACATCCAGCCATAGCGGCGGAGTTCGATCAGCGCGCTCACCCAGGCGACCAGCAGAAAGTCGGTCATGCGCCTGCACTCCCCGCGGTAACGACGGCACGCTTGCCCGCGTCCCCCGGCCAGGGCTTCACGGGATATTTGAATTTGTTAGCCCGGCTGAATTGCAGCAGCGGATACGCGTAGGTGGAAAATTTGGCCGGCGCTTCGCCCATTTCCTCAACGACCCGGGAATTGTCGAACACCGTGTTCCAGTCCAGATACGGCCAGAAAACTTTCAACAAGGAAGCACCATAGCCAACCGCGCCGCTCTTGAACGCCAGCCAGTTGACCGTCTTCGAAAACGGTCCTCCCAGCCACGGTTGATAACTTGGCTTGGTCCAACCGCCGACTTCCGCAAGCGCATCGGTGAGTTCTTTATACGTCTGCGAGCCGGTGCCCGAAGATAGATGATAAATCCCGTATTTCGGTTCGGCCGTCTGGTGGATTTTCACGATCGCGCCGCCAACGTAATTCGCGGGCACGATATCGATTTTGTCCGTCGGTCGCAGCGGAAGCACGGGGAAACGCGACAGGGTGTCGAACGCCTGCACCATGTCGAACTGGGAAGTTTCCGGTCGGCGCGAATCGCGCGCGGTC
>Ga0209698_10003440_pt1 | contig 17671 bp, 13 predicted proteins | sample LitLauG_LLR_2012_FD_187203 | JGI IMG/M metagenome (GOLD analysis project Ga0209698, IMG submission 187203) | Freshwater sediment microbial communities from Pennsylvania, USA - Little Laurel Run_MetaG_LLR_2012 (SPAdes) (version 2) | ecosystem: Environmental > Aquatic > Freshwater > Creek >...
ATACTGGGGATTACTCATTGAAGGATTCAGGCCACCGGGAGTCGGCATGAATTACAATCCCACCTATTATAAAGCATTTTTTGAGAATTATGGGTTTACCAGGTTATATGATCAGTTTACTAATGTCATTCATGTCACGAAGCCTTTTCCCGATCGTTTCACCAAAATTGCAGACTGGGTCGGCAGCAAACCGGAGTATTCGTTTAAACACTTTCAACGGCGCCATTTTCACCAGTTTGCCGGGAATTTCATGGAAATTTATAATGACGCCTGGCGTGAATTTGAAAATTTTTCTCCTATAGAATTGAAAACGATCCAGCGTTCGTTTTCGGAAATGAAGCCCATCGTAGATGAAAAAATAATATGGTTTGCCTACCACCAGGACGAACCCATCGCATTTGTCCTGGCCCTTCCCGATATCAATGTCATTTTAAAACCGTTGAACGGGAAATTGCACCTGCTCAATAAAATAAGATTCTACTGGCTCACTAAAACCACTTCCATTCGAAGAATTCGGTTTATTGTGATGGGCTGCAAGAAAAAATATCAAAACAAGGGAATTGAAAGCGGGATCATCAGAAAACTGCAACTGGAAGTTGTCCCACGCAATACGATAACGGAAGCTGAGCTGGCATGGGTGGGTGATTTTAATAAGAAGATGCAGGCACTCCATGACGCCACAGGGGCTGTTCGGGAAAAAGTCCATCGGACCTACCGCAAAATATTTTGAACTTCCTTTTTTTTGAACATGAGTTTCTGCACGGCTTCCTTATCTTCTTTTTCCGCCTTTAAATTGAAGGCCGTTCCAAAAATAATATCCCAAAAATGAGAACTGACGCCGAAGCCTTTCTCGTCATCCTTGTAGTGATGCAAATGGTGATTGCGCCAAATGGGTTTCATCCACTTAAAAGGCGGGTGCCAGGCATGAATCGCATAATGCGCAGAGGCGTAGGTGAGATAACCCAGCAGAAATCCCGGAAAAAATGCAAAGGCAAATGTGCCCGAGACTATCTTCATGACCAAAAAAATCAGTGATGACAGAATAATACTGGGAACCGCTGGCATAAACAGCCGTTGGCTGTCCCTGGGAAATTCATGGTGGTTTCCATGCATGACATAGCTGATCTTTCTTGCCCTCGGACTTTCGGCTACAAAATGAAAGACAAAACGATGGATGATATATTCAAAAAAAGTCCAGAAAAAAATGCCCGAACCGAACAGGAGCAAGGCTTTACCCGCCGAAAAATGGAGCCGGGCGATGGAATAATAAAGGAGGAAAATGATGACGGGAAGGTACAGGCTCCAGATGACGAGCGGATGGGTTTTTGTGAGATATTCCAAATATTTATTTCTAAAAATCTGGGCCTGCCCTTTGTTATGAATCTTTTCAAATTTCATCGGGGATTGCTTTACGCAAAATTAAAGAAAAGTGTAAAATCATATTACGTTTATTGATATTTATAATTTCAGGTCATTCGGGGCGACAGTGCTAAAATGTCCACTCCCGTTTGTAAAATAATTTACCTTGCGGACTCATTTAATCATAACCAATGAAGTTAGTTTCTTATTTAAAAGATGATCATGCTCAGCTGGCATTTTTAGTAGAAGGTATTTTATATGACTGTGACCGGATGCATCCGGATCTCCCCAGTTCTATGACGATGTTTTTAAATTACTGGGAATATATTTATCCCATTGCGTATGCAAAAAATTTATCATTGGAAGAAGGAAACCGAAAATTCAAAGGGATCGCTCTTGAAGACGTGCAGGTATTGGCGCCCGTGCCTAATCCCACCAGTTGCCGGGATGGGTATGCTTTTCGACAGCATGTGGCTGCGGCGCGGCGCAACAGAAATGCACCGATGATCGCTGAGTTTGACCAGTTCCCGGTCTTTTATTTTACTAACCACAACAGTATACAGGGGCCGGGAGAAATTGTATGCATGCCGGATCATTTGGAAAAACTGGATTTCGAACTGGAGGTAGCGATCGTGATTTGTAAACCGGGCAAAAATATCAAAGCCGAAGAAGCAGATGAATACATTGGCGGACTGATGATTATGAATGACTTCAGTGCGCGGGGCCTGCAATTGGACGAAATGAAATTAAACCTGGGCCCGGCAAAGGGGAAAGACTTCGCCACCTCATTTGGACCGATGTTAGTAACGCCCGATGACTTGGAAGACTATTTAGTGGAAGCCAAAAAAGAGCATGTCGGAAACGTGTACGACCTGGCCATGAAGTGCTGGGTAAATGGCATCCAGGTGAGCGAAGGAAATATGGCAGACATGGATTGGACTTTTGCTGAGATCATTGAGCGCTGCAGTTACGGTGTGCAACTGTTCCCCGGCGACGTCATCGGCAGCGGAACCGTGGGGACAGGCTGTTTACTGGAACTTAACGGAACCGGGAAATTGAATAATGCGGAATACAAGGAACAGTGGCTGCTGGAAGGAGACGAAATCGAAATGGAAATTGAACACCTGGGTCGCTTAAAAAATACCATTGTGAAAGAAGACACTGACTTTTCCATCCTTGCGCGAAAGAAACCAGCTAATGCATAAAACAATTCACTGCAGTGATATTACAACAAACGAGGTGCAGCATTTTCTCAACCATGCGATTGCTCCCCGGCCTATTTGTTTTGCCTCAACGATCGATTCCAGGGGAAATAGTAATCTGAGTCCGTTCAGTTATTTTAATGTTTTCAGCGTCAACCCGCCGGTAATTGTTTTTTCTCCTTCAACCCGGGTGCGTGATAATACTCCCAAACACACCTTCTTAAATCTGCAGGAGATTCCGGAAGTGGCCGTCAATATCGTTACCTATGACATGATTCAGCAGGTGAACCTCAGCAGCTGCGACTATCCAAAGGACACAGATGAGTTTGTCAAAGCAGGTTTTTCTAAGGAACCCTCTCATTTGATCCGGCCTTTTCGTGTCAGGGAAAGTCCCGTACAATTGGAATGTAAAGTGACAGATATTAGGCCCCTGGGGGAAAACGGCGGTGCGGGAAACCTTGTTATTGCGGAAGTCATGCTGATTCATATCGACGACCGCATCCTGACCGAAGCCGGGACCATCGATCAGCGTAAATTAGATCTGGCAGCCCGCTTAGGAGGTAATTGGTACGCCCGTATAAACAATAGTAATTTATTTGAAGTACCCAGGCCCAACCAGCATCTTGGCATCGGCATCGACGAACTGCCGCCTTCCATCAAAAACAGTGCTATATTAAGTGGAAACCACCTCGGAATACTTGCAAACATAGCTGAAATCCCAATGGTCGATGCTTCTTTTGAGGATGAGAAATTGACCAGCATTTTCCAATATTATTCTGTAAATCCCGACGAAATGGAACAGGAACTGCACCGTTACGCAGCTGTATTATTAGGTCAAAGAAAAGTGAGCGAGGCCTGGCAAGTATTATTATCATTAGCTGGGACTGCCTAGTTCGACATTCCATCGGCGGAAGAGCAGCCTTCGTATACATTATGCCCCGAAACGGGATTCTACGGCGCCCACGAACGCCATAGCCAAAAAACAATGGAGTTGAACGGCCCCATAAAATACATCTAAAGAAAGAAGCCAGTTTTTTCTCTGGTAGATACTGCCTATCGCGGCGGCCCCGGCGTGACTGATGTTTCTTGGCCAAGAACAGTACCACCCATTTCCCGCACAGATCAGTTAGAAATCAGTTAGTACCAGCAAAAACGCAGCTTCCTGCCACTGAAGCATCGAAAAACAAAAAAGCAACCGACCAAAAACTGAGGGCTTTTTAGGTTGATTGCTTTAAACCGGTGTTTTTCTACTTGATGGTTAGCAAACAATTGCCATTGACGTTTCCTCCTCAGCTCATTCAGCCTGGAACAGGAAGATCAACTTTGCAACAACGAGCTATTGAATAACATTGCCATCAGGTCCAATTTTTTCAGTCTTATACACGCCATTATCACCGTATCTGACCACGTAGGCCATGTGACCCGTACCGTCACTCTCCTTCACCGCAGTAATGTCATACACCGATTTGTATTTTGATTTTACCATCGAAACGATATCGTCCGGCACATAAGTTTCCAAAACTGGAAGGGAGGCGTATTCCGATTGACCCGCATAGGTTTGACCACTGCTTTGATTATTACTTACGATACCAAAATTAGTCTGATAAGTGCCGGAATTTGTTTTTGACCGGGAGCCAGACCAATTGGATTTCGGCATATTTGAATTATTGTTGATGATCCCGGTGCTGTCATTCCTCGGGCTCATACCGCTCATATTTGCCGCGCTGTCACGGGTGACCGTATTATTGACTGTACTATTATTGACCGTAGTGCTGTCGGACCGCAGACCGTTGTTGATGCTCCCCGTGCTGTCATTCCTCGGGCTCATGCCGCTCATATTTGCCGCGCTGTCCCGAGTGACCGTATTATTGACTGCTCCATTATTGACTGTGGTGCTGTCCGACCGCAGACTGTTGTTGATGCTCCCGGTGCTGTCATTTCGCATATTATTATTGTTGGACGTAAGGCTGTCATGTTTGGTTGTCGTGCCAGGCGATAAACTATCGGTTTGTGCCTTTAAAGAAAATAGACTTCCCATTAAGAGTAAGGAGACAATTAGGTGTTTCATAAAAATAAATTAGGTTAACGATGTAATCTTCTTTTTGAAATCAATTCTTATGCCACAACACCGGCAGCCTTTTTACGAACGCCCCTCTTAATACAATGAAAACTTATAGAAATTGAAAAAAAAATATTCGACTGATATAATTTTCTGTGAAGGTTTCTGGCAGTCAGTTACCAAAAAAATCAAATTCGTATCATTGTTGTTCATGAAATCTTCTCACAGACCCATGAGCCGCCAATCGCTGCCAGTAAGGAATGTAGACCACCAGGTGATCCGCTGGATTATTTGACAAGAATTTAAGGAGGACTATACAATAGCGGTCGTTTTGCGACGTTGTATATTTTCTTCCGAGAATGATGTCGAGGGAAATTCCGGGCACTTTTTTGGCCTTTATTAAACCGAACCAATATGCTTTGGAGAAACCTGTCAATAATTTCTTGGTTGCCGTTACTTTTTTCAACCCTATGTCCCTACAGTCCTTCCTTCCAGGAGGGGGCAACTATTGATGTCAGGGATACCAGTTACACCCAAAAATCGGCAGCGCCCGCTTTACCGGGCGTCGTCACTCTGGAAATGCCGGAACCTGGTGACCAGGGCTCACAACGGTCTTGCGCTGCCTGGGCCGTTGTATACGACGCGGGAAGTTATTACATGCACTGCCGGAATGGACAACCCTACAGTGATTCCGCCAGATTAAGTCCCATGTTTGTCTATAACCAGCTACCGAGGGGACGATCCGGTATAACATCCTTGCTCGATAATTTAATCTTATTCAAAAAAGCGGGCGCCTGCTCACTACAAACGATGCCTTATAATCCCAATGATTGTTCAGGCCAGCCCGATCCCTTCCAGCGTCGGGATGCCGAAAAGCATAAGATAGAAGGGTGGCAGCAGACTGATTCGTACAACCTGCTTTCGTTAAAAACGAATTTGTACCAAAAAAAGCCGGTTATATTCTCTATAATAACAGACGAAGGATTCGATAAAATTAAAGCGCCGTTTATCTGGAAGGAACGGTGCGGCCCTTTGGAACAAACCCATACAATGGTTATCTCCGGATACGATGACACAAAGCATGCTTTTTTGGTGATGAATTCCTGGGGAATTTCCTGGGGAGATAAGGGCTTTGTATGGATCGACTATGACTTTTTCTTAAAAAATGTTCTGGGTTGCAGTTACGTGCTAATTTGATGGTTGTGTGCCTTGTCCCGGTTGCGCATTTATTTAACCCGGTTGGGGCTGCACTATCCGGTGTTCCCGTCGTCGCTGCAACGTATTAAAATGTCCGAATTCGCCCGGCGGTTGTGTCAAGTGTTCGTTTGCGAACAGTTGTAAATTGATTTTCCCTCCCTTAGCACCTAAATATCAATGTGATATGGGGTTGGTATAATACTTGAACCTACGCACCAGCTGGTGGCTGTTCTCCCTCTTTCACACCTTATTACCAATCGGTTATGATTAAAAATTATTTTAAAACCGCCTGGCGCAATGTTTGGAAAAGCAAGATTTTTACCCTCATTAATGTGATGGGGCTGGCCGTTGGAATCACGGCCTGTTTTCTGATCTACCTCTACGTGCATTTCGAAACCAGTTATGATTCCTTCAATGCAAAGGCCGACAGGATTTACCGGATTATTTCAGATATAAAGACACCCTCGGACTTCCTGAACTGGAGTTCCACACCGGGGGCGGCGGCTATCAATATGAGGAGAGATTTTCCGGAGGTTGAATCGGCAGTCAGGATCAGTGATCAGAGCTTTTTGGTAAAACGGGGAAATGAAAAATTCCAGGAAGATCATACGATCATGGCTGATTCGACCCTGTTTGAAATATTTGACTTTCCGTTGATCTATGGAGATAAAGTCACGGCGCTCAAACAACCCATGAGTATCGTTTTCTCCCAGACCGCAGCCAAAAAATATTTTGGCAGTGCCAATCCTGTCGGGCAAACGGTGCAGCTTACGGGGGAAGCCATCAATGCAACTGTTACGGGTGTAATGAAAGACATCCCGGAAAACTCGCAGGTAAAAGCTGATATGGTCGTATCCTTTTCCTCGCAGCGCCAAATATATGGCCAGACGCTGGACAGCGTCTGGACCGGATTCAATCTCACTTCCTTTTTGTTGCTGAAACCCCATACAAATGCCACCTTGCTGGCGTCCAAATTTCCGGCATTTGTTGAGTCCCATGTCGGCAAACAACTGAAGGAGGCCCAAATGAGTGTGGCCTTTTCGATCGAACCTTTAAGACGGGTATACCTGTATTCTACGCGGGATGGGAGCAAAACGGGCAACATCAACAATGTATATATCTTTTCCATCGTGGCAGTATTCATTTTATTAATTGCCTGCATCAATTTTATTAATCTCACCACGGCCCGCAGCACCGAGCGCGCCAAAGAAGTGGGTATCAGGAAAGTGTCGGGGGCAGGACGGTTTCAGTTGGCGAGACAGTTTATCGCAGAAAGTGTTATTATAGCCTTTGTGGCATTCCTTATTACTATTTTGTTGTGTTCATTGCTGCTGCCTCTGTTCAACCATCTGGCGGGCAAAGAAATAAGTACGCCATTTTTTTATCACCCTGGGTATAGCCTTGCACTTTTTTTTATTTCCATCGGTATCGGCATCATTGCGGGCCTTTACCCTGCACTTGTCTTGTCTTCCTTCAAGCCTGTCGAAGTGCTGAAGGGACGTTTTTCTGACAGCAGGAAAGGAGTGCTGCTGCGCAAAGGCCTCGTGATCTTTCAATTTACCATTTCCATCATTTTAATTATCGGGACCGTGATTGTTTACACCCAGCTGAATTATATGCGCAGCCAGGACCTGGGGTTTTCCAAGGATCAGACAATCGTGATTGACACGAATATGGATAAGAACAAAGATGCCTTCAAACAATCCTTGTCTTCCCTTCCCGGTGTGTTATCTACTACTTTTTCCTCGAGCGTGCCCGGCAGCGGTAACGGTGCGGCATATTCGAAATTGGAAAACCACGCCGGCGTTATTGAAGTGACGAGCCCTGATATTTACTTCGTTGATTTCGACTACATCAGTCAATATCAAATAAAAGTAATCGCCGGCCGAAATTTCTCCAGGAATTTCGCTACTGATACCACCCAGGCAATGATTATTAATGAAACAACGGCTAAGCTGTTGGGATATACCTCGCCGGAACAGGCCTTAGGGAAAAAGTTTGACCAATGGGGACGGCAGGGCAAAATCATCGGCGTAGTGAAAGATTTTCATTATCAGGCTTTGCAGGAGCCTATCCGGCCGCTCACGATGCGTATAGAGCCGGGCGGGTATCAGCTCATTTCTATAAAAGTGGCTGCACAAAATCTGCCTTCCACCCTCAAATCGATTGAAGCCAAATGGAATGAGATCGTTCCCAGCCGTCCCTTTGCCTACACGTTTTTGGATGAAACATTTGACAAACAGTACCGGGATGAAGACCGGTTTGGGAACCTTTTCTTTTATTTTGCAATCCTGGCGATATTTATTTCGTGTATGGGACTGCTGGGGCTTGCTTCGTATAGCACCATACAGCGGACTAAAGAGATTGGCGTACGCAAGGTCCTGGGGGCCAACGTGACCGACATTGTCAATCTTTTGTCCAAAGATTTTTTAAAGCTGGTCTTGATCGCCTTTGTAATTGCCTCCCCGGTTGCCTGGATCTTCATGAATAAATGGCTGCGGGATTTTGCCTACAGGACAAACCTTGCATGGTGGATGTTTCTTTTTGCGGGCATTGCAGCGGTGATCATTGCCTTTGCTACCATCAGCTTTCAGGCGATAAAGGCGGCGATAGCCAACCCGGTCACGAGCCTTCGTTCGGATTAAACAGGGCTGCAGGCCAATGTATCATGCAATGAAAATGTACTGAATCACTATTAATAGTTGTAACCATGTCATTTCAGGCTTATATTGATAATATCCAAAAAAAGACCGGGAAAACTCCCGAAGATTTTAAAAAGCTTGCGGAAACAAAAGGTTTCCTGGATAAAGGCAAGCTGAGAGACGGGATAAAAGCCGGGGAGATTGTTGATTGGCTGAAAAAGGAATTCGAATTAGGGCATGGGCATGCTATGGCTGTGTATGCGGTTTTTAAGGGGATTAAGCAGGCAGACCAAAAGGGCGATGTGCATGGCAGCTAATTTTTTCCCGCCAAAATCCAGTAGTCCGTTCCACATCATTTCCTGATCAATTAACTATCATTTCGATGCCTTTCCCTCCCGCGCCCAGGAATTATTGCTGCCCCTTGAAAGTGTCAGTGAAATCTGTCCGCAATGGTGTGAATTGTGAAACAGCACATGGGAAAAAAGCCTCGCACGGGTGACTTTTCCAAAGAATGGGGTATCAACCATCTCTAGCCATTGCCCGTCGGGCGTCGTTTCTATAATCTGCTGCCAGATCTGGTAGCCTTTATCGATCATTTGACGGCTCTCTTCGATGTCTTTACCCTGTCCCCGGTCGGTGTCACCCATTGTCGTGTTCCGGACCTGTGTAGCATGGCCGAGAAAAGTGGTGAATAAATGAATCGTTTCAGCAATGTGCCGGTATATAAAGCCGACGGAAGCAGACTGTGGATTCAATCTGTAGTCAGCATTGTCTTTAGTCACTTTATTAAAGGCAAAGCTGCACGTGAATTGATTTTGCGTTAAAATGTTTTGAAGAATGTCTTTTTGCATAAAAATTAAATGGCATCTCCTGTCAGGGAGACATGTTATCCGAAACGTAGTTTGTTACTATAACAAATGAATTGTTCAAAATTGGACATCGCATACAGGTTAATTCAGCAAGTTAAAATATTCTATGGAAGTAAATGGGGTACGGGCGGCCGACGCCGATCAAATAACGAAATTTTTTTGAGGCCCCCGGGAAGCCCCAAAAAAATGTGTGATGATGCGCGTGGCGTTGATCAGAAATAGCTGGAAGAACGAGGGAAACGTAACTATTGCGGGGCTGGTAATAAATTTAACTTTTTACAAATGGCCCTTTATTCGTTTGCAGGTACCAGGTAGTGTAAATTAGCCTGATGAAAATAATTTGCTGTTTTTTGCTTTTTTTTCCTGGATTTGTTTTCGCCCAGGGCAACTATGCGTACAAGAATTTGGTTCTCGAAGGCGGCGGTGTTCGGGGACTGGCTTACGCCGGCGCCCTGGAGGTGCTGGAACAAAAGCAAATACTTTCCGGTATCGAAAGAGTGGGCGGCTCTTCGGCCGGCGCAATGGCGGGACTCATGATCTCACTGGGTTATACGGCAGGAGAGATTGATTCCATCCTGCAAACTTTGAAAATTCAGGAATTTAACGACGGGAGAGACATTTTTGGAAAGATCAAACGGATCAAAAAGGAATACGGCGTGTACAAGGGGGAAAAATTGGAAAATTGGCTGGCAACGGTCATCGAAGCAAAGACCGGTAATCCGAACACGACTTTTTTGGAATTGCATCAAATGCATGAAAAATCATGCACCTATAAAGATTTTTATTGTACGGGGACCAATGTGACCAGGCAGGATCTGGAGGTCTTTTCGTGGGAACATTGGCCGGGAATGAAATTAAAGACGGCTGTTCACATCAGTGGGTGCATTCCCTTTTATTTTAAGCCGGTTCCCATAGACAGTGCGGGTAATGAAGTTTCGCTGACGGACAGTATAGCCGGCTATAACCTGTATGTGGACGGTGGCACACTCTGCAATTACCCGATCAGTCTGTTTGACTACACTACCGATGGCAGTAACCCGCTCACCGGGCAACATGTGATTTATAACCCCGAGACCCTCGGACTGAAACTGGAAAGGGACGAACAGATAAAACGCTACGAAGAAAACAAGACCGATATCGCAGGTTATGAAATCAAAAACATGAAGCAGTATGCCAGCGCAGTCATGAACGTTGTCCTGGAAAATATTTACCGCAAGCCGCCGGATTTAAGCAATGAAAAAGGCCGCACTATTTATATCAGCTACGGAGACATCTCGGCCCGGGTTCGGAATATTCCCCTGGAGCAAAGGAAAATCCTGCATGACAATGGCGTCATTGCAGCCGCAAAGTTCTTCAGTGAGCCAACAGCAAGGCTGTAAATAAAAAAACTATTTGTACCAGTGGTGCAATGCGGGATAATTTGTTACTTTGTTGGTCTCCTCCTCAAAAGGTACCTTTGCGCAAAAATGACTTCGCTGATTGTCATTAGGCCAAACAGCATTATTTACCATTATGAATATCCAACATTTATCAGAGCAGGAAGTAATCCGGCGGGAGAAATTACAAGAATTGTCCAAAATTGGCATTGACGCTTATCCGGCAGCCCTGTATCCGGTAAACAGCAGTGCTTCCTTTATAAAAGCCAATTACCGGGAAGGAGAAAATAAGGCCGATTTTGAGCACGTTTGTGTCGCAGGAAGGATTATGGGCATTCGCGATATGGGAAAGGCGTCTTTTGGAGTGCTGCAGGATCATACAGGCAAAATTCAAATATATGTGCGTAAAGACGATGTTAGTAACGGAGACGATAAAACGATGTATGAGGTAGTCTGGAAAAAATTGTTAGACATCGGGGATATCATCGGCGTCAAAGGATTTGTGTTTACTACCAAGACAGGTGAAATATCTATCCACGTCACCACTTTTACGGTTCTTTCCAAGTCGCTGCGGCCCCTGCCGGTTGTTAAAGAAAAGGATGGAGAAACCTTTGATGAAGTGACTGACGCGGAATTTCGTTACCGGCAGCGGTATGCGGACCTGGTCGTAAATCCGCAGGTAAAAGAAATATTTGTAAAGCGGGCGCGGATGATGAATGCCATCAGGCAGTTTCTGAACGACCGGGGCGCCCTGGAAGTAGATACGCCGGTCCTGCAAAATATTCCGGGGGGTGCCGCCGCCAGGCCATTTATCACCCATCATAATGCGCTCGATATCCCTTTTTATCTCCGCATTGCCAATGAACTGTACCTGAAAAGACTGATCGTGGGTGGCTTTGAATGGGTGTATGAGTTCAGCCGCAATTTTCGAAACGAAGGAATGGATCGAACCCATAACCCGGAATTTACGGTCCTGGAATTTTATACGGCCTATAAAGACTATTTCTGGATGATGGACACTACCGAACAATTGCTGGAAGCAAGTGCCATGGCCGTAAATGGAACCTCCAAGGCCAAGGTGGGTGACAATGAGATTGATTTTAAGGCGCCCTACCCCAGGATATCCATGTATGAGGCTATAAGAGAATATACGGGGATAGATGTCAGCCAAAAAGATGAACACGGATTGCGGGAGGTTTGCCGCGAGCTGGGGATACACGCCGATAAAACCATGGGAAAGGGAAAATTGATCGACGAAATTTTTTCTGAAAAATGTGAAGATCATTTCATACAGCCGACATTTATCATAGACTACCCGGTGGAAATGAGCCCCCTGACCAAGAAACACCGGAGCAAGCCCGGAGTTGTCGAGCGTTTTGAATTGATAGTAAACGGCAAGGAGATCGCCAATGCCTACAGCGAGTTGAATGATCCTTTGGAGCAAAGGGAACGTTTTGAAGAACAGGCTAGACTCATGGAGCGCGGAGACGACGAAGCCATGTTCATCGATTATGATTTTTTGCGCGCCCTGGAATACGGAATGCCGCCAACCAGTGGCATTGGGTTCGGGATCGATCGAATTTGTATGCTGCTGACCAATCAGCCTTCAATCCAGGATGTGCTGCTGTTTCCCCAAATGCGGCCCGAAAAAGGTTTTGAACCAGGCAAAGGGGATAGCGATGACCAATTAACCAAAGCGGTATAAGTGGATGTAGGCACCAGGCACACGAATGAAATATTCTGTTGGGATTCGCGGCACCCTTTTTTACTTGACTCCGGTCACCACTACCAATAAAAAAAAATAGTTATTCAATGAAGAAATCACCTTATGTAAGAGACATAATTTTTGCAGCACTGCTTTTTGTCTCCTTTCTCCTTCCCTGGATTAGTTGGAATTTCATTTCTTTCTCCGGGTACCAGATAATAGATATTTCCAAAGGGCTTTCCAGCATCGGCGACACTTTTGGTTTAGACGCCATGAACCATTATAAGGGAGCTACTTATTTTTCGTATAGTCTTTATTTAATTCCGATTCTCAGTGTTGCCACTATTGTGGTCGGCTTAATTGGCTATAATCCAAAAAAAGTGGGGGTATTTGCCGGTCTTTATCCCTTAGTGGCGTTGATATATTGCCTGGTTCAGTACGGCAATATTTTTAAAATTGCGAGCATCGGAATATATGCCACAATAATTTCCGGTGCCTTACTGCTTTTTTCCTCGCTCGCTTCTGCCAACAAACAGGTCCCGAATACCTGACCGCGATAACTATGCCAGGGTTTCTTTATCGGCGAACTGCATCTTGTGCAGCTTGAAATAATGGCCTCCCAGTTCAAGCAATTCACTATGAGTGCCCATCTCTTTGATTTCCCCTTTGTCCAGCACGATGATCTTGCTGGCTTTCCGGATAGTCGATAACCGGTGAGCGATGACAATGGACGTGCGCCCCTGGATGAGGGTGTCGATCGCATGCTGGATCAGGACTTCACTTTCGCTGTCAATGGAGGAGGTGGCTTCATCCAGTATTAAGATAGCAGGGTCATACAGCAACGCGCGGATAAATGATAGCAATTGCCGTTGCCCCATAGAGAGCGTTGCCCCTCTTTCCATTACGTTGTAATCATATCCGCCGGGAAGCCGCATGATAAAATCATGTACGCCAATCATTTTTGCCGCATCTTCTACCTGAGCTTTTGTGATCGAATGATTTCGAAGTGTTACGTTATCGTATACGGTGCCCCCAAATAAAAATACATCCTGAAGGACTACAGCGGTTTTACTTCTTAAAAATTCAATGGCATATTTTTCAATGTCGATGTCATCAATTTTTATCATACCCCTGTTGATATGGTACAATCGGTTAATGAGACTAATGATTGAAGTTTTCCCGCTGCCGGTGTGTCCGACAATGGCTAAAGTTTCGCCGGGCTGGATAGCGAAAGAAATATTCCTTAAGACGAACTCGTCCTGAACATAAGCAAACCAGACATGCTGAAATTCCACTTTCCCCAACATCGCTTTTGGAGCAATACCGCCACCGGAATCCGGAGTGACGTCCGGGTTATCCAGCACCTTAAAAACTCTTTCACTGGCCACCATTCCCATTTGCAAGACATTAAATTTATCGGCAATGACCCTCAGGGGCCTGAACAATAAATTGAGGTACATGATGAAGGCAATTATAACTCCCGGATTGAATGAATTATTAGCGCCCCACCACACAAGAAGGCCCGTGGAGAATGCCAGGACGATCTCAACAACCGGGAAGAATACGGAGTAAGCGAGAATGGCCCTGATGTTGGCATTGCGATGTTCCCTGTTGATTTCGCGGAATTTTCGGAATTCCTTGTCTTCAACAGCAAAAGCCTGCACAACACTCATCCCTGTAATATGTTCCTGTACAAAGGCATTCAGCGCAGCTACCGCATTTCGCACTTTAATAAATGATTTGTTGACACTCTCCTTAAAAAAATAAGTGGCGATAATCAGGATCGGGAAAGGCGCCAGGCAGATGAGGGTGAGCCTCCAGTCGACAAAGAACATAAACAACAAGATAGATACAATCGACAGCAGGTCAGATATAATAGGGATGAGGCCGTCAGAAAAAATATCGTTGATCGATTCAATATCATTAATCGTCCGGGTGGTCAACGTGCCGATAGGAGTGTTATCGAATTGGGTCAGGTTGAAACTGAGGATTTTCCTGTATACTTTCACGCGCAGGTCCTTTACGACCGTTTGGCCCAACCACGCGGTTAAGAACCCGAAATAAAAACGCATGGCGGTCTCAATCACCAGCAACCCGATTTGGATCACCGTGATCACAATGATCCAATAGATATTCCGGTCTTTTATGAAAACATTGACTGTGTACTGAATCAGAAAGGGACGCAGGGGGGAAACAACTGCCAGCAGTATCGAAAGAGCTATAGAGAGATATAACTTCTTTTTATAAGGTCTTGTGAAAGAAAAAACTCTTCGCAGGGCACTAAAGTCAAGCAGATTTTTACGCTGTTTTTTTTCGGGCATCTCGCAAATTTAAGAGGAAAAGGCACTCCCCTTTACAATTATATGATCCAAGCCGCTGCTCCGGCTACCAGGTAACGCCCGCCGGTGCCCCCTGGAAGGGCAGGGGCAGTTATTTTACCACTTCACCGCCACGGCTGTACGCCTTGATAAACAAAGCGCCCAGGTTTTTATGGGGTGGAATATAATCTTCAAAAGTTTCCCTTAATTCACGCGGCGCCTTATTGAAATAGTTGGTGAGCCCGATCCACATCTGGCGCCAGTCGATATTTTCTCCATTGCGCAGTGTATTATCCAACGCGTCGATAATGGGCTTGTTGACGTCTTTGGCCCCCGTTTGCTTGGTAGAAATAATATGCGCTTCAGGAGCAAATTGCAGGATCGTCTTGAGATTCTGATAGCCGCCGCAGGACCCCAGCATAATGATTTTCGCATTTTCGGGAAGCTGTTGAATGGTGTAGGTCAAGTGATAACTGTGTCCCCGGTGGATGACGATCGAGGGCTTGAGGCCCTGGGCCTCCAAATAATTGATAAGGTCCTTTTGTGCATCGGCATCCTTGTCAGTTTCATTATCCAGGGGAAGATTCGCATAAATCCATACCGGTTTTCCCTTAATGGACTTAATCTCAATCCATTCCTTTTTACGGACGATTTGCCAATCTTTGGCAGGAAAGGAAGTTAGATAGCCGTTGAAGGATTCTTTACCATCCTTGTCGCCGTAAAAAAATACCTGTTCAATGATGCGACCGGAATCGTCCGCCAGTGAATTATAACTGACGGTGTACACGGGGGGTATGCCGATTTCTTTCGACAAGTCAATGCCGTTTTTTTCGTCAGCAGAAAGAAAGATCATTTTGAGTAAATTATAGATCTTTTTGCCATGCTGGTTATTGTCTTTAAAGCACCGCTGTTCATTGGCGTCCACGTTAGCCAGCATTGATTTTTGGAGATCCGGGTCACTGATGCTTCCATAGGAGTCTGCCACATCAACTGCGTCTTCCAGCGTGCCAGTCGATTCCAGGTTGGCGACAAAGGCCTTCATCAGCGTCTCCGATTCCGTTGGCATCGATTTCAAAAATACATCCAGCTTATTGTACTCGGCGGCCATTTTAATGAACTTTTTAAAATGGTCAAAATTGACTTTCATTAACAAGGAATCGCCGCGGGGAACGGTGCCCATTTTCTGGATCATCCGATCGAAGCTGTATTTGTAACTAGACGTATAAATATCATTTTCCCCAAGTACAATCATATAATAGAGGTCATCAGCATCCAGGGGCTCAAGGGCTTTGAATCGCACAGCGGGGTTGGGATTTTCATGGAGGTCATTGACCGTGTTGATGAAATGTTGAACGGCTTTTCTTTTCAGCATGTCTATCAGCCCATCGGATCCCAGCATGGCCACCGGTGTGTCACCTGCCACTAACCGGGGATAATAAGCTTCTTCCGTTTTCACTAATAATTTATAGTACCCCACCGAATCATAATTTTGATCCGAAGTGCCTGCCAGCTTGGCAATAGTGGCCAAGGTCTGTTTACCTTTTATTAGATCGTCCAAAAAGGGAAAATAAAATAATGCCCGCCGATTCAGTTTACTCAAAGCGACAATAGTCTGCACCCGTTTGTCGGTATTTCTCCTGATTAATTTTCCCTGGGGGGTATTGGAGGCCTGGGCAAAGGAATACAACTGGCTTGGGTTATAGAAAAACGCAGCCAACACCAGCGAATCGGCAAATGGTTCATTGACATAGGGACCGATATTGGCTAAAATCTTTGCCGGGTTCTGTTGGCAAAATTTCAAAAACAGGATTTCCTGGCATTGTTTATACCCCGGATTTTCCTCAAATATCTCCGAAGTAATGATGCCAATTTCATAAGGAACTTTCTGTATCAGGGGCGCCATATTTTCTCCATGCATGTTGGCGGCCATAATTTCGGCAAAATTATCGACCAGCATCGGTGCGAGTGCCGGCGCCAACCGGTGCGACCGCCAGCCGTTGGTAAAATCGCTCACCAGGTCTCCCAGGTACCGCAAGTACCGGATTTTGTCGTTGTTAGTGGCCAGCTGGGTATCGATCTCAATATCGTTCCGCAAAATGTTAACCTTCCTGAAAATAGCATCGGTGACCTGTAAATTGATTTCCGGATTCGTAGAAACCTTTATCAAACCATCCAGCCGTCCGTCGGCCTTGTCGGCCCTTTTTTGTTCCGCAATGATCTTGTCGTGAAATATCTTCCGGTATAGTGGAATGTTGGAAGTATCCCCAAAAGCCAGCGAGAGAAACGGGATTAAAATAAACGGGATAAAAATGTAAAAAATACGCCTCATAATTTCTGTATGCTAAAGAAGCAAAAATACAAACAAAGCTTGCAAATAAATGGGAATGACTATTGTTAAGAGTGAATCCTATCGTGAAATGCTGCATCGGCAGCTGGATTAACCTTTTATTGTGAAAAATGCTTTTCCTGTTATTTTTTTTACCAAGTATTTTTTCGCCCTGCCGGCCGTCACTTTTCAATATTAAAAAATTGTAAACAAAATCCTGCTGTTACATTTTTGGTATAGGTTTGCACATCATGGCACAAGAAACAAAGCCTAGGACCATCTTAATTGCGGATGATGAACCAGATATTCTGGAAATTGTTAGTTTTAATTTGCGGGCCGAAGGGTACGAAGTGATTACCGCCAGGAATGGCAACGAGGCCATAGAGATGGCGAAAATCCACAATCCGGACCTGATTATCCTGGATGAAGCGCAGCGCATCCGCAACTGGGCTACCGCAACAGCGCGTACGATCAAACAACTGAAGAGCCGATACGCCTTTGTCCTCACCGGAACGCCCCTCGAGAACAAACTGGAGGAGCTCTTTTCCGTGGTCGAGTTTGTCGATGGACGCAGACTGGGTCCCGCATTCCGCTTCCTGCATGAACACCGTATGGAGG
>Ga0209698_10003444_pt1 | contig 17664 bp, 14 predicted proteins | sample LitLauG_LLR_2012_FD_187203 | JGI IMG/M metagenome (GOLD analysis project Ga0209698, IMG submission 187203) | Freshwater sediment microbial communities from Pennsylvania, USA - Little Laurel Run_MetaG_LLR_2012 (SPAdes) (version 2) | ecosystem: Environmental > Aquatic > Freshwater > Creek >...
GCCTTCGGTGATTCGTCCGACTTCGCTGGCGGGGCCCCGCGCGATACGGTCAAATCCGGCGCATAGCCGGCGCTTACTTTCCGGACGACCGACCACCAATTCTCGAATCCCTCGACGGTGACGGTGCGTCCGTGACCGGTATCGAGCAGCATCGCCACGGCATCGCCCTCGTCCACCTTCATGCCATAGTCCTCCTTCACGTATAGGTTGGCGGTGCCCCCCTCCCATGATTCCACGCCGAGCACGGCGCTGACACGCGAGAGATCGGCGTCAATGGGCTTGTCGTTGAGGGGATTGATGATCGTCGGACAGAGAAGCGCAATGAGCCGGTGCGCCTTGAGCGCGTCGCTGGCGGAAGCAGGAAGTTCCACCTTCACATCCGCGGTGAGTTTGGTCTCACGCGAAGCGCGGAGCCCAAGGTACGTCACCGAGAGATTGCCCTCGCGCGCGAAGAACAGCTTCGTGGCGTCCGGCGACAGAACCTCCATGTCGGTTGTGGCCGGTGCGAGAACGGAGTAGTCCCGGCTCAGGTCTGCAATGAAGGGCATTGTCTGAGTTTGGAGCCGCGAGTCCTGAACCGCGAAGATGCGCTGGCCGGAGCGAAGCTGAATGCGCGGGGGCGAAGCAGTGCGCACTGACGATCGGGCTTCCGAAGCGGACGAAAGCCGGAGCGTGTCCAGATCGAGAACCTTGTCTCCGATGGTGACGCGTTTATTCTCAGCCCATTCGATCGCGCCGTTCAGGGCACCTGCCGGACGCGGCAGACGAACCGACCGCTCCTTGGACAGAACCATTTTTGCGCCGTTGACCGTGATGCAAAAGAGCCGCGTGCCGTCCGGCGAAAAGGCAAGACGATCCGGGGCTTCCGGCACAGACCACGAAAACGTGGTTTCCGGCTCATTCGAATCGAGAACCGTGACGGATGTATCGGAACGGGCGAACGCGAAAGTATGCCCATCCTTCGCGAACGCAAACCGGAACGGACGGTGATAAGGACCGAGGGAAACTTCCTTCAAAACGCCGAACTGGCTCGGATGAGCATCCGCGAAACCAGCCGGTGTCTCGTATTTCCATGGTGGAGGCGGAGGTTGTCGCGAGGTAGGCGGGGGAGTCGGTGCCGGCGCCGTGATACGCGTCGGCTCGGGAGTGGGCGGCGCGACTGCTGGCGGCGTGGGCAAATTGCCAACGCGGGGTGCAGCCGCCGGCAGAATCACCGCGATGATCGGCGAGAGGTAACCCATGATGGAACCGATGAGGATCGTGATCAGCAAGACGCTCGGCCTCCCGCGTTTTTGCACATCCAGCGCACCCAGCGGACGAACGGGCGGATTCTGAATCATTGAGATCACCAATGATCCGAGCATTCCGAAGAATGCCCCTGGCGGAATCGCAAGCAGCGCGGGCAGCGCGACGATAAATCCGGCAATGGGGCTCCGAATCGTGAAGCCCAGCACCGCGACCGCACCCGCGATCACGGCGGTGAGCACTCCCGCGCGGATGCCGGCTCTTGGCCGGAGCCCGGGATCCTCTCCCGCATCCGCGGAAATGTTTCCAACAGCTCCGGCGACCAATGAGGCGAGTACAATCCATACCACCATCCGATTCGACCGCTCGATGTTCGCCAGCAGTCCGCCTATGGTTCCGCATATGACGCTGATCCATTCTGCTTTCCTTCGGATGTGCGGGCTGAGCGTGTTCACTTGGGGGGCGCTCCGGTTGCGCCGCCTTCTATCGGATTGGCGGACACGTGAAAGAGCAAAAACGCCGGCGCTTCCATTTTCATGAGAAAAGACCCCGACTGCTCAGTCGGGGTCTTGTTTAATCCGCCGCACCCGGTGGGATGGAGCGGGGAGACGATGGAATCGGCCCGGAATGCCGGAGACGCTCCGCTGTCTGCCGGTGGTGATGCCATTCCTTTTCGATGAGGATGAACCGTCGTCCGGCGATCCGGGCGGCGACACCCGTCGAGCCCGAGCCTGCAAACGGGTCGAGCACGATTCCGCCACGCGGCGAATACGCTTCGACAAGCGGGAGCAACGCGCTGACGGGTTTCTCCGTGGCATGACGCAAGTTTCCGGTGTAGCTCCACGGCAGCACGTCGCTCGGCGGGTGCTCGGGAATCGCGGGACGACCCTTCGCCAGCAGATAGGCAACCTCGTGATGCGACTCGGTGTAGCCTCGCCGGCTTGCGTAGCGTTTGATCCAGACCAGATGGCTGACGGGCCGCAGGCCGCACCGCTTCCAGACGCCCATGAACCGATCGACTTCAGGCCAGCCATAGAAGCTGACGCAGAAGCTGTCCGGTTTGAGCACACGCGCGATTTGCGCAAACGCAGGTTCCAGCCATTTCGCGCCATTGAGGGGTGTGTCATTGTGGACCGTCTGCCGATTCCGGGGACGGTAGCGTACGAGATACGGAGGATCGGTCACCGCCAAGTCCACGCACGCGCGTGGAAGTTTCGGGAGCACCGCGAGACAGTCGCCGTGCGTTGCCCGGTCAAGCCAGGGAAGCAGCAATTCCATCGTCCCTTTGTCGGGATACGACATTGGATTTCCTTTCGTTCAGAACTCTGAGCGGCTGCGCGAATGCACAGCGAACTCGCCCGTGGAGATTGTACCACACCGCGAAAAAAAATAACCCCGGCCAGCTTGCACTGGTCGGGGTCGTTGCGGGTTTAGAGAATTCCCGTTTCTCGAAGGGACAGGTGCCGGTTGCTGCCGACGATCACATGATCCACGACTTCGATGCCGAGGATGCGGCCCGATTCCGCGAGCCGTTTCGTCGTGCGGAGGTCGGCATCCGATGGCGAAGGATCGCCGCTCGGATGATTATGCATGAGCACGACGCTATACGCCGCACCGATGACCGCCGCGCGGAACACCTCGCGTGGATGCGCCATCGTTTCGTTGAGCGAACCGATGGAGACGAGGTGATGGCCGCGGATCCTCTGGCGCACATTCAGCATGAGCACCGCGAAACATTCGCAGTCCGAGTTGAAGTGCGGGGCCGTCGAGATGTGCTTCCGCCAGTATCGCACGGCATCATCCGGCTTCGCGTAACAGGGAAGTTCGTCGGTGGCGGTTTCCCGCAGAGAGATGATCTTCCACTCGTGCGCGCCTTTCGGCAGGCGCTTTGGATTTTGCGGCCACGGAGACAAATTGAAGTGGCTCATTGGTTAGCCCGGAGCTCCTGAATTTGTTCCGCTGTGAGTGAGTCTGGCTGCCGGCCTTCGGCTGCGAACTGATGTGTCCGCACGAAGCAATGGAGCGCGAGCTGGGCGACTGCTTTCTCGCGTCCTTCCCGTCCCGCATCATCCTCGTCGAACATCACCACGATACGGTCGTCCGGAGTGACGATGCGCTGGATGTTCGCGGCCTGGTCGGGTGACAACGTGCTCCCCATCACTGCGACCACGCGCCGAATACCATGCTGCCACAGCCAGATGCAGTCGAAGAATCCTTCGACGATATACAGCGGTGTGCCCTGAGGCTCGCGCGTTGCGCGGTGGAGATTGAAAACCTCCTGCGCTTTGCGAAAGCCCGGCGGTAGTTTGTATTTTGGCGTGTCCTCGTCCGGGGGCGTGCCGGGCCAGCGTCCCGCGTAGGCGACAAGCTGGCCTTCGGCATTGTGAATCGGGACGACGACGCGCCCCGTCATGCTGCCTTTGCTGCAATGAGCGATGCCAAACTCCGCGATGGTTTCCGCACTCAACCCTCGCTCCGCAAGATACGGATGCGACGGATCAAGATTTTGCAGCGAAAAGCCGAGCGGCTTGTTGGGACTGTCCTCGTCGGCATCCGGCCTTTTGGGCCTCGTTGCCTTCGGTGGACGCACCGCTTTGGGCGGCGTGTCCGGCTTTTGCGTTTCCGCAGCGTCCTTGTCAGTTCGCGGCGATTTCTCCTGCGTAGGCAACTGAAACCAGTCGCACAATTTCAACGCTGCTTCGCGGAGGGTGAGTCCTTCCTTGCGCGCAACGAAGTCCAGAATGTTTCCGCCATCTTTGCAGGTGCCGAAGCAATTCCAGCAGTTCTTATCCAGACTGACGCGAAACTGCGTCCTGTTCTGTCCATTGTGAAGCGGGCATGGCCCGCTGAGGCTGTTCCCCGTGCGCTTGAATGATTCGGCAAGGCCGTACTGTTCGAGCACCCGGAGCATGGTGACGGCAGCCTTCACCGCCTTAAAGTCCACGAATCGGGACATGGCTATTCCTCCTGTGAAGGTTCATGGATGGCTACGCGGAATGCGTAACGTGATCCGCTAATTATGCTACCATAATAATCTTTACTATGGAAACCAGATTTTCCTCCAATATATAGATATTGATATCATTCCTCGTTACGTCCTAAAAAGCAGCCGAACGCGCCTTGACGGCATGTGCTCTCCCCACTGAGCTGCGGCCGTTTGAAATTTCGAAAACTTCCCCCGTTGAAATCGCCTTGACTAGATCTCACGTTTTAATTAGGCGGTACTTACTTGGATATGAGAATCAACGTCCGGAAAAATCGTCTTGCTTCGTTTCTGCCTGTCATTAGTATTTGCAGGTCGGCGGGAGTGCCTCGCAACACAGAACACCCAACCGTTCCGATTAACAAAAGGGTCGCAAGTTCCGTGGCAATGGATGTTTATTCTCAAACGGATAAATGGTAGTGAGAATTTAGAAGGCTATCCTTAGATTATGGATCCGCGGACAATTACGTTCGATCACGCCCAGCGCAATATTGTCCCGCGTAATCTGGAAAAGAAAATCAAGGGTGCAAGGCTGTTCGACGAAGAAGGAAGATGGAAAGACGAGATTCGAGAGCGCGGCCTCAAGATAGATTTATCTTGGACAGAACTCGTCGAACTTGGCGCTGTTGTTCAATTGATACTTCTAGTCGAAGCAGCGGCTCGCAACGGTATCAACGTTGCGATTACGTTACCTGCGGGTGAAATACGCGACGAAGAAGCGCGGAAATTAGAACAGTGGCGTCGTGAGCTTCCGACCGATGAGGCGGAGTTTCGTGTGGCTGCGCTCATAAAAAGGGTTGCGCGTCGCGTACGCCTTTCACACTACCTCGAAACAATTCGGTTCCGCCAAGCCCTTGGGCATGGACACATTGCAGCACTGCCAGGAACGATCTCCATTTGTGAATTCTGCAACTCAGCACATCCTGCTGGATCCCAGGTTCTGAATTACGAAAGCGATACGACAAATTCGCCGAGCGGTGATAACGAACCTGAACCGGATGACGACTCGTTTGCGTACAAACGCGTAGTCCCACTTACCTGGTTATCTAGCACAAATTTCGACGATCTGAATAACTACGGAACAATGATTGCATCAATCATTGGCGGAGCTACCGCGGTGGATAGGCCGGGGATTGAGCGACTGGACGCAAAAGCCGTTTCAAACGTAATCTTGAATGAAATCGTGGAGAACGTAACTGAGCACGCTAAGGAAACATCTTGGGCGCTGCTCGCGGCTTGGTCCGGAGGAAAGGATTTCTGGCAGAAACTGAGCGCGATACCGAACGCTCTCCATCGGTATGTGGATGGGTTCCTTTCCTCAGACAAGAGTTACTATGAGTGGTTTGTAAAGCATGAAACGCCTTTTCTAGACATAATAGTGGGAGACTCCGGTGTAGGTGCTTTGACACGTCTTTATGAGCCATATCGCTCTTCGATTCCAAAAGCGATACGAGTCAAAAGCGCAAAACAAGGGGCGCTGCTTTGGGCTTTAGAGAGGTGGTCGTCGACAACGAATGATAGCTTGAAGCGAGGAACGCGCGGACTCTTTCTTGTTGATCGCATTGTCAAGAAATATCAAGGACTGCTAACGATCCGTTCCGGCAACTCTCTTGCAGGATGGGATCACGGCGGCCCTGCATATGATATGCCAGTGGGAAATAATCAAAATGAATTGGCGAGACAACCTGGCACCCTCCTCCGTATACGTATGCCTGCGATCTACGAGAGGTCGCTAAGGTGGCGTAATGAACACGTCCAACATGAAGACATAGCACACCGAGAGACACGAATTTCGAGTTATTCAATACTGATTGGCCAAACGCTGCGCATTGAGGAGCCGGATCTGATGGCAATTCGTTCCGCATTGGGCGGAGCCACTCAAAATATTCCATCACTGCTGATCTGTACCATAGCGGAAATGCCAAGTGCATTGCCTCAGGTGCAACATGCTATCCGTACTATTTTGAGGCAGCTATGCGAGCTACGGCATCCTGGAGGCATTTTGATCATTGGATTAAAGGGTGGGTGGGACCTCATTGAGACAGAAATAAACAGGATGAACGATGGCTTGGAAGTCGGCTTCCCGAATGAAGACGATTCGGGTGACGGAAACGATCACTATTGCGTGCTCGATCCTGTATTAGTGATTGGCGATCGGCTCGGTCAGCGAAAATGGGTTGGAGTCGAAAATGATGAGCAGGCGCTGCTGAACGGCCTTCTCAGTTCAAAATGCAATCAGCTTTCAAAGGATGAGATAATTGCGATTGTTCCGGACGAATCTAGAAGAGCGGAAATCCTGCGCAAACTAAGAGGGGATACCGATTTAGTATCCTTCACCCAGGAGGGAGGATTGACGCTTCACCTTTCGTTCGCCACAATTATTTCTTATATTCGTGACACTGTTCAACAAAAAGTCTCGGAGATACAACTCGCTGGAGCTAGAATTGGAAAACGGTATCGAACACCGAGTTTGACAGTCGTCCCATGTTGGTTTGATGCTGAGGAGATTATTCATACTAGCGTGGGAATGAAGCTGTGCGCATTCGCGATGTCACACCTTCTTGAGCATAAGAGGTCTGAAAGCAGCAATCAAACGTTTCTCGCCGTCGACAATCACGTCTCACTTGAGCTAGCGAAGGAGCTCGAGCAACTTCTTCCCTATGTACAGGGCACCGAGAGGTTCAGCATCGACAACATGAACGGAACGCAGCGTGAATCGCTGGAGTGGGAAGCAATTCGAGAATGTATAATTGTCGTCTGGATCTTATCATCGGGAGAAACTGCAAGGTGCATGATCCGAGAGATGGCACGAAGAGGGAAGAAAGCAACGGTTCTAGCGTGTGTAATAGATTCCCGCGATGCTCCTGAGTTGCCTTTCATTTGTAGCGGTCGAGAAATACCCGTTGTCTCACTTGCCACTGCTCACTCTGATAAGATCTCGACTGCCTTTCGAGGTGAGGTTCGCAACATCGATCCGATTACCTGGCGGGAAGAAGATATTCGAGTTAGAGAAGCTGCACTAAATAAGGATTTGGAGGCCGCTTTGTTGGAAAGTAATTCCCTTCGTCTCGGACATTTTGATTCGGGCCGCGGACGACATGCGACATTCCTAGTAATTCCTAGTGCATTTGGGAAGTCTAGTCGTGTTCGCCGGAGGTATTGTGATGAGATTTTTCGATGGCAAACAGAGATTGCGATATACGATAAGCTAGAGAAGGCGGCAGACGTGAAATTTGACATTATTTTTCCATCATCGGTGGCAACCTGGGCTCCAGTTTCGATGGAACTCGCAGAGTCTGTCGCGAGCTCCGTATCGGGGTGTTGCGGAATGTTAGGTATGGAGAGACAGGTGGCCTATCGTGGTTGGCGATTTGCTCCGGATTCACGGGTCAAGTTGAAGTCCACTCGTGCCGTTGTGCTTGATTGGGGGACAGTATCCGGCTCCACACTCGTCGAACTCGTCATGTTGGCGGCACGCAGCGGAGCGACGGATATCTTATGTTGCATCGGTCTATCACAAATATCCCGGTCTGAAGAACAATTTCTTCAGAGCATCACTAAGTTGGAGTGTGAAGGGTTTAAGGTTTCGTTCCATGCTGAGTTATTCGCTAATGCGATGATGGATTCTCCAATCAAACGAATTGCAAACGTCTGCATAAAGCTCTTCTGGCATCTCCCTGCGTCTCTTTACGATGTTGATTCTTGTCCAGTTTGTGAGAGCCGGAGGTTCCTTCACGGACAAGATCCACCCACTGACTTTCTCCGGGATTCAGTCGACCAGTTCCGTCGTGAACTTGCTCCGACAGGCAAGGACGATGTCAGCTTATGGAAAATCGACGTACCATGGCAATTGCCTTCTGTCCTAATACGCGCCATTGGAATTCGCAGTTTGTTGAATGATGCAATTTGTTCCACTCAAGCGAGGCAGGATATTTGCGATTGGCTTACGATGCTCGCCAACACTTCTGCCCCCCACGAAGTCGATGTTCTTGCGATCGTGGAACTCCTCTACCTCGAGCCGCAGTGGATTAGAATGGCGCCCCTTGTTTTTCGTGATCTCCGGAAGTCGCTAGTTTTTGTTTGCCTTACAGTTTTCGATCATGCTCTGAAAAACAAGAAGAATGACTTCTTGGGCGCAAAGTGTGTCGTCGTATTGCGTACCGCTTCAAAACTCGAGTTTGCGAAAAACTTTGCTAATCTTTTTTTTAAAGCGGTGAATCTAGACAAATCAATGAAGGCATTGCTACTGGGTGCCAGTTCGGCGACGTTTCGAGATTTAGAACATGGTCACGATTTTCTTGCGCCATTAAAAGATAGCCTACGAAGGGTCGTGTCAGCCGTCGAAAAGAAAGAGATATCAACGACCAATGCAATTTATGAAACTGTAATTTCCATTATGTTCCGCGTTGAGGTCGAAGATCAGATTCAAGGATTGAACGACTTGTCGCCACCTCGAGCTTGGATGTGGTTGCGTCGAGCATTTGATCGGGAACTGCAAAATAAGCGATGGGACCATTGTCGCCTCGCCAAACATATGCGGGATTTACTTCCTGGGCCGGACGAGGCGAAAATTGAAAATATTGTCGCAATATTGGACTCAGGCCGGGATGCATCAACGGAACTGGCGGGCGTCCGGACTTATTTTGAAAGTCTGGAAACGCAATGGGCGTATTGCCGAGATTTTATTAACCATTTTATCCATCCTGCCATAGCTAGATTAAGTAGTGCCTTTTTTGGCAAAGAAGCGGTCATGAGACTAGGTCACGAAAATGTACTGAGGCTAAAGAAGTTGCGTGAATCTCACGCATCCATTATCGATGATAGATTTTCTCGGTTAGTCAGACTGATGGCGACCGACCCGGCCAAAGCTTTATCAAAGAGCAACTGGGCATATTTTAACCTCGAGGCAAAATGGTTTTTGGGAAACGTCTTTAACCGCAGCCTGGAAGTAGGCAGGGATTCTGACTTCATTCGATTTGTGTACGCTGTTCCAACTGAATTGACTCAAGCACTGAAGGAAGAATTTCTTCGGGAGTGTTCGGGTCGCGGAAATTTCTCCCATTGGCCTGAAGTCACCTTGGAAGGACTTGATGTTCTGCCAAAACTTTTTGTTTTTGCTCCGCACCTTCTTATTCATGACATCTTCACAGCGCTTTTTGAAAATATCGCTAAACACGCGGTTTCAGACGAGGTGCCTCGCCTCGCTTGCAGGTATGAGATCTCTGACAACCGTTGTATCCTTTCTATCCTGAATTCTGCTACCATACCAAAGCCAAAAGGTGAAGAAGGTATCGGTTTAGACACACTGAACGCGAGATTGAATTCCTTTGGGGGCAGACTGACCTACCCGAGTCGCCGCGAAAGCGATTGGTCCTCATTCGGAGTCGATATTGAACTGCTTATATGCGATGAACCATGAAACAACTGAATTGCCTCCTTTTGGACGATGATCCTATTCACAGGAGTCGCTATGAACGATGGGTAAAGCAAGCGTGGGAAGCACTGGGACGCGATGTGCCAATTCATATCCGACTTGCGCCCCGATTCGAGGACGCAACCGAAGCACTCGTCCAGGATTCCGGCACAATAAATCTGTTTCTCGTAGATTTGACTCTGGGTAATGCACCAGAGGACGAAAAATTAGGCGTTAGAGCAATAAAAGATTGTCAGGATGCCTACCCCTGGATCGGCATAGTCACGATTACCGCTGGAAGTGGGCATCTAATTGAGGAGGCATTCTCAGCCGGAGCGCATGCGTTTATTTCTAAGCAGCATGTTGTAGAAAAGCCTGCAGAAGCGAATAGATATATTGCAGAAAAGCTCCTACTGGCGTTAGATGCTGTAGGTCAGGTGCCGTACCGACTGGACAAAATTCAATTCGACTATGACCAGAGGGACTTGCGTTTGCGGGTCGTAGTTGAAGAGGTGAGCGAGGAGACTATTAAGTGTCTGTGCGTGCAGCTATTCTCTCAGAGTCCGAAATGTATAGTTCCTTATTTCGTTGCTGCCGGATTGTCAGGAGCTCAGGTTCTCCGATTAGATTGCGAGATTCTTTCGGATAGTGGCACTGGAAGTTCAGTGCATAATATATTGTTGAAGATGGATCGTGAAGCGTCTCGTTTGCTCAAAGAGTACGAGCGACGCGCATTGTTATGGAAACTCGCTGCTTCGTTGCGAGTCGAGTACTACGAAGTAGCTCCGAGCAAGCTGGCATATAGAGGATGGAATGGATTGGCGGCGCGCTTTAGAACGAAAGCTAGGCCTCTGGTGGAATGGTTAGTGGATTTAGGAAGCGAGAAAGCTGAGCAAATCGACCATCTGGTTTCGAACTGTTTCGATCGTCTATTTCTCTCGGGTGGCCTTTCGGAAGTGTATAAACACAGCGCAATGTTTTTGGAAAGGGACAAAAACACAAATGACGAGCTTCGTTTTCCAAATGCAGCACTAGCTCTGATTTCTGGGTGGGCCAAAGCTAAACTAGTGTCTCGATTAGGGATGTATCGGGAAATAATCGAAAGGAAGTTGTTGAAACAATTGGATACCGCTGCTATTGAAGATTTTTTACAGCAGGCTAGGGTTTGCACTAAGGATGTGACTCGATTCACCCGCGGAGTTTGGCAGTGTTGGAATCATGGTGATCTGCACGGCGAAAATATTCTTGTACAACCGGAACGTGGCGATCCGGTCATTATCGATCCAGCAAATGTCGGAGAAACTTTCCCACTGGGTACGGATGTTGCGCGTCTTATGGTGAGTTTGATAATGGGCGGTTGGGACGCATCTGTGGAGCATTGGTTTTGGGAAAGAATTGACGTGTGGCTAAGCAAAATTGAAGCTGTGTTTGACTCCATTGAGACCGAGGAAACTCTTAGAATGGTCCCGGTGAATGGCATTGACACTACTAATCTCGGTGTCGAGTGCGCGCTGAAATGGATGATTGAGCGCCTTGGGCAAATTCTCGGAATGCAGACTGGGACTCTGTTCCCTCCTTGGAAATTTGAAATTTTGTTGGCTGTTGAGTTCCTACGTTCTAGTGTGGGAAAGGGAGACGTTCCGATGCCTAAGAGATTGTTTGCTATCCTCGCTGCTCAGTCTGCTTTGAGGCGGGCTGATCAATGTACTCCTGCTGACGCTATGCGTCAGAGTTAATGATGTGTAGAAGCCATCTCATAAATGTCGCAGGAGAATAATGGCACAGCCAAGATGGAGAAAGCCAAGAAATTTTTCGGCGTGATACCCCGGATGCCTGCGAAATGCGGCCCCTAACCATCGGGAAAACCGACCGTTTGGCCCTTGCCAAGTTAGTGCGAAGCATTAGTTCTGGTGCGGGTCTGGTCAGGCGCGCCTGCATCATTGTGCTGGCGAGTGAAGGCGTCTCGAACCGTCAGATTCCAAACCGCGTGGGCTGCAAGCCGCATCTATTGCGATTGCGTCGCCGGTGGAGTTCAATGTAGCGTTGCAGAAATGGAATGCGCCCCTTGCGAATTCGATGCGGCTCGCCTTCGTGCCCGGTGAGCCATCTTTCAATCTTCGCCTGAACGTCTGCTCGTGGAACGTAAGCAACATGTGAGGTTCCGTGGTCTTTGTATTGACGGTCAGTTGCTGCGGTGAACGGAGCCGTAAATTCCGTAGCTGGAGACCTACACAACTTCTGGAACTTATGCGGCGGCGCGGGAGTCTGGCCGTTGCTTGAGTACTTTGGCCCAGGCTTCGGGGGTGACTTCGGGGATCTGGCCGGTGGTCATTTTGGGAACGGAGCGCTCTGTCACGAAGTTCTCAGCGGTTTCAAATTCCAAGGTGAAGGCGGGGCGCGTCCATCCATGGTTTTCACCCGGAGATTGAGAAGTGGGCATTTGCTGTCGCGAGGAAGGGTATGCGTCTCCAAAGTCGTGCTTCAAGACACCAGCGCCGCAATGGGCTTTTGCGTTGGATGACTGCGGTTGCCGATGTAGTTCACGGGGCACCTCGTGCGACGGGTCTCTCCCGGGGATCGAATGCCTTTCCGGATTTGTTTCCGCTGGCACATTCTATTATTTTGAACACAAACCCGTTACACTCGTTACGGGCATAGTGGTTTTCAGCGGTGGCAAGTGGTTGATTTTACTCTGTTGCGTGCAGCATACAATCACGCGCAATACCTGCCGGAGCGCCACAAGATGATGCAGTGGTGGGCAGATTACGTTGATGACGTAGCCAGGAAAAAATGAGCTTGGTGCTCAATTCCGACTCGACATCAAAGTCAGGTCTTCCTCCTGCCGCCCTCGGCATGACGAAATCAATGTTTAGCCGGTGACGCACAGAGTCCAAGATGATTTGTTTCCGCGCTGGCGCTTGTGCATCTCCTCCCCGCTGTCGCGGCGCTGCGCCCCCTTTCCCACTGTGCTCTGAACCGGCATTTTCCTTCGGTCACGTTCGCCAATGAAGCCGGACAGAAACGAGGATAGAACCATGACTACTTTTGATTTCGAACTATTGATTGGCGCACTGGCGAACTTTTCGCTCTGGCAGAACTTGTAACGGCAATCCGGTATCGAAGATAATGCATTTGTCGTCGAGGAGACGCTCATGTAAGAGAAAGAAGAATAAGGAGCATTAACCGCTTCTGCGAAACTCTGCATTGCGTCTGCCTTTTCCGGAGACTGCTAGGCCTTGTTTAACAAGTTGGCGGAGAGCCTGGAGCACATCCCAGGGAATCAAGTTAAGTTGTTGGGCAAGTTGCTCGTAGTTCATTAAATGCTCTTTCGGTAAAATCGCGATAACGGCCTCTTCAATAGAGGATGAAACTGACCAAGAGTCGCTTTCGTCTGTCTCCCATCCAAGGCACCAGTATATGCGTCCGCTCCAAATAATAAAGTGTGAGCGACACCTATCCTCTCTCCAATATGACGGGTAAAGGGTAAGGCCGCGACGGTCGTGATAGAGTCGCCATGCGTATCCAGTCCTAGCATCTAGATTTACAATTAAATTGTCTCCACAGCCGCAGGGACATCGCATCACTAACATGCGTGGCGTGCCACGATGAACCAAAACGGTATCTCCAGCCACATTCAGAAGCGGCACAGCCAAATCTAGGTTTTTGACAGTCCCTCGGAAAATAGTCACATTGGATCGTTCGGCCATAATCATTGCCTCGTCGATTTCGTAAGGGAGGAAATTGAGCCGAGAAGCTTCTCGGCGATTACCAATCCGTAAGCGCGCCGAGAGACAGCCAACGAGTGAAGAGCCGGGTCGTCCAGTGCTTCTATCGGAAGACGCGCAAAGCGCATAATATAAGCCGCAAGCACCACGACTGCCTCATTATCCTGGCAGTCGCACCCGAACAGTATATGGCGTAGTTCGCGCACAGACTGACGCAACCAATCGTAGTCAGTTATGTCAAGCATTGGAGCGGGAGGGCGAATGCGCGGTATACACTCATAGGCACTGTCAACAAATGCCTTCCAGCCATCGAAATCAGCTGAGTCGTCGTCAATGTCGGTTCCGAAGACTAAGCTTACCTCAAGTGTCGCGGGGTCGGCGGTAACGGGACCATCCGTAACGGATCCAAAATCAATAAGGATGGAATCGCCTCGTCGGACCATGACGTTACCCGCGTGTAGATCACCGTGAATCGGTCCCCACCAATGAGGAATTTGTTTTGCTTCCTTGCAAAGAAGCTTTTCCAAAGCTGCTGGTTTGCTTTTCAGTCCAAACGAGCGCGCTTTAGTAAGGATTTGGGGTCCTTCCGTTGCGCTATTGATTGCTTGGTTCCAAGTCTGTGCTTTCTCACCTTCGCGTGGTTTCCCGCAGGCTCGGTCCTTGACATATGCGTCTAGGCCCGCTTGCTGTTTGGAGGGACATTTCGCAAACGCTTGAATCCGAAATGCTTTGAGGCTCGTCTCAAAGAGCGAGAACAATACGCCATCTCCAACTCCTTGACGCAGAGCCTTCCGGAGGGGAGTAGCATCTTCGACAAAATTCCCGACAAGTGCCGAATACTTGCTTCCACGGACGCAGCGGTGATGGTCGAGGTTCGGGCGGAGATTAAATGGAATGTACAATTCCGCATGAGTTTTGTAAATCCGTCTCTCAAGTTCGATGTCACTTGGTTTTCCAAATTTGATAAAAAACGGAAGCGGTCTCGGACCAACGTTTCCTCCGTCACACCAAGCATGGACTGTATACACTCCATCGGAAGCCTTTCCGCCCTGAAGACGCTCAAGACGGACCCGATTGCAATCGTAGAATGCGCGGCGGAGAAGAACTTCCATTTCTGCATCTTTAAGGTCGATTGGATCGATTCTAGGGATACTCCGTTGAAACGGACCAACGTAAGCACGAGCAATGTATTCGGCCGCTTCCGTTGTCTCTGAGCGAGAATAAATTTCAACTGTGTGGCCTTCAGATTTTTCTACGGCTGTTTCCGTCTTAATCAACGTGGCATTATCTTTGTCGGCGGAACCCACGAAGACGACGAGAGTTAAACCGTGCCGTTCTGCAGCGGGCAACAATGAGGCAAAATGGCCCTTTATCTTTGCAATATCTCCGTCTCGTTCGGCAATTACTAGGGCTCGTGCGGTGGCGAAATGCGGAAATGCCTCGTCGATTGAGACGGGCAGTACCGATAAATTGCGTTCATGAAATGGTTGACGGTCGAATGTTTCATTCCCGACAGCCAAGACTAATGTTCGTTCGGTGCGAGTCATGGGTTAACATTGTCGTGCAGGAAGGGGCCACTCGTCGCCACGAGCTAATGCCCCGCTTTTTGAACATACGATACACGAAGGATGTGACTCACAAAATGCCGGACGGATCACTCCCGATATTCCGTTGTAAAGAAGAAAGCGTGGGTTGCCGGGAATTCCGAGGGAACTGTTTAGGAACATGGTAATGGCAAGAGAGGCAACCGTGCTATTCAGCGATATTGTCGCAGGAGCTGGTTCATGATGACCTGGTATGTAAGGGTCGGCTTGCCGCTCGAAATCTGTGAGCAAATCCCGGCGTACCTGCTCTGCGTCCAAAAGGTTACTACAGGTAAGGCATGCTAATTCAGGCGCAAACATTTGCACTCGCCCTGCAACGTGCGAAATGATGTTGTTATGTGTGGCGATTACGACACCCATGTCGATCATGGGAAGCAGGTATTGATACGCGACTTGATTTAATACCGCTCGACTGCCGTGCGAGTCGGTGCAGCAGAAGGTGAAATCTGTATCCGCGAGTGTTCGGGCTACAGTTGCTCGCAGGACGCTATCCTGTCGCGCGTCGATGGTCACCATCGGGTTGATATTGCGAGCGTATGCTTCCGCTACAGAGACCTTTGAGCTCCCGACATCTGAGGCGGTCGCACCGATAAGTCTATTTAAGTTTGTTTCTTCAACTGTATCTGGATCGATGAGCAAAAAATCACGCACCCCGAGATGAGTAAGTTGTTGTAAGACAATTGAGCCAGTTCCTCCTAGTCCAACGATGCCTACTCGCATTGATTCCAGAATTCTTTGGCCGCTTTCTCCAAATGCCCGAATCTGGCGATCATAGCGAGCTTGAAAAATATTTGAGAAATTCGCTTTACCCCTGATAATATCTGAACCAATTCCGAAGACATTAAGGGGACGATTACACCCAAGTTCACGGGCTATCATCGCCTCAGAAGTAATTAATAGTGACGCGTGCCGAGATTCTGGAGCCCGTTGTTTCAGAAAATCCGCTAAAACATTTTCACCTTCATCGTCGGTTGACGAGAATTCGTTCAGAGGGAAGGGATGGGTGTGGGTAAAGATTATTGCTTCACATGTACGCCGCGCCCGTTGAGCAATTTCAGCTATAAATTCTGGGCGAAGTTGAACGCGAGTCCTCGTGCGTTCCGTATACGCGTCATTAGGCGGGGTTATTGCTTCGCGAACGATGATCCGCGCAAGCCGCCCGGATACATCTACACTCCGCCCAAAGAGAATGGAGTATGTTTCTTGCTCGTTTGCGAGCAAATCTGTTCTCAATTGCGCCATCAAAGCGCGAGTTAACACTAGCCGACTCATCGCGCCTCGTCGAATCTACGTTTGATGACATTAAAATACGTTAGCAAATTGTCTGAATTAGGATTCCACCCCTGTAGATGCCAGGAAAACCACAAGTGGGGTGTACCTGAGTATTGGGTATTCGCTATATTTGGAATGGGGTTTGGCCCAGTGCATCGAGGCGGACTGCCGTTGGATAAACGCAAATCATGATCTGCCCAAAAGCAATCTGGCTTCCCGAAAGGATACCCTACTGGGGCAACGAATTTAATTTCAACTGATGCCTTAGACCACGTCGCGGGCAATTTTACGGCAGGAATGACTATTAAGTGCGAGCCATCCAACAGTGCCGTTAATTTAGCATGAGGATGCTCGGCCTGTAAAATACTGAACTGCTGTTGCAACGGCGTCATGCGATGCCAGCAGTGGCCGAGGGAACGGTGTAGAACTTCTTGTGTTTGTGCCTATCAAGGGTTATGCTTGTGCTGTCGAGGATTTGTTTGTCAGGGTCATCACCCTGCCCCTCCTCGAAGAGCGCGTAGCCGCGCTTTGCTTCCGGGAGCTTCGATTTAATGAGCGCGCCAGTTGTGTGCTCTTCGTCCGATTCGTATTTAATACTATCAACGAAATAAAAGTACTTTTCTTTTGTCTTGTGGATTGAGCAAAAGCGCTTTGGCTTTCCTTTTTCCAGAGTTATGTGAGTGGTGTCGTGGATTTCTTTCTCAGGCTCGTGGTGGTGCCCCTCCTCAAACAACGCGTAGCCACGTTTCGTCTCCGGGAGCTTTGACCTAATAAGCGCTCCGGTTACGTGCTCTTCGTGCGTTTCGTGCTTGTCGCCGTCGACGAAGAAAAAATGCTTTTCTTTGTGCTTTTTATGTTCGTGTTCTGTTGCCATACAATGTTTTAATCTTAAAGGTTTTCAGGTCTGCGCTCCTGACGTTCGCACACTCCGTCAGGAAAAAGCAAGCCTGCAACGATCGGCGTCATAGAAAAGCGTTTTGGAAAATTTCGCGCAAATTGGAAGGTTTAGTGGTCGCGGTCCTGTTCGTCCAGCGTGCGTTTCCTTTTGGGGTGCGTTGGCTCGGCTGCTTTAGTGGGCTTGGTTTCCTACTTCTACTCGTACTGATTGCGCACCGCACCGCGCACGGCGGCAAGATTCTGCGCGGGGGGACTGCTCGGCCATGCCGGCACGCAACCGATGCCCCAGCCTTTGAAGGGCTGCTTCGGCTTCTGTGGGTTTCTTTGGCATGGTCAGGCTGCGAGTTATTTGGCTTCGCCCAAACAGCAAGTGATTCGCATTCGGGCGAAATCGTAGCTGAGCTTTTGCTTCTCGGGAATTTCGGCGTAGTTGAGTCCGAGCACAAAATGCTTCCACAAAAATTCCCGGCATTCGGGCTTGGAACTGGCGAGCAGATTTAGGGCGTATTCGAGATCGTGCCTGTC
>Ga0209698_10003445_pt1 | contig 17660 bp, 10 predicted proteins | sample LitLauG_LLR_2012_FD_187203 | JGI IMG/M metagenome (GOLD analysis project Ga0209698, IMG submission 187203) | Freshwater sediment microbial communities from Pennsylvania, USA - Little Laurel Run_MetaG_LLR_2012 (SPAdes) (version 2) | ecosystem: Environmental > Aquatic > Freshwater > Creek >...
ATCGTGAGATGCTCGACCGGTTCCATCAGCTTGCCGTCGATCCGCTTGGTCACGATCTCCGGCTTCCCAACCATAAGTTCGTAACCTTCGCGCCGCATCATCTCAATCAGAATGGAAAGCTGCAGCTCGCCGCGCCCCAACACCTTAAACGAATCCGTGGTGCCCGTGTCTTCAACTCGCAGCGAAACATTGGTCAGCAACTCTTTCTCCAATCGCTCCCGCAGGTTGCGCGACGTGACGTAGGTGCCGTCTTTTCCCGCAAATGGAGAAGTGTTGACCGTGAACAGCATCGCAATCGTCGGCTCGTCGATGGCGATGTGCGGCAGTGGAGCCGGATTCTCCGCTTCTGTGATCGTCTCGCCGATCGTGATTCCTTCCACGCCCGCGACTGCAACGATGTCTCCCAGTTCGGTCTCGGTAATGTCGGTTCGCTTCAGGCCCGCGAAGGAAAACAGCTTCGTGATTTTCGTCTTATGCAACGTGCCGTCCAGCTTCGCGATGCCCACTTCTTCGCCCGTATACATCTTGCCGTTGAATACCCGCGCGATGGCCAGACGCCCCAAGTAGTCGCTGTAGTCGAGGTTCGCTACCAGAATCTGCAACGGCCCTGACAGATCGCCCTTCGGTGGAGGAATCGTCTTCAGGATGGCATCGAACAGCGGCCGCAAATCCTCGCCTCCGCCTCTGATGTCGGTCGAAGCGGTGCCGGTCTTCGCATTGGTGTAGAGCACGGGGAAATCGAGCTGATCTTCCTTGGCGTCAAGATCGATAAACAGATCGTAGATTTCGTTGAGCACTTCCTGCGGGCGCGCGTCAGCGCGGTCAATCTTGTTGATCACCACGATCGGCGGCAGTTTTGCCTCAAGAGCCTTGCCCAGCACATAACGTGTCTGCGGCAAGGGCCCTTCACTCGCGTCCACCAGCAGCATGACGCCGTCGACCATCTTCAGCGCCCGTTCGACCTCGCCGCCAAAGTCGCTGTGGCCGGGCGTGTCGACGATGTTGATCTTCACGTCGTGATAGAAGATGGCCGTGTTCTTGGCCAGAATCGTGATGCCGCGCTCGCGCTCCAGTTCGTTCGAATCCATCACTCGTTCGACGTGGTGCTCGTTGGAGCGAAACGTGCCGCTCTGCTGCAGCATGGCGTCCACCAGCGTGGTTTTGCCGTGGTCGACGTGCGCGATGATAGCAATGTTGCGAATACCTGAACTCAAGAGAATCCTTCCTGAAATGTTGTCTATCACCACTTTACTATGCGTAGGATGAAACCACCACGAGGAGATGCAGTGGTGGTTGACGCAGTTTCAGTGTGGCGCCCTGGCAAGAAGGCTTTTAACCGCCAAGGGCGCTAAGAAAGGTCGCGAAGAACGCGAAGAAAGGCGAACTGGACTCCGAACAGCGACTTAATCAGAGATTCCTTAGCGTTCTTAGCGGCAGTTCTTCGCGATCTTTGCGGTTAATAAAGAAAAACCGAAGCGACGAGAAGGCTGGCGGTGCCGCGAGGGATGTCAAGTCTCGGCGGGTGCGGCGCTTTCCACCAGTTCTGCTCCGACGTCGGCTACGCCCTCGCCGCGCACCCGCAGCCGATACCAAAACACAATGGTCACCAGCGAAAAGAGAAAGATCACGCTCGACACGGCATTGATCTCCGGCGTGATGCCGCGCCGCAGCCGTCCCCAGATCTCCAGGGGCAAGGTGTTGTGGCGGCCGATCAGGAAAAAGCTGACTGCAATCTCATCCATCGAGAGCGTGAAAATCAGCAGCGCTGCGCCAATGATCGACAACTTCAAGTTCGGTAACGTGACGCGCCAAAACGTTTGCCAGTAGTTTGCTCCCAGATCAAGCGACGCTTCCTCCTGCGCCCGATCCAGCTTTTGCAATCCGGCGAAAACCTCTGTGGTTGCCACCGAAATCAACGCTGTCCCATGGCCTAGCGTGATGGTCAGCAAGCTGAGCTTCAAACTCACCAGGTTGAAGAGCATGAGCAGCGACAGTCCAGTGATGATTCCGGGCAGGATCAGCGGCAGCAGCACCAACCGCCGGAACAGCGCTTTGCCTGGAAACTGCGCCCGATCCAGCGCCAGCGCTGCCGGCACGCCCAAGGTCAGCGAGATCGCCATCGCTGCCAGCGCCACTTCCAGGCTGTTCAGCACTGAATCCCAGATCGCCCCGTCGCCGAACAACATGCGATACCAGCCGAGCGTCAGGTGATGCGGAGGGAATCCGCCGACCCCTTCTCCGTTGATCGAATAAAGAATAAGGACGGCAATCGGCAGATACAGAAACGCAAACGCCGCCGCCGCATGGGCCAGCAGCCAACGCGAGCGCGGGACGCTAGCAGAGGGGCCGCTCACGAGAAGCTCCATTTCTTTTCCAGTCGCTCGGAAAAGAACAGCAGGCTCACCACCAGCACCAGCATGCCCAGGGAAATCGCCGCGCCCAGAGGCCAGTTGTAAGCCGCGCCAAACAGGCTCACCACGATGTTCGAAATCATGATGCCACTCGGCCCGCCTAACAATAGCGGCGCCAGAAAATCGCCGAGACTCAATACGAATGCAAACGTCGCGCCTGCTAGCACGCCTGGAATCGAGAGCGGAAAGACTACCCTCCAAAACGTCTGCGTCGGAGTCGCGCCCAGATCATGTGAGGCCTCGACCAGATTGCGCGGAATATGCTCCAGGGCTGCATAAATCGGCAGGAAGGTGAACGGCGTATAAATATGAGTCAGCGTCAACACCACCGCAAACGGACTGTAGAGCAGAAAGTCCAGCGGATGGCTCGTCAGGTGTACGTACTGAAGCAAGGTGTTGAGTACACCGTCAGAGCCGAGGATCGTCTTCCAGGCATACGCCCGCACCAGGTAGCTCACCCACAGCGGAATGACGACCATTTGATAGAGCAGATCCTTTCGCTTGCCCGCATAGAACGACAGAAAATATGCCAGCGGATATCCCAGCAGGAGAGAAAACAGCATCACGCGAGCGGCAATCCACATCGAGCGCAGCAACGTCTGCCAGTAAACCGGCTTCTGCAGCAACTCCTGGTAGTTCTCAAGATCCCAGGAGTGGACGATCGTCTGCAAAGAAGACACCGACCAGAAGCTATAGCAGAACATCAACAGGTACGGCACCAGCAGAAAAACCGCGACCCAGGCCAGCGGCGGCACGGTCACAACCGTCTTGTAAGCGCGGGAAAACATCAGATTCTTTCCGGAGACTCGCGCACCACGACTGCTTCGAAGGGCGAGTACTCTAGTTCCAATTCGTCCGACAGCGCGCCGCCACTCGCGGTTCTTGCCACCAGAACGAGTCCATCGCCACACTCCACGCGAATCAGTTCTGTCGCGCCATGAAAGGCTTGATGTAGAACCCGACCTCGAACCCGAACTGCTCCCGGCGAACTTCCCGTGCCCGCCAGTCGAAGCTGCTCCGGTCGCAAGGAAAAAAGCGCGGGCCCATCGGGCAGCGAAACCGCCCACGACAGTGATCCGCAGCACGCGACTCCGCCTCGCACATCGCACTTCAGCAGATTCGTGTGTCCAATGAACTGCGCCACATAGGCCGTCGCAGGACGGCTATAAATCTCGCGCGGCGTCGCAACCTGTTCCAGTTCGCCCGAACGCAACAGCGCGATCCGGTCCGACATCACCATCGCTTCTTCCTGATCATGCGTGACGAAAACGAAGGCGATGCCAACCTCGCGCTGCAGCGACTTCAGCTCTACCTGCATCTGACGTCGCAAGTTCGCATCCAGCGCCGAGAGCGGTTCATCGAGCAGCAAGAGTCGCGGCCGGTTCACCAGCGCGCGCGCCAGCGCGACCCGCTGCTGCTGGCCACCGCTGATCTTCGACGGCTTCGCCTTCGCATGCACAGACATCTTGACTTTATCCAGCGCCTCCGCCACCCGCTTCGCGATCTCATCGGCAGGTCGCTTCGCCACACGTAATCCGTACCCCACGTTCTCTTCAACCGTAAGGTGCGGAAACAGCGCGTAGTGCTGAAACACGGTATTGACGCGGCGCCGGTATGGGGGCTGATCGTCCAGTCGCTCCGCGCCCACCCATACCTCGCCTGAACTCGCCTGCTCGAAGCCGGCAACGATGCGCAGCAGCGTCGTTTTTCCCGAGCCGCTTTCGCCGAGGATGGTCAGAAATTCTCCCTCCGCAATCTCCAGAGAAACGTCCCGCAACACCACATTACGGCCGAAAGTCTTGGCCACCTTGCGAATGCTGAGCAGCGTTGGCTTCGCGCCGGACTCGGCGGCCGCCGCCGCACTGTGTGTGATCGCAGAGGTCATGGTTCTCTTCGTTGCCTGCTACTGCGCAGCCTTCACGTCGTTCCAGATCTCGTTATATTTCGCGCGCCGCGGCACGTTCTGCCAGAAATAGATCCTCTTCTGATATCCATCCACGTCGTCAAGATGCAGGGTCTTCACTTCCTCTGCCGTCATGAACTGTCCAGCCTGCGGATTCGCCGGTACGTAGTGCGTCTTGTCGGTCACCAGTTTTTGCGTCTTGGCCGCCACCATGTATTCCAGAAACTTGTGGGCCAGTTCTTTGTTTTCACTGCCGACTGTAATCATCAGGTGATCGATCCAGCCCGTGGTGTTTTCCTTAGGAATGGTTTCGCCGGCGGGAAAATTCGCTTTCTTCAGATCAGCCGTGTTTAGCGGCCAGCCCATCGCGATCACGACCTCGTGATTTTGAAACAGATTCGTCAGCTCCCCGCCGGTCGACCACATCTTGCGGACATTCGGTTTCAACTCCAGCAGCTTTTTCTTCACCGCTTCCAGTTGCTCGTCGCTCAAATTGTAGAGTTGCGAAGGATCCGGCTTGTCATAGCCGAGCACCTGCGCCGCCATGTAGACCGTCGACAAATCGTCCCACACTGAAATCTTTCCTTTATATTTCGGATCCCACATCACATTCCACGAATCCGGAGGCTGCGCAAACGCGGTCGTGTCGTAAATGATCGGATCTGGCCCCCACATAAACGGCACGCCGAAGACCTGATCATTGACGCGCACCAGGGGCAGGGAAGTGAGCTGCGGAGAAAGCTGGCCGTAACTCGGAATCTTCGACAGGTCGAGCGGAGCAGCCAGCCCTGCCTTCGCAATCGAAGTGGCTACGTCGCTCGAGGGCGAAATCACATCGTAATTCCCCGCGCTCCCCCCGCGCAGTTTCGCCACCAGTTCGTCGCTCGATCCCATGTACGACGCGGAGACCTTACAATGGTTCTGTTCTTCGAAAGCTTGCACGAACGACGGGTCCGCATACCCTTCCCAAACCAGAAGGTTGAGCGTCGGCGTCTTTTTCGAACACGATCCCAGAAACGCAACCGCCGCCAGAAAAAGCAGCAGCCGCGCCAATCGGTGCCAGTTCATTTTTCCTCCGATGCGCACTCTGGCGCATGGCCGTCACGCAAATCTTCGCTCCCCCGATCAGAACGTCGGCGGCGTATTCACCCACAACAGCCAGGTTACTTTAAGGCCAGGATTTTTCCAGCGATGCGGCGTGGCACTTTCGAAGTAAAAGCTGTCCCCCGCCCTGAGTCGGTATTGCTCGTCTCCGACTGTTATCTCCAGGTCTCCGCGTAGCACGTAAATGAACTCTTCTCCCTCGTGAGTGTACGGGTCCCCGCTTCCTGCTTCGGGTGCGACCCGGAACAGATGCGGCTCCATCACGGTGTTGCCCCACGCGAGCAATTCCATACGTACACCCTCGCCCGCCTGCAGAACCTTGCGCTCCCCGGGGCGGACGTGCCGGCTGCCCTTTCCGTTGGCATCAAAAAAGTCCAGAATGTTTGTTTTGTAGAAACGCGCCAACTTGCGCAGCGTTCCCACCGAACCGCTCATCTGCGAGCGCTCCAGCGCGCTGAGAAATCCCACCGAGATGCCAACCGCTTGCGCCACCTCTGCCAGAGAATGTTTCCGCCGTGCCCGCAACTGCCGTAAGTGTGCCCCAATGGCTCCGGCATTCCCATCGGCTGCCGGACGCGCCTTGCCTTCGCGCCTTAGCAACTGCACGATCGCCGCCGCATTCAGCCCTCGTACTTTGCGGAGAAACCGTGCGCGCTTAAGCAGCTTTACGTCCTCGGCAGTGTACAACCGGTACTTGCTTTCGGTGCGCCGCGGCCTCGTCAGTCCCAGACTCTCCCAGGATCGGATCACGGACGGCGAAACGCCCACCCTCTTCGCCACGTCTCCGATCTTCAGGTAAGGTTCAGCAGTCGGTTTCATTTCTGGCACGCCGATCGAATAAGAAATTTCTATGGGGCGGAGTCGTTTTTTTGTCCTTGACAGTCCCCGCCCCAGTTCTCTAACCTTGCGGGATTATAGCAAGGTTGTGGCTGGTTACAAGCAGTAGCTTTTCAAACGGAAACTCAAACGTCTCCCGGGTGTTTCGGAGGTTCCATGGCGTCGCTGCGAACCCGCTGGTCGGTAGTCTGTCCGATTGCTTTCGTCTGTCTTCTGATTCCCACTCTACTTCCCGCGCAAAGCACCGGCGGCCGCATCCTGGGCCGCATCGCCGACCCTTCCGGAGCCGTGCTTGCCAACGTGAAGGTGACCCTCGTCAATGAAGCCACCGGCGTGAGCACCGACACCGCCACCAATGGAAACGGCGACTACGTGTTTCCGCAGGTCGCCGTCGGATTGTATCGAATGGAATTCGATCTGAAGGGTTTCAAGAAGAACGTGCAGCGCGGCGTGAATGTGGACCTCAATCAAGTCGTCACGGTCAACTCGGTTTTGCAGATCGGCCAGGCTCAGGAAACGGTGGATGTCACCTCCGAAGCGCCGATCGTAGACACCACCAGCACGCAACTCGGCGCCGTCATGGACTCCAAGCAAGTCTCGCAATTGCCCCTCAACGCCCGCGATACCTATCAACTTCTTCAGTTACAGCCGGGCGTGCAGGGAGTTGGCGGATCCGATCTGTTCTACGGCAGCAACCAATCGGGTGCGGTGTCGGTTAACGGCGGCCGCGGGCGCTCGAATAACTTTAATGTCAACGGAGGTGACGGGAACGATCTATTCGTCAATTCTCCCGCCATCCAGCCGACGCCAGATAGCATCGCCGAATTCCGCGTCTTGTCCAATACCTTCGACGCCGAATACGGGCGAAACTCAGGCGCCGTAATTAACGTTGTTACGAAGTCGGGGACCAACAACCTTCACGGGAGCGTCTACGAGTTCTTGCGCAATCAAGCCTTCAACTCGAGAGGATACCTTGATCCTCGGCGGCCCGACGATAAGCAAAACCAGTTTGGTGGGACCTTTGGAGGGCCGATTATTAAAGATAGGACATTTTTTTTCGCTTCGTACGAGGGACGACGTGTAGTACATGGCATCGCCTCTGATGCGGTTGTCGTTCCCACGGCCGCTGACCGCATGTTGCCCCTGGCTGCCAGTGGTTCCATTACCACCGACACGTTCGCCGCGATCCTGCAAGCGCGCTGCAACGCCCCGATTCCTTTGCCCTCGACGACTCAGTCGGGAACGGTCGACTATGCTACTGCGTTTCCAAACGGTGTCCCGACGAATTGTTTTGACCCAGTTGCGCTCGACCTGGTCAACCGTTACGTGCCATGTCCGAACGCCGATCCAACCTGTTCCGACCTGAGCAATACCAACAACATCTTCCAATCTGTTCCAAATGATCATTCGCATGCCAACCAGTTCACGGTGAAGGTCGACCACAGAATCAACGACAAGCAGAACCTCAGCATCTATTACTATTTCAACAACGCTGTCGATTCCCAGCCGTTTACCAAGTTCCAGGCTGCGACGCCAAATCTCCTGCCTGGATTCGGTAACAACAACTCGACCCGCTCCCAGCAATGGAATGTTTCTCACACCTGGACCCTGGGAACCAATTCGGTGAACGAATTCCGGGTTACTTATTTCCGCGAAGCGCAACCCACATTCCTTCATCCGCAGCGCACCAATCTTGTTCAAAATTCTTGCAGTTCAAGCTTGTCTAACATCTGCTTCACTGGCACGACCGATGTACCTGGTGTGATTCCTTCGAACCCGAGGATCGGGATTACCCCAAACCTGCCGAACGCCGCACAGCACGAGGGCGTTCCCTTCATAACGATTCAGGGCGGATTCACCATCGGTAACGATTACGAAGGTGAGTTGCCGCAGGTCGGTAATACCTATCAATTCAGTGACAACTTCACTCGCGTAGTGGGAAACCACACCGCGAAGTTCGGTGTGGATTTCAGAATCCAGCGCTTCTTCCAGACCCTGTACTTCGATCCGCAGGGCGACTACACGTATTCGGGAGGCGGACCGAACGACACCGGGAGCACCCTCGGCAACTATCTGCTTGGACTTCCCGACTCCTATCTGCAAGGATCCACCCAGTCGGAAGACATCCGCAGCCGGTCTCTCTATTTATTTGCCCAGGATAGCTGGAAGATTCGTCCAAACATCACGCTGAATTATGGTCTGCGATGGGAATATAACCAGCCCATGTACGACGCTGGCCAGCGCTACCAGACTTTTCGGCCGGGGCAAGCCACTAGTGTTTTTCCTTGCCAACTCAGTGCGACCAGTTTGAGCACGCTCGGATATACCAATCCGAACTGCAGTGATCCGACCTCTGATTCAGCAGCCGTATTTCCGCTTGGCCTTGTGATCCCAGGGGACAAGGGTGTTCCCAAGGGACTCACCGCCAGCTACTACAAGGCTTTTGCCCCTCGAATCGGAGTAGCTTGGGATCCTCACAAGGACGGAAAAACGACGATCCGCGGTGGCTTCGGCATCTTCTACAACCCCATTGAGCAGTTAGTGCTGGAACAATTCCAGGGAGAGCCCCCGTTCGGCGGTAGTTCTTTGATCTCGGAAGGGCTATTTACTGCGCCATTTGTTAGCCAGGGCGGCGGACCCGGCAATCTCACCATTGCTCCCAACCCGTTCAATGGAATCCTCACTCCCAAGCCGGGCACGCCGGTTGATTGGTCGGCGTTCCGGCCCATTCTGCTGTTTGGGGAACTACAACCCAACCTGCGAGCGCAATACACTGCGCAGTACAACTTAGGCATTCAACGTCAGGTTTCCAAGGATATGGTGTTGTCCATCGGCTACGTCGGTTCTCAAGGACATCGCCTTCTCGTGACTCGGGACTTGAACTATGGCAATCCCCAGACCTGCCTGGACTTGCTGGCCATGTCCAACACCTATGGCGACCAGAATCTGTCCTGCGGTCCCTATTTTGCCGACAGTCCCTTCTTCATCCCAACCACAGAGGGCGGGGTATCGACGGTGGCTCCAGCCGGAGGTTTGCACTTACCTTACGGTGTGAACGGCCCGAGCGTCATTCCGGCAGGTACGCTGATTAGTTCTGTTGCGCCAAATGGAATCAACCTTGTCGGTCTGCGGCGATATTCCTCTCCGCGCTGCGACCCATTGTCTGGCAACGCGTGTCCCGCTGACGGTGTACCGGTGTTCTCCAGCATTTTCTCGCAGGACACAGCGGCCGCCTCAAACTACAACTCCCTCCAGGCCTCGCTGGAGAAGAGACTTAGCCATGGGCTTCAGTTTGAACTGGCGTACACCTTCAGCAAATCGATTGATAACGCCTCCAGTTTTGAGAACATCATTCGCCCCACCTGTGACCGCTGCAACCGGTCACTCTCCCTGTTCGACGCCAAACACCGCGTAGTGGTGAGTTATCTCTGGGAGCTGCCTGTGCCCCGCTACGAGGGCTTCAAAGGAAAGCTACTGGATGATTGGGCGGTTTCAGGGATTACCAGTTTCCAGGCCGGGTTTCCCATCAGCATCAAGTCCAATGCCGACGCGGAGCTGATGAACAGCTTCGATTTCGAGCTGCCGGGCAAGCCTAACCTGGTCGCGCCCTTCCATGCGCAGGATCCGCGCAGCAATGGCGGCTATGCGTTTAATGTCGCTTCGTTTATGTTACCGGACTACACCAACGCGAGTGCCAATCCTATATCGCTTTTGGGAAACTCGCCGCGCACCCTCTGTTGTGGACCGGGGATCAACAACTTTGATTTCTCCGTGCAGAAACTCCTGCCGGTAGGCGAAGGAAAGCACTTTGAATTCCGCGCCGAGTTTTTCAATATCTTCAACCATGCCCAGTTCCTCAATCCGGATGGAAACATCAGTGACGGAAACTTTCTCGCGGATGGCCTAACTCCTGATCCCAGCAATCCGGGGGATTTTGGGCGCGTCAAACACACGCGCGATCCGCGGAATATTCAGTTCGCTTTGAAGTTTGCTTTCTAGGTAAGATCGTTAAGGAATGTCCTACAAACCCGGGCGGTTCCAACCGCCCAGGCAATCTAATGGCCCGCTCAAAGAAGACGCGGGCTTGAGTTTTCCCGGAGACCTCGATGTACCCCGATCTGCAGAAAGAGCTCTCGACCTTCGAGAGCCGCACGCCCAAGTCCGCCGAAGCCCACAAAAAGAATCTCAAGCGCATCCCGCTCGGCGTAGCCAGCAACTATCGCGCCTATGACCCATGGCCGATCTTCGTCAAAGAAGCCAGCGGCAGCAAGTTCCGCGACCTCGATGGCAACGAATACATCGACCACAACCTGACTTTCGGCGCGCTTATGGCCGGGCACTGTCATCCCGCCGTCATGAAGGCCGTCGAGAAGCGCCTTTCCACCGGCACCATGTTCGGCATGCCCCACGACATGGAGTGGGAACTCGCTGAAGAAATCTGCAACCGCTTCCCGGTCGAGATGTGTCGCTTCGGCAATAGCGGAACCGAAGCCACTATGCACGCGATTCGTCTTGCCCGCGCCGCCACCGGACGCGACAAGATCGTCAAATTCGAGGGCGCCTATCACGGCCTTCACGACAGCGCCCTCGTCAGCGTGAAACCGCACGCGCCTGACTATGGCGACATCAACGCGCCCACTGCAGTTCCAGGAGGTCTCGGCGTTCCCAAGTCGGCCGTCGCGAACGTGCTTATCGCAACCTTCAACAACCTTGCTACGGTCGAGCGCAGGTTCAAGGAGAATCCGGGCGAGATCGCTGCGATCATTCTTGAACCGATTCTGATGAACGTCGGCCTTTGCATGCCGCAGCCCGGCTTCCTCGAAGGCTTGCGCGAGATCGCCACGAAAAATGGAGCGCTCCTGATTTTCGACGAAGTGAAGACCGGAGCGAAACTTTGCTGGGGCGGAGCCAGCGAATACTTCAACGTGAAGCCGGACATGATCTGCCTGGCGAAGTCGATCGGTGGCGGCCTTCCGCTCGCCGCATTCGGCACCAGCAAATCGGTGATGGACCTCATCTCGCAGCACAAGGTCTTCCACGGCGGGACTTACAACACGAATCCGGTCTCCATGGCCGCAGGCCTCGCGACGTTCCGTCACGTCCTGACCCGTGAGAACTACACTCATGTGAACAAGCTCAGCGAGAAACTGGCTGACGGCTATCGCAAGACCATCGCGAAAGTCGGCCTGCAGGCTTACATCGCGCAAGCTGGAGCCAACGGCGCCTTGATGCTCTACCCGAAGGAAATCGTCAATTATCGCGACTGGACCGTGATCGACATCGACCTGTGGCGCCATTACTGGTTCGGCATGGTCAATCGCGGCGTGATGGCGCAGCCCTACTGGTGGGATGAGCAGTGGACCATCTCCGTTCAGCACACTGAAGCCGACATCGACAAGCATCTGGCGGCATTCGACGACATCGCCGTGTCGCTGGCCAAGGCGCAGCAGGAACGTACCGAGCGCGTTCCGGCCGAAGTCGCGCACTAGAAGTCGTTGCACGTGTGGGGCGGACACTCCTGTCCGCCTCTGCATGCACCAGCAATGAGCATGTAGGAGACAGCCGCCTCAGCCTGCCCTGAGCGCAGTCGAAGGAGCTGTCCAGCCGAGCGAAGCTCGGCAGTTCTCTGAGGAACTTTGTCCACGACGACTCAATCCGCCGAAGTCCCTCACCTGATCCGCGCCCTCGGACGCCGCGATCTCGTGCTGCTCTTCGTCGTCGCCGTCTTCAACCTCAACGTCGTTCCCTCCATCGCCGCCAACGGCGGCGTGACCGTCTGGCTCTGGATCATTTCGCTCCTGCTATTCTTCTGGCCGCAGGGCATCGCTGTCATCGAACTCGCCCACCGCTACCCCGGCGAGGGCGGCGTTTACCTCTGGGCCAAAGAAGTCTTCGGCGATTTTCACGGATTCCTCTCCGGCTGGTGCTACTGGACCAACAACATGCTCTACGTGCCGACGGTGATGCTCTACTTTGTCGGCGTCTCAGTCTACGTACTCGGCCCCGGCCACCAGGGACTGGCAGACAATAAGGTTTTTGCCTCGATTGCCTCATTGACACTCCTGGCGGTGCTCACTTACTTCAACATTCTCGGCCTCGGCGTCGGCAAGTGGATCAACAACCTCGGCGCGATCGGAACTTTCATTGCGGCAGCTGTCCTTATTGGACTCGGCGCCGTGATCTGGTCACGTTTCGGAGCTTCTATTACGGGCGCCGACTTCAAGATTCCTGCCAATCCGAAGTTCGTGCTGAACTCCTTTGGCGTAATCTGCTTCGGCTTGGTTGGCCTTGAACTTGCTTCGGTAATGGGCGATGAAATCCAGGACCCCCAGCGCACTCTGCCGGGCGCCGTCGCCTGGGGAGGCGTGGTCTCGGGGGCGCTTTACGTCGGTGCGACGCTCACCCTGCTCATCGCCGTCGGGAAAAGCGTCAACGTCCTGCAGGGAATCGTCCAGGCGGTCACACACATGGCGGGGCGCGTCGGGATCGGCTGGATCTCAGTACCGTTTGCGCTCATGCTTAGCCTCTCGATCGCAGGCATCGGCTCGGCGTGGATGGGCGGATCCGCCCGGATCCCATTCGTCGCGGGACTCGATTCCTATATGCCCTCATGGCTCGGCAGAGTGCATCCGCGTTACGCAACGCCGTATGCGGCACTGATCTTGCAGGGAATTGTCTCGGCGGTTTTAGTCATTCTAAATTTCGCCGGCGCCGGAGTGCAGGAAACATTCCAAAAACTGCTCTCCCTGGCCGTCGTGCTGCAACTCGTGCCATTTATTTACATGTTCGGCGCGCTGGTAAAGTTCGCGGTGATGGAATCGACCCCGAAGGGTCAGTACGGCCGGGCCACACTGTTCCTCGCCGGGCTTAGCGGATTCCTGACCACGATTCTCGGCATCGCCCTGGTATTTTTCCCGGCCCAGCAGATCACATCGCTGTGGCAATACGAAATTTGGATGGTGGGCGGCACGCTGTTTTTCATCGGCCTGGCCGCCTTTTTCTTTTTCGTCTACGGCCGCCGCAAGGTGCCGAAGGAGCGACATTCATTAGCCAAGGACCTAAGTTCCGGCCTGACCGATGAAGTAGAACGGGTCCCTTAGGGACGGCACGATGACTTACGCACGACTACGTCGTGCCAAATAAGATTCGTATCAGGGCGCGGCTTCAGCCGCGCCGTTCGCGGCGTGAAGAGGATTGGGGCTTTAGCCCCGGCGCCGATTAGGAGGCTAGCGAGATGCCCAGCGGAGTTCAGACCGAGGTCAAGACCTACCAGATGTTCATCAACGGCGAATGGGTCGCGAGCCAATCCGCGAAAACCTTCCCCGTCTACGATCCATCGACCGAAGAAATCATCGCCCAGGTTCCTGACGCCAACGCCAACGACGTCAATCGCGCCGTCGCGGCTGCCAAAGCCGCATTCGAAGAAGGCCCCTGGGCCTCGACCACCGCCCAGGAGCGTGGCCGCGTCCTTTTCCGCCTCGCCGACAAAGTCCGGCAGAACCTGTCTGCACTCGCTGAACTCGAATGCCGCAACACCGGCAAGCCCATCGTCGAAGCCGAATACGATCTCAACGACGTCGCCACCTGCTTTGAATACTACGGAGGCCTCGCCACGAAAATTGTCGGCCAGGTCAACCCCGTCCCCGACAACGCCATGTCCCTGTCGCTCAAAGAGCCAGTCGGTGTCGCCGGGCAGATTATCCCCTGGAACTACCCGCTGTTGATGGCCGCGTGGAAACTCGCTCCCGCGCTGGCTGCCGGATGCACTTGCGTCCTCAAGCCCGCCGAGCAAACGCCGCTCACCGCGCTCGAATTCGCCCGGCACTTCGCCGAGTGCGGCCTGCCCGCGGGCGTCGTCAACATCGTTACCGGCTTCGGCGAAACTTGCGGCGCTCCCATCGTGCAGCATCCCGATGTCAACAAGATCGCCTTCACCGGCAGCGCTGCCGTCGGCAAAATCATCGTCAAACAGGCCGCCGAAACCGTGAAGCGCGTTACTCTCGAACTCGGAGGCAAGTCGCCCAACATCTTTTTCGCCGACGCCGATTTCGAAGCTGCTATCGACGGCGCCCTTTTCGGGGTCTTTATCAATCAGGGCGAAGTTTGCTCGGCCGGCAGCCGCATCCTCGTGCAGAAATCCATCTACAAGAACTTCGTCGAGGCCATGGCTGAGAAAGCCAAGAAGATCAAACTTGGCCCGCCTCTCGAGCGCGACACAAAGATGGGCCCGCTGGTCAGCAAGGAACAGTATGACCGCGTCAGTTCGTATCTTGAGATTGGCAAGAAAGAAGGCAAACTCGCCTCCGGCGGCGGTCGCCCCGAGAAGTTCGCGAAGGGTTACTACGTCCAACCGACGATTTTCTACGACCTGAACAACAGCGCCCGCATTGCTCGCGAAGAAATCTTCGGTCCGGTCGCCGCCGTCATTCCGTTCGACGACGAAAAAGAGGCGCTGAAGATCGCCAACGACTCTCCCTACGGCCTGGCCGCCGCCGTCTGGACGCGCGACATTTTCAAGGCCCTGCGCGCCGTGAAAGCTCTGCGCGCCGGAATCGTCTGGGTCAACCACATGCAACCGACCTACGTCGAAGCGCCTTGGGGAGGCTATAAGCAATCAGGCTTTGGCCGCGAACTCGGCCCCTGGGGCATCGAAGAGTATCTCGAAACCAAGCAGGTCCACATCAACCTGAACGAAGCGCCAATCGGCTGGTACTGAAAAAGCAGTAGCCAGCGGGCAGCGATTTGGGCGAGCCGCGTAGCGGCGAAAGAATTCAGCCCACGACGCAAGCCGTGGGTGATGGGCAGGACATAATCGAGCCCCGGAGGGGCGAAAGAGAACACGGACCACCAACGACGAGAATCACGATGCCGACAATCCAACTCCGCACTCCCATCCCCGGCCCGAAGTCTAAGGCCCTCTCCGAGCGCCGCGCCAAAGCCGTGCCCCGCGGCCTCTCCCACGGCACGCCCATCTACGTCGCCAAGGCCCAAGACGCCTGGCTCGAGGACGTCGACGGCAACCGCTACCTCGATTTCGCGGGCGGCATCGGCTGTGCCAACGCTGGCCATCGACGCGACGATGTTGTCAACGCCGCCAAAGATCAGCTCGACCGCTTCCTCCACACCTGCGTGCAGGTCACGCCCTATGAAATCTACGTTCGCCTCGCCGAGCGTATGAACGAAGTCACTCCCGGCAAGTTCGCGAAGAAGACCATTTTCGTGAACAGCGGCGCGGAGGCCGTTGAAAACGCGGTCAAGATCGCCCGCGCCTACACCAAGCGCCCCGGCATCATCGCTTTCGAAGACGCATTCCACGGCCGCACCATGATGACGCTCGCCCTTACCAGCAAGACGCATCCTTACAAGGCAGGATTCGCGCCGTTCCCTGGCGAGGTGTACCGCGTCCCGTTCGCCTATTGTTATCGCTGCTCATACTCGATGAAGTATCCGTCGTGCGATCTCTATTGTGCGCGCCATCTCGAAGACACTTTCAAACGAGTAGTCGCGAACGAAGAAGTTGCCGCTGTGATTGCCGAGCCTGTTCTTGGAGAAGGCGGATTCATCGCGCCTCCACCTGACTACTTCAAGGTCCTGATCGACCTCTGCCACAAGCACGGCATCCTCTTCATCGCCGACGAAGTCCAATCCGGTTTCGGGCGGACTGGCGCACTGTTTGCCAGCGAGCGGTACGGCATTGAGCCGGACCTCCTTGTGACTGCGAAGTCCCTCGGCGGCGGATTGCCGCTGGCCGGGGTAACCGGCCGCGCCGAAATCATGGATGCTCCCGGCCCCGGTGGACTGGGCGGAACATTCGCCGGGAACCCACTCTCCTGTGCCGCGGCGTTGGCCGTTCTTGACTTGTTCGAGCGGGAGAATCTGCTCGCCCGCGCCAACGAACTCGGCGACCACTTCGAGCGCCGTGCCCACGAGTGGCAGCGGCGTTGGTCTATTATCGGTGACGTGCGAGGCCTCGGCGGTATGCAGGCCATCGAACTCGTTCAGTCACAGGAAACCAAAACTCCGGCAGCCGACGAGACGAAAAAAATCACGCAGTATTGTTACGAGCACGGCCTGATCACAATCACTGCCGGCTCGTACTCCAACGTGATCCGCGTACTGGTCCCGCTGGTCATCACCAACGAGCAAATGGACGAAGCGCTTGAGGTTCTCGAGTCCGCCATCGCCACCGTATGGGACCAGAAAGGCGCCGTAGCGCAGTTGGTGTGAAACAAGTTCGTCTGGGTCCGGGTCTTTGACCCGGACAGGCCGAGCAAAGCTCGACTGGGTTTGTTTTCCGACGGGCACACATCTTGGTTTGATGTAAGAATTAAGATAGTTATCCGGAGCGCGCTGTTGGTTTCGCGCCCACGTACCTATTCTTCGCGATCGCAGAGGCATCACCATGACAGTAGCAGCACCTCCCACCACCAAGCTGACCAACTTCATCAACGGCCAATGGAGCGAGTCTCGCGCCTCGGAATGGCGCGACGTCGTCAATCCTGCCACCGGCGAGATCTTGGCCAGCGTTCCGCTCGCCGAAGCTGCCGAAGTGAACGCCGCGGTCGCCGCCGCCGCAGCCGCCTTCCCCGAGTGGCGCAGCACTCCGCCCGAAGACCGGATCCAGCCTCTCTTCAAGCTCAAGATGCTGCTCGAAGAGCACATCGACGACATTGCCCGCATCATCACGATGGAAAACGGCAAGACCTTCACCGAAGCCAAAGCCGAGATGCGTCGCGCCATCGAAAACGTCGAAGTCGCCTGCGGCATCCCGATGATGATGCAAGGCTACAACCTCGAAGACGTGGCCCGCGGCATCGACGAGATGATGATCCGTCAGCCGCTCGGCGTCACCGCCGCCATCGTGCCCTTCAATTTCCCCGGCATGATCGCGTTCTGGTATCTGCCCTACGCCATCGCCACGGGCAACACGTTCATCCTCAAACCGAGCGAACGCGTGCCGCTCACCATGCGCTACGTGTATGAACTCCTCGAAAAGACCGGTCTGCCCAAAGGCGTCGTCGGTCTGGTCAACGGAGGCAAGGCGGTGGTCGACTCTCTCATCGATCATCCGAAAGTCCGCGCCATCAGCTTCGTGGGTTCGACTCCGGTCGCCCGCTACATTTACGCGCGCTCCGGCGAGCAAGGCAAGCGCTGTCAATGCCAGGGCGGAGCCAAGAATCACGTCATCATTCTCCCCGATGCCGATATGCCCATGGCGACGCAGATCATCAGCGACAGCGCGTTCGGCTGCGCCGGCCAGCGTTGTCTTGCTGTCTCTGTCGCAGTCACCATCGGCGAGGCGCAGAAGACTTTCCGCGACTCGATCGCCGACGCCGCCTCGAAACTCCGTGTGGGCAACGGCCTTGAAGACGGAGTGCAGATGGGTCCCGTGATCACACCGCAGA
>Ga0209698_10003446_pt1 | contig 17656 bp, 14 predicted proteins | sample LitLauG_LLR_2012_FD_187203 | JGI IMG/M metagenome (GOLD analysis project Ga0209698, IMG submission 187203) | Freshwater sediment microbial communities from Pennsylvania, USA - Little Laurel Run_MetaG_LLR_2012 (SPAdes) (version 2) | ecosystem: Environmental > Aquatic > Freshwater > Creek >...
GAACCCATAGGCAATGAGCAGGAGCGCGGCCGCACCCAGTGTCAGCGGCAACGTTCCCAGGCCTTCGTCAATCGATCGAGGCTCAAGAATCTGAAACGAGGGAACAACAAAAGCCGCCGTCAGAATTATGGAAGCGAACAAGGGCAGCACTCGTAATGCGAAGAGCAAATCCGCGACACTTTGTTCGGCGGCGTGCAACCACTGCAGCCATCGCCACGAGAGAGTGACCAGTACCGACAGGAAACAGTAGATTAGAACGAAGAAGGTGAGCGAGACGGCCAAGCCGCGTAAAGCAAACATTAGAGCGGCTCCTTCGCCCTGGGCTCGCGCGCGTTGCTTGCGCCCGCTTTGAGTTCGCGCCGCTTACGCTCGATCAAAAGCTGCAATTCATCCAGTAATTGTGCATCGTGCGCGCTGAGCGCCTCCACCAGGTAGGAAAGGGGCAGAGAGGAGGTGTCGCCCGATCCCAGTAGTTGCCGAATGCCATCGAGTGCGGCATCGCGCTGTAGCTCTTCGGGCGTGAGGCGCGGCATGTAGCGGAAAGCCCGCCCCTCGGCGACGCGGTCCAGCAGTCCCTTCTTGTAAAGCCGGTCGAGCGTGGTCATGACCGTGGTGTAGGCCTGATGAATCTTGCCATCGGCCAGAACTTCGCGCACCGTGGCGTCCCCGCGCCCCCACAGTTCTCGCAGCAGTTGCTGTTCAAACGGCCCAAGCTGAGGTGTCGAACCGGATCCAAAAATTGAAAACGTTTTTGTCATCTCAATGCAAGTCGAAAGTCAGGACGAGGGGGAGCGTCCAGAGATTACACAGGATATCATCCGCAGACGGCGCTCGCACCTGAAATAATCGGAGCGCAAAACGTTGCACACAATCACCAGGCGATTCGCAATTCAGCGGTCGAGCCGAAGTTGATGTTTTCGACTATCGCGTAGCAGCCACCGGCAGGATTTCCTCGACATCGATCTTGGTTGGGTAACTTCCGGTGTAGCAGGCCGAGCAGTACGTCGTTTTCTCGCCGTCCGCGCAAGCCTTCTTGAGCCCTTCCAGAGAAAGATAAGCGAGCGAATCGGCGTCGATAAACTTGCGAATCTCCTCGATCGACTTGTTGGCCGCGATGAGCTCTTTCTTGGATGGCGTATCCACCCCGTAGAAACAAGGCGAAATAGTAGGCGGGCATGAAATCCGCATGTGCACTTCTTTCGCCCCGGCGTTGCGAATCATGCGCACAATTTTTCGGCTGGTGGTGCCGCGCACAATCGAGTCGTCGACCAGGATGACGCGCTTGCCCTCGAGCAGTCCGTGGACGGCATTCAGTTTCAACTTCACGCCAAAATCGCGCACCGATTGCTGCGGCTCGATGAAGGTCCGCCCGATGTAATGGTTGCGGATCAGCCCCAGACGAAATGGAATGCCGCTTTCCGCAGCGTATCCGATGGCCGCAGTGTTGCCGGAATCAGGAACCGGGACCACGATATCGGCATCCACTGGAGCCTCGCGCGCCAGTTGGCGGCCCATGTTGTCGCGGCTTTGATCCACCGAGCGCCCGAAAACAAGGCTGTCCGGGCGTGAAAAGTATACGTGCTCGAAAATGCAGCTCGACAGCGCAGGAGACGGCGAGTAAAAGCGCGAACTGATCCCCTCCGGGCCGACGATCACCAGTTCCCCGGGCTTCACATCCCGTTCGTAAATCGCGCCGATCAAATCGAAGGCGCAAGTCTCCGAGGCGAAAACGACAGTATCTTTCTTCTCTCCCGTCAACGCCGGAATGCGGCCCATGGCGAGAGGCCGAAACCCTCGCGGATCGCGCGCCGCAAAGATGCGGTCGCGGCTGATCATGACGAGAGAAAAAGCGCCTTCAACGCGACGCAGCGCGTCGGCGATCGCGTCCGGCAGCGTTTGCTCGCGCGAGAGCGCAATCAGGTGAACCAGCACCTCGGTGTCGCTGTTGGTCTGGAAAATCGAGCCTTGCCCCTCGAGCTTTCGGCGAATCTGCAGCGCGTTGACGAGGTTGCCGTTATGCGCGATCGCGATCGTGCCCTTGTTGGACTGCACCATGATGGGCTGCGCGTTGAGCAACGCGGAATCACCGGCGGTCGAATAACGGGTGTGCCCGATGGCCAGAATGCCGCGCAGGGAAGCCAGCACTTCTTCGCTAAAGATGTCAGCAACCAGCCCCATGGACTTGTGTTGGCGCAGATGCTCGCCGTCCGAGGTCACGATGCCCGCGGACTCCTGTCCGCGATGTTGCAGCGCATGGAGTCCGAGGTAAGCGAGCTTCTCGGCCTCAGGGTGGGCATGAAGAGCAACTACGCCGCATTCATCGCGAAATTTGTCTGACATCGTCATTTGGCAACCCGTGGGTATTTTCTGCTGGTCAAGATTCCTTACGCAGCCTGGTGTTGCGTCAATGATGGCGCTTCGCCAGTCTCAATGCAGCGGCGCAACTCAATCATATCGGCGATGTGGCCGCGGTCGTGCTCCATCCACATTTCCAGCAACCGGCGAAGGTCAATGGCGCCGGCTCCCTCCATCTCCGCAGCCCGCTCGAGGTCGTGGTCCGAACAGGTTTTCAGCTTCTCCACGCTTGCTGCACGCGAGCGCCAGAAATCAGCAAGAGCTGGTTCGACAGGTTGCGCGTTATAGTCGCGCTCCCGCGCCAGCCGCGCGCCGTCAACGTTCGGCAAGGCCGGGCGAGATTCGCTCAAAATCAGCTGCAGACGCCGCTCATATCCTTCAACGTCAATGTCCCTGAGGTGCAGGACATTTTCCCGGAGAGAAAACTTTTCTGAGCCCGGCCTCCAGGAGAGCTGCGCGTCCGAGAGTCCGCCAGTGACTTCTTCTAGCTGTTGCGGTGTTGCGGAAAGTTTTGCGATGGCCTCACCCAGAAAACTCATAGCTGACTCCTCCCAGAATTTCTCAGTCGGCGGCTGCCACTCCCGGCTCCGTCCGCAGCGCCTTCTCGAGCGCCCCTTCGTAGGCTGCACGCAACTCTTCTATCCCTGCAGAAATCACCGCTTGTCCATCAACTGCAATTTCCACCCGATCGCCGCCGGTTTCGCCCAGCACTTCCACCGCCACCCCGAACTCTTCCGCTACTTGTTGGATTCTCCCCAGATGACGAGGGTCGCAGCTTACTACCACGCGGCCAGCGTCTTCTCCGAACAAGCGAAACTCAGGCGGCAACTCGTGCCCAGGCAGGTTGACGCGGAAGCCAACTCCGGCCGGCAAGGCCGATTCCACCAGCGCTACGGCCAAGCCGCCATCCGCGCAATCATGAGCCGATTCCACCAGGCCGTCCTGAATGAGCGACACCAGGGCGCGTTGCAGCGTCGCTTCCTTTTCAATATCAAGCTGCGGCGGATATCCCCACACCGCACCCAAGATTTCCTTTGCGTACTCAGACGAACCAAACTCAGACTGAGCATCCACCGCGTCCCCGGCATCATTGGCGCGGAGCAAGACGACCTCTCGTCCCACCTGCGAAGCTCCCAGCTTTGCAAAGTGCATCTTCGCGGCCTTGTGCACATCTTCGAGAATTCCAACGATCCCGATCACCGGCGTGGGATAAATTCCCTCGCCCAAAGTTTCGTTGTAAAAGCTGACATTGCCGCCCGTGATCGGCGTATCCAGTTCCTCGCAGGCCTTGGTCATGCCATCGATCACCTGCGAAAACTGCCACATGATGTGCGGCTTCTCCGGATTGCCGAAGTTGAGGCAGTTGGTGGCGCCAATCGGAGTCGCTCCCGTGCAGGCCACCTTGCGCGACGCTTCCGCAACCGCGTGCATAGCGCCCAGCCGCGGATCCAGATAGCACCACCGCCCGTTTCCGTCGAGCGCCATGGCAAGCCCGCGCTTTGAACCTTTAATGCGAATGACGCCCGCATCGCCAGCTCCCGGCGCTTCGACGGTATTCGTCTGCACCATGTGGTCATATTGCTGCCACACCCACCGCTTTGAGCAGATATTGGGACTCGCAAGCAGCCGCTTGAATTGCGCCGTAAAATCTCCACTTTCGGTCAGCCGGATGTTCTCCGGGATTTCGCGTTCAACGGGCGGTTCCCAGCGCGCCAGTGGCCGCTTATAAACGGGCGCGTCATCGGTGAGCGCCGCATTGGGAATTTCCGCAACCACCTCGCCGTGTTCGAGCACGCGCATCTTGGCATCGCGAGTGACGTGCCCAACCTCGACCGCATCCAGTCCCCACTTCCGGAATACGCGAAAGACCTCCTCTTCGCGTCCCTTCTGCGCGACCAGCAGCATGCGCTCCTGTGACTCGCTGAGCATGATCTCGTAGGGAGTCATCCCGGTCTCGCGCTGCGGAACGAGGTCGAGCTCGATTTCGATTCCGGTGCCCCCACGCGCGCCCATTTCGCAGGTGGAGCAGGTTAGCCCGGCAGCACCCATGTCTTGAATGCCGACAATGGCGCCGGTTTGCATGGCTTCGAGGCAAGCCTCGAGCAGAAGCTTTTCAAGGAACGGGTCGCCGACCTGCACATTGGGCCGCTTCGCCTCCGAGCCTTCGCTGAACTCCTCGCTCGCCATGGTTGCGCCATGAATGCCGTCGCGCCCCGTCTTCGAGCCGACATAAATAACGGGATTGCCCTCCCCGGCCGCCCGCGCATAAAAAATCTGGTCACGCCGCACCAGCCCGAGCGCAAATGCATTCACTAGAGGATTACCGGAATAGCAGGGCTCAAACTTAACCTCCCCGCCCAGATTAGGAACGCCAAAACAGTTCCCATAGGAAGCGACGCCGGAGACGACGCCCTCCATAACGGAGTGATTCTTGTGAATCTCCGCCTGTGTAGCGCGGGCGCCCTCGCCCGCCTCGGCATTGGCGGGCGTGGGCGCCCGCCCTACATGATTCCGAATCGGCCCAAACCGCAGCGAATCCATCACTGCCACCGGCCGCGCCCCCATCGTGAAAATGTCGCGGAGAATTCCGCCAACCCCGGTCGCAGCCCCCTGAAACGGCTCAATGAACGAAGGATGATTGTGCGACTCGATCTTGAACGCGCAGGCCCACCCGTCGCCAATATCGACGATGCCAGCATTTTCGCCCGGTCCCTGCACCACCAGCTTGCTGCGCGTCGGCAGGCGCTTCAAGTGCACGCGCGACGACTTGTAGGAGCAGTGCTCGCTCCACATCACGCTGAAGATGCCGAGCTCCGTAATGGTAGGCTCGCGCCCGCCCAGCAGTTGCTTGATCTTCTCGAATTCGTCGGGCGTGAGCCCGTGCTCCCGGATCAACTCGGGTGTAATAGCTGAAATCGTAGAGGTCGTCATGAGGGGGAAGATCTATTGTCGCATTTTGAGAGAAGTTTTCGTGAACTTTTCACGCGAACCGTCGCGCAAATTTGGAACCTTCGCGGAGTTCTGGCCGAAACTCAAGCACTGGCGGTGATGCAGCCGGGTTACGCGCGTTTCGAGTTCAGAGCCAGCAGCGCAATTGCGGTCGCAGCCTTGTGATCCGCGCCCCAGGGCGGACCAAGAGTTTTGCGCAAGCCATCCACTTCTTTCCGCAATGCGACTTCTGCAACGCCCATGGCGGCCGCCGCGCTCGCCCAGACTTCGCGTTCCCGGGCAAGCACAACTTGAAGGTTGCTGCTCTTGCCCGCCGACACAATCGCATCCCGGAACAGCGCTCCCTCGGCGGTGTGAATCAGGGGATGGGACCGAAGGATCGCGGCCAGATCATCGGGGGCCGACCTGGAACCGGAAAGAACTCCGCACACATCCACCTGGATCCCTCGAGAACCGAGTCCGCTCAAAGTTTCGTCGAGGGCGAGTTTCGCAGCGCTGGCGGACGCCTTTGTCGCACGCTTCACCAGCTCTGCCGCCTGCGCGAGCGGCATCTCGGATGCTTCGTGATAGACGAAACGTGGAATTGAGCTGTCCGCCGGCAGCAATTCAATCCGGCGCCGAAGCAGCAGGTCGATTGCTCCCGGACGGCCAGAGACCGCGACCAACGCAGCCCAGCCAGTGTGCAGCTTGAATCCGAGCGCGGCCCGCTGCGTCATCAGCAGAGCTTACTACCCAGACGCTGGGCTCAGCAAAGCCGCCTGCGAATGAGGTCGTTATACTGTCTTTCGGATGAAATCGGTCATCGTAGGCACCGCCGGCCATATCGATCACGGGAAGACCGCGCTGGTGAAGGCCCTGACCGGCATCGACGCCGATCGTCTCGAAGAGGAAAAACGGCGGGGCATCACCATCGACATCGGGTTTGCGCACCTCGAGTTGCCCGCCCCCAACGGAGAGACGCTGCGCCTCGGTTTCGTCGACGTCCCCGGACACGAGCGCTTTGTGCGCAACATGCTGGCCGGCATTGGCGGCATCGACCTGGTTGTGCTCGTCATCGCTGCCGATGAAGGCGTCAAGCCCCAAACCCGCGAGCATTTTGACATCTGCCGTCTCTTGGCTGTTCGCCGCGGAATCACCGTCCTTACCAAGTCCGATGCGGTCGATGCCGAGACGCTCGAAGTGGTGCGCCTGGAGGTCGCCGATTTTCTGCGCGGATCGTTTCTCGATCCCGCGCACTCGCCAATCGTCGCGGCCAGCTCATTGACCGGAGCCGGTCTAGACGATGTAAAGACCGCGCTCGCGAAGATCGCATCGGAAGTGACCGTAAAAGATTCAACTGCCCTCGCCCGGCTCCCCGTGGACCGTGTCTTCACGATGAAAGGGTTCGGAACCGTCGTTACTGGAACGCTGGTTGCGGGAAGCATCCGAAAGGAAGACGAGTTGGAATTATTTCCGGCCGGCAAGCGCGTGCGCGTCCGTGGAGTGCAGGTCCATGGCTCCTCCGCCGAAGAGGCCATTGCCGGACAACGGACGGCGCTGAATCTGGCGGGCGTTTCGACCGAAGACCTGAGGCGCGGCATGATGCTGGCGACCGCCGGGACGTTTCACTCAACGTCGCGAGCCGACGCGCGGCTTTCCCTGCTGGGCTCGGCCAAACCGCTGAAAGACGGCGCGCGCGTGCACTTCCACGCCTACACCATGGAAACGATCGCGGAAGTGCGGCTCTATGGAACTAAGCAGCTTAAGCCGGGCGAGGAGGCGTTTGCACAACTCAGGTTGGCCGAACCCGCGCTCCTCCTGCCGGGAGATCGCTTCATCGTGCGCCAGTTTTCGCCGGTCGTGACCATCGGCGGCGGAATTGTGCTGGACGCGGCGCCGCCGATCCGGAAACGCGGCGCAGAGGAAGTCACTGCATTTCTCGAGACGATGCTGGAGGGTTCTCACGAGCAAGTGTTGGTGGCGCGCGTTGGGCGAAGTGGCCCTGCAGGCTTGACGCTTGCCAATCTCTCGGGAGAGATGAACATCCGGCGCGCAGAAGCTGAAACACTAGTCGCCCGTGCCGGATTGAGGCGGTGCGAAGGAGTGCTGGTTTCGCCGGTCGCATTTGCGGAAGCCGGCAGCAACGTGATTCAGGTCCTCAAAAAGTTTCACGATGCGAATCCTCTGGTTGCCAGCATGAGCAAGGAAGCGCTGCGCGACCGCGTCCACCTGGGCCCGGAGGTGTTCTCTAGTGTTCTGCTAAACGCAACGGCAGACAAAAAGCTGGAAGTCGCGGGCGAACTCGTGCGCCTGCCCGGCCGTGGTGTGGTCATGAAAGACGAAGAATCGGAGTCGAAGAAGATTATCGAGCAGGCGTTTCTCTCGGCCGGACTCAGGGTTCCATCGCTCAAAGAGGTATTGGCAGGGCTGAAGGTGGATAAAGTGCGCGCGCAGAAAATTGTCACACTCCTGCTCCGCGACAAGGTGCTGATCAAAATCTCCGACGAACTCGTCTTCCACCAGAGTGCACTGGCGGACCTTCGCCAGAAGATCACCGCGCTCAAGAGCACAACGCCAAAAATCGACGTAGCCCGCTTCAAAGAAATGACCGGGGTGAGCCGCAAATACGCGATCCCGCTCCTCGAATATCTCGATCGCGAGCGCGTAACGAGGAGAGTGGGCGATGAGAGAGTGATTCTCTGATTGCAGAGGTCAGAGGTCAGATTGCAGAGGTAGATTCTCCCAGAGACTCTGCCGAGGCGCGTCGCCGCTTCATTTCTGCATTTTTGCTTCTAAGCTCTGACTTCCTTAGGGAAGCTCTGATGAAGTCCCTGGGGTCCCCCATGCACACTGTGGTTTATGCTTTTTGCCGGCACTTAATCAGAGTTTCCCTAGATCTTCTCTTCCGAAAACTCGACTTCCAGGTTGAGCGGTCCAGTAACCCGATTGGTGAGGTTGGCGAGCCCAATCAGCATGTGCAGGTCAACGATCTGCTCGTCGGAAAAGTGCTTCTTCAATTCCGCAAAATCGGTGTCAGTCGCGGCATCGGGAGTGCGCGTCAGCTTCTCGTCATAGCGCAACGCAACCTGCTCCTTCTCGCTGAAGGATGAGTAATTGCCTGCCATGAGCGCCTTCATCTCATCCGGCGTCAACCCGGCGCGCTTGGCCCCCTGAATGTGGTGCTGGGTGCAATAGTGACATCCATTGATCAGCGAAGTGCGCAGGTACACGGCTTCATAGAGCTTGCGGTCAAGCGAGCGGCCAACGCTCGCATAGAAGGTGAGAAAGCCGGCGAGCATCGTGGGCCGGTGCCCCAGCGCTTTCTGTATGCTGCCAGGCTTTCCCTTGAGCTTGGTGTCGTAAATCTCTTTTACTTCCAGGCTGGCTTGTGCGGGTTCAATCAAACTGATGCGGGCCATGCATCCTCCATCCTCAATGCCCTTCTATAATAGCTGCTCGGACTTTTTCGGCGGCAATCACTCCAATGTTAACGATTCGCGCTGCTACGATCGAAGATGTGCCTCTGCTCCGAGAGCTGATCTGGGAATTAGCCGACTACGAAAAGGAGCCAGATGCGGTCAAGACTACCGCGGCCGACCTCGCGCGCGAAGGTTTTGGCACGACGCCACGTTTTCGCGCGCTGATCGCAGAGTGGGATCGCCAGCCGGCGGGCTATGCCCTGTTCTTCGGTTACTACTCGACTTGGCGAGGGCCGGGGCTGTTCCTGGAAGATCTCTTTGTCCGTCCTGATTTTCGCGGGCGGGGCGTTGGCAAAGCTCTTCTTGCGCAGGTGGCGAGAACCGCGACGCAAGAGGCCTGCGTCCTGCTCCGATGGGAAGTGCTGCACTGGAACCAGCCAGCCATCGAGATGTACAAGGCGCTGGGCGCGGAGTTCACAGATGGATGGAGAAGCATGCTACTCATGGGCGATCCGCTCCGGACAGTAGCGGGGAAGGCTTCTCCGTGACCCGAGTTCGCATTATCGGCGCAGGCCTGGCTGGATCCGAAGCAGCATGGCAGTGCGCGCGGCGGGGAATTGCCGTCGACCTGTTCGAAATGCGGCCGGGGCGGGCGACTCCCGCCCATCAAACCACCGACTTCGCGGAACTGGTATGTTCGAATTCACTGAAGTCAGACAGCGAAAACACGGCGCCCTGGCTGCTTAAGGAGGAGATGCATCGGGCCGGCTCACGACTGCTCGAGATTGCCCGCGCAACGGCTGTTCCAGCAGGACATGCGCTGGCGGTGGACCGGACGGAGTTCTCGCGCAGAGTGACCGAGACGATTTCTGGCGAGAACCTCATCACGATCCAGCGCGAAGAAGTTTCGCAAGTTGAAGCTGGCCTTATCACGGTAATTGCCACGGGCCCGCTGACCTCGGAGGCGCTGGCGCGAGAGATTGTGCGGCTGAGTTCTTCTTCTGCCTCGAGTGAAATTCCCAGCCCAGACAGTTCGCGGACGGGGGCGCCCGCGCCCCATAATCTCTATTTTTACGATTCCATCAGCCCCATCGTCGAAGCCGATTCCATCGACATGAGCAAGGTCTACATGGCCGCTCGCTACGACAAGGGCTCCGCCGACTACATCAACTGTCCGATGTCGAAGGAGGAATACGATGTTTTCTACGACGCGCTGATCGCCGCCCAGTCGGTTGAGCAGAAAGACTGGGAGAACCTGAACTACTTCGAAAGCTGTCTTCCTATCGAAGAAATCGCCCGCCGCGGCCGCGATACGCTGCGCTTCGGCCCCATGAAGCCGGTGGGCCTCATCGACCCGCGCTCGGGCAAGCGGCCCTATGCCGTCGTCCAATTGCGCCAGGAAAACCTGCGCGCCGATTCTTACAACCTCGTTGGATTCCAGAATCACCTCAAGTTCGGCGAGCAAGCCCGCGTCCTGAGCCTCATTCCCGGCCTCGAGCACGCGCGCTTCCTGCGCTACGGCCAGATTCACCGCAACACCTATATCAATGCGCCCACCCTGCTCATGCCAACCCTACAGATGAAAGCGCACCCGCATGTACTTTTCGCTGGGCAAATCTGCGGCGTCGAAGGCTACGTGGAATCGATTGCCACTGGTCTGATGGCGGGCATGAACGCGGCCGCGTTGGCGACCGGAACGCTCCCTGTTCCCCCGCCGCGCGCCACGGCCTTCGGATCGCTCGTCCACTACATCACGCAGGCCGACAGCAAGAATTTCCAGCCCGCCAACATTACGTTCGATCTTTTGCCCGCCCTCGAAAAACGAGTCCGCGACCGCAAGGAACGCCATCGCCTGCAGTGCGAACTAGCCCTTCAAGGCTTCCAGCACTGGCTCGAAAAAGTCAGCCTGCAACCGGCAATTGCCAAAGAGTAGGACGGACGGCGGCAATTCTCACGCACCCATCGACAGCCCTGCCACATTACAGACGCGCATTCCCGGAACAAAACGGCTCATTCTCGCGTATCTCCACGCAGGAGCAGAGACTGCGCTTTCGTTTTGCGTTGCACTCCGTCGAATCCTCAGATGTCATTTCGTGACCTCATCCAGGACGTGTTTCGAACTCTATGGGCACACCGGGTCCGCACATTGCTCACCATGTTCGGTATCGCCTGGGGAGTCGTTTCGATCGTCTTAATGGTCGCTGCCGGAGAAGGCCTGCGGGTAGGCCAGCAGAAGCAAGCCGAGACTTTGGGCCGCGATCTCCTGATCGTCTTCCACGGCCGCACGAGCCTGCAAGTTGGAGGCGCCCGCGCCGGCCGCCTCGTGCGCTGGATCGATTCCGACCTTCCCCATCTGCAGGCCGAAGCCACCGATTGCCAGTACGCGATCCCGGAGCTCGAGCAGCAGACCGTCCGCTCGCACACCGCATTCAACGCTGCCGCTTTCACTGTGACCGGCTCGACACCTGAGTTTGCTGAGATTCGCAGCCTCGGCATTGACGAAGGCCGCTTCTACGATCAGAGCGACCTCGCCGAAGCGCGCCGCGTCGCTTTCCTCGGCTCCGACGCCAAGAAGCAACTCTTCGGCAGCCGCCCCTCGCTCGGCCAGTTCGTCTACCTCAACGATATCCCTTTCACCGTCATCGGTGTCATGTCGTCCAAAAAGCAGGACTCCAGTTACGACGGCTGGGACATCAGCAAAATCTTCATTCCCTATTCCGCCATGCGCCACGAGTTCCCCGATAAGCCACCGGGAACCCCCTACACTTTCGACCAGTTACTGGTCGTTCCGCGTTCGATCGAGGACCACGAAGCTTGCAAGGGCGAAGTTCGGCGCGTGCTCGGACGATTGCATGACTTTGATCCCAACGACAAGGAGGCTTGCCCGATCTGGGACACGATCCAGGAGGCGAAGGCTTTCCGCACGATGACGGATGGCATGAAGTATTTTTTGGGAGCGGTCGGCATCGTCACACTTTTGCTGGGCGGCCTCGGCGTCATGAACGTCATGCTGGTCGCGGTTCGCGAGCGCACGCGCGAGATCGGAGTCCGCAAAGCCATGGGCGCTCCTGCCCACAGCATCCTGTGGCAATTCTTCCTGGAAGCGCTCATGGTGGCATTGACCAGTGGCGGCATCGGCCTGTTCATCGCCTTCGGCCTGTGTGCGCTCGTGGATCTCCTGCCCATGCCCGACTTCTTCGCCGGCCTGCTGCCGACCTGGCAAACCGGAACCATTGCCTTTGCCGTCCTCGGCACCATCGCGATTGGTTCCGCTCTCTATCCAGCGCGTCGTGCGGCCGCCATCGACCCCATCGAAGCCCTGCGCCACGAGGCCGGAGGATAGCGTGCTCCTGCAAATCCTCAGCGAAGCCTGGACGGCGCTCCGCCGGAATCGCACTCGCAGTGCCCTCACTATGCTCGGCATCGTTTGGGGCATTGCTACCGTCACGCTCCTGATCGCCTACGGCGGCAGCTTCCGCGAAATTCTCGTCAGCGGCTTCGACGCCTTCGGCAAAGGCGCGGTCATCGTCTGGCCTCAGCAAACCAGTGAGCAACCGGGCGGCCAGCGCGCCGGCAAGAAAGTTGTCCTTGAAAAAGCCGACCTGGAAATGGTCCGGGAGACGGCCACCTATGTGCGCCACGCCTGCCTTGAAACCGTCAAGCGTCCCGGCATCGCCTACGGAAATCGGATGGTGGGCACCGCGCCGGTGCGCGGGGTTTGCCCCGAATACGGCGAGATGCGCAACGAGGTGCCCTCGGAAGGCCGCTGGATCAACTCGCTCGATGAAATCGAGCGCCGCCGCGTCGTCTTTCTCGGCGCGCGTGTCCGCGAACAGTTATTCGGTGGACGGCCCGCGGTCGGCGAAACCGTCCTCATCAGCGGCGTCCGCTTCACCGTCATCGGCACCATGGATCGCAAGATCCAGTTAAGCAATTACTTTTCCAGCGACGACGAGTCCACCTGGATTCCTTTCTCCGCCGCCAGCGACCTCTGGGACACAAAATACTCGCAGGTGCTCGTCTTTGAACCCATCGCTCCCCAATTCGAGCAGCGTGCCGAGGCTCAAGTACTCGCCGCCATCGCGACCCGCCAGCAATTCTCGACCACCGACAAGAAGGCCTTCCTGATGTTTGGCCGCGAGGAATTTCGCCCCGTCATCAATGGCATCACTATCGGACTGCAAGTCCTTCTGATCTTTATCGGAATCCTCACGCTCGGCATCGGCGGAGTCGGCGTGATGAACATCATGCTCGTCTCCGTCGACGAGCGTATTCGCGAAATCGGTCTGCGCCGCGCGCTCGGGGCGCGCAAATGGCACATCAAAGCCCAATTCCTCGCGGAAACTCTGCTGATCATGCTCCTCGGCGGCCTCATCGGAATCGTCGTCTCCTACCTTGTCGCTGTCGCCGTCGGCTCTCTCCCGCTCATGGGCCCGCTCTTCGAAGACGACTCGGGCAAAGCTGACATCCACCTCCGGATCTCATTCTTCACTGTCATGGTCTCAACGGCAGTGCTGCTCTTCATCGGAACGCTCAGCGCGGTCATTCCAGCCTCCCGGGCAGCGAACCTCGACCCGGTCGAAGCGCTGAGGTACGAGTAAAGCAGCCGCGAGTCACAAGCGACAAGTCGCGAGCAAGCGGGCACTGCTTCTATTTTGCTCGAGGCTCGTAGCTCGAAGCTCGCGGCTCATTGACTCCGCAACTCGCAACGCGGTACCTTGGCCCCGCGAGGTCTTTCCGTGCCCCTTTCCGCCGTCGATTGCGTCCAGCCCTCCATTCAGCACACTCGTGATCAGCTCTTTCGCCCGTTTCGCTTTGGCCAGTGGTCGCGCCTCGCACTCGTAGGAATTCTGGCCGCTGAACTCCATGCCAGCGGATGCAATTTCAATGGCTTCAATTTCAACATCCCGTCTCAGCCGCGCAGAACACAGGGATTCTTCGCCGCCGCCGCACGGTTCCCGCACTTCGATCCCCGCCACTTTGATCCCGCGCGGATCGCCCAGTTTGCGGGCCTGATCGCCGGAGTCGTCCTCCTGGCGATGGTTTTGTTTTTCGTCTTCCTTTACATCAACAGCGTCTTCCGCTTCATCCTGTTCGACTCTGTACTGAAAAAGCACTGCTCAATCGGCGAAGGCTGGCATTGCTGGCATCGCGCCGGCCGCCGGTATTTCCTGTGGCAAATCGTGCTGATGATCGCGCAGTTCCTCTGCCTCGGCGTCCTGATCGGCGTGCCCCTGGCGATCGCCGCGGCTCTCGGATGGTTCCGGGACGCCGGCAACCACATCGCCCGCAGCGTGCTCGGCATAGTTTTCCTGGTCGGCCTTTTTCTGCTTTTTGCTCTGGTCGCTGCCGCCGTGCAGCTCCTGGCCAAGGATTTCCTGGTACCCATCATGGCGCTGGAGGAAGTTGATTTCGCCGACGGCTGGAGCCGGTTGATGGGCCTGATCCGCCCTGAGCCCGGAAAATACGCCGTCTACCTGCTGCTGAAAATCGTGCTCGCCCTCGCCGCCGCGATTATCTTCAGCATCATCGCAATCATTCCCGCGCTGTTCATCGTTATTCCCGCAGTGGTTGCCGCGTTCGCGGCCCATGCCGCGGGCGTGGGATGGAACGTCACCACCGTAAGTCTCGCTGTGATCGTCGGAACCCTGCTGCTGTTCGTTTTGATCTATGCAATTGCGCTGATCTGCGTGCCGGCTACCGTCTTCTTCCCCGCGTTCTCGATTCACTTCTTCGCGGCGCGCTACCCCAGGCTCGATGCCTTGCTGCACCCGCCGTCCCCGGCTCCAGAACTGCCGCCAGTAATCGAGTCTCCACCCCCAGCGCCCGAGCCGCCGCCGCTTCCGCCCGCTCCCGAGCCGATCGGTTGATCAGCCGTCTGAAGAGCTTGGCCTTGCCCTCGATTTTAGCGTGGCGCGGACCTGCCCTGAGCGAGAGTCGAAGGGGCCCTCGCCCGCGGCTGTTGCTGTTGCTTCTGCTTTTGGGTGGCGCAGTGCTTCAGCACTGCGGTAACAGCTTGTTTTGAGCGCAGGCTTTAGCCGCTGAGGGAGGGCGCTCCGCGTTTTAAGCACTCTATAAACCTACTTTTGCGGGTCGAGTGCCTTCCTCCCCCGCCCCCAACTGAACCGTCGTCCCACAATGCATTTCACGATCAGGTGATCACTCGAGTTCGTCACGTCCACGCCCACCCCGAAATTGAATTCCCACTCGGGAGAAAGGTTCAGGTCGATGGTAGGAAAGATCTGTTGCGACTGCTGGTTAATGGGATCGAAGTTGGAGACGGGCCCGAGGCCTCCGTAGTATTCGAACCCGCCCGTGATCTTCTTCGTGAAATCAAAACTGACTTTCACATTGGGAGAGAATTCCCATCCCCTGCCCACATTCAGCCCGTGCAACGACCGGTCAAACGCGGGATTGAAATCGAAATACCAGGGTCCAATCTTCTTGTCGATGATGGGGCGCAGCTCGTAGTTCCAGCTGTCCTCGGCAAACTTGCGCCGCTGGTAGCCAATCTCCTGCGAAAGGCTGAGGCCAACCGGCAAGTGCCACGACTCAGGCGCGGCAATCCGCGGACGAATGTGATCGCCCACCCACTCCCATCCCCCCTGTGGTTGAATGCTCGAAAAGACATAGAAACCGGTTTCAAGCCAACTCGTCCACCCCTGCGTGATCTCCAGCGTCTCATGCATAGCGTGATTGGTCGGCGCGACCCCATTGACGACCTGCTTCTGCCCGTCGACGGTAAAATTGGAGTGAATCTCGAACATGGTCGTCTTGGGCGGCACCAGCTCGTAGGAATAGACCTGGATCTCGTAGTTGTCCTGCGCACGAGCGTGCAAACACCACATCATTGTGAACGTACAGGTTAGAAGAAATAGATTTCGTTTCAAGATCATTCCCGGTTTTGGAAAGTTTGATGCGGTTGCGCAGAATGCTCCTTCATTCTATTCGACGAGAACTCTCAATTTCGTGAATTGATCCCCGCGTTTCGAGTCGAAAGGCCCCTCGCCTTGCCCCGTGGCCCTCTGTGCCCTCTGTGGTTCAAGCTCTTTGCCGACAGCGCAGCGGAACCCTGAGGATTCGCCACATGATGCTGACGATTGGAACTCGCTGAGCCTCACGGGTGTCCAATCCCTTCAGACACGCGCGTGCCGATCTCGAAAAAACGAGGAGAAATTTCAATGGCATTCTCGGCAGGCGGTGGTCCGAACTCGCCCCAAATGAACGTCACGCCCCTGATTGACGTTCTACTGGTGCTGATCATTATTTTCATGGTGGTGGTGATCGAACAAAGGCCCACGGGCCTGAATGCGGAGATTCCGCAGCCCGCGCGCGTGGCCAGCAACATTCCGCCGCCCAGTCGGACAATCGTGATTCATGTTCATCGCGGCAAGCCCGACGGGAAAAGCCCCGACCATCCCGAGGTGACCGTGAACGAAGAATCGGTGGAATGGGATCGCCTGCGCGACCGCCTAACCAACATCTTCACGATTCGCGTCGAGCGCATCGCCTTCATCCAGGCAGACGACGACACGGATTTTCAGGACGTAGCCGACGTCATCGCGCTCGCCCGCACCGCCGGAGTCGACCGCGTCGGCTTGCTCACTGAAGATGGGAAACACGCGCCCCTGGCAGGTTAGCTGGTGTGCTGATGTGGTGTCATGTAGGTGGGTAGTGTGCTTGATGTGGGTGGTGTGGTGACGGGGCTTCGCCCCGTAAGCGGGGCAAAGCCCCGCCTCCACGCAGCCACCCTAGTTCCGCGACCGGTTCTTGATCCAGATCGGCGACCCCATAAATCCGAACGCATGCCGGATCTGGTTTTCAAGAAATCTCTCGTAGGAAAAATGCAGCTTCACGGGCCGGTCGGTAAAGAGCACAAACGTCGGCGGAGCCACGGCCGCTTGCGTCATGTAGTAAATCCGCACGCGCTTGCTCACCGGCACCGAGGCTCGCTCGAAATCAACCGTCCTCAGAAACCGGTTCATCTCTCCGGTAGTAACGCGCTTGCGCCGCTCGGCATCCACTTTCTCGATCAGCGGAAGAATCTTGTCCGTCCCCTTTCCCGTGTGTGCGGAGATGAAAACGATAGGCGCATAGCTCAGAAATTTCAGCCCGTAGCGCAGCCGCTCCTCATAGAGTTTGCGATCCTGCGGCCGCTTCGATTCCTGAATGCGCGCCGCCTTCGATTGGCTGACGGCGCGCTTCTCACCGCTCGTTACCAGGTCCCATTTATTCACGACGATGATCACCGACCGCCCGCTTTCATGCGCGTATCCGGCAATCGTCGCATCGAGCCCGCTCACACCCTCGGTCGCATCGACCATAAAAAGCGCAATGTCGGCGGCCTCCAGATGCCGTCGCGACATGACGACCGAAAGCTTTTCCGCCATCAGGCGAGTCTTTCCCTTGCGGCGAATGCCGGCCGTATCAATAAATCGAATCTGCCGCCCGTGGTATTCCATGACCTCGTCGACTGCATCCCGCGTGGTTCCCGGAATCGGCGAGACAATCGCGCGCGACGTGCCGGTGAGCTGGTTCAACAGCGTGGACTTGCCAACGTTCGGATGCCCGATGATAGCCACTTTAATTTCGCGGGAGGCGTCTTCGGTCACAGTTCGCTCGTCGCCGTCCGACCGCGCATCTTCGGCCCGATCTTCTTCTGACCTCTCATCTCCTGAGTAACCGGTAGCATCGGCGACTGAGGAATCCAAGGAACCCTTGATCAGTTCGCCGGCGTCGTCGCCTTCCATGTCCTCGGGAACATCGGGCAAGCCTGCGCCCTTTCGCGGCGTAGTTTTCGAGCGGGCACGCTTTAGAGGAGCATTCCGCCTCCGCGCACTCATCGACGGAGCATCCACATATCCCCCTGCGCCCTCCTCCGTGTCCTCTGTGCCCCCTGTGGTCGAGCTTTTGCTGTTCGCCGGCAGCGTCTCAAGCATCGCGTCCAGCAAATC